>ENA-OUQG01000380-OUQG01000380.1-human-gut-metagenome-genome-assembly--contig:-NODE-380-length-28184-cov-3.841765_pt1 | contig 28184 bp, 20 predicted proteins | sample MGYA00237943_ERZ548823 | MGnify/ENA primary metagenome ERZ548823 (study PRJEB26490, sample SAMN05194731) | human gut metagenome | biome: terrestrial biome; feature: human-associated habitat; material... | reverse complement strand
GGTATGGATTAGGCTGCGCAGCGCCGTTCTGGCAAACGGATCACGCGCGGAACAAATGCAAAAAGGACGCAGGAACGCATGCCCATGCAGCTGGCCGGACAGTGCCCCGTCTCGCTCTGCCCATCGCCAATGCCGCCTGCGCTCCATACCGTATGCAGTTGATCTATTTGATGCGCCTGCGCGGCGCACGATCCCAATCAAAAAGCCATGGAAGGTCATAGCTGATATATAGTATAACACACTTTCCGTGGAAAGTACACCTTTTTTTGTTCTTTTATCCATATCATAAATGAATTAAGCAAATGAATGATAGATTATAATTGATTCCTTCGGCAAAATTTGATATAGTAAACATGATTATACAAAGACAGGAGGCGGCGGTCTATGAAAAAGCCGGTCGGACGTCTGCTTTATCCGAATACGGGCTGGTACTTTGCGGCCATGCTGCTGTTTACCGCCGCGGCCGCCGCGGTCGGGCAGTATATCCTTGCGGGCGGCGCGCTGTTCGTCACGCTCATCATGTTTATCATCAGCCGCGCAAGGCTTTCCCGGCGCAAGCGGCAGCTGATGAGCTACGTGCAGACGGCGACGGATTCCGTCGGCATTTCCGTCCACGCGGGCTCCGCGTTCCCGATGGCGGTCATCCGGCTGCCGGAAAATGAGATCATCTGGGGCAACCCCAGCTTCTTTACCATCACCGGCCTTTCCGATACTGCGTGCTATCAGACGCTCGACGCGGTCGTGCCCGGCTTCTCTACCAGCTGGCTGCGCGAGGGCCGCTCCGAGCTGCCGGGCGACCAGATCATCGGCGGCCGCCGCTACCGCATCTACGGCAACTACGTCAAATCCGAAGACGACGCGACGACTGTGCAGCTGGCGACCATCTATTTTGCCGACATGACCGAGATGTTCAACGTCCGCGACGAATTCCTCCGCACGCGGCCGATCGTCTCGATCATCCTGATCGATAACTACGACGAGCTGACTGCCAACCTCTCCGACTCTGCCATCTCCACGCTCGACGCGCAGCTCAACGACGTCGTGGCCAACTGGACGGCGGGACTGGAGGCGCTGTGCCGCAAGATCGAACGCAACCGGTATCTGCTGATCTTCGAGAGCAAGGATCTTGCCCGCCTGCAGGACGGCCGGTTCAGCATCCTGGAGGACGTGCGCCACGTCACGACCTCCAGCGGCATGTCCGCGACGATCTCGCTCGGCATCGGCAAGGACGGCGGGAGCTTCGCGGAGAATTACCGCTTCGCGTCCCTCGCCATCGAGATGTCCCTTTCCCGCGGCGGCGACCAGGCCGTCATCAAGGACCGGTTCAACTTCACCTTCTACGGCGGCCGCACCAAGGAAGCGGAGCGGCATACACGCGTCAAATCCCGCGTGATGGCGGGTTCGCTGTCTGAGCTCATCGGGCAGTCGAGCACGGTCTATATCATGGGACACCGGATGGCGGATCTGGACGCACTCGGCTCGGCCGTGGGTCTTCTGTGCCTGTGCCGGGTGAAGGAGCGCCCGGCCCGGATCGTGATCGACCTGCAGAAAAACGCCTGCCAGAGCCTGATCGCTGAGCTCAAGGCCGCGCCCGGCTGCGAGGATCTGTTCATCTCCGGACAGGATGCGCTGGTCGAGGCGGACAACCGGAGCCTGCTCATCGTCGTCGACACCAACCGGCCGGAGCAGGTCGAGTGCCGCCCGCTGCTCGAGTCCATTTCCCGCGTCGCGGTCATCGACCACCACCGCCGGGCGGCGGATTATATCGAGCAGCCGGTCCTCAATCTGCACGAGCCGTACGCGTCCTCCGCGTCGGAGCTTGTAACGGAGCTTCTGCAGTACGCCGTCAGCCAGCGCGACGTCCGTCCGCTCGAGGCGCAGGCGCTGCTGGCCGGTATCGTGCTGGATACGAAGAATTTCTCCGTCCGCACCGGCTCGCGCACGTTTGAGTCCGCGGCCTATCTGCGCAAGGCGGGTGCCGACCCGGTCGAGGTCAAGAAGCTGTTCCAGACGGATCTGGACGATACGCTCACCCGCTACCGCGTCGTGCAGGCTGCCCGGCTCTACCGCGGCGAGCTCGCCATCGCCTGTCTGGATGAGGCCATCACCCGTACCATCGCCGCGCAGGCGGCTGATGAGCTCATCAATATCTCCGGCATCACCGCCTCGTTCGTCCTCTTCCCTGACGGCGAACAGGTCATCATCAGCGCGCGCTCCATCGGCTCGTGCAACGTGCAGGTGGTGCTCGAAAAGCTCGGCGGCGGCGGCAACGGCGCGACGGCCGGCGCACAGATCAAGGGCAAACCGCTGCGGCAGGTCCTGCAGGACCTTGTCGGCGCGATCGACGCATTTTACGCATAAAACACGATTTTCAAAAATATCTCTCTGAAAGGAGTCACCACCATGAAGGTTATTTTGACACAGGATGTAAGAGGTCAGGGCAAACGCGGCCAGATGATCGAGGTCTCCGACGGCTACGCCCGCAATTTCCTGCTGCCGCGCAAGCTCGCGCAGGAAGCGACCGCCGATAACGTGAACACCATGAAAATGAACGACAAGGCCGCGCAGGAGCGTCAGGCCAAGGAGCGCGCCGAAGCGCTCGAGATCCGCAACCGGATGAAGGACATGACCGTCGTCGTCACCGCCAAGGGCGGCGGCGCGGGCCGTCTGTTCGGTTCGGTCACCAACACCGAGGTTGCCGATGCGCTGGCAAAGCAGGCCGATATCAAGCTCGACAAGCGCAAGATCGTGCTCGACGAGCCGATCAAGGCCGTCGGCGTGTACACGGTCAAGTGCAAGCTCGGCTATGAGATCAATGCCGACCTCAAGGTCGAGGTCAAGGAAGGCTGATCAGGTCCTGATATTCTGAAGCTCCCGGAAGGATGTGAACCGTATGGATGAGGAATTGCTTGCCCGGCAGACGCCACAGGCGCTGGAAGCGGAGCAGTCTGTGCTCGGCTCCATGCTCATCGACGAGCGCTGCGTACCGGACGTCGTCGGTATGCTGCAGCCGGAGGATTTTTACCTGCGGCAGAACCGCGAGATCTACGAGACCATCTATACGATGTTCAACTTCTCGGAGAAGATCGACCCCGTTACCGTCCTCAATAAAATGAAAGAGCGCGGCGTGTACGACGAGGAACGCAGCTACGACTATCTCGCCCAGCTGCTGAAGATCACGCCGACCGCCGCCAACGTCAAGCAATACTGCACGATCGTGCATGACAAGTCGCTGCTGCGCGCGCTGGCCGCCGCTTCGTCGGAGATCACGGATATGGTCTACGAGGGCGTCGGCACGGCGCAGGAGATGCTGGAGGTCTCGGAAAAGAAGATCTATTCCCTGCGCCGCGGCAACACCGGCGACAGTCTGCAGCACATCGGCAAGGTCATGATCAACGTCTATGACCGGCTGGAAGAGCTGGCTGCCTCCGGCAGCGAGATCCCGGGCCTGTCCACGGGCCTGCACGACCTTGACCGCAAGATCAACGGCCTCAACAAGACCGACCTGATCCTGATCGCGGCCCGCCCCGGCATGGGCAAAACGGCGATCGCGCTCAACATCTGCCTGAACGTTGCGAAGACGTATGAGAAGACCGTCGCTTTCTTTTCGCTCGAAATGTCGCGGGAGCAGCTGGTCATGCGTCTTTTGTCCACGGAAAGCTTCGTGGAAAACCAGAAGCTCACCACCGGCCATCTGGAAGACGACGACTGGAGCAAGCTCTCCATCGCCTCCTCTGCGCTCAGCCAGACGGATATCCGCGTGGACGACAACCCCGCCATCACCGTCGCGGAGATCAACGCCAAGTGCCGCCGGCTCGATAACCTCGGGCTGGTCCTGATCGACTATCTGCAGCTCATGACCGCCGCGGCTCCCGGCAAATCCGGCGATAACCGCGTGACGATCGTCAGCGATATCTCTCGCGCGCTCAAGATCATGGCCAAGGAGCTGAACGTGCCGGTCATCTGCCTGAGCCAGCTTTCGCGTGCCAATGAATCGAGAACCGACAAGCGCCCGATGCTCTCGGACCTTCGTGAATCCGGCGCCATCGAGCAGGACGCCGACTCCGTCCTGTTCCTCTACCGTGACGAATATTATAACCCCAACACGCAGGACAAGAATATCGCCGAGTGCATCATCGCCAAAAACCGCCACGGCGAGACCGGCACGGTCAAGCTGCAGTGGCGGCCGCAGTTCTTCACCTTCTCCGATCTGGAGTGGAAGCATGAGGGCTGAGGTCCTCGCCTGGATGCAGGCGCAGCGGATGACGGAGCCCGGCGATACGGTCGTATGCGCAGTGTCGGGCGGTGCGGATTCTGTGAGCATGCTGCACGTGCTGCTGTCACTGCAGGACACGCTCGGCATCCGGGTAGAGGCCGCGCACTTCAACCATCACCTGCGCGGCGCGGAATCCGACCGCGACGAGGCCTTTGTCCGGCAGCTGTGCGCCTCGCTCGGCGTGCCGCTGCACACGGGCGGCGGCGACGTGCAGGCGCGGGCGGCGCAGACGCATGAATCTCTGGAAGAGGCTGCGCGCAAGCTCCGCTACGCTTTCTTTGACACACTCCCCGGCCTTGTCGCCACGGCGCACACGCAGGACGACAATCTCGAGACCGTGCTCCTGAACCTCACGCGCGGGACCGGCCTTGCCGGGCTGACCGGCATTCCGCCGAAGCGTGGACGGCTCATCCGGCCGATGCTGGTCTGCACGCGGGCGCAGATCGAGGCGTGTCTTGCTGAGCACGGATTTTCTTATGTGACCGACAGCACCAATCTCCTGCCGGACGCCCGGCGCAACCGGCTGCGCCAGCGCGTGATCCCGCTTCTGCGGGAGGAAAACCCCGCCGTCGCACAGACCGTCTTCCGGACCTGCGCGCTGCTCCGTAAGGATGACGCATATCTTGATACGCGGGCGCGCGAGGCGCTGCAGGCCGCTCAATTGCCGGACGGCGTCAGCCGCAGCGCGCTTTCCGCTTGGCCGGAGGCCGTGCGCACCCGCGCAGTCCGGCTGCTGCTCGGATCGATCCATGCGCCCAAGCTGACGCAGCGGCATATCGACGCGGTCGACCGGCTGCTGTTCGCTTCGTGCCCCTCCGCTTCCGTCTCGCTGCCGGGCGGCTTTGCCGCGCGGCTGGAATACGACCGGCTGTACCTGACGGACCGCTCCCCTGCCGCTTCCTTTTCACCCGTGACACTTTCGCCGGGCGAGACAGTGCTGATCCCGGCGCTCGGGCTGCGCGTCGAATGCCGGATCGAAGAAAATTTTCAGGAAAAAGCAAAAACCCTCTCCACTTTTGCAGTCAAATATGATACCATAGAGCAAACTCCCCGGATCACGATCCGTCCACGTCAGGCGCATGACGTCATGCGCACGGCAGGCGGCACGAAAACGCTCAAAAAGCTGCTGATCGACCGCAAGGTCCCCGCAGCACGACGTGCGCTCATGCCGGTGGCCGCTGACGCATCCGGTGTTCTGGGCGTTTATGGGATCGGCGTCGATCTGGGCCGCGCCGCGGCTCCGGGCGATCGCGCGGTCATCATCACAATCGAAGAAACAGAGAAAGAGGATTAGATGTATGATTAACAAGTCTGACATGCTGCAGGACATTGAGCGCGTACTGGTCTCCGAAGAAGAGATCCACGCGCGGATCAAGGAAGTCGGCGCACAGATCGCAGACGACTATCGCGGCAAGTGCCCGATCCTGGTCGGCGTTCTCAAGGGCGTCGTTCCGTTTTTCGCGGAAATGGCGAATGCCATCAGCATTCCCGTGCAGGAGGATTTCATGTGCATCACATCCTTTGAGGGCGGCACGGAATCCACCGGCAAGCTGACGTTCCGCAAGGATATCGACCATGATATCGAGGGCCGCCATGTGCTCATTCTGGAGGATATCATCGATTCCGGCAGCACGCTCAAGATGATCTGCGAGATGTTCCATGAGCGCAAGCCCGCGTCCATCAAGATCTGCACGCTGCTCGACAAGCCAACCGGCCGCAAGGTCGAGCTGAAGCCGGACTACACCTGCTTCACCGTCCCGCCCGCGTTCGTCGTCGGCTTCGGTCTGGACTATGAGGATTACTACCGCAACCTGCCGTTCGTCGGCGTGCTGAAGCCCTCTGTCTATCAGGACCGCTGAAGACGGTCTATTCCACATAAAGGAGAACCTCCGTGAACCAACAGCCCAAAATCCTGCAGACCATTCTGCTCGTTGCGGTCCTGGCGCTGGTGCTTGTGGTGCTCTCTTCGTCCCTGCTTACGCAAAACGGCAGCAGGCTTGCATATTCTGACGTGCTCGACCTGTTTGAAAACGAACGGGTCGAGTCGTTCGTTCTGCAGGGCGATACGCTGACGCTGACGCTCTACGGAAGCGACGCAGAGCAGGCCGGCACCGCAACGGCGAAGATCGGCGACATCGAGACCTTCCACAAGGACCTGGACGAGACCATCGCTGCGCAGAGCGCCGCAGGTGTTCTCAAGTCCTACAACTATCTGCCCGCCGCCAATTCCATCTGGAAGACGGCGCTGCCGTATCTGCTCGTCGGCATCGCGCTTCTGTTCGTGTGGTTCATTCTGATGAACCGCTCCGGCAGCGGCCCGAACGCCATGGCGCAGTTCACGCGTGCCAACGCGCGCTTCGGCGTCCCGTCCGGCGAGTCCGTGACCTTTCAGGACGTCGCCGGTGCGGACGAGGAAAAGGAAGAGCTCTCGGAGATCGTGGAGTTCCTCCGCGATCCGGACCGCTTCAAGCAGCTCGGCGCAAAGATCCCGAAGGGTGTGCTGCTCGTCGGCCCGCCGGGCACCGGCAAGACGCTGCTGGCCCGCGCAGTCGCCGGAGAGGCGAATGTCGCATTCTTATCCATTTCCGGCTCTGACTTCGTCGAACTCTATGTTGGCGTCGGCGCGAGCCGTGTCCGCGACCTCTTTGAGCAGGCCAAGCGGGTGGCCCCGGCCATCGTCTTCATCGATGAGATCGATGCGGTCGGCCGTCAGCGCGGCGCTGGCCTCGGCGGCGGCCACGACGAGCGCGAGCAGACGCTCAACCAGCTGCTCGTCGAGATGGACGGTTTCTCGGCCAACGAGGGCGTCATCGTCATCGCCGCGACCAACCGCAAGGACATTCTCGATCCCGCCCTGCTCCGCCCGGGCCGCTTCGACCGGCAGATCTACGTCGGTGCGCCCGACTGGCGCGGACGGCTTGCGATCCTGCAGGTCCATGCACGGAAAAAGCCGCTGGCGGACAATGTCGATCTCCCAGCCGTCGCCAAGGCGACCGCCGGTTTCACCGGCGCGGATCTGGCCAACCTTCTGAACGAGGGCGCGCTCCTCGCCGCGCGGCGCGGCAAGGCCGCGATCAGCCAGCAGGATATGGAGACATCGATGATCAAGGTCATTGCAGGCCCCGAAAAGAAGAGCCGCGTGGTCAGCCACGCGGAAAAGATGCTCACCGCCGTCCACGAGGCCGGACACGCGATCTGCATGTACTGCCTCGACTCGCAGGATCCGGTGCACCTCATCACCATCATCCCCCGCGCCCAGGCCGGCGGCATGACCATCAGCCTGCCGCAGGACGACCGCTCCTATTCCTCGCGCAACGAGATGTTTGAGACCATTGTCTCCTTCCTCGGCGGCCGCGTGGCAGAGGCGCAGATGCTCTGCGATATTTCCACCGGCGCGTCGAACGATCTGCAGCGCGCCACCGGCATTGCCCGCGATATGGTCGCAAAATACGGCATGTCCGACAGCATCGGCCCCGTCAGCTACGCGGGCGGGCAGGAGGTCTTTATCGGGCGCGACTATGAGAAGACCAAACCCTATTCCGAGCAGACCGCCGGGCAGATCGACGCGCAGGTCCAGAAGATCATGCGCGAGGCTTATCAGCGCTGCGAGCAGATCCTGCGCGATCATGCCGAACGGCTCGATAAGATCGCCGGCTTCCTGATGGAGAACGAGAACATGAGCCGCGCACAGTTTGAAGCTGTGATGCAGGACGAAACGCTTGACCAACCCAAAGCCTGAGTTTTATGCGCACCGCGGATCGTGGTGCGCATAAATTATGGGAACTGACAGGAGGCTCCATGTATTATCGCAGTCTGAACGCCTATCTGCGTGAGACCTTTGGCTGCAAGGTCTATAAGCTGGCGCTCTCCGCCGGCTGCACCTGCCCGAACCGAGACGGGACGATTGGCACGCGCGGATGCATCTTCTGCAGCGGCAGCGGAGAATTTGCCGCGTCCGCTTCCCTCTCTATCCCGGAGCAGCTGGCGCAGGCCAAGCGTCTGGTCGCCGCCAAGGCCGGGCCGGACGCACGCTATATCGCCTATTTTCAGGACTTTACCAATACCTATGCCCCGGCGGAGGTCCTGCGGCTGCTGTTTGCGGCCGCGATCCGACAGCCGGAGGTCTGCGCGCTCTCCATCGCCACGCGGCCGGACTGTCTGCCGCCGGAGATCTTGTCGCTGCTGGCTGAGCTCCGGGCGGAAAAGCCCGTCTGGGTCGAGCTCGGGCTGCAGACCATCCATGCATCGACGGCCGCCTATATCCGCCGCGGCTATCCCCTTTCCGTCTATGACGAGGCGGTGCGGGCGCTGCACGCGCGCGGCATCAGCGTCATCACGCATCAGATCCTGGGCCTGCCCGGCGAGACGCCGGAGATGATGGTGGAGACGGCCCGCTATATCGGCCGCAGCGGCGCCGAGGGCATCAAGCTGCACCTGCTGCACATTCTGGCCGGAACAGATCTGGCCGCGGACTACGCAGCGGGCGCCTTTGAGACGCTGACGCTGGACGCATATATCACACTGCTGGAGGCATGTCTGCGCGTGCTGCCGCGGGAGATGGTCATCCACCGGCTGACTGGCGACGGGGCCAAACGCGACCTGCTCGCGCCCCGCTGGAGCGGCGATAAGAAGCGCGTCATCAATGAGATCCGCCGCCGCTTCCTGGCCGACGATCTCGAACAGGGCTCCGACCTTCCCGATTCCCTCATTTGAATATTCATTTTTTCGACATCATCGGACGAAATACGGATTGACAGATGAGGAAAGTCGTGTTATTCTTGATAACAGATAACGAATACGGGCTGAAATGCCCGTATTTGCTGCGTTTTCGATATTCTCGTTCCAGAATATCGAAAGCAATCGAAATCAATTCGACAATATCGGAGGAAAGAGAACATGAAAAAAGAGAATCTGTTCGTCATTCTGACCGGCGTTGTCATCGGCATCGCGGCACTTGTGCTGACGGCGCTCGGCAACCCGGCCAACATGGGCTTCTGCATCGCCTGCTTTGAGCGTGATATCGCGGGCGCTGTCGGTCTGCATTCGGCAGCCAAGGTGCAGTATGTCCGTCCGGAGATCATCGGTCTGGTCCTCGGCAGCTTCCTGATGGCCATCGCCACGAAGGAATGGAAAGCCAAGGCCGGTTCCTCGCCTGCCCTGCGGTTCGTGCTCGGCGCTTTCGTCATGATCGGCGCGCTGGCCTTTTTGGGCTGCCCGCTGCGCATGGTCCTGCGTCTGGCCGGCGGCGATCTCAACGCAGTCGTCGGTCTTGCCGGTTTTGCTGCCGGTATCTTCCTTGGCACGATCTTCATCCGCAAGGGCTTCACGCTCCAGCGCAACTACACCACCAAGACGCTCGACGGCACGGTCCTCCCCGCTGTGATGACCGGCCTGCTGATCCTGTTCATCGCTGTCCCCACCCTCTTCAAGCTCTCGGAAGAAGGCCCCGGCTCCAAGCATGCACCGTTTTTCATCGCGCTTGTCATCGCCCTCGTCGTCGGCGCGCTGGCGCAGAAGTCCCGGATGTGTATGGTCGGCGGTCTGCGTGACACGATGATGTTCAAGGACATGCACCTGCTGTGGGGCTTCATCGCCATCTTCGTCACGGTCCTGATCGGCAACCTCATCGGCGGCAACTTCAAGCTCGGCTTCACCTCGCAGCCCGTTGCGCACTCCAGCCACGTCTGGAACTTCCTCGGCATGCTGCTCGCCGGTTGGGGCTCCGTGCTGCTCGGCGGCTGCCCGCTGCGTCAGCTCATTCTGGCCGGCAGCGGCAACGCGGATTCCGCTGTTACGGTGTTCGGCATGATCGTCGGCGCTGCGTTCGCGCATAACTTCGGTCTGGCCGGCAACGCCGACTCCGTCAGCGAGGCTGGCGAGTATGTCGTCGGCGGCATCTCCACGAAGGGCAAGGTCGCGGTCATTCTCGGCATCGTGATCGTGCTGGTCGTATCTTATGTAAACAGCATGAAGAAGCAGGAGGCGAAAACGAATGGTTGATGCAAGAGGATATCTCTGCCCCATGCCCGTGGTCATGGTCCAGAAGGCGCTCGAAGCGGAGCACCCCGATACGCTCGAGGTCCTGGTCGACAATGAGACCGCCGTGGAAAACATCAAGCGCTTTGCCGCGCACAGCGGCTATCAGGCCGCAGCCGTCGAGGACGGCGAAGACTACCGCCTGACGCTCAAAAAGTAAAGAAACGCAGAAGGGACGTACCTACTGGTACGTCCCTTTTCTCGTCTGTTTTTATTCGCGTTCCATCGCGCAGAAGCCGCCCTGGCCGAGCGTGACGGTCTCACCGGTGTATTCCATGATCCCGCCGCCAAGCAGGATCGTGCCGCTGTGCGGCAGCGTCCAGGGTTCCGGCGACTGGTTGCAGCAGACTGCGACGCTGCCCTCCGCCGACTGCCGCAGCAGCAGGAGCCGGCCGCCGCCGGCCTCCAGCACGAGGACAGTCCCGCTGCGCAGCGCGGGCGCACTTTTTTTCACGCGGGCCAGCGAGCGATAGAACGAGACTAAATTTCCGTCTTCCCTGCCCCAGGGATAGAATTTCCGGTTGAATGGGTCCCGGTAGCCGGTCATCCCGGCTTCGTCGCCGTAGTAGATGCAGGGCATGCCCGGCAGCATGAACTGCAGGAAGGCTGCCAGCTTGAGGCGCTGCCTGCCCTCGCGCAGCTGCTCCTGCGTGAAATGCCGCTGAGCAAGGTCCGTCCGATCGCCGTCGCGCGGGTCGAGAATGGCGTTGATCGCGCGCGGCGTGTCGTGCGTGGAGAGGATGTTCATGACCGTCTGCAGCACGTCCGGCGGATAATTCTCCGCAAGCGTCCGGATGGCGTCGCCGAGCGCCGTGCCGTCGTCCTCGCTGCGGACATAGCGCAGGATCGCTTTCTGCCACGGGTAGTTCATGACGGAATCGAGCTGCCGGTCGGTAAAGTACCGGCGGCGCTGGTCGTAGGCGATCTTGTTGGACGCATCCTCCCAGACCTCGCCGATCAGCAGCGCGTCCGGCTTATACGCGCGGATGCGCGCGCGTAGGCGCGCAAGGAATGCGTCCGGCAGCTCATCGACCACGTCCAGCCGCCAGCCGTCGGCGCCGAGCTTCAGCCAGTGCACTGCGACGCTGTCTTCGTCGTCGATCATGTAGCGGATGAAATCCGGATTCATCTTGTCGACGCACGGGAGCGTCGTGATGCCCCACCAGCTGTCGTAGACGTCCGGATAGTGCTGGAACCGGAACCAGCCGCGGTAGGGCGAGGACGGATCATGGATGGCCTGCTGGAAATATGCGCTGCGGCTGCCGACGTGGCTGAACACGCCGTCCAGAATGACCTTCATCCCATGCGCGTGCGCCTCGGCGCAGAGCGCGCGGAAATCCTCCTCCGTGCCGAGCATGGGGTCGATCCGCTTATAGTCGCAGGTGTCGTACCGGTGCGTCGACCAGGCGTAGAAGATCGGGTTCAGGTACAGGATCTCCACACCAAGCTCCTGCAGGTACGGCAGCTTTTCCCGGATGCCGTTCAGATTGCCGCCGTAAAAATCGTTGTTCAGGACCTCGCCGTTGGCATCCGGCAGGTAGACCGGTACGTCGTCCTTGTTTTCGTGCACCCAGTAGGACGTGATTTTCCCGGTCAGATCGCAGCTGCCGCTCTGGCAGAAGCGGTCCGGGAAGATCTGATACATGACGGCGCCCGCACAGCCGGCCGGGACGGGATATTTGTCCGCCAGCACGCTCAGCTGCCAGAGGCCGCCCGCCTCCATGTTCGTGTCGCTCTGTCCCTGCTTAAAGAGGCGGAACGCGCCGTCCTGCGTGGTGATATGGAAGTAGTAGAAGTAGAGCCCGGCCTCGCAGACGGCCATTTCCCCGCCCCAGGTATCGTAAAGCGTGTCGTCCGACTGCTTGATGAGCGGCACACGCCGCAGCTCCTGCCCATTTTCGGCCTGCAGGACGAGCGCGGCCGCCGTGGTCCGGCAGCTGCACGGGATCAGGATATGAAACGTGCAGGTCTCGTTCTCCTGCAGCGTGCCGAAGGGCGTTTTGAACTGCGAAAGCTTGCTGTCGAATAGAATTCTCATATGGGTCTCCGTCCGTTTTGATCGGTCAAAGCAAAGGCCGGCGCTGCCGCCGGTCTTTGTCTGGGGTGTATGAAGAAATCAGAGGTCCCAGATCTCCTTCGCGTACTGCTCGACCGAGCGGTCCGAGGAGAAGATGCCGGCTCTGGCGATATTGGTGAGGGACATCTGCGCGAAGCGCGTCCGGTCCTGATAGACCTCGACTGCGCGCTTCTTTGCGGCCTTGTAGCTTTCAAAGTCAGCGACCGTCATATAGCTGTCGGCAGCGCCGAAGCGCGGCGTGAGCAGGGATGCCGCCACATCGTCAAACCGCTGGCCAAGCGCGCCGGAGGTAAGCATCTGCAGCACCCGGTCAAGCTCGGGCGTCAGGAACTGGTGCGGGTCATAGCCCCGCTGCCACAGCGCCTGCACCTCGTCAGCGGTCATGCCGAAGAGGAACATATTGTCGTCACCGACCCGGTCGCGGATCTCGACGTTCGCGCCGTCGAGCGTGCCGAGGGTGACCGCGCCATTGATCATGAGCTTCATGTTGCTCGTGCCGGAGGCCTCCTTGCCCGCGACGGAGATCTGCTCGGAAAGGTCTGCGGCGGGGATGATGATCTCCGCGAGCGAAACCTTGTAGTCCTCAATGAAGACGACCTTGAGCTTGCCCTGCACCTGCGGGTCAGAGTTGACCAGATTCGAGGCGGCCACGATCAGCGAGATGATCTGCTTGGCCAGATAATAGCCCGCCGAGGCCTTGGCCGCAAAGATGAACGTCTGCGGGAAGACCGGCTTTTCGGGATGATCCTTGATCTCGTTGTAGAGCGTCAGGATGTAGAGCACGTTCAGCAGCTGCCGCTTGTACTCATGCAGCCGCTTGACCTGCACGTCGAAGATCGAGTCGGGGTCGACGTTGACGCCGTTGTGCTCGGCGATGTAGGCCGCCAGACGGACCTTGTTCTTGCGCTTGATGGCCCGCAGATTTTCCAGCACGTCCAGATCGCCGCGGTACTGCTCGAGCGCCTCGAGCGCATTGGCGTCTTTCAGGAAGCCGTCGCCGATGAGCGTCTGCAGATAGCCGGAGAGGGCCGGGTTCGACTGGCACAGCCAGCGGCGGTAGGCGATGCCGTTGGTGATGTTGAGGAAGCGGCTGTGGTCGAGATTATAATAATCGCGGAAAATAGTCTTTTCCAGAATGTCCGTATGCAGCTGCGAAACGCCGTTGATCTTATGGCAGCAGGTCAGGCAGAGGTTCGCCATGCGGACCTCGTCGTTGGCGATGACGGCCATATAGTTCCACTTGCCGGGGTCGTTCGGGTAGACGCGCTGCAGCTTTTCCATGAGACGGCGGTTGATCTCCTGGCAGATCGAGTAGATCCGCGGCAGCTGCTCCTGGAACAGGCTGACCGGCCAGCGCTCGAGCGCTTCGGCCATGACAGTATGGTTGGTGTAGGAGAGCGTGGCGCAGGTGATCTCCCACGCGCGGTCCCAGCCGTAGTCGTACTCATCGACGAGCAGGCGCATCAGCTCCGGCACGCACAGGGCCGGATGGGTATCGTTGATGTGGACGGCGACCTTGTCAGCAAGGTTGTCGAGCGTGTGATAGTTCTTCAGGTGCTCATTCAGGATCGACTGCAGCGAGCTTGAGACCAGCAGATACTGCTGGCGCAGGCGCAGGCGCTTGCCGTTGATGTGGTCGTCCGCCGGATAGAGGACCTTGGAGATCGCTTCGGCCATGGTGTTCTGCTCGAGTGCGCGGACATAGTCGCCGCGCGAGAAAGCGTTCATGTCGAAGCTCTGCGGCATGCTGGCACTCCAGAGCGTGAGCTTGTTGACGGCCGTAGAGTTATAGCCGGAGATGTACAGATCGTGCGGCACGGCGATGACGGACTGATAGCCGGTCTGGGCTGTCTTGAACTTGTCGCCGTCCATCCATTCGTGGACCTGGCCGCCGAAGCGGACCTCCACAGCATCATCCTTGCGCGGGTGCAGCCAGACATCGCCCATCTCGAGCCAGTTGTCCGGGAATTCCATCTGCCAGCCGTCGACGATCTTCTGGCGGAAGATGCCGAACTCATAGCGGATGGAAAAGCCCGTGACCGGATAGCCCAGGCCCGTCGCCGCGTCCATATAGCACGAGGCGAGCCGCCCGAGGCCGCCGTTGCCGAGACCGGCATCCGGCTCGAGCGCACACAGACGCTCGAGGCTGAAGCCAAGCTCGTTCAGGATCTCCCCTGCCGGCTCCAGAAGGCCCATGTTGAACAGGTTGTTGCGCAGGCTCGTGCCGACCAGAAACTCCATCGACATGTAGTAGACCTGCTTGTTTTCTTGCGCGCGGGTCTGCTCGACGAACGCGCGGCGCTCATCCTCCAGAAGCTCCCGGACTGCCACGCAGACAGCGCGGTAGACCTGTTTTTCCGTGGCCATTTCCAGCGAGCAGCCGAACATACGGTCGCAGCATTCCTGCAGATGCTGCAGAAGGTTCTCTTTTGTCATTGATCTTTGTTATCCTTTTTCTGTCTAAGATATCGTTTTGTTACTGGCCGCAGACGTTCTGGAACAGCGCCATGTATTTCTGGGCCGGGACGTCCCAGCTCGAATCGACGGCCATGTCGTTCTGCGCCAGCCGCAGCCATTTTTCAGGCTCGTTGTAGTAAAGGGCGAGCGCGCGGTCGATCGCGGCGAGGAAATCGTCGGCGTTGTAGCTCTGGAAGGTAAAGCCGCGGCCGGTCTCATCCGCTTCGTTGTAGGGCCAGACCGTATCCTTGAGCCCGCCCGTGGCGTTGACGACCGGGACGGAGCCCATGCGCATCGCGATGAGCTGCGACAGGCCGCAGGGCTCGGACTTCGACGGCATGAGATACAGATCCGACGCCGCGTAGACCAGATTGGCCAGTCCCCCGTCAAAGAGCAGATTGACGGAGACCTTGTCGCCGAAGCGGTCACGCAGGGTATTCAGATACCACTCGTATTTTTCCTCGCCCGTGCCGATGATCACGAGCTGCACGCGCCGCTGCAGCAGCCGCTCGGCAATGTAGCACAGAAGGTCGATACCCTTGTGGCCGACAAGGCGCGTCACCATGGCGAGCACTGCCACGTCCTTATCCTCCGGCAGACCGACGCGCTGCTGCAGGGCGAGCTTGTTGGCGGTCTTGCCCTCGCGCAGGGTCTTTGCCGTGTAGTTTTTGGCGAGCAGCTCCATATGCTCCGGGTCGATCACCTGCATGTCAATGCCGTTGGTGATGCCGGAAAAATCGCTGCCGCGGCTCTGCAGCACGCCGTCGAGCCCGTGGGAGTAATACGGATACCGCAGCTCCTGCGCATAGGTCTCAGAGACGGTCGTGACGCGGTCGGCCATGACGATGGCGGATTTCATGAAGTTCGTGCAGTCGTCAAACCGCAGGATCTCGTCGCAGCCTGCGCCGAGGCCCAGCACGTCATAGTTGAACTGCAGATTGCACTTGCCCTGATACTCGATGTTATGGATGGTGAAGACGCTTTTCGTCTCCGGGAAGCAGCCGTGATACTCGGTCTTGAGCAGCAGCGGGATAAGGGCGGCCTGCCAGTCATGGCAGCTGACCACGTCGGGCCGGAGCTCGAGATAGTTCATGGCCGCGAGCACAGCCTTGCTGAAGTAGGCGTAGCGCTCACCGTCGTCGGCGAAGCCGTAGATGCCGCCGCGGTTGAAGTAGTGCTCGTTGTCAATAAAATAGATCTGCAGCTTTTTCCGGCGGGTCTTCAGCCGGAAAATGCCGACATACTCGCGCCGCCAGGCCAGCGGCACATCGAACGCGCCCAGGAACTCCACCGGCCACTTCTCGGAATACTTGATCTGGCTGTAATACGGAAGAAACAGGCTGACATAGGTATTTTTCTGCTTGGAAAGTGCAAGCGGGAGCGCCTGCATCACGTCGCCGAGGCCGCCGGTCTTGACGAACGGCGCGGCCTCAGAGGCAACAACTGCGATTTTCATACGGTATCTCCTTTGTCGACCACCAGCGGATGGTCTTTTGAGCCGAGCAGCTTGGTGCCCGGGCGGATGGTCACATTTTTGTCCAGAATGCAGTAGCGGATGGACGCGCCCGCGCCGATCCTGCTGCCCTGCATGACGATCGAATCGCGCACCTCCGCGCCCTCTTCAATGTCGACCTCGCGGAAGATGACGGAGTTTTCCGCCTTGCCGAACAGATGGCAGCCGTCGGCAATGAGGCAGTTGGCCGCCTGGCCGTTGTAGCCGAAGAGCGTCGGGACGGCGTCGCGGACCTTGGTGTAGATGGGGATCTCACTGCGGAAGAGGCTGCGGCGCACGTCGGCGTCGAGCAGCTTCATGTTGTTGACGAAATACTCATCTACACTCTGGTTGAACAGCGCCACGTTGTGGAACGGGTAGACATTGACCTTCAGATTGCCCGCGTTATACTCCGGCAGGATGAAATCCCGTTCGAAGTGGTATTTGCCGTGCGGGACCATCTCGCGGATGATCTGGATGAGCTTGTCACGGCGCATGATGAACATGCTCATGCCGACGAGGTAATCGGACGGCGCGCAGTAGTCCACCGCCAGATCGACGATCTTTCCGTCCTCGCCGAGCTTCACGGCCAGCGGCTGCCGCCGTTTGCCGTCGGCATAGCCGGCCTTAGCGATCACGGTGATGTCGCAGCCGGAGGCGATATGCTCGTCGAGCACGGCGGCAAAGTCGATGGCGCACAGGACCGTGGTGTCCGACAGCACGACATACTCCGCGTCGCAGCGGCCGAGGACCGGCATGGCGGTCTGCAGCGCCTCGAGCTTGCCGCGGTAGGCGCCGGTATGGCCGGTCGCGTACGGCGGCAGGAAGCGCACGCCCTCGCCGAGCTTCAGGTCCCACTCCTCGCAGTTGCCGAGGTGGTCCATCAGTGACTGGTAGTTGTATTTTGTAACGATGCCGATGTTGCTGATCTTGGAGTTTGCCATGTTGGACAGGGCAAAGTCGATCTGGCGGTAGCGGCTGCCGAACGGGATGGAGGCCGAGGTCCGCTCGCGGGTGAGCTCGCCCATGTTGTTGTCATAGATATTGGAGAAAATAATGCCCATTGCTTCCATGTCGGTATCCTCCTCTCTTATACGATCGCGCCGGCATCGATCACGGTGCCCTCTGCGATGATCTTATCCTTGCCGATGACGCTGATCTTCCGTTCTTCGCCCTCCACATAGTCGCCGACGCGGGCGCCGGCCTTGATGTGGCAGCCCTCGGCGATGATCGCGCTGCGGATGACGGCGCCGTTTTCGATCACGACGTCCGGCATGATGACGCTGTCGGTGATCTCCGCGCCCTTGCCGACGGAGCAGCCGGTGGAGATGATGGAATGGTTGATCGAGCCCTCGATGTTGCAGCCCTCGGCGACAAAGCTCTCCCGGATCTCCGCGGATCTGGAGATGAAGCTCGACGGCATGGCCTGGTTTCTGGCGTAGATCTTGTGACCGACGGTCCCGTAGATGTCGAAGGCCGGATGCTTGCCAAGCAGATCCATATTGGCCTCCCACAGGCTCGAGATCGTGCCGACGTCCTTCCAGTAGCCATCGAAGCGGTAGGCGTAGAGCTTGTGGCCCGCGTTCAGGATGGCGGGGATGATATTTTTGCCGAAGTCGTTCTCGCTCGTGCGGTCGGCCTCGTCGGCCTCCAGGAAGGCGCGCAGCACGCTCCACTTGAAGATGTAGATGCCCATCGACGCATTGGTGCTCTTGGGCTTTTTGGGCTTCTCCTCAAATTCATAGATGGAGCCGTCTTCGCGGGTATTCATGATGCCGAAGCGGGAGGCCTCCTTGAGCGGGACCTCGCGGACGGCGATGGTGCAGTCGGAGTCGCGCTGCTCGTGGAAGCGGAGCATGGCGGCGTAGTCCATTTTATAGATATGGTCGCCGGAGAGGATCAGCACGTTGTCCGGGTTATAGCGCTCGATGAACGGGATATTCTGATAGATGGCGTTGGCCGTGCCCTTGTACCACTCGGAGTTTTTGCTCTTGGCGTAGGGCGGCAGGACCTGTACGCCGCCGTGCGAGGAGTTGAGACCCCACGGCTGGCCGTTGCCGATGTACTCGTTGAGCTCCAGCGGCTGATACTGGGTCAGAATGCCGACCGTGTCGATCTTGGAGTTTACGCAGTTGGAAAGCGGAAAATCAATGATGCGGTATTTGCCGCCGAACGGAACGGCAGGTTTGGCCGTGTTCTCCGTCAAGACCATCAGACGGCTGCCCTGACCACCTGCCAGGAGCATGGCGACACAACGTTTTTTCTGAAATTGCATAGCTGGATCTCCTCCTGTATTCTTCCTTTGTTCCTCTGTTCTGTATTTGTGTTTTTTTATTTTATTTTTCCGGATTGCTCCTTACGTGCTGATAGAAACAGACGCTCATCGGCGGGACGCGGAACGTGCCGCTGTAGGCGTATTCGCCCTGCGCCTTGCGCACGGCGTGGACCGGCGCGGGCTGGAAATCGAAGCCGCCGAACGCGGCATCGTCGGTGTTGAGGATGGGCTTGTACCACCCGGCCTTCGGCAGCGGCAGGCTGTAGTCCTCCCGCAGGACCGGGCAGAAATTGCACACGGCGATGAGCTCTTTGCCCTTGCGGCTGATGCGGCGGAAGGCGACGATGGAATTGTCGCGGTCGTCGCACGAGAGCCAGCGGAAGCCGTCCCAGTCGGAGTCGTTTTCCCAGAGGCAGCGGTGGTCCAGATAGAAATGGTTGAGCGTGCGCACGAAATGCTGCATCTTCCGGTGCTTTTCGTAGTCCAGCAGCAGCCAGTCAAGCCCCTGCGTGTAGTTCCACTCGATGAACTGGGCGAATTCGTTGCCCATAAAGTTGAGCTTCTTGCCCGGATGCGCGATCTGGTAGGCAAAAAACGCGCGGAGGTTGTTGAATTTATCGTCGTAATTGCCCGGCATTTTGCCGATCAGCGAGCATTTGCCGTGCACGACCTCGTCGTGGCTGAGCGGGAGGATGAAATTCTCGGAATAGGCGTAGGTCATGGAGAACGTCAGCGCGTTATGGTCGCCCTTGCGCCACAGCGGGTCGAGGGACATATATTTGAGCATGTCGTTCATCCAACCCATGTTCCACTTGAAGAGGAAGCCGAGACCGCCGTCATAGTCGGGTCTGGTGATCAGCGGGAAGGCCGTGGATTCCTCCGCGATCATCATGACCGCGGGACTCACCTGGAAGGCCGCCGCGTTGAGCCTGCGCAGGAAGTCAATGGCCTCGAGGTTTTCCCGGCCGCCGAAGCGGTTGGGCTTGAATTGCTTCCGATTATAGTCCAGGTACAGCATGGAAGCAACTGCATCGACTCGAATCCCGTCGACGTGAAAATAGGAAAGCCAATAGCAGGCGTTGGAGATAAGGAAGGACTGCACCTCAGGCTTGCCGTAGTCGTAGATCCGGGTCGTCCAGTCCGGGTGCTCGTTCATCATGGGGTCGGAGAGCTCGTAGCAGCATTCGCCGTCGAACTCAAACAGGCCGTTTTCGTCCTTCGGGAAATGCGCCGGGACCCAGTCGAGGATCACGCCGATCCCCGCCTGATGGCAAGCGTCGACGAACTGCATGAGCTGCTTCGGCGTCCCGTAGCGGTGGGTGGGAGCAAAGTAGCAGGTGACCTGATAGCCCCAGGAGGGGTCGTAGGGGTATTCCATGATCGGCAGGAGCTCGATATGGGTGTAGCCCATGTCCTTGACGTATGGGACGAGCTCCGCGGCCAGCTCTTCATAGCTCAGGTAGCTGCCGTCGTCGTGCCGCTTCCAGGATCCGGTGTGGACCTCGTAGATATTGACCGGCCGGCGGATGGCCGACTGTTTTGCCATGCGGGCGCGGTAGGCACCGTCATGCCAGCAGAAGCCGTCCGGCGGGTCGATGATGCTGGAGGTCTCCGGCAGCGCGCAGCAGCGGTTGCCGTAGGGATCGGTCTTGTAGACCGTCCGGCCGGAGCGGCCCTGCACACAGTATTTATAGGCCTGTCCCTCTTTTGCGTAGGCGGAGACGGCTTCCCACACGCCGCCGTCCAGCTTCCGCATGGGAAGATCCTCTGCGTTCCAGAAATTAAAATCACCGACGACATGGACGGCCGCGGCGTGCGGCGCCCAGACGCGGAACACATAGCCGCTCCCGTCTTCCAGCCTGTGGCAGCCGAGATACCGGTATGCATCCGCAGCAGGTTCTGTTTGGAATCGTTTCAGAAAAGATGCAAGCTGCTCCATCCGGGTCCTCTCTTTCTTCTTTGGTAGGCGCTGTCCGGCAGGACAAAGTCCGCCGGATCCATACAAAAAGAATGCTTCTCTATTTAAATTCTATTATACCTTCTGCCGCTCTGCAATGCAAGTGAAATCCGGCCTCCAGGGCGGCAGCTTCTTACATTTGGAACATCTCTCAAAAATGTGCACGGCCGCTTGACTTTACCGACAAAATGTGCTAAAGTTCTGTCTGTTGAATGCTATGACGAAATCAAGTACGTCCCGATGCTCCTGTCCAGAGAGCTGCCGGCCGGTGCAAGGCAGTACAGACGTCCGGGCGGAATACCTTTCCGAGCAGCTTCCCGAACGCGCGCGGCGCAAGTAGGCGGAGACGGGTGCGCCCGATAACGCGCAGTGGGCATATCAGTGCCCGGTGAGGCCGCGCAAGCGGTAAATAGAGGTGGTACCACGGGAACTTCTCGTCCTCTGCACTTTGAGATGTGCAGCGGGCGTTTTTCTTATTCCGCTGCAGAAAAGGAGCATGAAAATGGTCATTACGGATTTTCTCGAGCGGAACGCAAGACTCTATGGTTCCGACACTGCGCTCGTTGAGGTCAACCCCTCGGAGGAGCGTGACAGCGCTGTCACCTGGCGCGAAGCGAGCCTCATCGCCGAGGCGCAGCCCGACGCGCCGTACCGGCGGGAGCTCTCCTGGCGTGATTTTGACCGCCGGGCCAACCGGTTCGCAAACTTCCTGCTCAGCCGCGGCGTGGAACGCGGCACGAAGGTCGGCATTCTGCTGATGAACTGTCTGGAGTGGCTGCCCATTTATTTCGGCATCCTCAAGGCCGGGTGCATCGCGGTGCCGCTCAACTTCCGCTACGCTTCGGACGAGATCTCCTACTGTCTGGATCTGGCCGACGTGGAGGTCCTGGTCTTCGGGCCGGAATTCGTCAGCCGTCTCGATCCCATTCAGGAGAACCTGACCCGCGTGAAGATCCGCCTGTTCGTCGGCCGGAACGTGCCGGGCTACGCGGAGGACTGCCGCAGGCTCATGGGCTTCTGTTCCTCCAGCGTCCCGCCCATCGCCCTCAGTGAGGACGATGACGCCGCCATCTACTTCTCCTCCGGCACGACCGGCTTCCCGAAGGCGATCCTGCACCGGCACAAGGCGCTCGTCTGTTCCTGCATGACTGAGCAGCATCACCACGGCCAAACCAAAGACGACGTTTTCCTCTGCATCCCGCCGCTCTACCATACGGGCGCGAAGATGCACTGGTTCGGCAGTCTGATCTCGGGCAGCAAGGCCGTTTTGCTGCGGGGCGTGAAGCCGGAATGGATCCTGCGGACCATCACGGAGGAAAAATGCACGATCGTCTGGCTGCTCGTGCCCTGGGCGCAGGACATTCTCGACGCGATCGAGTCCGGCCGCGTCAATCTTGACCACTACCTGCTCGACCAGTGGCGGCTCATGCACATCGGCGCGCAGCCCGTGCCGCCGAGCCTTATCAAGCGCTGGCTCAAATATTTCCCGCACCACAAATACGACACGAACTACGGCCTGTCCGAGTCCATTGGCCCCGGCTGCGTCCATCTGGGCGTGGACAACATCGAAAAGATCGGCGCCATCGGCAAGGCCGGGTATCTCTGGCAGACGCGCATCATCGACGAGCAGGGGCAGGACGTCGCCCCGGGCGTGATCGGCGAGCTGGCCGTCAAGGGTCCCGGCGTCATGAAATGCTATTATAAAAACCCGGAGGCCACCGCGGAGATCCTGCACGGTGACTGGCTCTGGACGGGCGATATGGCCCGCGAGGACGAAGACGGGTTCATCTATCTGGTCGACCGCAAAAAGGACGTCATCATCTCCGGCGGCGAAAACCTCTACCCCGTGCAGATCGAGGATTTCCTGCGCCGCTGCGGCAAGATCAAGGACGTGGCCGTCATCGGCCTGCCCGACCAGCGGCTCGGCGAGATCGCGGCGGCCATCATCGAGCTCAAGGACGGCGTCAGCTGCACGGAGGCGGAAATTCAGGACTTCTGCCGCGAGCTGCCGCGCTACAAGCGCCCGCGCCGCGTGATCTTCGCCAAGGTCCCGCGCAACCCGACCGGAAAGATCGAGAAGCCGGTCCTGCGGCAGATCTACTGCGGCGGACGGTTGGTCGAGGAACAGACCCGCGCCTGAACCTTGACGAATCGGGTCAAAAAGAATACAATAAAAAGAAATTTTACGCGGCTTTGCCGCGAACAGGAGGGATCCCCTATGAAAACCCTGATGCTCGGCAACGAAGCCGCTGCCCGCGGTCTGTTCGAGGCCGGATGCAGCTTTGTCTCCAGCTATCCCGGCACGCCCAGCACAGAGATCACCGAGTGCGCAGCAAAATACCCCGAGATCTACGCCGAATGGGCACCCAACGAGAAGGTCGCCATGGAAGCGGCCTTCGGCGCGAGCCTGTCCGGCCGCCGCAGCTTCTGCGGCATGAAGCATGTCGGCCTGAACGTCGCAGCCGATCCCCTGTTCACGCTGTCCTACACCGGCGTGCGCGGCGGCATGGTCATCGGCGTGGCGGACGACGCGGGCATGCACTCGTCTCAGAACGAGCAGGATTCCCGTCACTATGCCATCGCCGCAAAGCTGCCGATGCTCGAGCCGTCCGACGCCGCGGAGTCGCTGGCGTTCGCCAAGCTGGCCTACGAGCTCTCCGAGAAGTTCGATACGCCGGTCCTGCTCAAGATGTGCACGCGCGTCGCGCACGCGCAGAGCGTAGTGGAGACGTCCGAACGGCAGGAGGTCGCCCCGATCCCCTATGAAAAGGATATCGCCAAGTTCGTCATGATGCCCGCCTGCGCCAAGGCGCGGCACCCCATCGTCGAGCAGCGGACGCTCGCGCTGCAGGCCTGGGCGGAGACCGCGGACGTGAACCGCGTGGAGGACGGCGCCGACCATTCCATCGGCCTGATCTCGTCCTCGACCAGCTATCAGTATGTCAAGGAGGTCTGCGGCGACAAGTACCCCGTGCTGAAGCTCGGCATGATCCATCCCCTGCCGGTCGAAAAGATCCGCGCGTTCGCAAAGAGTGTGGAGAAAGTCATCGTCGTGGAGGAGCTCGACGGCATCATTGAGGCGCACTGCCGCTCCATCGGCGTCACGAACGTCACCGGCAAGGAGCTGTTCGGCTGCATCGGCGAGTTCAGCCAGAACTACATTGCCGAAAAGCTTGGTATGGCTGTCCACACCGGTCACAAGCTGGACGAGTCCATCCCGGCCCGGCCGCCGGTCATGTGCGCGGGCTGCCCGCACAGAGGGCTTTTCTATACGCTCAAGAAGAACAAGCTGACCGTCCTCGGCGATATCGGCTGCTATACGCTTGGCGCTGCTGCGCCGCTCGCCGCGATCGACTCGACGATCTGCATGGGCGCGTCCGTCTCCGGCCTGCACGGCTTCAACAAGGCCTCCGGCGAGGAAAATGCGAACCATACCGTCGCCGTCATCGGCGATTCGACGTTCATGCATTCCGGCGTCACAGGCCTCATCAACATTGCCTATAATGAGTCGACCTCGACCGTCATCATCCTCGATAACTCCATCACCGGCATGACCGGCCATCAGCAGAACCCGACCACGGGCTTCAACCTCAAGGGAGATCCCTGCACGAAGATCGATCTGGAGGCGCTGTGTCATGCGGTCGGCATCCGCCGTGTGCAGGTCGTCGACCCCTACGACCTTGCCGCCTGCGACAAGGCGATCAAGGAGGAGCTTGCGGCAAACGAGCCGTCGGTCATCATCTCCCGCCGCCCGTGCGCGCTGCTCAAATATGTGAAGCACCCCGGCCCCATCGAGGCCAAGCCCGAAAAGTGCGTGGGCTGCAAGGCCTGCATGAAGCTCGGCTGTCCTGCCATCAGCGTGATGGGCGGCAAGGTGCAGATCGACAACACCCTCTGCACGGGCTGCGGCCTGTGCCGCCAGCTGTGCCGCAAGGGCGCGCTGGGCGAATAAGAGAAGGAGGTATCGTCATGGAATCCAGAAACATCATGATCGTCGGCGTCGGCGGCCAGGGCACGCTGCTCGCCAGCAAGCTGCTGGGCAGGATCCTGCTTGAAAACGGCTACGACGTCAAGGTCAGCGAGGTCCACGGCATGAGCCAGCGCGGCGGCAGCGTCGTGACCTATGTGCGTTACGGCGAGAAGGTCTATTCCCCCATCATCGACAAGGGAGAGGCCGATATCATCATCTCCTTCGAGCTGCTGGAGGCCGCCCGGTGGGTGGAATACCTCAAGGAGGGCGGGATCCTGCTGACCAACACGCAGCGGATCAACCCCATGCCCGTTATCACCGGCGCGGCGGAATACCCGAAGTCGCTCGAGCAGAAGCTCGCGACGCTCCCCATCCGGCTCGACGCCATGGATGCGCTGGGCCTCGCACTGCAGGCAGGCTCCGCCAAGGCCGTCAACCTGGTCCTGCTCGGCAGGCTCAGCAAGTACTTCCACTTCACGGACGCGCAGTGGCAGGATGCCATCTGCAGGAGCGTCCCGGCAAAATTCCTCGAACTCAACCGAAAGGCCTTCGCCCTCGGCGCAGAAGCCTGATCACAAGGAGAACCCATGGAACGGTATTATCAGAAAGAAATCGAATGTGCGAGCCAGGAGCAGATCAAGGCCTGGCAGGATGAGCGTCTGGTCCGGCAGGTCCGGCACGTCTGGGACAAGGTCCCCTACTACCGCGCGAAGATGGAGGAAAAGGGCGTCACGCCGGAGGATATCCACGGCCGCGACGATCTGTATAAGCTCCCGTTTCTGAGCAAGGCGGATCTGCGGGATGCATATCCCTTCGGTCTGCTTGCAGAGCCGCTGGAAAAATGTGTCCGCATCCACTCCACCTCCGGCACGACCGGCAAGCGCGTCGTCGCCTTCTACACCAAGGAGGATATCGACCTCTGGAACGACTGCTGCGCAAGAGCGCTGGCGGCCGCGGGCGCAGGACCGGAAGACGTCTGCCAGGTCGCCTACGGCTACGGCCTGTTCACCGGTGGCTTCGGCCTCAACGGCGGCAGCCAGAAGCTCGGCTGCCTGACGCTCCCCATGTCCTCCGGCAATACCGACCGGCAGCTGCAGTTCATGGAGGATCTCGGCTCGACGATCCTCTGCTGCACGCCGTCCTACGCGGCGTATCTGGCGGAATCCATCCACGAGCGCGGGCTGCAGGACAAGATCCATCTGAAGGCCGGTATCTTCGGCGCGGAGGCCTGGAGCGAGCAGATGCGGCAGGATATCCAGAAGAGCCTCGGCATCAAGGCCTATGATATCTACGGTCTGACCGAGCTGTCCGGCCCGGGCGTGGCCTATGAGTGCAGCGCGCAGACCGGCATGCACATCAACGAGGACCATTTTATCGCCGAGATTATCGACCCTGACACCGGCGAGGTTTTGCCGGAGGGCACGCAGGGCGAGCTGGTCTTCACCTCGATCACCAAGCAGGCGTTCCCGCTGCTGCGCTACCGCACGCGCGATATCTGCATCCTGCGCCGCGAGGCCTGCCCCTGCGGGCGGACACATATCAAGATGTGCAAGCCCATGGGCCGCAGCGACGATATGCTGATCGTCAAGGGCGTCAACGTCTTCCCGTCGCAGATCGAGACGGTCCTGCTCGAGCAGGGTTATACCTCCAACTATCAGATCGTGGTCGACCGCGTGAACAATTCCGACACGCTCGACGTGCTCGTCGAGATGACGCCCGACCACTTCTCCGACTCTCTGGCCGAGATCACGAAGCGCGAAAAGGGTCTGGTCGCCGCACTCAAGGCGATGCTTGGCATCTACGCGCAGGTGCATCTCGTCTCCCCGAAGTCCATTGCCCGCAGCGAGGGCAAGGCCATCCGCGTGATCGACAAACGCAAGATCTAAGGAGGACGATCGTATGGCAATTCATCAGATTTCCGTATTTCTGGAGAACCGTGCCGGTCAGCTGGCGGAGATCACCGCTCTGCTCGCCAAAAACGGCGTGGACCTGCGGGCGATCAACATCGCAGAGACGAGCGACTACGGCGTCCTGCGCCTGATCGCCAGCCATGAGCCGGAGGCCTGCCGGGTCCTGCGGGAAAACGGCTTCATCTTCTCCACGAGCGACGTCGTCGCCGTCGGTGTGCCGGATGCACCCGGCGGGCTGAGCACGCTGCTGCAGCTGCTGGCCGAAAACAGCATCGACGTCCATTACATGTATTCGATCTTCGGCCAGCCGAACGGCATGGCCTGTATGATCCTCCGGGTCGCAGATCCGGCAGCGGTCTCCTCGCTGCTGGCTGCCAACGGCATCCATCCCGCCGGTGCGGAAACGCTCGGCATCATCTCCGCAGAGTAACCAGGAAAGGCAGGCAAACACCATGCAGGAAATGAGCAGAAAAAACAAGTTATTCACCGATTCCGTCATCCGGCGCATGACGCGCGTGGCACTTTCGTGCGGCGCGATCAACCTGGCGCAGGGCTTCCCCGATTTTGACCCTCCCAAGGCCCTGACGGACCGTCTGGCGGAGGTCAGCGCGCTCGGCCCGCACCAGTACCCCATCACCATGGGCGCGCCGAATTTCCGGCAGGCGCTTGCCCGCAAGGCCGGCCGCTTCATGGGCCGCACGCTCGATCCGGAGACGGATATGGTCGTGACCATCGGCTCGACCGAGGCCATGGTCGATACGATCTTCGCCCTGACGAACCCCGGCGACAAGATCATCATGTTCTCCCCGTATTTTGAGAACTACCGCGCGCAGGCTATCATGGCCGACTGCGAGCCGATCTTCGTCCCGCTGGTCCCGCCGGCGTTCAACTTTGACGCGAACGTGCTGGAAGACGCGTTCAAGCAGGGCGCAAAGGCCATCCTCATCTGCAACCCGTCGAACCCCTCCGGCAAGGTGTTCACTTACGACGAGCTGAAGCTCATCTCGGAGCTGTGCATCAAGTATGACGCGTTCGCCATCATGGACGAGGTGTACGAGCACATTGTCTACGAGGGCCACAAGCACATCTATATGAACAGCCTGCCCGGCATGTGGGAGCGCACGGTCAGCTGCTCGAGCCTCTCCAAGACCTACTCCATCACCGGCTGGCGTCTCGGCTACGCCATCGCGCCGAAGCCCATCATGGACCGCATCAAGCAGTACCACGACTTCAATACCGTCGGCGCGCCGTCGCCGCTGATGGAGGCCGCTGTGGTCGGCCTCGACATGCCGGACAGCTACTACAAGGAATTCGGCGATCACTACGCCCACATGAAGAAGCTGTTCACCGACGGTCTGAAGCAGATCGGCATCCCCTTTACCGATCCGCAGGGCGCGTACTTCGTGCTGGCCGACATTGGCCCATACCTGCGCAAGGGCGAGTCCGACGTGGACTTCTGCCTGGAAATGGCCGAGAAGGTCGGCGTCGCCTGCGTGCCCGGCACGTCGTTCTTCAATGAGAACGTCAACAACATCGTCCGCGTCCACTTCGCCAAGAAGGACGAAACGCTGTACGAGGCGCTCGACCGCCTGTCCCATCTGAAGGAAAAAATGCGCTGAGAAAAACCAGCCTGCCGTACATATGCGGCAGGCTGGTCTGCGTTTACCGGACCGTCAGCCGTCGTCTTCGGCCGTATCCGGCTGCTGCGGCTGCGTCCAGTACGGCTTGCCGTCC
>ENA-OUQG01000379-OUQG01000379.1-human-gut-metagenome-genome-assembly--contig:-NODE-379-length-28194-cov-8.630548_pt1 | contig 28194 bp, 20 predicted proteins | sample MGYA00237943_ERZ548823 | MGnify/ENA primary metagenome ERZ548823 (study PRJEB26490, sample SAMN05194731) | human gut metagenome | biome: terrestrial biome; feature: human-associated habitat; material... | reverse complement strand
GTCGCCCTCGTTCACAACATACTGCTTACCGCCGGTAACGATGATCGCTTGCATTGCTTGCACCTCTTTCCTTAATTACGGACTCGCTGTCGGGGGCGTTCGAAAAGCCTCGAAAGCCTTCGAAACTTTATGCCCATTCAAAGCGGCTGTGTTAGTATACATTGTAAAAACTGAAAAGTCAAGGACTTTTTGCGAAAATTCCCGCGCGGGATCGCTTGCCTTTTTGCCGCTGTGCCGATATAATGGAAAAAAACTCCGGGAGGGAAAAAGCATGGAACAGTTCCTTCCGCCCATCGGGGATGTTTGCGCTTACGCTGCAAACAACCCCTTTATGGCGTACAATCACATCGAGATCACGCGCATTGAGCGGGACGAACAGGGCGACTACCGCGCGGAGGTGCGCGTGGTGCTGCGGCACGAGTCGATGAACCTGCACGGCGCGGTGCACGGCGGGCTTCTCTATGGGCTTGCCGACTGCGTGGCGGGCATCGCCGCGCGCTGCGACGGGAACGACTATGTGACGCAGAGCGCGCACGTCAACTTCCTGCGCAACACGAAGCAGGGCACGGTCTATGCGCTCGCGAGCGTCGTGCGGCGCGGGCGGCACATGGTCGTGCTGCACGTTGCCATCCGCGACGCGGAAGAGCGATTGCTTGCCGACTGCGCGGTGGACATGATGCGCACAGAACGGTAAAATGCGGGAGCGCCCCTTCGACAGAAGCCGTCGAAGGGGCGCTTTTATCGTGGCAGACGATCTGCTGAGGCGAAGCGCAGAGGCGTGGATGATTCAGATAAAAGGGAGAAAAGGCAATGACTTTTTTGCATGTTTTGCCAATGGAATATAAGAATTCAGCGTGCTATTATAGTATATGTTAACGAAAAATAAACATATGGATGGGAGATGGTCAGGGAAAGCACGACGGCAGGTCTGCGCACGACCGGTGTAAGGCCTGCGGACCCCAGCGCAATATTTCACTCATTTTTAGGAGGAACCAAATGAAAAAAGGTATGCTCAGAAAGCTTCTCTGTACCTGCGTGGTAACGGCGGCCGCCTTTGCCGCGACGACCATCAGCGCCTCCGCCTGCACGACGATCTATGTCGGCGGTGATCTTGTGGAGGAAGGCACCCCCCTTCATCGCCCGCACGGAGGACTACGGCTCCGACTACAACAAGCTCTGGTTCATCAGCGAAAGCGGCAACTGGAAGCAGGGCGAGCACTATGTCGGCTGCCCGGATTACGGCCCGTTCGAGTGGGACTTCACGCACGACAGCTATCGCTTCACCCATTTCACCAACGACATCTACTATGACGGCACCTGCCCCGAATGCGGCGAGAAGGCGGATCACCCCTCCTACACCGAATTCGGCACGAACGAAAAGGGCGTTTCCGTTTCTGCAACCGAAACGCTTTACGGCAACGAGAAGGTAACGGAAGTTGACCCGTACCGCAACGCCAAGTGGGCCAAGGCCAACGGCAACGCCCGCATCGGCATTGAGGAAACGGATATCCCGACCATCATTCTGGCCGAGGCCGCTTCTGCTCGCGAGGGCGTTGAGCTGCTGCTCGACATCTATGAGAACTACGGCTGCGTGTACGCTTCCGGCGTGTTCATCTGCGACAAGGACGAGGCATGGTACATTGAGAACTGCAGCGGCACGCAGTATGTCGCCATCAAGCTCAACGACAGCCTGCTCTTCCTGGAGCCCAACATGGCCGTCATCGGCCGCGTCGATCTGGACGACACCGAGAACGTGCTCTCCTCCAAGGATCTGATCGCGGTGGCAAAGAAGGCTGGTACCTTCGTTGGCGATGAGGAAAAAAACATCATCGATTTCCGTGCTTCCTATGCCCGCATCTCCAGCAAGATGGATCAGCGCATGATCGACGGTCTCAATTACCTGAATGCCAGCTACAAGTACGACAGCGACATTCTCGTGGCTGACAACACCAAGTTCACCATTTCCAACCTTGATGCAAACGGCAAGATCGTTACGCTCTACACCAACATCAAGGCTGACCGCAAGCTCGACAAGGACGATGTGTTTGGTTACTACAAGCTCTCCTCCATCGGCAAGGCCAGCAACCAGGAGATCGAGATCTTCCAGCTCTTCAAGGATCGTCCCGTTGAGACGGCAACGGTGGGCTGGGTCGGCGTCGGCAACATGTCCTACAATGTTTTTGTCCCCTACTATCCCATGCTGATCGACGGTATGTACAAGGGCTACCAGGTCAGCACCGCTCCCACGGTCTTCACGACCGAAAAGCCCGACAGCTTCTGCACCTACGGCACGAGCTGGACGGTGGACGCTGACGGCAACCGCCAGCGCGTTCCCGGCTTCAAGGTGTATCCGGACAACTGGAAGGATTCCTACTACTTCACGTTTGAGGGCCTCGGCGGCTACATCGCCAATGCCGAAAACATCACCGGCAGCCCCCTGAAGGCTGAGGCGAAGGCCTATGTGGCCGGTAAGCTCGCTGCTCTCCAGCAGGAGCTCTATAAGGATTTTGTCACGACCGAGCAGCTTGCCAAGGCGAGCGACAAGCGCGCACTTGCCACCGAGAACGGCAAGGCCATGGCAGAAAAGACGCACGAGCTGGGCGTTGAGCTGGTCGAGTACATCACCAAGGCGGAGGCGCTCGATAAGGGCGGCTTTGCGGATGTCAAGCCCGGCGCCTACTATGAGGACGCTGTGAACTGGGCGGTTGGCCAGAAGATCACCGCCGGTAAGAGCGCAACGGCCTTTGCTCCCAACGACGCCTGCACCCGCGCTCAGGCTGTGACGTTCCTGTGGCGCGCTGCCGGCAGCCCCGAGCCGAAGGCAACGAGCACTGTCTTCACCGATGTTGCGAAGGACAGCTACTACTACAAGGCCGTTCTGTGGGCAGTTGAAAACGGCATCACCAACGGTGCGACCGAGACGACCTTTGCCCCCAACGCGACCTGCTCTCGCAGCCAGATCGTGACCTTCCTCTACCGTTCCCAGAAGTCCCCGGAGGCGACGGCTGAGAATCCGTTCACCGACGTCAAGGCCGGCGCGTTCTATGAAAACGCCGTTCTGTGGGCGGTGAAGGAGAACATCACCACCGGCGCGAGCGCCACGACCTTCGATCCCGCGGGCAGCTGCACGCGCGGCCAGATCGTGACCTTCCTGTTCCGCTGCATGGGCAAGTAAGGCTCAAAGAACAGCATAAAAACGGAAAAGGCCCCCGAAGCGTAAGCTTCGGGGGCCTTTTTTCAGCTTTTCGCAAAAGATCATTTTTTACCATGGCAGGTACTGCCGCAATGCGCGCAGTCGCCGCCGCAGCCGCCGCTTTTCTTCCCCTTTCGCACAAAGCGCAGGGCAAGGAACGCCGCAATGACAATGAGCGCGAGCAGCAGATAGTCGAGCGTGCTCATCAGAACAGCCCTCCGAGCGCATAGGCGGCGAAGGCCACGACCCACGCGACCGTGCACTGCATCAGCACGACGAGCGCGGTTTTGAGCGTGGAGTTAAGCTCGCGGCGGATGGTGGCGACGGCGGCGACGCAGGGTGTGTAGAGCAGTGTGAAGACAAGAAAGCTGACGGCCGAGCGCGTGGTGAAGAGGGTCGCGATGGCCGTGCCGCCGAGCAGCACCTCAAGCGTGCTGACGACGCTCTCCTTGGCGATGAAGCCGGAGATGAGCGCCGTGGCGCAGCGCCAGTCGGCAAAGCCGAGGGGCGCGAGAACGGGTGCGATGAAGCGCCCAATGAGCGCCAGCAGGCTCTGCGTGCTGTCGGAAACAACGTTCAGGCGCGTATCAAAGCTCTGCAAAAACCAGATGATGATGGTGGCGAGGAAGATGACCGTGAAGGCGCGCTGCAAAAAGTCCTTTGCCTTTTCCCACAGCAGCAGCGCCACGCTCTTGAGCCCCGGTACGCGGTAGTTCGGCAGCTCCATGACGAACGGCACGGGCTTGCCGCGAAAGATCGTCTTGTTCATGACGAGCGCCGCGAGGATGCCGATGAGGATGCCGATGAGGTACATCGAGATCATCACGAGCGCGCGGTGCGCGGGGAAGAACGCCGCCGTGAAAAAGGCGTAGATCGAGATCTTTGCCGAGCAGCTCATGTACGGCGTGAGGAGAATGGTCATTTTGCGGTCGCGGTCGGAAGAGACGGTGCGCGTTGCCATGATCGCGGGCACCGAGCAGCCAAAGCCGATGAGCATCGGCACGATGCTGCGCCCGGAAAGGCCGATGCGGCGCAGGGGCTTGTCCATGACGAAGGCGACGCGCGCCATATAGCCGGTGTCCTCCAGAATGGAGAGGAAGAAAAAGAGCGTAACGATGATGGGCAGGAAGACCAGCACGCTGCCGACGCCCGCGAAAATGCCGTCGATGATGAGGCTGTGGACAACGGGGTTGATGCCGTAGGCCGTAAGCGCGCGGTCGACAAGAGCGGTGAGCGCGTTTACGCCGAGGCCAAGAAGGTCGGACAAGCGTTGGCCGATCACATCGAAGGTGAGGTAAAAGGTCAGAAGCATGATGCCAAGGAAGGCGGGGATCGCCGTATAGCGCCCGGTGAGGAACTTGTCGATGCGCACCGAGCGCGCGTGCTCGCGGCTTTCGTGGCATTTGACGACCGAGGCGTCGACCACGCCCTCAATGAAGCTGTAGCGCATATCGGCGAGCGCCGCGTTGCGGTCGAGCCCCGTCTCCGTTTCCATCTGCACGATGCAGTGCTCAAGCAGCTCCTTCTCGTTCTCGTCAAGCTGCAAGCGGTCGGCAAGATCGTCCCCGCCCTCGATGAGCTTGACGGCGCAGAAACGCGCGGGCACGCCGATGCGGTCGGCATGGTCGGCGATGAGGTGCACGACCGCGTGGATGCAGCGGTGCACCGCCGAATCGTCCGCGCAGAAGTCCGTCACAGCGGGCATCGTTTTGCTGCGCGCGGCGGAGAGCGCCTGGTTCAGCAGCTCGCTCACGCCCTCGCCCTTGGCGGCGGTGATGGGAACGACGGGGATGCCGAGCGCTGCGCTCATTTTCTTCACGTCGATCGCGCCGCCGTTGGCGCGCACCTCGTCCATCATGTTGAGCGCCAGCACCATCGGCACGCGCAGCTCGAGGAGCTGGAGCGTGAGGTAGAGGTTGCGCTCGATGTTGGTCGCATCCACGATGTTGATGATGCCGTCGGGCTTTTCATTCAGGATAAAATCGCGTGAGACGATCTCCTCCTGCGTGTAGGGACGCAGCGAGTAGATGCCCGGAAGGTCGACCACCGAGCAGTCCTTTTCCCCGCGGATCTCGCCCATCTTCTGGTCGACCGTCACGCCCGGGAAGTTGCCGACGTGCTGGTTGGAGCCAGTGAGAGCGTTGAAAAGTGTCGTTTTGCCGCAGTTCTGGTTGCCGACGAGTGCAAAGATCATTTTATCTCACCGTCCACTTCGATTTTTTTTGCTTCCTCCACGCGCAGCGTCAGCTCGTAGCCGCGCACGCGGATCTCAATGGGGTCGCCCATGGGCGCGACCTTTTGCAGCGTGACGCGTGTGCGGGGGATGAGTCCCATGTCGAGCAGGCGGCAGCGCAGTGCGCCGTCGCCGCCGACGGCGGTGATCACCGCGGACGCGCCGATGCTCAGTTGATCCAAAGTCATGCTTGCGTTCCCTTCTTTTCTGCAGGTTTGATGTATCCATCTTACCTTAAAAAATTATCATGCAAAAGAGAGAATGTCAACTGTCGCAATGCGTTGAAATGGACAAGAAAACGTGCTATGATAGCCGAAGATTTTGGATAGGAAAGGAAGCGAGGGGAGCAAAGAAAAGCAGCTCCCGCGTTGCATGATCGCAATTTTGCTTGCGCCGGTCTATCTGCTGGCGAATTATTATCTGCTGCGCCGCACAATGGGCTGGGTGAAGGCGTGGTTTCCGTTTTTTCGCTCGGTGCGCCATTGGGCTTTGCCCGTTGCGGTGCAGGTGTTTCTTGCCTGCTCCATCGTCATCGCCTTTTTCCTGCCCGAGGGCAGGGCGCGGCGCGTGATGAAGCTCATCGGCAACTACTGGCTCGGCGTGCTGCTCTATGTGCTGCTCGCGGTCATCACGGCTGATCTTCTGCGATTGCTGCTGGGGTACGTGCTGCCGTTCAGGCACATCTTCGTCACAACAAGAATGCACCGTATCGCGGGCTGCCTCTGCGCGCTCACCATCCTGACCGCGTCTCTCTGGGGCGTCGTCAACGCGCGCATCATCCATGTAACGCCCTATGACGTGACGGTCGAAAAGCAAGTTGCGGGCATGGATGAGATGAAGGTCGTGCTCGTGGCGGATCTGCACCTTGGCTACAACATCGGCGAAAAGCAAATGGAGAGAATGGTGGAGAAGATCAACGAACAGGACGCCGATCTTGTCGTCATTGCGGGCGATATCTTCGACAATGAGTGGGAGGCGGTGGACGACCCGGACGGCATTGCGGCAACGCTGCGCGGCATCCGCTCGAAATACGGCGTTTACGCCTGCTACGGCAACCACGACATCGAGGAAAAGGTGCTCGCGGGCTTCACCTTCCGCCAGAGCGCGAAAAAGGAGAGCGACCCGCGCATGGACGCATTCCTGAAGGAGGCGAACATCACGCTTTTGCACGATGAGGGAAGGCTCATCGACGGGAAATTCTACCTATACGGCCGCCCGGACGCGCACCGTCCCGGCCGCGGCGTCGAGGTGCGGAAAACGCCGGACGAGATCACGGCGGAGATGGACAAAAGTAAGCCCATCATCGTCCTCGACCACCAGCCGAAGGAATTGCAGGCGCTTGCGGACGCGGGCGTTGACTTGGACCTCTGCGGCCACACGCACGACGGGCAGATGTTCCCGGGCAACCTCACCATCAGGCTGATGTGGGAAAACGCCTGCGGGTATCTGCGGAAGGGGAAGATGCACAACATCGTGACCTCGGGCGTCGGACTCTTCGGGCCCAATATGCGCGTGGGGACGAAGGCGGAGATCTGCCCGATCACCGTGCACTTTGCCTGAGCGCAGCAAAACATGAAAAAAGAGGAACCGTTTCGTAACGGTTCCTCTTTTTTGCGCTTATGCCATCTCGCGGAAGCGCGCGGCGATGCAGGCGGCGGCCTCATCGGTGGAGAGGCTTCCAGTGTTGAGATACAGATCGTAGCCGTCCGGCGCGCCCCAAGTGCGGCCGGTGTAGTTCTCGTAGTACTTGCGGCGCTGCTTGTCCATCTTGCGGATGAGGTGCACGGCCTGATCGCGAGAGAGCTTTTCCTGTTCCATCTTGCGCCGGATGCGGTGCTCGTCGGGCGCAGCGACGAAGACGGTGAGGAGCTTCACGTCCTGATCGTGCAGGACGAAATCCGCGCAGCGGCCAACGAAAACGCACTCTTCATGCCGGGCGATGCGGCGGATCTCATGGCTTTGCAGAGCAAAGAGCACTTCGCTCGTCGGCTTGCCGCGCAGCACATGGTAGTTGCCCTCGTGCACCGTCTGGAAGAGGTAAGGATTCGTGGCCTTTTCGTCGGAGGACGAGAGCGTCTTTTCCGAAAGCTCGCCATACTCGCAGGCAAGGCGGATGAGCTCTTTTTCGTACACGCGGATGCCGAGCAGGTCGGCGGTCTTGACCGCGACCTCGTGGCCGCCGCTGCCGAATTGACGGCTGATGCTGATGATGCGATTTCCCATACTTGCTTCCTCCGCTCTCTATTTATTTCAGCGCACTGAGCGCCTGCTGGGAAAACGAAACTTCGCGCGTGGTGGGGGTGATGACGGCGGAGACCGCCGCCGGTGCATCGGTGAGGATGAGGTGCAGCGCGCCGCTGCACGAAACGCTGATCGAGCGCAGCATACCGTCCGCGCCGACAAGCGCCTCGATGCGCCCGGAGGTGAAGGACACGCTCTGCGTCTTGATGCCCGGGGCGATGGCGGCGGAAAGCGCGGCCATGCCGTCCTCATCGAGCGTGAGCGAGTACGACCGGCCGTTTTCTGTCTCCGTGCAGGCGGCGGTGCCGTTCATCAGCAGCTCGCAGCTGAGATCGATGAGCTGCGCGGAGTCGACAAGGTCGGCAGAGTCGAGCTTGTTGCCGCTTTCATCGCAGATGACGCCATCCGAAAAGTAAAAGGCGAGCGTATTCTTGCGGATGCAGGAAATGCTTTGCCCGTCGTAATCGTGGCGGTCGTACTGGAGCGTATCGCTCAGCACGATGGGGCCGCAGTCGGCGGAGAGGTCAATGTCCGCCGAGAGGGTATCCTGCCCGTAGAGCGCAGAGAGCGCTTGCAGCAGGCGGAGCGTATCGTCTGTGAGCGTGCCGCTCACCTCGGTGGAGGACGAGCGTATGGCGCTGCGAACCTCCTCGGGGATGGCGGGGGCGGACGCGCTGTCGCGGAAGAGAACGCTGGACTCGACGCGAAGATCACCCGCTCCCTCGCTGCGGAAGCGCAGCTCCATCAGCTCGCCGCTTTCGGCGATGAGCTCAACGCGCAGGGAGGTGAGCGCTGCCGCGTCGGCAATATCGTCGGAGGCAAGCAGACGCAGAAGCGCCGCCGCGTCCTCGCCCTCGGCGGTGAGGGTGTAGATCTTTTCCTTGCCGTCAACCGATTTTTCGATCGTCAGGCTGCGGCAAAGCCCGGCAGTCTGATCGAGCAGCGAGGAATAGTCGGGGTAGGTGGGCGCGATGGGATAGGCGCGGCCGTTTGCAAGGTAGATGACGCCGTTTGCATAGTAGAGCGCCGCGCCGTCGCGGTCGATGCAGGTAAGGGTCGTATCGTCGAGTTTTGTGCATGTGACGGCGGCATCTGCCTGTACGCTGAGCTTGCCGTAAGAGGCATCCACGGTGAGATCCATGGAAAGCGGGTCCTGCTTCATGCGCGCTTCGATGAGATGATAGGCCTCAAGGTCCTTCTTCACATCGGAGTTGAGGAAGAAGACCGCGGCGGCTGCGAGCAGCACGAGAACGGTGATGAGGATGGGAAGCCAGCGGCGCTTTCTGCGGCGGGGCTTGGCGGGCTTGACCGCGGGACGGCTGAGCGCGTCCTCGCGCGCTTCGCGCTCTTCGCGCAGCAATCGAAGCTCCTCCTCCGCGCGCGCAAGGCGCGCCTCGATGGAGTCGGGGGCGCTCGGTTCGGCTGTCGCGCTCGGTTCGGCGGGATCGTTGGAACCCGCGGGGGCAGCGGGAGCAGCTTCCTGCGCGGAAGTGTCGGGCGCGGCGGCGCTTTCCGCTGTGATCACGGCAGGGACGGGAGCTTCCGCTTCCGCCGTGGCGGGGACTGCCGGACGCGTGCTGCGCATGATGCGCTCGGCCTGCTCCACGGCGGCGCGTTGCTCGGCGCGCCTGCGCGCGCGGCGCTTTTTGCGGCGGTGCGCGCAGACAATGAGCAGAATGAGCATGAGCAGCACGAGAAGGGATGTGAGCCAGATGCCGATGACGGAGATCGTGCTCACCGCCGCGATCTCCACACTCGTTCCGCTGACGGGGAAGGTGAGGTAGCTGCCCATCGTGCCGGTGTCGACATTCTGCCACGCGCCGCCTTCGCGGACGTAGATGCGAAGATCACCGCTGTCCTCGGGCGGGAGATAGCGGACGGTGTGCTGCGCGCTGCCATCGTCGGCAAGGTCGAGCTTCCACTGCTCGAGCACCTCGCGGTTGGCGGTATGCGGCGGGAATTCTCCGCGCCGCAGGCAGGTGAAGTAGCCCTGCAAACGGTCGAGGAGCGAGCCGGACTGTACATCGAAGGCCTCGGGCGTGAGCGGCTCGGCGGTCAGCTTGATGGCGTCGCCGTCGCTGTAGCTGCCCTCGACAAGCAGGACGGAAAGCCCGCCCTCGCGTGTCTGCTCGGAGGCGAGACCGGGGGTATAGGCCTCGTACACGGCCGTGACAACGGTGTCGAAATGAAGCGAATCAAGGTCTGTGCGGTCCCAATGGGCGTGGTAGCCCTCCTTTTCGGGGATGTCGGGGATGTCGCTCTCGTCGAAGGACGCGCCGTAGTCGAACGAGCGGCGCAGCACCTCCTCACCGCCGGCGAGGAAGGTGAGCATGAAGGCCTTCATGCCCTCAGGGATGCTGGTGTTTGCGCAGAGCTGGGAGAAGGAGATCGGCTCGGCGCGGCCGACAAAGCCCTGACGGTTGATGCCGGGCAGATCGTCGGAGACATAGTAGTTGTTTGCAAAGGCACCCGTATCGCTGCCGGAGATCGCGCCCGCATACTGCTGGCAGTCGGTGACGGCGACGAGAGAGTAGTTCCACGTCACGCTGGAGCCGCTGCCGTCAGCCTTGGAGGCAACGCCCGAGCCGACGATGCCGCCGACGTACTTTTTGCCGCCGAGCGGGCACTTGGCAAAGTTGCCGTGCACGGAAGCGCCCGTAACGCCTGCGATACCGCCGACATAGCTGCCGTTCTCGCTTGTGACGGAGCCGTAGCCCTCGCAGGCGGTGACATAGCCGAGGTCCATGCGCCCGACGATGCCGCCGACATAGCTGCGCTTGCCGGAGATGTCGCCGGTGTTGACGCACTGCTGCACGATGGACTTGTACGCATACTGCTTGCGGTAGCTGCCCGAGAGGCTGCCGGTCACGTCGTCCTCGGGGTCGAGCGTATACTCGATGGCCATGGAGCCGGCAATGCCGCCGGTGTTCACATCGCCGTAGACGGCGGCGGTATTTTTGCTGCCGGAGACCTTGCCGAGCGTGACGGCGTTGATGTCAACGTCGGAGGAGTCGGAGATGATGCTGCCGGAGCCGCCGCCGACACTCTCGATGGCGGAGAACATGGAGTTCGACAGCTCGTTGAACTTGCTGTTGATCGAGCGCAGGTCGCTCGAGAGCGTGCTCGAGCTTGTTTTGACGTTTTCGGTGATCAGCGAGAGCTGGCTGCCCGCCGCGGTGATCGCGCCGACGACCGTGTTGAAGTTCGTCACGCTGACAACGTCGGAAATGCCGGGATGCGGCCCGATGATGATGCCGCCGTCAATGTCGATGCTCGGCGGGGTGATGGCGTCGAGATCGACGTTCACGCGCACATCGCCCGCGGCGTCTGAAGCATCGGAGAGGTAGCCGGAGATGAGCGTGAGGCGGTCACAGATCTCGCCCGTACTGTACTGCGTGTCGTTCACGGCCTTTTCGACAAGGCTGCTGAGCTCATCGAGCTGAGACTTCATCACGGAAAACTGGCTGGCGGAGACCTCGGTGCGGACATAGGGCTCCATCTGTCCGGCGATGCCGCCGACGTCCTTGCGCCCGCAGACCGCGCCGCTGTTTGTGCAGGAGCGCACCTGCCCGCTGCTGCGCCCGACGATGCCGCCGACATTGTAGCCGATGTGCTGGTAGCCGATGGCGGCCTTATTCACGCACTCGCTGATCGCGCCGGAGGAGTAGCCCGCGACGCCACCGGTGTCGGTCGAGACACTGATCGTGTCAAGCTGGGAGAGCTTGGAGAGGTCGAGCGAGAACTCAAAGCTCAGATCGTCTAAGTCGATGGCGGGGTCGGTGCTCTCGATGTTCACATAGGCGCGGTTTTTGCTTGATACGATCGCGCCGAGATTGTAGCCGGCGATGCCGCCGGTCATGTTCTGGCCGAAGATCGCGCCCGTGGCCTCGCACGAGCGGATGACGCCCGTGGCGGCGTTGTACCCCGCGATGCCGCCGACATTGCGCTTGCCGGAAACGGAGCCGTTGAAGCTGCAATTTTCAATCGTGCCGTGGTTTTCACCCGCGATGCCGCCGAGGTCCTGACTGTCGCCTGAAGGGGTGAGAGCGCCCTCAACATGCAGATTTTTCACGCTGCCGCCCTTCTGCACCACGCCGAAAAGACCTGCCGGGGAAACGCTTTCTTCCATATCAAGGCCGCTGATGGTATGGCCGCCGCCGTCAAACGTGCCGCCGAAGGAGGGAATGGGCAGCACGCCGGTGCTTTCCAGCACAAGGTCGTTGTCGAGCACGACCTTTTTGCCGCGCGAGTAGGAGTCGAGCGTGCAGGAGCGCGCGAGGGACTGGAGATCCTCCTCGGTCTTGATGTGGATGGTATCATCCACGTCGGCAAGCGCGCTTGTGAAGGGAAAGAGGGATAATAGCAGCAGCGCGCCGAGCGCGAGCGCACAGAGGCGATGTAATTTAGTCTTCTTCATCATCTTGCTCCTCATTTGCAGAACCCGAGATCAGGTTCAGGTCGATGTCTCCCTCGACGGTCGCGTGCATCACGCCGTGGACCGTGCCGTTGATGCTGCCGCGCACCATGCCGTTGACGGAGACCTTGCCGTGGGCGGTCTTCTTTTCACTGATGGACGGGACGGAGAAGGAGGTCTTGTCCACGATGCCGCTGCCGATGAGCAGGATCTGCGGGAGCGCGAACATGACCATGATGATGGAGATGACCGTGCCGCGGCCGAGGCTCTCGCCGATGCCCGCGATGACAGGCTCAGAGGTCATGCTGCCGATCAGAAAGCCGCAGATCGAGAGGATCGAGCCGGAGGTGATGATCGTCGGGAAAGCGAAGTTCAGCGTCTCGACGATGGCGTCGCGGTGGTGCATTTTGGATTTGAGCTCCTGATAGCGGCTGGCGATGACGATGGCGTAGTCGATATTCGCGCCCATCTGGATGGAAGAAACAATTAGATATCCTAAGAAGAAGATGTACTTGCCCGTGATGGTCGGGAACGAGAAGTTGAGCCAGATGCAGCCCTGAATCACGAGGATCAGCAGCACCGGCATACCGGCGGAGTTGAACGTGAAGAGCAGCACCAGCATGACGACGAGCACCGACACGATGCTCACAACCTTGTTGTCCACGGCGAAGGACTTTTCAAATTCGTATTCGTTCGTCGATTCGCCCGCGAGATAAACGGTGTCGTCAGGATAATACTTCTCGGCGATCTCAAGGATCTTGTCGGTGAAGGCATAGGTCTCATCGCCGCTTTCCGGCAGCGTGAGATAAATGAGCATACGGTCGTAGTCCTCGCCCTCGAGCTGGGCCTTCGCGCTCTTCATCTGCACCTCGGCATCCTGCAGCAGCTTTGTCTGCTCGTCGCTGAGCGTGACGAGCCCCGCGTCCACCTGATCGCAGACGAAGAGGAACATATCGATGAGCGGAACCTTGTAGGTCGATAAATTGCCCGCGAGCTTGCCGTATTCCGAATGCTGCGCGGCGTAGGCGGCGTAGACGACCTGCGCGGCCTCGTAATCAAGACCCGCAAGCTCGGCGAACTGGCGCGGCGTCAGCTTGTCGGCGAGCGTATAGCCGTCGAGCGCTTCAATGTTGGTAAGCCCCATCGTGGAGTCGACCTCGTCGTACTGCTCAAGCTCACTCAAAATGGCGGATTCTCTGTCGTAATCGCCCGTGGGGACGATGAGCGCGAGCATATTTTTCGAGGTGAAGTTCTCCTCGATCATCTGCTGGGCAAACTGTGTTTCATTCTGCTTGGGTGCGGAAATGAGCCCGTAGCCGTAGGCGTAGGGGCAGTTGGACGAAAGGCGGAAACCGATGACGGCCAGCGCCACGAAGACGACGGGGATGATGTAGCGCGTGGCGAAGTCGAGCTTGCCGACAAAGGAAATTTTAGGGACGAAGCTGCGGTGCTGCGTGCGGTCGATGAGCGGGCCAAAGAGCATTAGAAGTCCCGGCATGACGATGAACGCCGCGAGCAGCGCGAACATGATCGATTTGATGAGGCAGAGGGCCATATCGGGGCCGAGCTTGAACTGCATGAAGAGCATGGCGACAAGGCCGCCGATGGTCGTGAGGCTGCTCGCGCCGATCTCGGGGATGGATTTGCTCAGCGCGATGATGACGGCCTCGCGCAAGGGCAGGAGCTTGTGCTCTTCCTTGAAGCGGTTGCAGAAGATGATGGCATAGTCGATGGAGAGCGCAAGCTGCAAGATGCTCGTGACGGAGTTTGAAATGAACGAGATCTTGCCCATGAGGAAGTTTGTGCCCTGGTTGAGCACCAGCGCGACGACGAAGGTCAGAATCAGCACCGGCACCTCGCCGTAGGTCTCGGACGTGAAGAGCAGCACGAGCACGATGACGATGGCGACATAGACCATGATGACGCTGATCTCGTGGTCAATGGTCTCCTGCTGCGTGTTGCCGAGATCCGTATCAACGTAAAGGTCATAGTCGCGCAGCAGGTCTTTCACCGCATCGAGCGAGTCAAGGCAGGCGTCGTCATCCTCGCTGTAGGCAAAGGTGACGGAGTAGAGCGCGGAGAGATTGTTGTAATGCGCGCTCGTTTCGTCGTAATCGACGCTCTGCACACCCTTGACCTCTTTGATCTTGGGAGCAAGCGCGGCGGCCTGATCGGGCGTGATGTTGGCGACCATGACCTCGGCCGTGCCGTAGGTGACGAACTGCTCGTCCATGATGGTGAGCGCCTGCTTCGTCTCCGAGTCGGCAGGCAGGTAATAGGTCAGGTCGCTTTCGACCTCGACCCAGTTGCGGGAAAAGACGGAAAAGATCAGCAGGATGATGGTGAGCAGGAAGATGAGATTCCGCTTGTCGACAATAAAGGTCGCGACCTTTTCCATAAAGGAGGAGCCCGTCTTCTTGGTTTCGTTACTCATGGCGGAACACATTCCCTCCCTTCGTTCTCTCATCGCTGCGCTTTATCGCACGCTCGATACCGTCCCCTGCCGGCGGCTCGTGCGGGACGATCTGCACGATATCGCCGAGCGGACAGTCGAGCCTCTGACAGATGCGCACGAGTACCTCGAGCGAGACGAGCTCGTTTTTCGAGAGCTTGGCGAGCGTGTTGGAGCTGATGCCGACCTCGCGGGCGAATTCGGTCTTGTTCCAGCCTTTGTCGATGAGCTGCTTGAAAAGGCCATTGTAGGAAACAAGCATAGCCGATACCTCCTGCTGCTTTTTTTCTACATTATAGTCGGCTATCGGTCAAAAGCAAATAAAAATTTGCAAATGCAGACGTTTTGTGGGCGAAAATATAACAAAATTGCAAAAGTGTACAAAGATTGAGCGCGGCGGAAAGGGGGCGGTAGAGAAGAAAGGCCGAAGGCCGCTCCGGGAAGGAGCGGCCTTCGGCCTTTGGCTCGCGGGGAAGAGCATTAGCCCAGCCCAAGAGCCTCTTCAGGAGAGATATAAGGACGGTTCTGTTTACGACCGGTTTCTTCCAGTGTGAGCTGGCCCTGATAGAAGCATAGCCCGCGCCGCAATCCCGCATCCTCGCTCAGCGCCCGGACCACGCTCTTGTCCGCGATGGCGAGGGCATAGGGCAGGGTGGCGTTGCACAGCGCCACGGAGGCGTCCTTGGGATAGGCACCGGGGATATTGCCCACGCAGTAGTGGAGCACGCCCTCCTCAGTGTAGGTGGGGTCGGAATGATAGGTGTTGCGGCAGGTCTCGATCGCGCCGTGCTCATCGCAGGACACGTCCACGATCATGGCGTCCTCCTTCATCTGCCGGACCAGCTCGCGCGAAACCAGATGGTCGGTGCGCCACTTGGGCCAGAGGGTGCAGTTGATCAGAAGATCGGTCTGCTTGACAAGCCGCTCGATGTTCTCCTGATTGGACATGACGAATTCCACGTTGGGGCCGAGCTTCATCTTCGCGTGCTCGAGGCTGTAGTAGTCGATATCCACCAGCGAGACCATGTTTCCGCAGCCGGAGGCCAGTTCCGCCGCGCCGATGCCGGCACAGCCGGCACCGATGATGGTGACTCTGGGGGCGGAGAGTCCGTCCAGCTTTGCATAGAGACGTCCGCATCCACCATTGGTGCTCTTGGCGAATTCGCAGGCGGCAAGGAAGCCGCCCTTGCCCGCGATCTCGCTCATGGGACGCAGCAAGGGGAACTTCCCGGCGCGGTCGATCACGTCCTCGTAGGCAATGCCCGTGACGCCTGCTTCCAGGCACACGTCGGTCTGCTCGCGGGAGCCGTTGGAGTGGATATAGGTGAAGACGATCAGATCCTTGCGCATATAGCGGTACTCCTCGGGGAGGATCTCCTTGACCTTATAGACCATGTCGGCCCGTTCGTAGGCATCCTTGGCATCCACCAGCTCCGCGCCCGCGGCGGCGTACTGCTCGTTGGAAAAGCCGCTGAGCAGACCCGCGTCGCGCTCGACAAGAACAGTGTGACCGTGGGCGCAGAGCTCTCTGACCGCACTGGGGGTGGCGGCAACGCGCCCTTCGTCCTTTTTGATTTCCTTCAGAACAGAAATAATCATAGCTTTTTTACCTCACTTGCTTTGCCGATCCTTGAAAGATGTGCCTTGCCGGGATTGGCAGTTATTTGCTTTTCTCCAGCTCTAACTCCTTGGCGCGCTCATCCCAATATTCAGCCTCAATGCCGATGACCTCGGAGGTGAATTCGCTGCCGCCTGCGCTCGGGCTGCGCAGGGATACTTTAATACCCTAGTATACCTCTTTCCCGGCGATCTGTAAATGGGCTGTCAGAGAAAAGGGATATTGATACGCTGCGCCGAAAGGACGCACGGGCGCAAAAAAAGAAGCACTTAGCGCGCTAAGTGCTTCTTTTCAGTCATTGCTGTTTGCTCAGTTTCCGAGATTTAGCTCGTAGGTGCAGAGGTAGAAGAGGAACGAGGTCATCTGATAGCGGTTGATGCGCGTATCGTAGGAACTCAAAAGCTCATCAAAGCTGCTGTCACGCGAGGTGATGTCCTTCTGGTCGCACCAGATCATGGCCTTAGCAGCCTCGCGCGTGAGGCCCGGGCCGTCGGTCATCACCTGGCGCAGCTGATCCGGGTCCACATAGGTGTTGACGCCGGACATACCGGCAAAGCGGTAGATCAGGATACAGGCGGCGCGGTAGTCGAGCTTGTCGTTGTAGCCAAAGTTCAGCGGGTCGTTCGGGCGCAGGAGCCGCGTTTGATAGGCCCAGCACACCGCGTCATAATAGGGGTAGGAGGCGTTGAACGAGCGGCTCTCGTAGTCACTCGGCAGGGCAGAGTTGTCTGTCTCTGGACGGCCGGCGATGCGGTAGAGCACATCGACGAATTCACCGAGCTTTGCAGCGGACTGTCCGCCGAAGACATTCGGAGACTCCGGGTCCACATAGCCGTTGCGATACATATAGAGGACGCTTGCTTGGTTGAAGATGCTCTTGATGTCCGTAAACACCACCGTATCCGTCAGGCTGCCGCCGCTGGGTTCCTTGTTGAAGACGTGGGCATAGTAATCGCTGTTGACGATGTTGCTCGAGAGCTTGAACTTGTTGTCCACATACTGCCGGTAGGCCTGCAGCAGCTCATCGGAGATGACGATGCCCTCGTTTGCGGGGATGACCGTCTCCGTGTCGGCGTCGTAGCGGAAGGCTTTCGTCAGGAAGGAGCGGTTCGACAAAATGGCGGCATGGATGCCGCTTGAGAGCACGTCGGTGCCCGCCAGCAGGCGGGAGTCATACTCCACGCCGAAGAGGTTGAGAAGCGTTGGCAGGATGTCCTCCGTGGAGCAGTATTCGTCCACCACGATGTTCTGCGAAAGGCCGGGCACATAGCAGATGAAGCTGTTGCGGAATTTTTCAAATTTCGTGTCCAGCGTCTGTCCGGCAAGCTCGTTGTACTCCTCCTCCGTCAGTCCGTAGGGGTAGTGATCGTTCGTGAGGACGATGCAGGTCTTGTCGGCAATGCCGGCCTCCTCCAGCCGCTGCACCAGATACTCCAGCGCATAATTAAGCTCCAGGTTGCAGGCGATGTACGCCTTGACCGGATCAGAATAGGGGAGATCTTCCACTGCGGCCCGGTTCTTGGCGCTCATGGCATTGTCCCAGTTGTACTGGTAATGGCCGCTGAAGGTCATGTAGTAGGCGTGGAAGGGGGAAGAGCTGTTGATGTAATCGTCGACGGAGGCTTCCATCATTTCAAGGTCGGAGGACGGCCAGTCGATCTTCACGTTCAGGCCCGAATCCGCTGCCTTGAAGTTATAGCCCATGTTGGCATGGGTGATGTTGCGGTTGTAGAAATCACCGATGTAGTCGTGATAGCCGTAGGAGGTATATCCCATTTCGTTCAGCGCGTTGCCGAGACAGAAAGGAAGGTAGTTGGTGCCCGCCACGTTGAAGCTCGAATCCGTCTTGGTGCGGGACATATCCGGGAAGAGGCCCATGCACATGGTGTATTCGCCGTTGGTGGTGACGGACTGGAACGAGCCGTAGTAGTTTTCAAAAATAATGCCCGTGTGGGTCATTTTGTAGAGGGTGGGCGTCAGCTCCTCACTGATGAACCATGGGCAGAAGCTCTCTGCGCAGATGGTGATGAGGTTATAGTCCTTCAAAAGACCCGTGTAGTTGCTCTTGCGGCTGGGCGTGATCTTGGCAAGATACTCATCCGTTGCCTTGAGGATGGCGCTGTCCGTGCTGCCGGCCAGCTTGGCAAAATCGATGTCCTCGATCACGTTATAAGAGTTGCTGGTGTAGGTCTGCTGGGCGGTGCTCGTCTCCAGAGAGGACGGCGTAAAGTAGGTGACCTCATCCTCTCCGCCGGAAACCATGTAATGAAGCTCCTGCACGGTGGTGGCAAGCATGCCGACCTTTTTGTAGCTGCTGTCGGTGGAGGTATTCACATTGGCAAGGGTCTTGTAGACGGAAAAGGGCTTGTTGCGTCCGACGAACAAAAGCCCCGCAGTCACCAGCAGCAGCACGAGCAGCGCTGCAAAGGATGCCTGCGCCTGCTTCCAGCGCAGGCGCTGCTTGAGCGCCGGGACCTTGCGCAGCACAAGGCAGAGGATCGCTGCGAGCAGCGGCAGCAGCAGAAGAAGGATGCGCGGCAGGTTCCTGATGATGCCGTAGACGAGCTGGGAATTGAAGTTGGTGATCACGTTCTCACCCATGCTGACCTGACTGATGGGCATGAAATTGCCGAAGATGCACTGGTAGACCAGCTGCACCTCTGCAAAGAGCACCTCTACCGTCACAAGGAGGATACCGACGATCTGACGCAGGATGCGCGGCAGGTACGAGGTGAGAAGCGAGAAGAGGATGCCGCCAATCAGCGCAAACAGAATCGGATAGATAATCTGCCGGTCGACCTTGTGATAAACGCACAGGTGCAGGCACAGCTCCACATAGACGCAGGTGAAGCAGAACAGCAGCAGGTCGGCAGCCCATGTCTTCCAAAGGCTGCGGTGCGGGGGCTGCGCGGCTGCGGACGGTTCGGATGTATCATGGTCGGAGATCTGCTCAGATATCTGCTCGGTCTTCTCCACCAAAGTGTCATTGGTTTTCAGTTTCGTATTCATAAGATATTCTCCTGCTGAGAGCTTTTTTCAAAAGAAAAGGATAGCTTGCGAAATTTGTCGAAATGTTGACATGGAGCATATCATAGAGCAAATGACCGCAAAAGGCAATCATTCTTGTAAAAAAATTAAAAAAACCTTTACAAATTCCGAGGCAGAAAGTGCCCGCCTGTGCGCTTATATGACGAAAAGACGGCAAGATCCGCTCGTTTTGCTTGACTTTGGTAAAATTCTGTGATATCGTGCCACAGAAACAGGTTACGGACCGAAAGGGATAACGACTGTGCTGAGCGGCACAGTCGTTATCTTTTTTTATGCCCATACCATAGGAGGAAAAGGCAGCTATGTATTTGATGATCGACAATTACGACTCATTCGTGTATAACCTGAAGGCGTATTTTGAAGAACTGGGACGGGACATTGTGGTCCGCCGCTCGGATGCGATCACACTCGAGGAGATCGAGGAAATGGACCCGCAGGGCATCATCCTCTCCCCGGGGCCGAAGCGCCCATGGGACGCGGAACTGTGTGTGGAGACGGTGAAGCGCTTTCAGGGCAGGGTGCCGCTGCTCGGCGTGTGCCTTGGCCATCAGGTGCTGGGTCACTGTGCGGGCGCAACGGTGGAAAAGGGCACTCGCCCCATGCACGGCAAGGTGACGCGAGTGCATCACCGCGGCACGGGGCTTTTCGCGGGACTTCCGGAGGAATTCAACGTAACGCGCTACCACTCGCTCGTGGTGCGCGAGGATACCCTCCCCGCGGACTATCAGGTGGACTGCATTGCGGATGACGGCACGGTGATGGCGCTCTCGCACCGGACGCTTCCGATGTACGGCGTGCAGTTCCATCCCGAGGCGGTGCTCACTGAGTACGGCCACGAGATGCTGGAAAATTTCTGCCGCATGGCAGAGGAAAAGGGGGTGCCGGCATGAAGCGCGTCACCGTAGAATTGGAGCGATACGTTCCCGCGTCGGAGGTCTTCCGCCTGGCGGCGAAGGAGCCGGGCTGCGCCTTTCTGGATTCGTCCCTCGTCAACGAGCTCGGACGCTGGTCGATCCTGGGACTGCGCCCCTATAAGACGCTCATCAAGGAACAGGACGGCAGTTTCACCGAGGACGGCGTTTCCCGTCAGGACACGGACTTTGAAACGCGGCTGGGTGAATTTCTCCGCCTGCATCGTGACGAGAACGAGACGGCGCTGCCCATCGTCTCCGGCGCCGTCGGCTATTTTTCCTATGATTACGGGCGCGAGCACATGGGCGTTCCCTCTGCTGAGCAGGACGTGGAGCCGATCCCGCAGGCGCGGGTGGTGTTCTATGATTTGCTGCTCATCGAGGATTGCCGCGAGAAGCGCGTGTGGCTCTCCGCCTGCGGCCAGACCGAGGACGCGGAAGCGCTGCTCGCGCGCTTCCGCAGGGATATTGAGCGCGGAATGGAAGAGGGCTTCCCGGCCCTGCCCGACGCGCACGCGACAAAGCCCATCACCGTCCGCCCCAACTTTGAAAAGGAAGAATACAAGGCGGCGGTGGACCGCATGATCCGCTACATCATCGAGGGCGACATTTACATTGCCAACATGACCCAGCGGCTGGACGTTATGAGCGACCGCGAGCCGCTCGCGGTCTTTGAGCATCTGCGCACGCACAATCCCTCGCCCTTCGGCGGCTATCTTGACTGCGGCGATCACCAGATCATCTGTGCCTCGCCGGAGCGCTTTCTGCGCCTGCGCGACGGCGTGGTGGAAACGCGCCCCATCAAGGGCACGCGCAAGCGCGGGGAGACGCCGGAGGAGGATGAGGCGCTGCGCCTGGAACTCGAGCAGTCGGAAAAGGACAAGAGCGAGCTTCTCATGATCGTGGACCTTGAGCGCAACGACCTCAACCGCGTCTGCCGTCCGGGCAGCGTGGAGGTGACGGAGCTTTTCACCGTGGAGACCTATGCAACGGTCTTCCATCTGGTGTCCAACATCCGCGGTGAGCTGGCGCAGGGGAGAGACGTGACCGACCTTCTGCGCGCGGCCTTCCCCGGCGGCTCCATCACGGGCGCGCCCAAGTACCGCGCCATGGAGATCATCGACGAGCTGGAGCACGGCAAGCGCGGGCTGTATACCGGTTCCATCGGCTATCTGACGCTGGATGGGGACTGCGATCTGAACATCGTCATCCGCACCGCGCTCCACCGCGACGGACGCTACCACCTGGGCGTGGGCGGCGGCATCACCTCGGAGTCGGATCTGGAATTTGAGTATGAGGAAACGCTGCAAAAGGCGAAGGCCGTGCTGGAGGCGCTGCAATGAAAAGAACTGTGACGATGGACGACGGCGTTCAGTTCGGCCTTGGCGCGTTTGAGACCATTGCGGTGGAGCAGGGGAAGGGAATCCTTCTCTCTCGCCACCTCGCGCGCCTTGGGCGCGCGGCGCAGTTTCTGGGGCTGGGCGACCTTACTGAGCGCGGCCTTACGATGGAACGTGCGGCGGAATGGATCGGCGAAAACTGCCCCGGCCACAGTGCCTGCAAGATCCTGCTGACGCAGGAAAACCTTGTGATGCGCCTGCGTCCAAACCCCTACGGCCCGGCGCGCTACGAGCGCGGCTTTCGCATGGACTTCAGCGCCGTGCGGCGGAACGAGACCTCTCCCCTCACGGGACATAAGACGCTCAACTATGGCGACTGTATCCTGGAGCATCGTGCTGCCGCTGCTGCCGGGATGGACGAGCGCATTTTTCTCAACACGCGGGGAAAGCTCGCCGAGGGAACGGTGAGCAATCTCTTCCTCGTCTCCGGCGGGCGGATCTATACCCCGGCGCTTTCCTGCGGGCTGCTGCCCGGCGTGCTGCGATCGTATGTCCTCGAACGCTATCGCGTGGAGGAGGGGGAGATCGACCAGCGCGAGCTGGGAAGCTTTGATGAGTGCTTTGTCACCAACTCCCTCATGGGCGTCATGCCTGTGAAGCAGCTTGGGGAGCGCATCTTCCCGAGCCGTGAGACGGCGGACCGCCTGCGCTCTGCCTATGAAGCGGAAAAAGAAACGCTCAAATAAAAAAGCCCCGGATCGGGAACGATCCGAGACGAAAAAATCCCTCGCAGGACGGATTGAGCAAAAAAATAGATGAGCCTTGACGAATAACCGGGAATCGTCAAGGCTCATCGCTGGGTCTTGGGCTCTAACATCAATTTAACCTCGCTTTCGGGGATTTGAAAGGGACTTGCTTGTCGGTCGGGTTGACTGCTTCCTTTCTGTATCTATAAGATAGCACAGGGCGGCCTGAAAATCAATGCAAGGAAGAGACAAGGTTTCCTGCAAATAATTGGTCATAGCACTGAAACGGAGTAAGAATGTGCAGGAACGGATTGACTTTCTTGCTGTTTTGCGGTATCATAAAACTGTTGAGGGCTTTCACGCTAGCGTGAAAACCCTCACTTTTTCTTTTCTGAATGTGTGCTCCCGGTTACGGCTTTCTGCCGTTGCAGAAGTAGAAGACCGTGAGAAGGCCCGGGCCGCAGTGCGCGCCGATGACGACGCCGAGGTTGCTGATGGTGATCTCGCCCATGTCCGGGAACGCGGCACGCACTTCGTCGCGCACGTGCTCGGCGTCGGCAAGGCAGTCAGCGTTGAGGATGTGCATCGTAAGGCCCTTGGTGTCGACCTCCTTGAGATCATCCTTAATACCGCGCAGGATCTCTGCGAGCGCAGCCTTTCTGCCGCGTACCTTCTTGGCAACGTCGAGCGTGCCGCCGTCGGGCACGTACAGAACGGGCTTGACCGAGAGGAGCGAGCCGACCAGCGCCGAGGCGTTGGAAACGCGGCCGCCGGCCTTGAGATAGTTGAGATCGTCCACGGTGAAGCGGTGGGCAATCTTGAGCTTATGCTCCTCGCCCCAGCGGATGACCTCATCGTAGTCCATACCCGCTTCCATGCGCTCGACCATGCTCTCGACCAGAAGGCCGAGGCCGCCGGAGATGCAGAGCGTGTCCATCACATAGATCTTGCGCTCGGGGTGCTTTTCGCGCGACATCTGCGCGCCGAGCAGCGCCTTTTCATAGGATACGGACATCTTCTTGGACATATCGAGGAAAATGACGTCCTTACCCGTGTCGAGCAGGGAGTCGAAGAAATCGCAGTAGATATACTCATTGATCATGGAGGTCTTGAGCAGATCTCCGTTGTTGCGCATGCCCTGATACACGGCCGCGCGCGACTCCTCGCGGCAGTCGTCCTCATAGAGCTTATCGCCGATCGTGTAGCTGTAGCTGATGAAGGGGATGTTGTGCTGTTCCAGATAGTCCCTCGTGAGATCAGAGGTGGAAGATGTGGCGATGATGTAGTTTGGCATGATACCAATCCTTTCTCGTCGGATGATGGTAGATTATCTTGAAGAAAACTTCAAAGCTTAGTATATGAAGATTTTGGGCGTATGTCAATTCAAATATTGGCGATGTGTTGCACGGCGCGCATACTGTATGGAAAGAACGGCGGAAATGTCTTCCGCCGCTCTTGAGTATTTTCTGCCCGCTTGCCGTCGAAAGCGGTCACGCATTCTTGCTTGCGTAGGGGTCCAGGAACGGCGTCGGCGCGCGCTTGCAGGTGGCAAGGCTGACGATGACCAGCGCCGCGGCGCAGGCGATGGCGCCCGGAACCGTTGCGCCCAGCCCGAAGGGCAGGCCTGCGAGTTTCCACCCGATGCAGACGACGAAGCCTGCCGCCATGCCGGAGAGGATGCCCGCCGTGGTTGCCTTTTTCCAGTAGAGCGCGGCAAAGGCGGGGAGGCCCGCCGACGCGGCGTAAAAGCTCCAGGCAAACATCAGGATGCTGTAAGCATTTTTGATATACAGCGCGATGACCAGTGCACCGAGCGGCATGATGACTGCGAAAACGCGAGTCAGCCGCAGCTCCTTTTTCTCCGAGATGTCGGGCTTGAAGGTCTTATAGACATCGTGCACGCAGCTTTGCACGGAAACGATGAGATAGCTGTCGGCCGTGGACATGATGACCGAGAGAATGCCCGCAAGCGCAAGACCCGTGAGCCCCACGGGCAGGATCTCGATGGCAAGCGCAGGAACGACGGCGTCAGTCGTGCCGTAAGCGGCGATCTTCTCTGCGCTGACGAGCTGGTGGGCGACCACGCCCATGAACCACACCAGCGGAATGGTGAACCCATAGGCAAGGGTGCCAAGGAAGAGACCGTTTTTTGCCGCCTTCTGGCTCTTGGCGGCAAAGGCGCGCTGCCACATCTCCGCGCCCGCCAGCGTGAAAACGAAGTAGGTGATGATATCGCCGACGATGCTGCCGTCGATATAGGGCTTCGCCAGTTCCGGCGCAAGGTTTTGGAAAAAGACGGACAGTCCGCCAAGCTTTACGAGCGACGCGGACGGAATGAGGATGTAGACAAAGAGGATCAGCATGATGAACTGAAATACATCCGTATAGATCACGCCGAAAAGGCCCGAGGTGGCGGTGTAGATGATAAATACGGCGCAGGCGATCAGAGCGCCCATCTCATAGGAGATGCCGATCTCCGCGCCGAGCATATTGATGATGGTGGCCGTCGCCGTGACCTGCGAGGCAACGGTGCCCATCATGGTGAAGGCGATGAGTCCGCCGAGGATGACCTTGGCCGCCTTCCCGAAGCGCCGTTCAAAAAGATCGGGGATGGACGTGATGCTGAACGCCGTGCCAACGGCGGAGATGCGCCCGGCGAAGCCGGAGAAAATGAGCATACCCAGCAGGTAGGGCAGCGCCGTCATGATCGCTTTGAAGCCGCTTGAATAGGCAACGCCTGCGCGGCCCATCAGGCCGCTGCCGCCGATGATGGTGGCGCAGACCGTTGCCATGAGCACGAGCGGGCCGAAGGAACGGCCGCCGAGATAATAGTCGTCCATGTCCCTGACCTTTTTTACGACAACAAGTCCTATCGCGACCATTGCGGCGAGATATACGCCGATGATGACAAGATCGATCGTATGAAGCTGATTGTGTACCATCAGAACCTTCCTTTCCTGTCCGGCGCAGGCGCCGGAGATCATTCACTGTGGCGGTAGAAACGGGAAACTGCGTGCCGGGCAGAGGTGATGAGGTGTGCGATCGGCACAGATTGTAAGAGTGCATCGTTATCCATCTTCGAAACCTCCTTTGAATATCTATGTAAACAGTATACCAAGTGCCGGACGGACGGTCAAGGATAGCTTTGAACTTTTTGCGCACCGCTGCAACTTTGTCACACAACGCCGCGACGGATGCTCCCCGTGCGGTCCTGCCGGCGGTCCGGCCGCTTTTTCAGCAAGCCGGGCGGGTTGACTATTGCGCTTTGGTGAAAAACGCCGTATACTGGGGAAAACGCGGAAAGGCGGACGGAGCATGAATACATTGATCGAGTTATATGACGAGCGCGCCATTGAGAACATTCTGGCGCCGGATATGTTCCGCCCGCAGCGCATCGTCTACCTCTGTCCCGGCGAGATCGTGCGGGACCGCACGCGGCAGGAGAAGATGGCCGCCTTTTTCCGGCGGCGCGGCTGGGAGCCGGAGCTTGTTTTCCTGGAGGCAAGTTTGTTCAAGGCCGACCGCATCCTGCACCAGCTTATCACCGTCGGTGAAAAATACCCGGACTGCGCCGTTGACGTGACCGGCGGCAGCGACGCCGCGCTCTTTGCGGCGGGGATGTTTACCGCGCAAAAGGGCGTGCCCGCCTTTACCTATTCCCGAAAAAAGAACCGTTTTTACGACATTTCCGGCGCACCCTTCGCAGATGATCTGTGCTGCGACCTTCTGTATTCCATCGAGGACTTTTTCCTCATGGCGGGTGGCACGCTGCTCCCCGGACGGGTGGATAACCATGTGCTTTCCCGCTATCTTTCGGATTTTGATCCGTTTTTCGACTGCTTCCTGCGCTTTCGGCGGGAATGGCCGAATATCATTTCCTATATTCAGCGGGTGTCGCCCTCGGAATACGGGCAGATCCCGCCCCTTACCGTTGCGGGCGGCTACACCGTGAAGGGCGAGCACGGGACGCGCAACACCGCCAACGAAGAAGCGCTCTATGCGCTCGAGCGCCTTGGTTTTATTTGCGATCTTTCAATTGTGCCCGGCGAGCGGGTGTCCTTCCGCTTCCGCGACCTCAACACCAGAGCGTGGCTGCGGGATGTGGGGAGCGTTCTGGAGCTTTATACCTACAAGGCCTGTCTCGACTCCGGCATCTTCCACGATGTCATCAGCAGCGCCGTGGTGCGCTGGGACGATGTGCTGGGTCATAGCAGCGTTTCCAACGAGATCGACGTGATGGCGGCGCGGGGCGTGATCCCGCTCTTTCTCAGCTGCAAGGCCTGCGACATCCGCACCGAGGCGCTCAACGAGCTTGCCATCCTGCGCGATCGCTTCGGCGGCAAGGGCGCCAAGGCGGTCATCGTCACGACCGAGCCCTGCCACGCAGCTGCCCGCCACCGCGCCGCGCAGCTGGGTATTGCGGTCATCGACCTGGAGGAACTTAAGACGGGCCAGCTCGTACACCGGCTGAAGGTTATTATGAAAGCAGAATAAAGAACAATACGGAGGGTCAGGAGACCCTCCGTATTGTTCTTTTGATTTCAATTAACCGTAGGCGCGGACGAAGGAGGTGCTGCTTCATGTCGTTCCTCCTTGTCTGTGACCGTTGGTGGATGCGGGTGAGAAGATTTATTCTTCCTTTGCAGAAGCGGATTCTTCCTTTCTTCCCTCCTCCGCGAGATGCTTTTCGAGCGCGGACTCGCGGGCGAGAATGGCGTTTACCTTGTCGTAGAGGTCTTCGATCATGATCTCTGTCTTGAGGTTGACCTTATAATCGTTCTCCGCGCGGCGGCGGTCCTTTTCCTCCTGCCGGTTCTGGCTCATCATGATGAGCGGCGCTTGAATGGCCGCGACGCACGAGAGCACGAGGTTCAGCAGAATGAAAGGAAAGGGGTCGAAGGCCTTGGCCGCGAGCAGCGTGTTGACAACCATCCAGAGGATCAGCACGCCGGTGAAGGCGAAGATGAACGCCCAGCTGCCCGCGAATTTCGCGATGGCGTCCGCCGCCCGCTGGCCAATGGTGTATTTTTCCTTTTCGCCTGCGAGATTTTCGGAAATTTTGCTGTTCGCCAGCAGGTTCAGTACCTCTTCATCCGTCATGTCGTGGCGGATATCCTTGAGGACTTCTCTCAAAAGCTTTCTGTTTTCTTTCATATTATCATCCTTTTCTATCTGACCGGCGCGATCGCGCGCCGGTTTTATGCTTCGGTTTTCGGCGCGCGCAGGAAAAAGTCCGGCCCTTTGCTCTCAAACAGAATGAGTGACACGCCGAGCAGCAGGTCTGCGTGCAGGGACGGTTCCTCCAGCGGGATCGCGAAATCCTCCTGCAAGCGCCGGATGCGGTAGAGCACGGTGTTGCGGTGGGTGTAGAGCGCGTCGCTGGTTTGTTTCAGTGAATGGCAGCAGGTGAGGTAATGGTAGAGCGTTTCGCAGTACTGCGTGCCCTTTTCGCGGTCGTGAACGGCAAGGCGGCGAAGCTCCGGCGAAACAAGGTCGCTCCGGCCCTCCAGATTTTTCAGCAGCAGCGGTGTGCGCAGCTGCTGCGCCGAGCAGACGGCTTCGCCGTGGAAGCGCGCATCCTTCATCAGCTCCAATGCCTCGCGCGCCGTGCGGTAGAGCTGCGGGAGGGTGAAAAGGTTGTCGATCGGCGCGGAGATGAGGATCTTGAGCTGAAATTCCTCCGCAAGCTCGGAAAAGATGTCGCCATCCCCCTCCCGGTGAAGGAAGAGGAAGACGTCACCCTTATATAAAAAGGGGTGGCTGTCGGGGATCTGCGCTTCCAGCTCCTCCTTCAGATGCCGCTTTCCCATGTAAGCGCTGTGGTAGGTCTCAAGGTCGATGAGGGCGAAGGCGCACGGGTGAAAGTCCGCAAGGTAGGTGCCGGAGGCCTGAAGCTGAAAATGCGCGGCGGAGGAAAATCCGCCGTCCAGCAGGTGCATGAGAATGTCCTCCGCCGTTTCAAAGGGCTTGTCCTGATGGCTCGCCTCCACAAACAGCT
>ENA-OUQG01000375-OUQG01000375.1-human-gut-metagenome-genome-assembly--contig:-NODE-375-length-28350-cov-6.006856_pt1 | contig 28350 bp, 26 predicted proteins | sample MGYA00237943_ERZ548823 | MGnify/ENA primary metagenome ERZ548823 (study PRJEB26490, sample SAMN05194731) | human gut metagenome | biome: terrestrial biome; feature: human-associated habitat; material... | reverse complement strand
GGGCTCGGAGATGTGTATAAGAGACAGGTTTTCACTGGCGGTTTTATCCACCCAGAGATTCAGGGAATCTACGGCGAGGGAAATTTCATCCAGCTTCTGGCTGATAAATGCGAAATCTTTAATCTCATCATCGGAGATTTTCCCGTCTCGGGCAATCTGGATCAGTCTGTTGGTGAGTGGATTGATTTCATTGAGACAGGCAATTGTCTCCAAGATAATATTGGAGAGTTCGCCGACTTCCACTTCCGGAACGTAGCGCTGCCCGATGGCGCATTTATGGGAGCAGTAGTAATTGCAAAGATCCGGGCGTTTGTAGCAGTCCGCCATCTGCACGACGTCGTAAGGAGTCGGCTCCTGTGTTTCGTATTCAATTTTTTCAATCCGGGAGGAAGAAACTCCTGCCATCAGCTCACTTGCTTTCTCGCGGGTGAGTTCTTTTTCTTCCCGGCATAACTGATAGATTGTCTTATTTTCACGCGTTGATTGTTTTCCCATAATTTATATAAATCCTTTATCCAAATTTGTGATGAGTCCATATTTCCCGAAATCCGCGGAATATCAATATTTATTGCTCTTTATTGAATATGTATTATCATGTCTTAAGTTATTATACTGGAATCATCGAAAGACAGCAAGAACAAGTAATTAAGGCGGTGTGTAAATGAATGCAGAACACAGAATACGGCTGATACGGGTGATAGAAAAAATAGAGAAAAATCCAAAGTTCAGCAAAAAAATTGGTATCAAAGATAAGACAAAAGAAAAATTACAGGAAAGACGAGGAGTAAGAGTATGAAGAAAAAAATTAAGATTGGATTTGTGGTGTTAGTTTTCATTGTGGTAAGCGTATGTGGGGTGTCTGTTTACAGGCATTTCACAGCGCCGAAAAAGGAAAGTGTTCCGCTTGAGACGGTGATTCAGAATTCATCGGATCTGACAACGCAGAAAATGGTGATTTCAGACGTGTTCGAGTGTACGAAAGGAAAGATTCCATTGCTCACAAAGAAAGATTTTCTGGTACAGTACAGAACAACTGTAACTGCCGGATTTGATGTAAGCGAAGCAGAAGTGGAAGAGACAAAGGATAAGGTGACGATCACGATTCCGCATTGCACAGTCGATGAAGATTCGATCAAGATTAAATCCGACGACATCACACTATATGATACGAATTTTGCAATGTTAAATGTAGAACCGGAAGCTCTTCTGGAGGTGTTGGGCGAGGCAGAGACACGGGCAAAGAAGTTAGCAGAATCCGATGAATACGGATTTATCGCGGCAGCAGATGCGAATGCAGAAAATGTAGTACACAGCCTGTATGATAACATTGTAGATGGAAGAAAAATTGTGGTAGAGTTTAAGTAAAAAAAGAAAAAATCCCCTTGTTTTATGGTAAAATTACGATATATAATGTCAGCACGAAGCACAAAGTAATTTGCAGGCATTGTAATGTAAAATTGAGCTACAAAATAAAGGGATTTTTTTCGTGAATAAATTTTTCAATCATTACTGGATTATGGCTACTGGATTAGAGATTGATGAAAAAAGGAGATTAAAATATGCCAAGAGTAAGAATTATTAAGAAAAATGATGAGTATTCTTCCGAGTACGACTTGGGAGATATTTTTGAAATCACAGGAACCTGGTACGGCGGCGTACACATTGAGGGAAAATCCGGGGTTCCGGTTTCGTTGGACAAGGATGAATATATGGAACTGGACACAGAACCACAGGAGCAAAAAAATCCGGCAGTAGGAGAAGTGCCGGAGCGGGACATTCTTGTAGGAGATATTGTGCAACATTTTAAACGGGAGTGGGTGTCTTCTGAAACTTCGGAATACTTATACAAGGTTCTGGCATTTGCGCAGCATACGGAGACGGGAGAGAAGCTGGTCGTTTATCAGGGGATGTATCCGCCGTTCAAGATATGTGCCAGACCGTATGATATGTTTATGAGTGAGGTGGATCGGGAAAAATATCCAAAGATCCGGCAAAAATACCGATTTGAAAAAATAAAATTGTAGGAGAGTAGCGCCAGAGAAGCGTGGATATTCAGATGCCGGTCATGGATGGCTACATGGCAACGAAAAAGATCCGAAATCTGGAAGATTCGGATCTTGCAAATATTCCAATTATTGCACTTTCTGCAAATGCATTTGAGGAAGACAGAAAAGCATCGGCCGATGCCGGAATGAATGGACATCTGGCAAAACCGGTCAATGTATCAGAATTATTGAAAATGCTTTGTAAGTTGTTTTAGGAGAAATTTGATTTCTGCAAAATATTCCCGGAACATATTGTTCGGCAGATATACTTTCGTGGAGCCGCAGGAAATACCGTAGGTGTTTGGTATCTTCTGCGCCCGCGCAATCTGCATAGCGCGGAACATATGAAAATCATTGGTCAAAATTCCAACGGTATTCGTTGTGTTGCTATCCAGTGCGTGATTTATCGTATCTGCAGAAATCAGTTTCATGCTGTTAGTCAGATTCTGGGCAGTGGTGGTTGATTTATCCTCCAGAATAATGCGCCCGGAATCAATTCCGCGCTTCACCAGATAATCTGCCATGCAGCTTGCCTCTGTAAAGGGTTCGTTTGATCCCTGGCCGCCGGTGACAATGCATCGGGTTTCCGGATTTGCAGACAGATATTCATAAGCCTTGTCCAGTCGAAATTTTAGAACCGGGCTTGGACCATTTTTATAGACTTGTGCACCTAACACGATAAGATAGTCCAGATTATCAGGACCCGCTACATGCATCTGGCTTATGATTAGTCCTTCAATAATAAGGAAAGATGCCAGACAACCGGCAAATATAATCACAATTCCTTTTTTTAGAATATCAGGGAACATTTTCCATAGATTAAAATGAATTCCAATAGCAACGCATATAAAAAAGACAGACAGAACGAGCCAGACTGCGAAAAATGCTGTACCAGAGCCAATAGCGCGGACTGCAATGCCGTATGTGCCACATACTAAAGCCAGTATAATGCATAAAAGAAATAAAAAAGTGTGCATGTAAATGATAAACCTTTCTACAAATTTATTTACATTCTATCATAGATTGGTAAGAAATCCTACCTTTTTACATTGTATCGAAAATAGGAAAGCTTTATAATGGAACGATAGAAATTCGAATGATAAATGTTGATAAAAAGGGGATAAGCAGATGGATTATAACCGGATCGTGCAGGAAATATTAAATATTGGAGAAGAGCTGTTGAAAAGCGGGGCAGAAATATTTCGTGTGGAGGACAGTCTGTATCGCATGTGCAGAAGTTATGGATTTGTGCGAAGTGATGTCTATGCTTCGCAGATCAATATTCAAATGACGGTGGAGACGCCCGAAGGAGAGATTATCACACAGATCCGTTATATTGAAATGACGAGTCCTCATTATGATAAACTGGATCAGCTTAATAACTTGTCCAGATATGTTTGTGCCAATACTCCGAAACAGGCAGAGATTCATGAACGTTATGAAAAAATTGCAAAAAGTAAAGTACTTGCATTTCCACTTATGGTGCTGGCACAGATTGTAAGTGGAACTTCATTTGCAATTTTTTTCGGAGGAGGACGAAATGATGCGATTGTAGCCGTTTTTGCTTCAGCTGCAATGGCACTTACCGGATACTGGATTGGAAAACAGGAAAAGAATCCAATGATCTATAATCTAGTTCTCGCATTTGTAACAGAGATGGTGATACTTTTAGCAGAAAAAATGGGAATTGCAATTCATTCAGATCGTATTATGATCGGGATTGTCATGGTGCTGATCAGTACTCTTGGCGTGATCAATGGACTGCGTGACGTTGTTCAGAGAAACTTTACTTCCGGAGCTCTGGAGATTATGAATTCTGTGCTTGGAGCCCTCGGAATTGCATTTGGAATTGCTTTAGCAATGAAAATGTTGCATGGCGGTGGAAATGCAGGAGGAGCAGTGCTAAACTCCAATATATTTGTGCAGGCGGTTTCGGTATCAGTCGGAAGCATCGGACTGGCTGGAATTTATCAGATACGCGGCAAAAAAGTTATTTATTCAGGGATCGGAGCATTTCTGACATGGACAGTCTATCTGATCGTGAGACAATTCGGCGGCAGTTATTTGTTCGGAATGCTTCTGGCGTCTGTATTTGTGGGAATGTATGCATTTGTAATGGCCAGAATAAATAAAGCGCCGTCCACAATCTTTCTGACAGCATCCGTATTTCCGCTGATGCCGGGAGCCAATCTTTATTATATGATGTACGGCTGTGTGAAGCAGAACATGACGCTTGCCATAGAACATATGATTCTCCTGGTGGAGACCTGTCTGATGATCGTATTTGGATTTTTACTTGTGGATATTGTATCGGGAATCGTGATGCGGATTTTGGGACAGGAATATCATATTGGAAAGATTCAGTAATGGAGAAAAAATAATCGGATCAGGGGAATATTTTGTCAGAAAAAGAAACATACTACTTGTATTCTTTGAAAAAGAAAAGGGAGTTGGAATACATGAAATTAGTAAAAGGAGCGCAGAGTATAGCATATGACCGGGCGCCTTATCTTATCAGCAGTGCATCTGTTGTCGGGAAAAAAGAAGGAGCAGGGCCGATTGGAGAAATGTTTGACCTGGTCGGAGAAAGTGATTTGTTTGGAGAAAATACGTGGGAGGAAGCGGAGAGCACGATGCAAAGGGAAGCCTGTCTGCTTGCCATGGGGAAGGCACATGTCAGCCAGAATCAGGTACGGTATCTGTTTGGCGGGGATCTTCTAAGACAGGGAATTGCAACGAGCATGGGAGTGGAAAAACTGCAGATTCCGATGTTCGGGCTTTACGGGGCGTGTTCAACATCGGGAGAAGCATTGGCATTGGCATCTATGAGTGTGGCAGCAGGATATGGCGAATATATACTTGCAGTGACCTCCAGTCATTTTGGAAGTGCGGAAAAAGAATTTCGTTTTCCACTAAGTTATGCGAATCAAAGACCATTGTCTGCCCACTGGACCGTGACTGGAAGTGGAGCGTTTCTTGTGGGGAAAAAGGAGAGCCATGTGAGGATAAGTGGTCTGACAGTGGGAAAAATTGTGGATTACGGTCTGAAAGATTCGCAGAACATGGGAGCGTGTATGGCGCCGGCGGCCTGTGATACGATCTGGCAGAATTTACAGGATTTTGGAAGATCGCCGGAAGATTATTCCCGGATTATTACAGGAGATCTCGGATATGTGGGACAGAGCATTCTTTTTGATCTGCTGCTTGAAAAAGGTTATGATATCCGTGGAAAACACCTGGACTGTGGTATGACGATCTTTGATCAGCAGACCCAGGACACCCATGCGGGAGGCAGCGGATGCGGGTGCGCGGCAACGGTACTTTCAGCATATATTCTTCCCAAAATCGAACGGGGAGAATGGGAACGTGTGTTGTTTGTGCCTACAGGAGCACTCATGTCTACGGTCAGCTACAACGAAGGTGCAAGTGTGCCGGGGATTGCCCACGCGATTGTGTTGGAGCATGAAGCTTAGAATATAAGTAGATCTTTGGTTTTCGAAATGGAGAGGAGACAGATATGGATTATATAAAAGCATTTATTATAGGCGGAATCATCTGTGCTCTGACGCAGATCCTGCTGGATAGGACAAAACTAATGCCAGGGCGTATCATGGTACTTCTAGTGTGTAGCGGGGCAGTTCTTGGAGCGATTGGAATCTATCAGCCATTCCAGGATTTTGCCGGAGCTGGTGCGAGCGTACCATTGTGTGGGTTCGGGAACCTTCTTTGGAAAGGGGTCCAAGATGCTGTAGATCAGGAAGGATTCATCGGAGTGTTCCTGGGAGGATTCAAAGCCAGTGCAGTCGGTATAAGCGCAGCATTAATATTCGGATATCTCGCATCATTGATATTCAGTCCTAAAATGAAAAGATGACTTTTTATATCGCTCAGATTAGACAGGATTTTCTATGCCTGCTGCGTCATATATTACAGTTTTCTCCGCAAATTCGCCAAAAGGCAGGCTCAGACAGTGCTCCGAAAACTGAATTATACTCGCAGGCATAACGAAAATCCTGCCATTAATCCTCGCGATGTAGAAAGTACAGGCGGAAGTTGTGTGCGGGGACTTGGTATGCTCGTTCCTGCGAAAGCCTCACTATAGTCACCAAGAAATTAAACATGAAACATAAAAATTAAGAAATACTTCATAATTTCTACCGGAAGTATTTCTTTTTTTATGTTTTAATGAACGTATGTAATATATAATTGAGAAAATAGATTTTTCAATTCTTCAAGAATGAAAAATCTGTATAACAATGTATATAAAGGAATAAAACATAAAAAAGAGGGAGGGTATATGGAAAAAGTCATAGAGGTAAAGAATCTGTATAAACTCTACCGCGTGGGTGATGAAGTCGTGCGTGCCTTAGATGGCGTAGACTTTAATATTTATAAGGGTGAGTTCTGCGCGATTGTCGGAACATCAGGATCTGGTAAATCGACCCTTCTGAATATGCTGGCAGGGCTTGAAAAACCGACAAAAGGTGAGGTCATCATTAGCGGCGAGCATATTGAAAAGAAGAATGAAGAAGAGCTGGTAAAGTTCCGGCGGGACAATGTAGGATTTATTTTTCAGTCTTTCCACCTGCTGGGGACTATGAATGCAGTGGAAAATGTAGCGTTACCGTTGAGCTTTCGCGGAGTCCCGAAAGAGGTAAGATTAAAAAAAGCGGATAAGATGCTGGACCTTGTAAATCTTGGAAAGCATAAGAAACATATGCCCAATCAGATGTCCGGTGGACAACAACAGCGAGTCGGTGTAGCGAGAGCACTTGTGGTAGATCCGAAGATTATTTTTGCGGATGAACCAACGGGAAATCTGGATTCCCACACATCGGAAGAGGTCATGAAACTGATGCAGCAGGTAGTAAGGCAGCAGAAGAAAACATTAGTCATGGTAACTCACGATAATCATCTCGCGACCTATGCAGACCGAGTATTTCATATCAGCGATGGTAAGATCATCAAGATAGAAGATCACCGGTCAGGAACTGAACATACAGAAGATAGAGATAAAGCGATTTCGGGAAATATGAATCCACAAGATACAGAGTATTTAAAAAGATAGAAAGAATGGGAGTAGTAAGGAGGAATAGGAAAATGACAAAATCAAGGAGAGTAATGGCAGTCATTGTAGCGGCGCTATTGATTGTAGCAATAATCCTGCCGGGGCTTGCGGTGAAGGCTGAGGCTGCAGAAGGAGAAGGAACCGGAGAAGCTGGCCGTGCGGCCGCGAAGGTGACGATTGAGTCCAAGGATAATAAAACACTGCAATATAAACCGGGAGAATCCCAGAAGTGGACACTGGTGATTACCAATAAGACAGGACAGGATTTGAGTAATTTATCTGTATCTCCGGATATGGGTGGTGAAAATGCAGATGCATGGCCATTCAAGACAGATTATCAGAAATATGAGCAGAAAATTGATACACTGGAAAATGGAGAGCATAAAGAGATTTCTTTTGATTTTTTGCAGAGAGACGACGCCGGAACACGTAGATATGCCATTCCGTTTTCTGTGTATAAAGGTGATAATGATGAGCCAATCGCAACCCATAAATTATATGTAAACACGACAGAGAAACCACAAGCAGATAATTCCCAGAATCAAGGTGACAATGGAAATGGTGGTGGTTCGGGAAGTGGTTCTGCTGATGGCGATGCTATGACAGCTTCTGTTGGCAATGATGAGCCGGCAGTCCACAGTGGTGGCGGAAGTGGCAGCGGCAGCAGTTCCGATGGATCTGTACCACGAGTTATCGTAACAGGGTTTGATACCAATCCGGCAGAGGTGCATGCAGGAAGTGATTTTACACTGACGATTCATTTGAAAAATACATCGAAGAAAACAAAAGTCCAGAATATGTTGTTTGAGCTGGAAGCTCCGACGGAAGGTACTGATGAGCAGACAAGTGCGCCGGCATTTCTGCCAACTTCCGGTTCGAATTCTATTTATCTTGATGGAATTAAAGCTGACGGTACCGCAGATATTTCTATTACATTGAATGCGAAAGCGGATCTGCTGCAGAAGCCTTACAGCATTAATTTGAGCATGAAGTACGAAGATTCACAGGCAACCCAGATTGATTCTTCTTCATCACTCTCTATTCCGGTAAAACAGGACGCAAGGTTCGAATTCAGCGAATTTGAAATCAGTCCTCAGACCATCGAGGTCGGTGGTGAGACAAATGTTATGTGCAGTCTTTATAATCTGGGAAGAATTAAACTGTATAATGCAAAAGCCAGATTTGAAGGCAATGGAATCAAAAAACAGGAGATTTTCATCGGAAATGTGGAAGCAGGTGCAACCGGTTCTATTGATGCCATGTTGCAAGGTGAAAAAGTGACGAATGGAAATTCTAAGATCACGATGACTCTTTCTTATGAAGATGAATCGGGAAATATATCTGAAACTACGAAGGATTTTGAGCTGGAAGTCACTGAGGCAGTAGATGACTCTGATATGTATATGAATACAGACGGTGATGCAGAGGCAGGCAGCAACGGATTTCCGGTTGTTCCGGTCGTAGTAGTGATCGTGATCATAGCTGGTGTAGTGGCAGCAGTAGTATTTGTAAAGAAAAAGAAGAAAAAGCAGATGTTAAATGAAGAGGAGGAGCTGCTGGATGAGTTGGATAGATCTTCTGAGGATGAGCGCGAGCAACCTTAAGAGACGAAAGCTTCGTACATTTCTTACGGTGCTCGGAGTCGTCATCGGAACAGCATCTATCGTAGTTATGGTGTCTCTTGGACTTGGGCTTCAGAAATCAGTATATGATGAGATGGAGCAGTCAGGGGGGCTTACGACTATAAACGTAACGGGCAGCGGATCTGTCGGAGATGGGATGATGTATTCATCGAACTCTGAGAATTCCGATGAGGCAAGCAAATATATTGATGACAATTGTGTGAAAAAATTCGGTGAGCTGGAACATGTAAAAGCAGCAGCACCAATCTATGAAACATCCGCAATTTGTCTGAAAGGGAAATATGAAGGATATATTTCCCTGTACGCAAGTACACCGGAAGGCTTGAGAATGAGAGAAATCAAGCTGGCAGATGGAGGAACTCTTCCAAAATCCGGGACTGGAAAGCTGGAGCTGGTTTATGGTAACAATGTTCTGGCCAATTTCAGTGAGAGAGGAAATAATTCATCAGGATATTGGGAGACAGGAGAACTTCCGGACATTGATTTGATGAAGGATTCTATGTTTATGATCCTGGATCAGGATGCTTATTACAACAGTCAGAGTTCCGGTGGGTTTCAGGTCGATGCAGGAACTGACGGAAATGGAACATCCAATGTTCCGCAGTCAGCCAAGAAACATATTGTAACTGCCAGTGGCGTTGTGGCAGGAGGCGTTGACGATTATAATATGAATTCCTACTATGTATTCTGTGATCTGGATACATTAAAACAGATTATGAAAAAGGAATTCAAAGGAAGAGTGATTCCGGGGCAGCCGTCTACAAAGTCAGGGAAAGCCTACAAAGAATTCTATTATTCTTCAGCGCAGGTCAAAGTAGATGATATGAGTAATGTCAATGATGTGGCAAAACAGATCCGCGAGATGGGGTATAATGTAGAGACAAATGTTGAATATATGGACAGCATGAAAAAGCAGATGGCAGTGATCCAGGCAGTACTTGGTGGAATCGGAGCCATTTCCCTGATTGTTGCAGCAATCGGAATTGCAAATACGATGATGATGTCCATATATGAGAGAACAAAAGAAATCGGAGTCATCAAAGTACTTGGCTGCAGCCTGAAAAACATTAAGCAAATGTTTCTGATTGAAGCAGCATTTATCGGACTCCTCGGTGGAATAGTCGGAAATATGGTGAGCTTTGCAATGTCTGGTGCAATCAATATGGTAACAGCACAAAGCTCGGCACTGGGAGTAGAAGGAAATATTTCTTATATTCCGGTATGGCTGGTGCTTATTTCTCTTGGATTTGCGATGCTGGTCGGAATGGTGGCGGGATATTTCCCGGCGCTTCGGGCAATGAGACTGAGTCCGCTTGCGGCAATCCGCAGTGAATAAAGTAAGCAAGAACAGGTGAAAAGGGGACAGGTGAAAAAATCACCTGTCCCAAAGTCTTTTATTCTTCTATTATATGAATTTCCAGATAGTCAAATTCAATAGAATCTACGAAGTTATCCTGATGAAATCTTGTCTTTGCATGTCTTTTGAATTCATCAATATTGGAATCCAGCCAGATTGGATTGCTCAGATCAAATTCATGGCAGACTTCGTCAATCGCATGAAAAATTTTGTGTGTGCGGGTGTCATCGTTATCAACTTCTATGACAGTATCCCGCAACATTCTATTATCTTTAAATTCTTTTGCCCATAATCGGAACATAGAAAATCCTCCTTACAGCGGTTACATTTTTTTGATAGTAATTAGACAGCAATTACATATCGATTACATTTCCGTCTAGATCTTTCCAGATGAATTCCTGGTCATAGATCATATATCCGTGTGCGGAATTCTCTTTTGGAATAGACACAGAACCTGGATTCATGTAAATGAAATCAGCCATATCCTGATTTGCAGGAATGTGTGTGTGTCCATTCAGGAGAATATCTCCCTTCTTTAACATTGGCGGATTTGCAGGATTATGGTGATGACCGTGAGTTGCAAAAATAGTATGACCGTCCAGCTCAATAAAACAGTAATCGGCAAGAATTGGGAATTCCAGTACCATCTGGTCTACTTCGGTGTCGCAGTTGCCGCGGACACATAACAGATCCTCTTTCATAGCATTTAACATAGCAATGACAGCCTTTGGGTTGTAGTCTTTTGGCAGATCATTTCTTGGCCCATGATAAAGAAGGTCACCTAATAATAATAGTTTGTCAGCTTTTTCCCTTTTGTATGCTTCAATCATTTTCTCACAATAATATGCAGAACCATGTATATCAGATGCAATCATTAATTTCATAAGTTTTATTTCCTCCAGAATTCGTAAATATATTTAGTTACAACTTTTCTACGACGGATTATAGCACAAAAGAAAGCAGACGTGTATAATTATGATAAATTCAAGTGGATTTTATACCAGCTTTTATACTAGAAGGGAAATATGATTATGGAAGATGAAATTATTGAAATATATGAATATAATAATCAGACACTTGAGCTATCACTTGTGACAGAAGAGGAAATCCCGGAGGCTCTTGAAGTTGTCAGAGATACATTTGAAAGGACAAAGAATAAAAAGTGCAAGGTCTTTCGCCTGGAATCTGATGAAAAAATGCGTTCTTATATGACAGACAAAGGCTTTGCAGTAAAAGCGATGCGTTATGGCGAGATGGTGGCAGTGTTTGTTGTCCAGACGGAAGGCGTGGACAAAATTCTTGCGGAAACCGGACTTGAACTTAGCGAGGAAGAAAGGAAAAGTGCTGCATTGATCTATTCCTGGTATCCTATGACTTATATAAGAAATGGGGAGGGGGTACCGGTACGATTGATTAATAAGATGATGCGTGCAGCAGAAAAAGTGATGTGGGACAGAGGTATCCATTATGCGGCAGGAATTATAGATTATGGAGTTACACGGGCAATGGGAACATTTGGGCGCAGCAGATATGAGGAAAGAGGAGATTTTCAGAAAGAAAACGGAAAAATGCAGACGCTCTTCTGGAAGGATCTGAAGAAAGTAGAGAGTCATTTGATGAATGGCGATGATGATTGTCCTTGGTTCCGTATTGAACAGGCCCAGGAGCAGGAAGGACCGGAAATTTATAATTTTATGCAGAGAATTTATGAGGGCATTCCGGATAAGAGCTGGTTCAGTATGGATAAAGAGGAGAAGATTCTTCGCTATGTGGCGACAGCAGGATTTGCAGTAAAAGCAGAGGCTCCGGTGGGAGGACATGAATACGAACTGGCAGGAATTTTTATAGCCCGGACATCAGAACTTGGGGAGGAGAATCTGGGAAAATATCTGAATTTAAACGAGGAAGAGCTTACCCGTGTCGCGCATATGGAAATTGCGATGGTAGATGAAGAATTCCGGGGAAGAGGTCTGCAAAAAGAACTGATGAAAACAGCGGAAGAACATTTGAAATTCTTAGGGTATCACTGGCTTATGGGGACTGCTCATCCGGAAAATGTGTACAGTGTGAATAATTTCCGAAAACTCGGGTATGAGATTGTGGCCAAGGACCTGAAATACGGCGGACTTCCGAGATATGTTTTCTGCAAGAAAATATAAGGATGTCATGATAATAAAAGACTGCAGAAAATAAATGTTTTTAATCTACATCTATTTCTGCAGCCTTTTCATGTAATTGTACACTTTTTTAATATATTTCCTGAATTGGTAATTCGGACAGCTTAAGTGTATTAAGATAATTAATGATCTGCTTCCCAGCGTCCCGAAGCTCCACATGGAAGGATTAGTCCGGAGCTTGTGACCGGAAGACCGATTTCCTGAGAGTCTACATGTCCATGGAAGGATTTTAACTCTGTTCCGAGCATGTAAGTTAATACGGCAGGAGCAAGCCCTGTTGTATAGGAGTTGATCAGGAAGAAAAGTGGATCCTCAGAAAGAATCTGAGTACACAGCTTAATAAGTGGATGAATGGCATCCTCGATCTTCCAAATCTCACCTTTTGGTCCGCGGCCGTAAGACGGCGGATCCATAATGATAGCATCGTAATGATTGCCGCGGCGGATTTCTCGTTCTACAAATTTTACACAGTCATCTACAAGCCAGCGGATTGGTTTATCGGACAATCCGGATGATGCGGCATTCTCCTTCGCCCAGGCTACCATACCTTTGGAAGCGTCCACGTGAGTGACATGTGCGCCGGCAGCGGCTGCTGCAAGTGTAGCTCCGCCGGTGTAGGCAAACAGGTTCAGAACTTTGACCGGGCGTCCGGCATTGCGGATCTTATCACCAAACCAGTCCCAGTTTGTTGCCTGCTCCGGAAAAAGTCCAGTGTGTTTGAAACTGAATGGTTTTAAATTGAATGTCAGCTCACCATAGTGAATTTGCCACTGTTCTGGTAAATCAAAAAACTCCCATTCACCGCCGCCTTTTTTGCTGCGGTGGTAGTGACCGTTCATATGCTTCCAGCCTTTTTCTTTTTTTGGGGTATCCCAGATGACCTGCGGGTCCGGGCGTACCAGTGTGTAATCACCCCAGCGTTCCAGCTTCTCGCCGCCGCTGCAGTCGATGACTTCATAATCTTTCCATTTATCTGCAATCCACATAATAAAACTCCTTTAAAATTTATATAGAAAATCATTGGATATTTTACGGATTTTACCGTTCAGACTGAAGTACAGTGCTATTTTGCACAAAAACTCAGTATCATAAGTGTAGCATAGGCACAGCACATTTTCAATTATAGATATTTTCTATATAAACGGACAATTATTATAAAAGTCAATTTGAAGATGTGCGAGAATCCTCTTATAATATAAAGAGGAGGGAGAAATTATGTTTATTGACACACACATGCACGAAATGACATATTCACCAGACAGCTTCCTGAAGCTGGAAGAGATGGTTCGGATCGGTAAGGAGAAAGGGCTTGGAGCGCTTTGCATTACGGATCATGACAGTATGGGGCTTAAGGACTATGCAGCAGAATATACAGCGAGGACAGGCTTCCCGATTTTTGTTGGGATTGAGTTTTATTCTCTTCAGGGAGACATTGTCGCATTTGGAATTGAAGATTACCCGAAAGAGCGGATCCCGGCACAGGATTTTATAGATCTTGTAAAAGCACAGGGAGGCGTTTGTTTTGCAGCGCATCCATTCCGCAATAATAACCGTGGCCTGGAGGAGAATCTGGCTTTGGTACACGGCCTGGACGGTGTGGAAGTACTCAATGGAAGTACATCTTTTGCAGCATGTATGAAAACAGCGGCATATGCAAGGCAGTATGGATATTTTACACTTGGTTCCAGTGACTGTCATGTGCCGGAAAAAGTCGGTGTGTGTGCGACATATTTTCCAAATGAGGTCAGAACGATGGATGAATTCCTGACAGAGTTCAAAAAGGGACAGATGAAGCCGGCATATTATGTTCAGGGTGGCTATCGTGTCCTGGAAGTCCAGAATAACGACAAAAAAGTCCCCGATAGTATAAAAATACCATTTACCTTTCCAGCTAGAAGTGATAGTATGTATCTATAGTGCGCGTAAGAAGTGGTATATTTAAATAAAAGAAAGGTGGAAATATACAATGATTACAGTTGACGCAATGGGAGATAACTGCCCGATTCCGGTTATCAAGACAAAAAAAGCAATGGATGCACTTACAGGACCGGAGACAATCGAAGTATTAGTTGATAACGAGATTGCCGTACAGAATGTGACAAAGATGGCTACAAGTGCCGGAGGAAAAGTTACATCTGAGCAGAAAGCTGAGAAAGAGTATGTTGTTACGATTGAGATGGAAGGAGCACCGGCAGCAGAGGATGATGCGCAGGACGACAATACAGTTGTTGTAATAAGCTCTGACCGCATGGGTACAGGTAACGATGAACTTGGTAAAGTCCTGATCAAAGGATTTATTTTTGCTGTAACTCAACTTGATAAATTACCAAAGACTATGCTTTTCTATAATGGAGGAGCAACACTTACAACTGAAGGATCTGATTCATTAGAAGATCTGAAATCTCTGGAAGCACAGGGAGTAGAGATTATGACATGTGGAACATGTCTTGATTACTATGGATTAAAAGACAAGCTTGCAGTAGGTTCTGTGACTAATATGTACAGCATTGTTGAGACACAGGCAAAAGCAACTAAGATCATTAACCCATAAGATGAGCACGCGAAGGGCGTGCCAGATGCTGTCTTGGGGGACAGCTCTGGAATTACCGGATTGAGATGAAAAGAGGAGCCTTCTGTTGTGACTGAATGGAAAGCTCCTTTTATTCATATATAATTATTTATTCAACATTGAGGAGGAATTAAGAAAAATGAAAACAAATGTCAAGTTGACTAGCTTAAGCAAGACTTCGGGGTGAGCGGCCAAAATAGGTCCGGAGACCCTTGCTCAGGTACTGAGTAAGCTGCCAAAATTTCAGGATGATAAGTTAATAGTAGGGATTGAGACATCCGATGATGCAGCCATCTATAAAGTCACTGACGATATCGCGATGATTCAAACGGTAGATTTTTTCACTCCGATTGTTGATGATCCTTATATGTTCGGACAAATCGCCGCAGCCAATTCATTGAGTGATGTATGGGCTATGGGTGGGGAACCGGCGGTTGCACTGAATATTGTTGGATTCCCGAATTGTCTGGATCCGGCAATCCTTGGTGATATACTGGCTGGTGGTGCAGATAAAGTAAAAGAAGCAGGAGCAGTGCTGGTAGGCGGACATTCTGTACAGGACGATGAGCCGAAGTATGGATTGTGCGTGTCTGGTTTTGTACATCCTGACAAGATATTCAAGAACTATGGATGCAGACCGGGAGATATTCTTGTATTGACAAAACAGATTGGAAGCGGTGTGGTAAATACAGCAATCAAAGCTGATATGGCATCACCTTCCGCAATCCGTGAAGCGGAGACGGTCATGGCGTCATTGAATAAACTTGGAAAACAAGTAGTTGAGAAATTCGACGTATCTGCATGTACAGATATTACAGGATTTGGACTTTTAGGACACTGTGTAGAGATGGCATCTGCCAGTGAAGTAACCTTCGAGATCAATGTCCGTGATATCGAATATTTTGCAGATGCAATTGACTATGCGAAGATGGGACTTGTTCCGGCGGGGGCATACAAGAACCGCGGATATTCTATCGATCAGGTCGAGGTTGGACATGTGGAAGATTTCTATCTGGATCTTCTGTATGATCCACAGACATCAGGTGGATTGTTGATGAGTGTGGCACCGGAGAATCTTCAGGAGATGCTTGCAGATTTTCGCGCGGCACATATGGATACTAAGGTTTCTATTATTGGAAAAGTGGCAGAGAAGAGCGATAAGCTGATTCGTTTGTATTAGTCAGACGAACAAAAGAATAAGAAGGGGAACAAAGAAGTCATGAATAAGAATATGTTATACCGCAGCATTCCGAAAGTGGATGTATTGCTGGAAGACCCGGAGATTCAGGGGCTGATTGAAACATACAGCCGGGATACGGTAGTGGAATCGATTCATTTGGAGATGGATGCACTTAGAAAATATATCGGAACATGCGAGGATGAGGAAAAGGCAAAAGAACAGATTGGGAATCTGAATATGAATGTTCGAAGAACAGTAACTGCCATGCATACACCGAATATGCGTTCAGTCATCAATGGTACAGGAACGATTCTTCATACGAACCTTGGACGAGCACCGATCAGCCAGAAACACATGAATCGGATCGCTCAGATTGCAACGGGATATTCTAATCTGGAATACAATCTGGAAGCCGGAAGACGCGGAGAGAGATATTCACATTTTGAAAAACTGCTCTGTAAGATTACAGGTGCAGAGGCTGCAATGGCGGTAAATAATAACGCGGCAGCTGTTATGCTTATTTTAAGTTCCCTTGCAAAAGGAGGCGAAGTCGTTGTATCCCGCGGTGAGCTTGTTGAAATCGGTGGAAAATTCCGAGTTCCGGATGTTATGGAACAAAGTGGAGCAACACTGGTAGAAGTCGGAACGACTAACAAGACACATTATGATGATTATGAGAGCGCAATTACAGAAGAGACAAAGGCGCTTCTGAAAGTTCATACAAGTAATTATCGAATCGTAGGATTTACAGATACAGTAGGAATTGATGAATTGATTCCGATTGCGAAAGAACATGATATCCCGGTCGTTGAAGATCTGGGAAGCGGTGTTCTGATCGATCTTAGCAAATATGGGATCACTTATGAACCTACTGTTCAGGATTCCATCAGAAAAGGAGCAGATGTGGTGTGCTTCAGCGGCGATAAGCTGCTTGGGGGTCCGCAGGCTGGAATTATTATCGGTAAGAAAAAATATATCGATATGATGAAAAAGAACCAGCTTACCCGTGCTCTTCGAATTGACAAATTTACAGCAACAGCATTGGAACTGGTACTTCAGGAATACCTGTCTGAGGAAAATGCGATCCAGAATATTCCGGTACTTAAGATGATTACAAAGTCTTATGACGAGACGGTTGCAGAAGCAAAGACATTTAAGCGTATGCTTCAGAGAGCAAAGCTGCCTGCAGCTTATGAAGTTGTGGATTGTGAATCTCAGATTGGCGGAGGATCTCTTCCGCTGGAACGAATTCCAAGTGCTGCAGTTGCAATCCATCCGGAAAAGATCAGTGTTCCGGAACTGGAAGAACGTATGAGACATTTGCCTGTTCCGATTATTCCAAGAACGGTAAATGATACGATTCTTTTGGATGTGAGAACATTGGATAAAGATGCAATGACACTTGCTGTAAAGCAGTTAAAAGAGATGAATATATTAGAAGAAACAAGTCTTTTATAGAGACAATTAGGAGTATAGAGACAGATGAAGAATATTATCATTGGTACAGCCGGACATATCGATCATGGAAAGACAACTTTGATCAAAGCTCTTACAGGAAGAAATACAGACCGCTGGGAAGAAGAACAGAAGAGAGGAATCACCATAGATCTTGGATTTACATATTTTGATCTTCCAAGTGGAGACCGTGCGGGAATTATCGATGTTCCTGGACATGAGAGATTTATCAACAATATGGTGGCCGGAGTTGTAGGAATGGATCTGGTGCTTCTTGTTATTGCGGCAGATGAAGGAATTATGCCGCAGACAAGGGAACATATGGATATCTTACATCTTCTGGGAATTGAAAAGAGTATTATTGTCCTGAATAAATGCGATATCGTAGATGAAGAATGGCTGGAACTGGTGGAAGAGGAAGTGCGTGAAGAATTAAAAGGCACATTTCTGGAAAAAGCACCGGTATGTAAGGTGTCTGCTGCAACCGGTCAGGGACTGGAAGAACTGATTCAGGTGATCGAGCATATGACAAGTGATGAAGTTGTAGCTAAAGATGTGAATACAATTCCGAGACTTCCGATTGACCGCGCATTTACCTTGTCCGGGTTTGGCACGATCATTACCGGAACCCTTGTGTCTGGTACGATTCGTAAAGAAGATACTCTGGAAATGTATCCGATTGGCAAAGAGTGCAAGATCCGCAGTATTCAGGTACATGGTCAGGATAAAAAAGAGTGTTATGCGGGACAACGTGTGGCAATTAATCTGTCTAATGTTAAGAAAAAAGAAATTCAGCGAGGCTGTGTGCTGGCACCGCCGGCAAGTATGAAAAATACAGACTTGCTGGATGTGAAGATGAATATACTGGATTCCTCTATGCGGGTATTGACGAATCATACGAGATTACATCTGTTTACAGGAACGAGTGAAATTTTATGCCGTGCAGTACTGCTTGATAAAGAAGAAATCGGACCAGGTGAGAGTGGATATGTTCAACTTCGCCTGGAAGATGAAATTGCAGTACGCAGAGGCGATAAGTTTGTAGTCCGTTTTTATTCTCCGATGGAGACGATTGGGGGAGGCGTGATTCTTGAACCAAATCCGGGTGTGAAGAGACGTTTTCAACAAGATGTGATTGAAGAACTTAAGAGAAAAGAATCCGGTTCTTCAGCGGATGTAATTGAACTTCATATAAAAGAACATGGAGACACAATGATCACTTCTGCAGAACTTGCAAAGCTGACGGCATTGTCCATGGATGAGGTAAACCAGGATATAGAAGAATTAAAAGAGAATGGTCAGATTTTTGTATTCCCGATGAAAAAAGATACATTTACATGGCATGCGGATTCAAAACGTGGAGCAGTACAGGCGATTGTGAAGAGTCTGGAATCCTATGAAAAAGAGAATCCGTATCGTTATGGAATGAAGAAAGCGGAAGTGCAGATGACACATTTTAAGGGAATGAAACCGAATGTGTTTGATAAAGTCATTGAGCTGTTGGAAACTGAGGGATATGTGAAACGTGTCGGAGAATTTTTGTGCACACCTCAGTTTGAAATAAAGAAAGATGAGACGTATAACAAGATAGCAAAGACCGTTCTTGGTACATTTGAAAGTGCGAAATATGACTTTGCAAAATATTCAGAGATTGACTTTGGAAAGACTCCAAGAGCAACGGCTGATGATATCCTGAATGTATTGCTGGTCGAGGGTAAAGTAGTAAAAATCGCAGAAGATATGTATACACTGACGGAATATATGGAAGAAGCAAAGAATATCATTCGGGAGAAATTAGCGGAAGATCCGGTTATTACTATTGCTCAGGTACGAGATATATTTGCGACCAGCCGAAAGAGTGCAAAACCAATTTTGGAATATATGGACAGTATCAAAGTTACCAAGAAAGTCGGAGCGGAAAGTGAAAGGGTAGCATACTAATGAACTTGAAACAATTAGAGGCTTTTGTACAGGTATCTGAAAGCGGCAGCTTTTCGAAGGCTGCCAAAGAACTTTTCCTGACACAGCCGACCATCAGTGCGCATATTTCCTCCCTGGAAAAGGAATTGAATGTACGGTTATTTATAAGAAATACAAAAGAAGTAAGTCTGTCAGATGACGGAAAAGATCTGTACCGTTATGCGAAGCAGATCACAGATCTTGAAAAGGCGATAGAAGAACGGTTTTATATGGATAGTGATGATGGAAAACATGTTATCACAATTGCGGCATCAACAATACCTGCGCAGTATCTTCTGCCGAAAGTATTGATGTGTTACAGAGAACGCTATCCAAAAGAGCAGATTAAGATTATGGAAACCGATAGTAGTGAAGTAGTTACGCAGGTTGTAGATCACATGGTCGATGTCGGCTTTACAGGTACTGTACTTGAGAAAAAGCACTGCAAGTACATACCTTTCTATAAGGATGAACTGGCTGTGATCACTCCGGATACACCGGAATATAGAATACTGAAAGAACAGAATCGTGATGACATTGACTGGATTAAAAGGAAACCGCTGATTTTACGTGAAGAAGGATCAGGTACTAGAAAAGAAGCGGAAAAACAGTTGAAAAATGCTGGAATATCCATGGAGGATTTGGATATTGTGGCGAGCATTGCGAATCAGGAGACAATTAAAAAGTCTGTAAAACAAGGCATGGGGATTACGGTTCTTTCCAGACTGGCAGCTGAGGATGAAGATGGTCTGCTTATCTTCCCGATTCCGGGCGCTGATGAAGGACGAGATATCAATCTGGTCTATAATAAAAATTATCAGACGACAAGATCGGCAGACCGTTTTATCCGGATCGTAAAGGAAGTATATGACATAGAATAGTGGTTACGGAACATATAAGTGACTATGAAATATATCAGTGACTTGTTTAAAGAAAGAGAAAGAGATAGAATTAAGTTTGTACAATGATGTTGGGACCCTGGCATCATACAATAAATATATAGAAGCGACGAAAGGGGATATTAGCGTGATATATATGGATAATGCAGCAACGACTATGCATAAACCGAAGGCGGTGATCGATGCGGTAGTCGCAGCTATGAGTTCTATGGGAAATGCCGGACGTGGTGCGAATGAGGCGTCTTTAAGTGCATCAAGAATTATTTATGATACGAGAGAAAGGCTTGCAAAATTATTTGGGGCAGAAAATCCGAAGCAGATTGTGTTTACAATGAATTCGACAGAGAGTCTGAATATTGCGATTAAAGGATTGATTGAACCGGGAGATCATGTGATCACAACCATGCTGGAGCATAACTCTGTGCTTCGACCACTCTATGAGATGGAAGAAAGAGGCGCGAAGCTTACGATTATAAAAGCAGACAAGCAGGGGAATTTTTCCCTGGAAGATATGGAAGCTGCGATCACGCCAAAGACAAAAGCTATAGTATGTACCAATGGTTCCAATCTTACAGGAAATTATGTGGATGTTGCAGCTGTCGGTGAGATGGCACATAGACACGGAGTTCTTTTGATCGTAGATGCATCTCAGACGGCGGGAGTATTTCCGATTGATGTTCAGAAAATGAATATTGACGTGCTTTGTTTTACTGGACACAAAGGTCTGCTTGCTCCGCAGGGGACCGGAGGTCTGTATGTCAGAGAAGGGCTTACAGTGCAACCATTGTTGAGCGGTGGAAGCGGAGTTCAGACTTACAATAAAAAACATCCGGTGGAGATGCCGACAGCATTGGAGGCAGGAACACTCAATGGTCATGGTATTGCGGGAATGAATGCAGCTCTTGCATATCTGGAAGAGACTGGAATTGACACGATCAGGGAGCGCGAGCAGGAACTGATGTGGAAATTTTATGAAGGTGTTAAAGATATTCCGAATGTTACGGTATATGGTGATTTCAGCACAAAGAACCGTTGCGCGATTGTCGCACTGAATATTGGAGATTATGATTCAGCAGAGGTCAGTGATGAATTGCTTACGGAATATGGTATTTCTACAAGACCGGGTGGTCATTGTGCTCCGCTGGCACACGAAGCACTTGGAAATGTAGAACAAGGAGCAGTGAGGTTTAGTTTTTCCCATTACAATACAGATGAGGAAATTGAAACTGCAATCCGTGCAATTGAAGAGCTTGCACAGGATGAAGAGTAAAAAAAGATAAAGCATAACTTGAGATAGAAAAGGAAGACACTGATGAGAAAAAAAGAATTGAAACTGGTAGTTACTTTCCATACAACTGCAGATGCGATGGCTATGGAAAAGGCATGTAAAGAGAATAATACACCGGGCAGAATCATCCCGGTTCCAAGAGCTATCTCAGCAGGATGTGGACTTTCCTGGTGCGCGGCACTTGACGAGAGAGAAGAGATCGTTGCCATGATGGAGAAGGTCGGGATTGAACCAGAAGACCTGCATGAGTGTCTTGTATAAAAAAATGCAATAAATACTTGTAAAATATCGAAAAATGTGATATTCTATCATAGCGTGATTAAAACGTGCGTAATTTAATACGGGGGTAGTTGGGTAACTGGTGTGCCTCCTAGTCTTCAAAACTAGTGTGGGGCGTTAAGAGCGTCCCGGGTGGGTTCGATTCCCACATGCCTCCGCCAAAAGAGAGGTTTCAGATCCATTGCAAGAGCGATGGATCTTTTTTTGTATAATAGGAAATTGCATTTCCTATTATACAAAAAGCCTCCGGCAGGATGCGCACTGCGGCGTATACTGAAGATGTCGCAAGCGACCACCGCAGGCGCTAGAATGTGCCAAGGCACATTCTTTGTTCTAAAATAGGGAAAAATGTAAGAAAATGCATTTTTATATATAAAAACTCATTGAGAAAAACGAAAGAAATTGAAAATAGAATCTTTAAAATAATCAGGGAAGAAAAAAGAAAGACAATAAATTACAGGAAACTTCAAAAAAGAACGATAAGTTACAAAAATAATAGAAAAACATTATGAAAAGCATTAATTATATAGAAGTACAATAATTAGAATGGGTAAATTGACTAAAAGAGTAGAGAATGAAAATGTTTATTTGTCATATCGTATAAAAATACAAAAAACACTGGGATTCAATTGACGAAAGCGCTTACAAGTGGTATATTATAAGCAACTTAAAGATGTTCAGACCAACGGCGGTTATCTTAATATGATTCATATAGATGGCTGCTATTATATTTTGAGACATGTTTAAGTTAAATGACAACTTTGGTTGTGATTGCAGTTAAGCTGTTGCCGACTGTTTCCCCCAAGAACAGTCTTGCGACGGTAAACTCCAATTAATATATATACTTCCTCTTCGGAGGAGCATTCCCCAGCTTTGTATATAATAACAAACTGCAATGCAACGAGGAAAACCTCTCAATGACATACCAAAAAGAAAGAGCACGACATGAGCAGATGTCGTGCTTTTTCTTTTGTCCGTTCAAGTCGAACATCCGTGAGACTTGGCGCATGATTCTGGTCAGCAAAGCTGACATATTCCTATCAGAATCACTGCGCATCCTCGCGGAGCATTTATCTCAGTCGGAGATTGGACTCCCACTGAGACAAATTTGCTACTACTCACCACCTGAAGGTGGGAGTCTTCTCGACTGAGACAAACACTATGTCCTCAATTAACATTCTTATTCTATTATTCTTATTCCACTGTTACACTCTTTGCAAGGTTTCTCGGCTTATCTACGTCTAATCCCTTTGCCACGCTCACATAATATCCCATCAACTGTAATGGAATAACTGCAAGTGATGTTGCAAAATGTGGATCTGTCTTTGGAATATAAACAGTGAAATCTGCTGTATCCTCAATATTGTAATGACCAAATGTAGTCAATCCCATAAGGTACGCTCCACGGCTCTTACATTCTACCATATTGCTGACTGTCTTCTCATAGAGATCTGGCTGTGTCAGCACTCCGATTACCAGTGTTCCATCTTCAATCAGAGAAATGGTTCCGTGTTTCAACTCTCCCGCTGCATATGCCTCAGAATGGATATAACTGATTTCTTTCATCTTCAGACTGCCTTCCAGACTGATTGCATAATCAATTCCTCTTCCTACGAAAAATGCGTCTTTTGCATTAGCCTGCTTTGCTGCGAACCACTGGATTCTCTCTTTATCTGCAATAATCTTACTGATCTTATCCGGAATTGTCTGCAGCTCTTCAATATATCCTGTATACTGTTCTTCCGTAATCTGTCCACGAACCTTTGCAAACTGAATTGCAAGTGCATAAGTTGCGATCAGCTGTGTGCTGTAAGCTTTTGTTGTAGCTACAGAAATCTCCGGTCCTGCCAGTGTATAGAATACGTTGTCTGCTTCTCTTGCGATAGAAGATCCGATCACATTTACAATACCAAGTGTCTTAATTCCCATCTCCTTAGATTCGCGGAGTGCTGCAAGGCTGTCTGCAGTCTCTCCGGACTGGCTGATGATAATGACCAGACCTTGGGGATCTAAGATTGGATTACGATAACGGAATTCGCTTGCCAGTTCCACACGTACCGGAATTCTTGCCAGGTCTTCGATGACATACTGTGCTGCCATACCTACATGATAAGCAGATCCGCATGCTACGATATAAATCTGGCTGATCTCTTTCATCTCCTCTTCGGATAATCCTACTTCCGATAAATCAATCGCTCCATTTTTCAGGACAGAATTCAAAGTGTCAGAAACTGCTTTTGGCTGCTCATGGATCTCTTTCATCATGAAATGCTCAAATCCAGCCTTTTCAGCTGCTTCTGCATCCCACTCGACCGTCTTCAACTCTTTCTGAATCTCGTCTCCGTCCAGATTATAAAATGTAATCTCTCCTTTTCTTACGCGGGCCATCTCAAGATTTCCGATGTAATACACATTTCTTGTATATTTCAGAATAGCCGGAACATCAGATGCGATGTAAGAATTCTCACCATCTACACCAAGTATCATCGGGCTGTCTTTTCTTGCCACATAAATCTCTCCCGGATAATCCTTAAACATCATTGCCAGTGCATAAGAACCACGAATACGGATCAATGCATGATTGATTGCATCAACCGGTGTACCAAGATATTTCTTATAATAATAGTCAACTAATTTTACAGCAACTTCTGTATCTGTTGCTGAGTAAAAAGAATAACCTTTACGGATCAGCTTATCTTTCAGTTCCTGATAGTTCTCTATAATACCATTGTGAACTGCTACAACATTGCCATCATCACTGATGTGCGGATGTGCATTTGTCTCAGATGGCTCTCCATGAGTCGCCCATCTTGTATGTCCGATACCACATGTTCCAGGTACGGATTCTCCGCCATTCGTCTTCTCAGCCAGAACTTTCAGACGACCTTTTGCCTTTATGACTTCTGTCTCTTTCTCTCCATCTCTTACTGCGATTCCTGCTGAATCATATCCTCGGTACTCCAGCTTAGAAAGACCATCCAACAGAATTGGTGCTGCCTGCATATCACCTGTAAATCCTACAATCCCACACATACTATAACTCCTTTCACTGTGTCTCTTGTATATGTACACTTCAAGACTCCCTTGTGAGCCCCGATACGAAATCCGGTATCTAAAAAAGCTTTTTTGCAACCGGATTCCTCTTATTTGTCATTATATAGTCAATTCTACAATCCGTGTAAGTATACCATAGAAGCTGCGCTGGCGCAAGAGATGAAGCTGATTCAAACTATCTTTGTAATTGAGACTCAATTGTAATTGAATTTGCTTTGCCAGAGTGTATATAATATGATGACTGTCGATGAGATCGAGACATTTTTATATTAACATCTCCTGCTCGATTTCCATCTTATTTTCCAATATACACTGTTTCAGTACTTCTAATTTACCGGCATTCAATGCTTCTAACTTTTTCTGCTTTTTGCTGCATAGCTTAATTCCTTTTTCCTTTTCCAACGCTGCCTTATAAGAGGGAACGTCCATCTTCCATGGAATCAGATTTGGAAAAATATTCTTTTCATTATACAAAAAAATCTGTATCCCACCGTAATCCATATCTCCCCAATGATAACACTGGATTTCTTCCGGTGCTGTCTTCATTAACATTTGCAAAAAGCGGACTTCTTTTGGCGAAAAGTAGCCATGACAAAAGAGATACAAAACTTTTGGATCATACTCCATACTTTCATAATTCGCTTTATTCTCAATCACAATGATTTTTTCAACACCTTTTTGTAAATTTGGAATGGCATGCTCTAATGTCTGTGCATTAAGTACTGTTCCATAATGATTCGAAGAAGTATCAATTTTCTCCTCACTCGCTGTGCCATTTCGATCTGTCAGGCAATACTCCACGGCACCTTTCCATTCTAATGTCTGAGAATAACTTAATATTCCATGTGCTGCCAGTATCTCATCATCTGACATGCCTTCTTCATATTGCGGAGAGTATTTCAAAGCTTCAATGACTGCACCTTGATAAATGCGTTCGAAAACTTTAGATGGTGTGATATCATTTTTCTTTTCAAATACTTTGGAGCTGAACACGCGCTTCCATTCCGGTTCTTTCAGATCAGCTAAAGCTTTCAGGCATTTAAGAAATTCTTCATCCTCCGCTTTGGATAACTCTTTCGTATTTCCTTTATTCAGCTGTTCTAACGCATGATCACAATAAGCGCTTAGACAGCTTTCGGATACATCCACCTGCAGTTTACATATTCTTGAAATTGCCTGTAACTGGCGTTCTCTTGGATCCATGATTCCAATCAGCTCACATAATCTTGGAATCACTTCTACCCGATAATCAATCCTCGTAATATCTGTATTCATTTCTCTCCAGTCAAAATACAGATACTCTTCTCCACCCAATGCTGGGATCCGTTCCAGAACTTTTGCCTGTCTGACCAGTTCCTCTCTGCCACCTACTGTTTTCAAAAGATTCCCATCCACCTTTGGATGTTTCATTCCTGAGAGATTTCCTATGCGATAGTCCTTTGTATTCGTCTTATCGATCAGCCATTTTGCCAACGGCAGATTCTTTTCATTCAATTCCATATTTTATCCTTCGATTTTCATCAGCACTAATCTGTGAGCAGTCTATCAAGCAACATCTGCCTATTATTTATGAACATTTCCGTTATTTGATAACTCTCTGTTTCTTCATATTCACATAAATGAATTCGCCCATTGTCAAAACAATAGATGTCTGCATCTGGTATACCTAATAGAATAGGCGAATGGGTAACTATAAAAAACTGTGCTCCTTCTTTTGCAAATCGGTATATTTGCATTAACAATGTAAGCTGTCTTTGGGGTGATAATGCAGCTTCTGGTTCATCAAAAAGATACAGCCCATTTGAATGCAAATTATTCTGCGCTAATTCAAGAAAACTTTCTCCATGTGACTTTTCATGATATTTAGCGGAAGGGTGCTTTAAATCTGCATATTCTTCTTCCTGCGTTGCAACATTATAAAAACTTTCAGCTCTAAGAAAATATCCCCACTTTTCCTTACGATAACCTTTTGAAATTCTTATTGCATCACATAATTCTGAATGTGTATCATGAGTAGAAAAAATATAATTCTTTGTTCCACCCTCCGGATTAAAACCATGTGCCACAGCAAGTGCCTCCAACAATGTCGATTTACCACTGCCATTTTCTCCCACAAAAAAAGTTATCGCTTTATTAAAATCAAGTTTCTCAACACCTTTAAAAGCCTCAATTCTCTTTAAATAGCTGTCATTATCAATTCTATCCCAATCGAATATTACTCCGTGTATAAATTGATCATTCATATTGAACCTCTATCCTTCGATCTTCATCATAACCTTACATTTCTTTTTATAGCATGCGATGCCATATTTTATAATCTTATGGATTCCTTCCTGTTCCAAAGATTCTGTATATCTGACATCTGTGATCTGCTGGAGTGCATTTTCACATTCTTTTTCCATGTTTCCGCCAGATGCATATTTCACCTCTATAACAATTCCAACATCCTCATCCTCGATACGAATCAAAATATCACTGAATCCATCTCCTGATTCCCTATTCGACATCACAGACCAGTTTTCTTTAAATCCGAGAATTCCAAGAAGTAATCCATGATAGAAGTTCTCTTTCGTTGGTTTTTTCACAAAAGTATCTCTGATACTGATGGTTTTCTTCATATAATCTGTAAAAATACTTTCGACTTTCTCTGGATTTTGTTTTAATAATGCATCACAAAATTCGCCAACGGTTTCTCCATCCTCTTTGATTCCTTCTTTAAACATCTTTAAGATATGATTTGTAATAATATTTCGTATCTCCCGGTTCGGAATTACCAGATTATATCTATCACCATTCGGTTCTCCTCTCTGTGTCAGATACCCGGTCATGAAGAGCGTACTCCACAGATTATTAATAGAAGAATACAATTCCTTATAGGTCAGTTCTGGATTTATTTCTTTCTGGACAATTCCTCCGTTCACCAATTGTTCCAGTTCCATTTTTGTCAGTTTATGTGGCTCATTTACACTTTCGATAAAATGACTGATCACACTTTTTCCACTTGTGTTCGCCCAATAATTCTTTGGTGCAAGCTTGGAATCTGTCCGATGATCACTACAGAAATTAATGACATCCCACGGACAATAAACTTCTACATCACCGAACCGATAACCATCATACCACTCTTTTACCGTCTCATAATACTCTTCCTGTCCATAATACTCAAGGAGCTCTCTTACTTCACTGTCTGTAAATCCAAAGGTCTCATCAAAGCTTTTATCTGTAATTGAATAAATTTTGAAATTGTTAAGCCCTGTAAAAATACTTTCTTTTGCAACCCTGAGACAGCCCGTTAAAATTGCAAATTTCAAACTCTTATTCGTTTTCAATCCATTCTCAAACAAGTTACGGATCAGTAGTACCATCTCATCATAGTA
>ENA-OUQG01000363-OUQG01000363.1-human-gut-metagenome-genome-assembly--contig:-NODE-363-length-28739-cov-20.659148_pt1 | contig 28739 bp, 22 predicted proteins | sample MGYA00237943_ERZ548823 | MGnify/ENA primary metagenome ERZ548823 (study PRJEB26490, sample SAMN05194731) | human gut metagenome | biome: terrestrial biome; feature: human-associated habitat; material... | reverse complement strand
GCGTCCAGCCCCGGCGCTCGGCGTACATGGTGTACATCCGCAGCAGGTCGGCGGCAAACAGCGCGCCCTCCTCCCCGCCGATGCCGGCGCGGATCTCCAGAATGACGTTCTTCTCGTCGTTGGGATCTTTGGGCAGCAGCAGGCGCTTCAGCTCCTCCGTCAGACGCTCCATGTCTGCCTTAGCGGCGGTCAGCTCCTCCTGCGCCAGCTCCCGCAGCTCCGGGTCGGACAGCATGGCGGCAGCGTCCTCCGCCGTCTGCACCGCCTGTGCGTAAGCGCGGTAGCAGGCCACAACGGGCGTCAGCTCCTTCTGCTCGCGGCTGAGAGCGGTGAGCCGCTCCCGGTCGGCGTACACCGCCGGGTCGGACAGCTGGCGCTCCACCTCCGTCAGACGCTCCTCAATGGCTTTCAGCTTCTCCAGCATAGAGCGCCCTCAGTTCTGCTCCAGCCAGCGCTGGACATTCTGGATGAAGTCGGTGCGCCAGAAGTCGTAGCCCTCGCTGCCGGGACGGAGGGACACGGCGAACAGCCGCTTCTCCGCGGTATAGAGATCCATCTGGTCGTAGACCTCCTGGCTGCGGCGGTCGCTGCCCCGTGTCAGCACATAGGCCACGCGGTGCATTTCCAGTCCCCGGCGCTTCAGCAGGGCGCGGATAGGGCTGGCCATGCGCCCCGCCCACACGGGGCTGGCCACGATCACCAGCTTGTACTCCTCCAGCGGCTTGGCCGTCTCGAAGGGACGCAGGGGCTTGGTGGATGTCTTCATCGCGTCCATGCCGCTGCGCAGATAGCCCTTCCAGCCGCTGCGGTCACGGTCGTCCGTGATGGCCACGACCTCCGCGTCCAGCGCACCGGCGATCTCCTCCACAGCGCGGCGCGTATTGCCGGTGCGGGAATAGTAAATACATAAAATATCGCTCATATCAAATCTCCTGTTCCTCTGCTTGCAGGCTCAATTCCTCCCAACGGGTCATCTCCCTCTCCAGCTCGGCCTCCACCTCCTGCTGCTGCCGGTACAGCTCGCCCAGCTTCTCCGCATCGCAGGCGGCGGCCTCCATATCCTGATCCAGTGCCGCCAGAGACGCCTCCAGCTTGGCGATGGCCGTCTCGCAGATGGTCAACTGCTTGCGGGCAGCCTGCTGGGCGCGGTTTCCCCGGCCGGCGGACGCCTGCTTTTTCGGCTGCACCGGCACGGCGGCGGCTTGGGCGGCGCGGTGCGCCTCCTCCCGTACCTGCCGGTACTGCATAAAGCCCATGGGGTAATCGGTGATGGCGTGATCCTCCAGCTCCCAGACGCGGGTGGCAAAGCGGTTGATGAAGTAGCGGTCGTGGCTGACGAACAGCAGCGTGCCGTCAAACTCCTCCACCGCCTGCTCCAGCCATTCCCGGGAGTCGATATCCAGATGGTTGGTGGGCTCATCCAATATCAGGAGGTTGATGCTCTCGTCCATCAGCATACACAGACGCAGGCGGCTCAGCTCGCCGCCGGACAGCACGGAGACGGATTTGAACACATCCTCGCCGGTAAACTGGTACGCTGCCAGACGGTTGCGCGCCGACTGGGGCGTAATGTCCAGCTCGTAGAGCATGGTGTCCAGTATGCTGCGCTCCGGGTGGGCAAAGTGGATGACCTGCGGCAGATACGCCGCCTTGACCGACGGCCCCAGCCGGATCATACCGGCGTCGGGACTGTCCAGCCCCACCAGCATATTCAGCAGGGTGGTCTTGCCGGTGCCGTTCTCGCCCAGCAGGGCGATACGCTCCCCGCCCTCCACCCGGAGGTACACGTCCTCGAACAGCCTTCGCTCGCCGAACGCCTTGGAGACACCCTTGATCTGCAAGACCTCGTCGCCCTTGAACTCCCGGCTCTGGAAGCGGGCCTCCAGACGGCGGGCCTTGGTGGGTTTCTGGGTGGTACGCATCCGCTCGATACGCTTTTCCATGGAGAATGCCCGCTTGTGCAGGGCGTCGTTGCCCATGAACGCCCACAGGTGCATCTGCTCGGCGGCCTTCTCCAGCTGCTGGATCTTCGCCTGCTCCTTCAGATACTGCTTCATGCGCTCCTGATAGCGGCGCTCCTTCTCAATGGCGTAAAAGCTGTAATTCCCGCTGTAAAACTCCGCCTTGCCGTCCTGTATCTCGATGATGCGGGTCACGGTGCGGTCCAGGAAGTAGCGGTCGTGGCTGATGGTGACCACGGTGCCGCGGAACCTGCAGAGGTACTCCTCCAGCCACTCCGTGGCCTGTAAGTCCAGATGGTTGGTGGGCTCGTCCAGCAGCAGAACATCTGTATCCTCCAGAATCAGGCGGCCTAAGTTCACACGGGTCTTTTCGCCGCCGGACAGCCGGTCAAAAAGACGGGTACGCATCTCGTCGGAGATGCTCAGGCCGTTGGCGACCTTGTTCACCGCCGTATCGGTGTCCCAGCCGCCCAGCCCCTCGAAGCGGGCGTTCAGCTCCCCGTAGCGGCGGAGGGCGGCCTCGTCGGACGCCCCCTGCTCCATGCGGAGAGCCAGCGCGTCCATCTCGTCCTTCATGCGGAACATCCGGGCAAAGGCGGTTTGCAGCACGTCCTCCACCGTGTAGCCCGCGGGATAGACGGGGATCTGAGAGATCAGACCCACCCGCCGGCCGGAGGCGATCTGCACCGTGCCGCTGTCGTAGTCCAGCTCGCCGGTAAGGATCTTAAATAGCGTGGTCTTGCCCGCGCCGTTGCGGCCCAGCAGACCCACACGCTCGCCGGTGTCGATCTGGAACGTCAGGCCGTCCAGTATTTTCTTTTCCAGGTCGAAGGACTTTACCAGTCCCTCCACGCGAATGTCGATCATTTAGCTCTGTTCCAGTTCCTTTACGATGTTTTCAAAATGCATGGCGTGGGACGCCTTGACCAGCATGGCTGTGCCGCCGGTAAAGGCGGCACGGACAGCAGGCAGCGCGTCCTCCACAGACGGAAACCACTGGGCGTTGGGTGCGGCGGACGCGATATCCCGCGCCTTTTCCCCGATGGCGATGACGCTGTCCAGATGCAGCTCGCCCGTCAACGCGCCGATGGCGCGGTGGGCGGAGACGGTCAGCTCGCCCAGCTCGCCCATGTCGCCCAGCACCGCTGCACGGCGGCGGGTCTGCGTGACCGCCAGCAGCCGCAGTGCCTCCGTCATGGCCTGCGGATTGGCGTTATAGCAGTCGTCGATGAGCAGACGTCCCTCCGGCAGACGGATGATGTGCATCCGGGAGCCGGTGGGGACATAGGCGGCCACACCGGCGGCGATCTCCTCCCCCGTCAGACCCAGCGCCTCGCCGATGGCGGCGGCCATGGCCATGGGGTAGATCATAAAGCCGCCGGGGGACGCAGTCGCCAGCCGGTAGGAGGCCTTGGCGGTGGTGACGGTGCAGGCGATGCCCTCGATGCCCCGGTCGTCCACATCGGTGACGCGGACGCTGCACCCCTCCCCCCTGCCGCAGCGCAGGATGGTCTGCGGCAGGGTGACGGTGTCGAGCAGCGGATCGTCGCCGTTGAGGACGGCGATGCCGTCGGGCGCCAGATTCTCGAATATCTCGCACTTGGCCTGCAAAATGCCCTGCCGGGTGTTGCCCAGATTCTCGATGTGGGCGTCGCCCACGTTGGTGATGACGGCGATATCGGGCCGCACCATCTCGCCCAGATAGCGTATCTCGCCGAAGTGGTTCATGCCCGTCTCGATCACCGCCGCCTGATGCTGCGGCGCAAGCCCCAGCAGCGTCAGGGGCGTGCCGATATCGTTGTTGAAGTTGGCCTGTGTTTTCAGGGTGTCGTACCGCCGGGACAGGACGGCCGCCACCATCTCCTTGGTGGTGGTTTTTCCCGCTGAGCCGGTGATCTGCACCACCGGCAGGGTAAAGCGGCTGCGATACCACGCCGCCAGCGCCTTCAGCGCAAGGCGGGTATCCGCCACCTGTATATAAAATTTGCCGGGCTGCATCGTCTCCGGTACGCGGGCTGTCAGGCAGCCGGCGGCGCCGGCGGACAGGGCGCCGTCGATATAGGCGTGGCCGTCGAACCGCTCGCCCGTCAGCGGGATGAAAAGCTGTCCATCCGAGGCGGCGCGGCTGTCGGTGGTGACGCCGGTAACGACGGCGGCGCTGTCTCCAGAGAGCAGCTTGCCGCCCACGGCGGCGCACAGCGCCGCCACGGTGCAGGGGCTCATAGCTGCGCCGCCTTTCGCAGCGCCAGCGAATCCAGCACGAGCTTTTCACACAGGTCGGCATAGCTCAAGCCCACCTGCGCCGCCTCCTGCGGCACAAGGCTGGTGGGGGTCATGCCCGGCAGGGTGTTGACCTCCAGGCACCATGCGTTTCCGTCCGCGTCCAGAATAAAGTCGGAGCGGGAGTAGACGGACAGCCCCAGCCCACGGTGGAGCGTCAGCGCCATCTCGCCGATCTGACGCCACGCCTCCTCGGTGATGGGCGCGGGACAAATCTCCTCCGCGCCGTCCTTCTGGTATTTGGAGACGTAGTCGAAATACGCGCCTCTGGGGATGATCTCCACGGCGGGGAGATAGGTGTCCCCCAGCACGGCGATCTGGATCTCCCGGCCCTTGATCTTCTTCTCCACCACCACATGGCCGCCGTAGCGCAGCAGACCGCGCAGCGCCTTTTCCAGCTGCTCCTTGGTGTCGGGCAGCTCCACGCCGATGGAGCTGCCGCCGTTGACGATCTTCACGGCGCAGGGTACGTCCAGCTCCTCCACCAGACGGGGGATATCGGCCTCTGTATAGTACACATCGTGCCACGGGGCGGTGCGGACGCCCAGCGAATCCATAAAGCGCTTGGTGACGGCCTTATCCATGGCCATGCCGCTGCCCAGATAGCCGGAGCCGGTGTAGGGTACGCCCAGCAGATCCAGCGTGGCCTGAATACGGCCATCCTCGCCGCAGCTGCCGTGGAGCGCCAGAAATACGATGTCGGCCATCTGGCAGACGGTCAGCACATCCTTGCCCAGCATACTGGGGCTTTGATCCTTCCGACTGCGGCGCACCGCCTCCAGATCCGGCTCCACGCTCTCCACATGGTTGTCGGGGCAAAGGCCGTCCGGCGCGTCGAAAATATCCTCCAGCCGTCCCTCGTAGCTCTCAAGCCCCAGAAACATATCCACCAAAATGGCCTGATGCCCCTTCTCCCGCAGGGCGCGGCACACGCCGGTGCCGCTGGTCAGCGCCACCTGACGCTCTGTGGAAAGGCCGCCTGCCAAAACAACGATCTTCATCGTGATCCCTCGCTTTCGGGGTGCCGTGCGCCGTCTAATGGCCCACGCCCCCAGTTTTAGATGTAACATTATAGCACGGCGGCGCGATGATTACAACCGTTTCGCCGTGAACAAATGGAGAATAAGGGGGGCGCGCCCCGCAGGACGCGCCCCCCGTTCCCTATGCTATCTATCGCAGCCAGTCCGGCTTTGACCGTCCCTGCACGCCGGACACCATACCCATGGACATGAACAGCATCACCAGCGATGAGCCGCCGTAGCTGATGAACGGCAGCGTCAGGCCGATGACCGGCATGACGAACAGGCACATCCCCACATTGACGATGACCTGAAAGATGACCACGCTGGCCACACCGATGCAGACAAGCCCCTCCAGACTGGTCTTGGCGTGGCGCGCCACCCAGACGCAGCGGACAATGATAGCCGTCAGCAGCGCCAGCGTCAGGATGCAGCCCAGCAGCCCCAGCTCCTCGCCGATGACGGTGAAGATAAAATCGGTGTGCCGGTTGGGCAGAGCGGAGCTGTACTCGCTCTGGGTCTGGGTGCCACGGAACAGCCCCTGCCCCGTGAGCTTGCCGCTGCCCAGTGCCATAAGGCTGCGGGTCTGCTGCCAGCCGGTATCCTGCGGGTCGAGGCTGTGGTCGAACAGCACCTGAAACCGGAGCTTCATATAGGACGGGATCTTGTTCAGATCCCACATCGCCCAGAAGGCCAGTCCGCCGGCCAGTCCGCCCAGCAAAAACCACCGCAGGGCCACGCCCCCCACAAAGCACATACAGGCGAAGATGAACAGGAACACCAGCGCGCTGCCCATGTCGGAGGAAACCTTATAGTACAGGACAAAGATAACGCCCAGATGGGCCGCCAGAAAGAGGACGGAGGGGATGCTGCTCAGATTGCGGTTCTCCTTGAGCCAGACCAGCTGCTTGGCCAGCACCAGCGTCAATGTCAGCTTCACGATCTCGGCGGGCTGCACCTTCACCGGCAGAAACGGAAAATCCAGCCATGCCCGGTTGCCGGTGTTGTCCGCGATACCCAGCGGCGTGACCAGCAGGAGGATACATACCACGCCGACGAGGAAGATCCATTTCCAGTATTTGCACAGGTCGCTCAGGTCGATCTGGGAGATCACCAGATACAGCACCACGCCCAGCAGCAGCGCCACAGACTGGACCGCCACCAGACGCCATGTGTGCATATAGCGGGTGGCGCTGGCCACCATGAGAACGCCAAACAGGGACGCCGCGGCGCACAGTGCCAGCAGCACCAGATCCGTCTGGCGCAGGATATCCGCAAAAAGCTCCCGCGAACGGCGCAGCATGGGCGTCCCTCCTCTCCGGTAAAATGTTCATAAAGCGGTATTAGTGTACCACAAGAAGTTTTATCTGTAAACCGGCGTTTCACTCTTTTCTTTTCGAGTCGGGTGTGGTACAATAAGACGATTTGAGCAAAAAGCGGAGGTGACGGCATGGAGTATCTGTCCCACAGCCCGGAGGACACGGAGCGCATCGGCGAGGAGCTGGGGCGCACGCTGCATCCCGGCTGCGTGGTGGCCTTCCGCGGCGGACTGGGCATGGGCAAGACAGCCTTCACACGGGGTCTCGCCCGGGGGCTGGGCTGCCGGGGGCGTGTGACCAGCCCCACCTTTACCATCGTCAACGAGTACAGCGGAACCATTCCCCTGTTTCATTTTGATATGTACCGGCTGGGCGGCGAGGACGAGCTGTTCGACATCGGCTGGGACGATTATCTGACCCGGAACGGCGTCTGCGCCGTGGAGTGGTCGGAGCAGGCGGCCGGTGCGTTGCCGGAGGACGCCATCCTCGTGGACATCGCGCGGGGCGAGGGTGAAAATGACCGCATCATCACCATCACGGGAGGCGAGACACATTGAAGATACTGGCGCTGGAGACATCGGCAAAAAGCGTGTCCGCCGCCGTCACGGAAAACGGTACGGTGCTGGCCTCCGCCTATCAGAACAGAGGCTTGACCCATAGTGTGACGCTGATGCCCCTTGTGGACGGTATGCTCCACGCGGCGGGACTGACGCTGGACGACATGGGGCTGATCGCCGTGGCCAACGGCCCCGGCAGCTTTACGGGTCTGCGGATCGGCGTATCGGCCGCCAAGGGTCTGGCGTGGGCGAAGGAGCTGCCCTGCTGCGGCGTATCCACGCTGGCGGCCATGGCGCGGACATCCGCCGACCACCACGGACTGGTCATCGGCGCCATGGACGCGCGGCGGCAGCAGATCTACCACGCCCTGTTCCGGGCGGAGGGCGGCCGCGTGACACGGCTGACTGCGGACTGCGCCATCTCGCTGGAGGAGCTGGCATCGCAGCTGCGGGACGACCCGGCGGACAAGCTGGTGGTGGGCGACGGCGCGGCACTGTGCGCCGGCTACCTCAACGACGCGGGCATCCCCTGCCGCATGGCGGATGAGTCCCACCGGATGCAGTCCGCCGTGGGCGTAGCGCTGTGCGCCGAGGAAATGGCGGCGCGGGGTGAGACGGTGACGGCGCAGGCGCTGGAGCCGGTGTACCTGCGGCTCAGTCAGGCGGAGCGGGAGCGTCTGGCCCGCGGTCTGAAGATCACGCTGGACTGAGCGCGTATCCCCATACCCATTGTAGTTTATCATCGTATTCCATGCAAAATTTTACATACACGGAGGAGACAAAATGTACAGCGAGAAAGTTCATATCATGAACCACCCTCTGGTGGCCCACAAGCTGACCATCATGCGCGACAAGCACACCAGCGTCAAGGATTTCCGCGAGCTGGTATCCGAGATCGGAATGCTCATCACCTACGAGGCCACCCGTGACCTGCCCCTGACCACCAAGCACATCGAGACCCCCATCTGCGAGATGGACGCGCCCACGCTGGCGGGCCGCAAGTTTGTGGTGGTCCCCATCCTCCGTGCCGGTCTGGGTCTGGTGGACGGCGTACTGCGTATGGTCCCCTCCGCCCGCGTCGGCCACATCGGTATGTACCGCGACGAGGAGACGCTGGAGCCCCATCCCTATTTCTGCAAGATGCCCAAGGACGTGGCCGACCGCGACGTGCTCATCGTCGACCCCATGCTGGCCACCGGCGGCTCCGCTGCCGAGGCCATCGGCGAGATGAAGAAGTTCGGCTGCAAGCACATCAAGCTGATGGTGCTGGTGGCGGCTCCCGAGGGCATCGAGCATATCCAGAAGCTCTATCCCGACGTGGACATCTACGCCGGCGCCGTGGACAAGTGCCTCAACGAGAACGGCTACATCGTCCCCGGTCTGGGCGATGCCGGCGACCGCATTTTCGGCACCAAGTAACACCTCGTATGCAGGACGCCCCCGGTTTCGGGGGCGTTTTTGTCTGTATGGCGCCGCAGGTATCCCGGTTATTGGTAAATTCCGGCGTTTTGACTGTTTGACGGTGCCTGCACAATGTGGTATACTGTTTACGATTTTTGATTTCATCCGTAAAGGAGCTGTATCATGCGCGTTATCGATCTGGAAAACATCAAGGACTCTATGAATAACGAGACTCAATTTGTCCTGCGCTGTGAGGAGGTCTTCCACGACAAGATCTCCGCTGCCGCAGCCGCGATCCTCTCCAGCAACCGGCCCATTGTGGCGCTGACCGGCCCCTCCGGCAGCGGCAAGACCACCTCCGCCATGCGGCTGAAGGACTATCTGGAAAATCTGGGCGTGACGGTGTGCCTGCTGAGCATGGACAACTTCTTCCTGCCGCTGGATCAGCGTCCGCCGGAGGCCACGGACTGGGAATCCCCCTATTGCGTGAACGTGGATCTGCTGGTGTCCTGCATCAGCCTCCTGCTGGACGGCAAGGAGGTTGACATCCCCTGGTACGACTTTAAGGCCGGATGCACCGGCGGCTACAAGAAAATGCAGGGCGAAAAGGGCTGCATCGTTATTGCCGAGGGCATCCATATGCTCAATCCCCTGATCTTCGATAAGATCCGCGGCGCCGCCACCGGCGTCTATGTCGCCCCCCGCACCCGCATCCTCACCAACAACGACCGGGTGGTGCGCCCCGAGCAGCTGCGCGTGGCGCGGCGGCTCATCCGGGACTACAACACCCGCGGCCACTCCCTGCGGGAGACGGTGGAGCGCGCCGAAAGCGTGAACCGCGGCGAGGTCAACTATATCAAGCCCTACAAGGGTAATGCCGCCATCCATATCGACTCCTTCCACGACTATGAGCCGTGCATCCTGACCAAGTGTCTGGGCGAGATCCCCAATATCCGGGAGGAGCTGACGGCGGAGTATCTGCAGGCGCACGATCTCACCGATCTGATCGACGTGGTAAACACCGTGCCGCCGCTGCACACCCCCTTCGTTCCCCGCAATTCCATCGTCCGCGAATTCGTGGGCGGCAGCTGCTATGAATATTGATTTTCCCGTCTAACATACCATAAAGGAGGTCGTATCTATGAACCGTATCATTACCATCAGCCGTGAATTTGGCTCCGGCGGCCGTGAGCTGGGCAAGCGTCTGGCCGAGGCGCTGCACATCCCCTGCTATGACCATGAGATCATCGAGATGATCGCCAAGGAAAATGGCTTTAATGAGGATTATGTGGCACATATGTCCGAAAAGAGCATCGAGGCCGCCTACCCCCTGACCATCGGTCACCGGTTCGGCGTACCTCCCTTCCAGATCATGGACCAGCCCATCCGCGTGGCGGTGGCCCAGCGCCAGATCCTGGAGAACTTCGCCAAGAGCGGCGACTGCGTCATCGTGGGCCGGGGCGCGGATGTGATCCTGAAGGCCTATAAGCCGCTGAACATCTTCGTGTACGCCGACAAGGAGTCCAAGATCGAGCGGTGCCAGCGCCGTGCGCCCGCCGGTGAGGACATGACCGCCTCCGAGATCGAGAAGCGCATGAAGCAGATCGACCGCAACCGCTCCCAGCACCACCAGATGTACAGCGACAGCAAGTGGGGCGCCAAGGAGTCCTACGACCTGTGCATCAACACCTCCCGCCGCTACGTCAAGGATCTTGTTCCCGCCGTTGCCAAGTTCTGCGAGGACTGGTTCAACTCCCCCGAATAAGCACACGCGAAAGCGCCCGGAGCCGTTTGGCTCCGGGCGCTTTTTTCATAGTATCGCGCTGTGCGGGAACACTACCGCAAAGGAGTGATGGTATGATCCCCTGCACCGACAGCTGCCAGTGGCAGCGGGACGGTCTGTGTACGCTGGATACCTGCGCCGCGGCGGGGCAGCCCAGCGCCGGACACCCCTGCGTCCACTATGTGCCTATTTCCCCTGCGCCAGCAGACGCAGCGCCTCCGAGATGTTCCGCACCGGCAGCAGCTCCAGTGTGGAGCGAGCGCGGAGATCCACCGCGTGATGTGCCGGAATGATGCACTGTGTAAAGCCGAGACGCTTTACCTCCGAGAGACGCTGCTCCATGTGGCTGACGCTGCGGATCTCCCCGGAGAGTCCCACCTCGCCCACGGCGGCCATGCCGTTTGGCACGGGCTTGTCCAGATAGCTGGAGGCGATGGCTACCACAGCCGCCAGATCGGCGGCAGGCTCGTCCAGCGTCAGCCCGCCGATGATATTCAGATAGGCGTCACACTGGCTGACCTTCAGCCCGCCCCGCTTCTCCAGCACCGCCAGCAGCATGGCGGCGCGGTTGTAGTCAAAGCCGTTGCTGCTGCGGAGGGGGCGGGCTCCGGCGCAGGGTGCGATCAGCGCCTGTATCTCCGCCAGCACGGGGCGTGCGCCCTCCATCACGCAGGTGACGCAGGTGCCGGAGGCGTCCTGCGGGCGGCCGGACAGCAGCATCTCCGAGGGGTTCTCCACCTCCCGGAGACCGCTGTCCAGCATCTCAAAAACGCCGATCTCGTTGGTAGCGCCGAAGCGGTTCTTGGCGGCACGGAGGATACGGTACGTCATGCGGCTGTCGCCCTCGAAGTACAGCACGCAGTCCACCATATGCTCCAGCACCTTGGGGCCGGCGATGCTGCCCTCCTTGTTGACGTGGCCGATGACGAACACCGTGACCCCCTGCCCCTTGGCCAGCTGCATCAGCGCCATGGTGCAGTCCTTCACCTGCCCCACGCCGCCGGCGGGCGCGTCCAGTTCCTCGTTGTACAGGGTCTGGATGGAGTCCACGATCAGCACGTCCGGCGTCTCCCGGCGGACACATTCCAGCACGTCGCCCAGCCGCGTCTCCGACAGGACGAACAGGTTTTCGCTGTCCACGGACAGGCGTTTGGCCCGCAGCTTCAGCTGCCGGGCGGACTCCTCGCCGGAGACATACAGCACCTTGCAGGTGCTGCCCAGCTGCTGGCAGATCTGGAGCATCAGCGTGGACTTGCCGATACCGGGCGCGCCGCCCACCAGCACCAGCGAGCCCTTCACGGCGCCGCCGCCCAGCACGCGATCCAGCTCCCCCATGCCGGTGGGGAAGCGTATCTCCTCATCCTCCTGCAGCGCTGTAATGGAGGACGCCTTTACAGCATCGTTCATACGCGGCGTTTTACCGCCCTTGGCAGGGCGCTCCGTCGGCTGCTCCACCATGGAGTTCCACGCGCCGCAGACGGCGCAGCGTCCCGACCACTTAGGGCTTTCGCTGCCGCACTCCGTGCAGAAAAAAACAGTTTTTGCTTTCATGCTATTCCCTCGCTCGTACAATATTGGCAGTAGGCCACCGCGATGACGGCGGCGAGCTTCACTTGATAGGACGGCTGCTGCAAAAGCGCCGTCTCCTCCGGATTGGACAGGAACCCGCACTCCACCAGAATGGCCGGGCAGGTGGTGTGGGACATGAGGTACACCCCGTCGCCAATGGGCTTGGCGGCCTTGTCCCGTCCTTCGTTCACCCCGCTGTTCAGTGCCTGCTGCACCGTCTGCGCCAGCCGTTGGGACGGCTCCACCGCGTTATAGAACACCTGCGCTCCACGGACGCCGGGGTGTCCGGGCAGACAGTTCTGGTGGATGCTGATGAGCAGGCCGTTGGGTGTCCCGTTGGCCAGTGCCGTGCGGTTTTTCAGGTCGGAGACCTTCTTCTCCCGCAGGGTAACGGCGGAGTCGTCGTAAACGGCGTCGTCGCCGGTGCGGGTCATCACCGCCGGATGCCCCAGAAACCGAAGGATCTCATAGAGCCGCCGGGTGATCTGGAGGTTGATGCCGCTCTCCGCCACGCCGCTGCTGGACACGGCGCCGCCGTCCTCTCCGCCGTGTCCAGCGTCCAGCACCAGCATAGTCTGAGGTCTCGACGGTGCGGCAGGCGCAGCGGCAGGCACCTGCGGCGATGGGCGAGGCGCTGCCGCCGCCAGCAGAATGAGGGCGGTTGCCAGCGCACCGGCGTATATCGCTTTTTTGGGAATGAACAGCACCATGGGTCTCCCCTCCTCGGGAAAGCCTATGGCGGCGGGCGGTGTTTTATGTATCATAGCACAGCGGACGAGAAAAAGAAATGCTTTTCCTTAGACTCCAGCCGCTTACGAACACAGAAACCCCATTCTCCTTGCAACAGCCTCCGCCTTATGGTATACTTGTTTTGCTCTCCTGTGTGGCTGAAACGCCCAGAGGGGCGTCGGGACTGACTACTTGTTGCCAGCTATATTCCGCGCCCTGCACAGGGGAGCTTTTCTGCGTCCTGCATTTGGGTCTTGCTTTCTGCGCCGCGGCCTACGTTGATACACATATACAAGCCCCCTCCGGCGGCGCCGGAGGAGGCTTTTCCTGTTTATTCTGCTTTTGCGTCATTTGGCGCAATTCCGCAAATTGATTGCACCATACTTCTGTGCGAAAGCAATATCGTCTCGACGAAAAAACGGAAATTTTGTGAAAAGAAATGCCGGCTGCGAACAGTGATTGACGGGGCGGCGGCGGGTTGTGTATAATAGGGGGCAGAATGTGCCGGGGAGGATGCAGCATGGAGATACGATTTACAAACGGCAGCTATACGGACAGTGAAGGGCGGGTCATGCTGGACCCCACCGTTTACAAGGACTGGCAGATCGGCGCGGCGGCGGAGAGAGAGCTGCCGCCGGTGGAGGCTTTCCGCCAAAAGCTGGGGCTGCTGCCGGAGGAGCTGATCCCCCACGGCAAAACGCCGAAGCTGGACTTTATCCGCATCATGGAGCGGCTGCAAAGCCGTCCGGACGGCAAATATATCGAGGTCACCGCCATCACCCCCACGCCGCTGGGCGAGGGAAAATCCACCACGTCGCTGGGGCTGATCGAGGGACTGGGACGGCTGGGGAAAAACGTGGGCGGCTGCCTGCGTCAGCCCTCCGGCGGGCCGACCATGAACGTAAAAGGCACCGCCGCCGGGGGCGGCAACGCCCTGCTCATCCCCATGACCGAGTTTTCTCTCGGCCTTACCGGGGACATCAACGACATCATGAACGCCCACAATCTGGCCATGACGGCGCTGAATGCCCGGATGCAGCACGAGCGCAACTATGACGATGCACAGTTGGCCCAACGGGGACTGCGTCGTCTGGACATCGACCCGGCGCGGGTACAGTGGAGCTTCGTGCTGGACTTCTGCTGTCAGGCGCTGCGGAAAATGCACATCGGCGGCGACGGGAAAATGGACGGCTACCCCATGGACACCTGCGCCAACATCGCCGTCAGCTCCGAGCTGATGGCCATCCTGTCCGTGGCGCGGGATCTGCCCGATCTGCGCCGCCGCATTGGGGATATCGTGCTGGCCTACGACAAACAGGGCCATCCCGTCACCACGGAGGATCTGGAGGTAGCGGGCGCTATGACGGCGTGGATGCGCAGCACCACCAACCCCACCCTGTGCTATACGGTGGAGCATCAGCCGGTGCTGGTCCACGCAGGGCCGTTTGCCAATATCGCCATCGGTCAGTCGTCGGTGATCGGTGACCGGCTGGGTGTCAAGCTGTTTGACTACCATGTGACCGAGTCCGGCTTCGCCGCCGACATCGGTTTTGAGAAATTCTGGAACGTGAAGTGCCGCCTCTCCGGTCTGAAGCCGGACGTGTCGGTGCTGGTGGCCACCGTCCGCGCCCTGAAGATGCACGGCGGCGGGCCGGAGGTCATCCCCGGCCGTCCCCTGCCGGACGCCTACACGCAGGAGGATCTGTCCCTGCTGGAGCGGGGGTGCGCCAACCTGCTGCACCATGTGGAGACGATCCGCCGCTCCGGCGTCACGCCGGTGGTGTGTCTGAACCGGTTCTACACCGATACGGAGGCGGAGCTGGCGCTGGTGCGCCGCGTCTGTGAGGCCCACGGGGTGCGCTGCGCCGTGTCCGACCATTGGCGCTATGGCGGCGCCGGTGCGGAGGAGCTGGCGCGGGTGGTGCTGGACGCCTGCGAGGAGCCGTCGGACTTCCGGCTGCTGTACCCGGATGAGTTGCCCCTGCGCCAGCGGGTGGAGCGCATCGCACGGGAGGTCTACGGCGCCGACGGCGTGGACTGGTCGCCGCTGGCAGCGGAGAAGGCCGCCCGGTTTGAAAGTGACCCCCAATACGCCGGGTACTGCACCATGATGGTCAAGACCCATCTGTCTCTGTCCCACGATCCCACTCTAAAGGGTGTACCCACCGGCTGGCGTCTGCCGGTGCGGGACGTGCTGGAGTACAGCGGCGCACGGTTTTTGTGTCCGGTGGCCGGCGGCATCTCCATGATGCCCGGTACCGGCTCCGACCCCGCCTATCGCCGGGTGGATATCGACACGGCCACCGGTGAGGTCACAGGTCTGTTTTGAGAGAGGAGCGCGTATGGACGATACATTGCGAAGCTGCCGGGAATTTACGGAGGTGCTGGCCTCCGATGCACCCGCACCGGGGGGCGGCGGCGCGGCGGCACTGACCGCCGCCATCGGCACGGCGCTGGGCGGCATGGTGGCGGCGCTGACCGTGGGAAAGCCGCGCTACGCGGCGGTGGAGACAGAGCTGCGGTCTGTCATGGCGGACTGCGACACCCTGCGGCAGCAGCTTTTGGCGCAGGTGCAGGCCGACGCGGAGGGCTTCCTCCCGCTGGCGGCGGTGTACGCTCTGCCCAAGAACGATCCTACCCGGCCGGAAAAGCTGGCGGCGGCATCTGCGGACGCCTGCAAAACGCCGCTTCATATCATGGAGCTGTGCTGCCGGGCGCTGGACGCCATGGCGGTGCTGGCGGAAAAAGGCTCCCGTCTGGCGGTATCCGACGCCGGATGCGGCGCGGCCATTCTGGGCGGCGCACTGCGTGCGGCATCCCTGAACGTACTGGTGAACACAAAGGGCATGGGCGCGGCGGGCGCACCGCTGAATGAGCGGTGCCTTGCCCTGCTGCACCGTGGCGAAACGGCGGCTGACGCCGTATTTGCGCAGGTAAAGCACGACCTGCTGTAAGGAGGGACGGCGTATGGCAAAACTGCTGACAGGCCGTGAGGCGGCATCGGCGCTGACCACGGCGCTGCAGCGGCGCACGGACGCGCTGACTGAACGGGGCGTCACACCTAAGCTGGCCATCCTGCGCTGCGGGGAAAACGAATCGGACAGTGCATACCTGCGCAGCGCACAACAGCGCGCCGCACGGTGCGGCGTGGCCGTGGAGGTCACCTCCCTGCCGGAGACGGTGACGCGGGCGGCACTTCTGGCCGCCATCGACGGTGTGAACCGCGATGCGTCCGTCCACGGCTGCCTGCTGCTGCGTCCGCTGCCGGCGCATCTCCGGGACGCGGAGGACGCTATCTGCAACCGGCTGCTGCCGGAAAAAGACGTGGACGGCATGACGGATGTCTCCGCCGCCGGTGTGTATCTGGGACGTAGCGCAGGGTTTGCCCCCTGCACGGCGGAGGCGGTAACGGTGCTTTTGGATCACTACGGCATCGACTGTACCGGAAAACGGGCGGTGGTCATTGGGCGCTCTCCGGTGGTGGGTCGCCCCGCCGCCATGCTGCTGCTGGAGCGGAACGCCACGGTGACGGTTTGCCATACCAAGACGCGGGCGCTGTCCGACGTCACCCGCGAGGCGGATATCATCGTCTCGGCGGCGGGGGCGGCTGGGTGCCTGACGGCGGCCCATGTCCGGCCCGGTCAGACGATCATCGACGTGTCCGCCAACTGGGACGCAGCAAAAAACACCATCGTAGGCGATGCGGACTTTGACGCGGCCGCGTCCATCGTGGACGCCATCACCCCCGTACCGGGCGGTGTGGGCGCGGTGACCTCCGCCGTACTGATGCGCCATGTGGTGCAGGCGGCGGAGCGCACCTTGGAGGGAGGAAACCTGTGAATCTGTTTTTGACATTGGCATATCTGTTTTTCATCGGCTCCGTATTGGGCTGGGTGCTGGAGCTTTTCTACCGGCGCTTTATCTCCGGCGCCAATCCGGAGCGCAAGTGGATCAACCCCGGCTTCTGCGTAGGGCCGTATGTACCGCTGTACGGCTTCGGCCTGTGCATCCTGTTTGTGCTGGCGGCCATCGGCGACGCCCACGGCGTCCACACCGTTGGCGACAAGCTGCTGCTGTTTCTGGGTATGTCGGTGAGCATGACCGCCATCGAGTATATCGCCGGTATCATGTCGCTGAAGATCATGCACGTCCGGCTGTGGGATTACAGCAACCAGTGGGGCAACATTCAGGGTCTGATCTGCCCCCAGTTCTCCCTGATCTGGGCGGCGGCCAGCGCGGGCTACTACTTTCTGGTGCATCCCCACATTCTCGACGCCCTGCAATGGCTGTCGGAGAATCTGGCGTTTTCCTTTGTGATCGGCTACTTCTTCGGCGTGTTCACCATCGATGTGGTGTACTCCGCCCATCTGGTGACCCGCATCCGTCAGTTCGCCAAGGAGAACGAGGTGGACATCAAGCTCGAGCAGCTCAAGGCCCATATCCGCCGCCGTCAGGACGAGCGGCGCGAGAAGGCCAACTTCCTCTTCGCCTTCCGCTCCAGCCACTCGCTGGCGGAGCATCTGCGTGAGGCGCAGGAGGCGTGGGAGGAGCGGCACAAGGCGGAGAAGAAATGACCATCGCCCCGCAGCCAATATGAAAACCGCAAAAGCATTTGTATAGGAGGACTATAAAGTGAGAGACGTTCACAGCAAAAAGCCAGAGGAGTGCCAGTATTCCTTCACCCAGCACAAGGCCTGCGAGTTCTTCCCCTGCCACAAGACGGAGCATCCGGAGGATTTCAACTGCCTGTTCTGCTACTGCCCGCTGTATACGCTGGGCAGCCACTGCGGCGGAAACTTCGTCTATCTGGACAGCGGCGTAAAGGATTGCTCCAACTGTCTGGTACCCCACGGACGGGGCAGCTACAGCTACGTTTTGAAGAAATATCCGGAGCTGATGGAGCTGGCCAAGAAAAATCGCTGAAACGGCACATAAGCGAAACCGGCGGGAATCCCGCCGGTTTCGTTTATGTGCCGGTGACCACCTGTGCAAAGCCGGCGGCAAACAGTCTGGCTGCGCGAAGCGCCTCGTCCAGCGAATTGCCGGCGGTACCCACCTCCACCAGCATACTGCCGGTGGTCAGGTGCTGGTTGTAATTGGAATTGCGCAGCGTCATGGGGCGCATCAGCGTGGGGGACAGCTCCGTCAGCCGCTGCTGGATGGCCACCGCCAGCTTGACATTTTCCAGCCAGTGGTCGTTGTTGCTGCCCATGACAAAGCTGATCTGGGCGCAGTGGGGGTCCTCCCGGGTGATGACCTTATACTGGTGTCCCGCCTTGTCCTCGATGGCGTCCCGGTGGACATCCAGCACAAAGGACAGCGTGGGGTATTTGGCCAGATATCCCCGGATGGCGTCCGCCGCCCGCTCATACGCGCCGTCGTAGGCGGGATCGTCGTACAGCGCTCGGTCATGGAGCACGGAGATGCCGTAGGACGACAGGGCGGCGGCGATCTCGTCGCCCACCCGGATCATGTTGACGGAGGTATCCGCCGTGCGGCAGGTGCCGGTGGGAGCGTACGCCTGTCCCTTGGGCATGGTGTACGCCTCGCTGCCGTGGGTGTGGACGATCAGCACCTGCGGCGCGTCCTCCGACAGCTTGGCGGCGAAGGTGCCGTCGAACCATCCCGGCTCCAGCGCCTTGGTCGAGTTGTTTTTGATGAACACATCGCCCACCTGCACGAAGCCGGAGGGTGACGCGGGCGCGATGGTCTGGGATGCGGCGCCGTTGTCCTCGTGGCCGGACGGCTCCACCTCCGGCTGCGGCGCAGGCGTAACGGGAACGGGCGCGGCGGGCGTTTTCTCCGGCGCTGTCTCGGTTTGCGGCAAAGCGGCTACATCCGCCCATGCGGACAGCAGCAGTGGGGACTCCCGCAGCGCCAGCAGCGCAGGCAGCGCCAACGTATCCGCCGCCGCCATATCCCCCAGCTCCCAGCGCAGCAGCGTCTCCGGCAGGCGAACAGAGTCCCGGACGGCGGCCGCCGCGTCCCGGAGACTGTCGCTGCCCATTGCGGCGGCGGTGACCCAAAGCGTGGCGGCGGCCAGCATCATGGCGGCCAGACGGCGGAAACGGTCTCTCTTCACAGGTATCCCTCCTCACTGTACAGACAAGCCTATGCAGCGGCTGCGGAGGATATGCAAGCCCAATGTTGAAGACGGTTATTTTGCCGAAATACCGCCTTTGCTATGCCGCCCGCATATTCTATTTTCATAAAGCCTCGCCACGCTGCTGCCGCTGGGTCTGATCGACACGGCGGAGGCGGCTGTGGTCATCTGCAACGCCAACGCAAGAGCTGGACGGATACGAACGTGACCAAGGGTACGAAGTGCACCTACACGGTGCGCGGCGTCAACGCCAACGGCACGCTCAGCCCCGGCTTTGACAGAACTGGCGTCAGCGCCGTCGCCAAGTAAACGCAAAGCGCCTGCCCAACACGGCGAGCAGCGCAGAATAACCGAGAAAGCCCCCTCCGGCACCGCCGGAGGGGGCTTGTGTTGTTCTGTTAGCTGTCGAAGGACGGGTTGATAAAATAGATATTCTTCTCGCTCATGCGATCCTTCGCAAGACGCAGCCCCTCGCCGAAGCGCTGGAAATGCACGATCTCCCGGGCGCGCAGGAATTTGATGACATCGTTGACATCCGGGTCGTCACTGAGCCGCAGGATGTTGTCGTAGGTGACACGGGCCTTCTGCTCTGCCGCCAGGTCCTCGGTCAGATCGGCGATCAGGTCGCCCTTGACCGCCATGGACGCCGCGTTCCACGGGAAGCCGGCGGCTGCGGCGGGATAGATACCGGCGGTGTGATCCACAAAGTAGGCGTCGAAGCCGGCGGTCTTGATGTCCTTTTCCGACAGATTGCAGGTCAGCTGGTGGACGATGGTGCCGATCATCTCCAGATGCCCCAGCTCCTCCGTGCCGATGTCTGTGAGCAAGCCCTTCAGCTCCGGGTAGGGCATGGAGTAGCGCTGGCTCAGATAACGCAGGGATGCGCCCAGCTCCCCGTCCGGACCGCCGTACTCCAATAGCCTACGATTTTCCACAGAATCAGGAAAGCGCCCCACCCGGGGCGCTTCTGTAATTCACTTGTGTCAAGCGTTTTCGTAATTATTTCCTCAAAAGCATTGACATTTCTCCGTAAAAAGCCTACTCTAAATACACAATATAGCGAGGGGGATTCATCGTGGAGTATTGGACTGAAAAATGCCCAAATTGCGGTTTTAAATCTCGTATGTCAAGCCTTTCTAACAAAAACGGATTCGGATCACCTCTTGTCACCTGCGAGAATTGCGGTAAACCTTATATTCACCCCGGGCGCATCGAACTCGGTGTCCTTAGCGATAAAGAACTACGCGCTTTCAAAGCAAGAATGGTTGCAAGCCTCATATGGCGCCACGCCATTATTTTTACCGCCATTCCATATGCACTGGTACTATCATTTGTTCCGGAACCTGCGTGGTTTTCTACCATTGTTGGTATAACTACGCTTATATTTTCTGTATGGCTGTCTTTTCACGTCACAAACAAGAGGATTTCGCAAGAGCTTCCTCTTTCAAATGAGAGGCTTCTTTCCCCCGGCTATCGCCAGATATTAGAGGATGCAAAATACAAGCCCCATTGGGATATTCTGTAACGCCCATGAAAAAGAAAGCCTTCTCCCTCTTGCTCGCCGTCGTCATATTCTGCGGCGGCTACTACGTCGGTCAGAATACCACCGACTATCAGAGCACAACCGGCCAGACCCCCACGAGTCAGGCCGCAGCCTCGACGCAGCGGGCGTATTCCTCGGACATTATAGAAAAAAGCACAACTACGCACAACAACACACCCAAGCCTTCGACTACGCTGCAAACCGCCAACCCGTTCAGCGCCTCCTACGACCCCACCGTGTATGTGACCGACACTGGCAGCAAATACCACAACGCCGGATGCTCGTACCTGAAAAGCAAGCATGACATACGGCTATCTGTTGCCATTGACATGGGGTACACCCCGTGCTCACGGTGCAACCCGCCAAGATAAAGCGCAAAAAGGATGAGGAGCCTCCCGGCTCCTCATCCTTTTATCTTACCCGCGCTTCTGCAATGCCCGCACGAATGGGTTCTCAGACATATCCGCGCTCGTGTGGCCGGATGCCTGCATAGCCCGCAGGAAGGGGTTGTTCCGTTCAGCCTGCGCAGTTTGTACCTCCGCTGTTGCCTGCATAGCCCGCAGAAACGGATTCGATGCTTCTCCCCGCAGGAAGGGATTGCCGCTTTTGCCGGTTCCGCCGGAATACCCATTTTTCCACGGCGCCTGTCCGATGGTGCTCTGCGCCCAGCCGTTCAGGTAGTACAGCGCGTCCTTCTGATAGTCGTCCAGCTCCAGCATATTGATGGCCTCCAGCTTCTCCGCTTTCTTGGTCAGGCCGCTGGTGGTCACCTTGTATTGATAAAACTGTTCCGGCGTGATAACATCGTTGCTCTCCAGCTCCGCCAGCTGCTCCAGCGTGGTATCACTGGCCATGTCGGCAAAATAGATCTCCGCCTGTGCCGTCACGCTCATGCCGGAGCTTTGCAGCCACTCAAACTTCTGCGTGACCGCGCTCTTTTCCCGGGTCGCCTTGATGCCCTTCGTACCAAAGTAGTAGGTGTAGAAGTCCTCATAGCTGACGCCATTGGACTTGGCGGATATCGCTCGCTGGTACACATCCTTGTTGTAGGTCTGGAGGGCGTACTCCGCGCCGAAGCATTCCCTGTTGGCCTCACGGTAGGCATCTTCCGGCTCCAGTCCCCTCCCCAGAAATTTCTCCGCGGCTGCCCGGTATGTCTCCTCCACCGCCAGCGCGTTTTTCTGGATACCGGTCACCACAGCCTTCAGCTCCCGGGTCTTCTGCCGTTTCTCCTTGTCGGACAGCTCGGAGGACTCCACCTCCCGGATCTCCTTCCACAGGTCGGAGCAGGTGGACTGCTGCTTGCTCCAAAAGCGGCTGACCACCGCCGCCATCTCATCGCCGCCATTCTTGGCGTACATCAACTGATCCGCCTCATCGAAGAAGTCGCCGCTTACGCGGTTGTTGGATACCACATCCGTTGTAAACGCCTTGGCAAACATCCCCCGCTCCGCCTGCGGTGTCAGCACCGGCAGCAGGAAGTCGCCTACCACGCCGGTATACTGATCCAGTACGTAGTTGAGCTTCTTCGGTGAAATGCCCAGCGCACCGCCCACCGCCTTGGAGAACACGTCCGTGCTGCTGTCGTACCGCTGCCCCGGCGCATAGCTCTGGAGCCGCTGGTTCTCAATATCCCCGCCATACCACGTCCGGCCGGGACTCTCCGGGTTCAGCAGTTGGGAGTCCACCAGCGCCGACGCGATGTTGCTTGTCAGCGGATTGGCCGGGGCCACCTGATTCCCCATGGTGTTCAGCGTGGCGAGGATATCAACATTCTCTCCCTTTACCGCATCCGTCACACGGTCTGCCGTGATGCCCAGCAGCGACAGCTCCCGACCCTTGGGGAGCTTCAGCCAGATACCGTCCTTCAGCTTGAACATATAGTTGGTGTCCTTGTCGCTGTCCCGCAGGTCGTCCCATTCCTCATCGTCGTGGTACAAAAGCGCGTTGAGGAGCGTCGGCGCGATGCCCAGCACAACAGCCCGCCCCACCAGCTTTGCCCACTCCCGGCCGCCCTTCGTCTCCGTCACCCGGCGGCGCAGCTTGTCGAAGCCCTGAATGCCCGGATTCAGGAACGGCACATAGTTGGCGTTCAGCACCTTCCCCAATGTACCGGCGCGGCCGAAGTTCACCGTTACGTCAGCCGCCGCATAGAGGGCATCCGCCAGCGTTTCCGAGTTGACGCCGCCCTTTTCCACCACGCTCATGAACTCCGCCAGACGGGGCGCCTGCTCCGTGGCCATGTTCAACGCCTCAAGCCGCGCCAGCAGCTTCCCCGCCTTGCCGGTGGGTTCCTTTACCGTGCCGGTGGCGTAGTCGAACACCGAGGAGTAAGAGCCGCCCAGCGCCTTGTACATCTGCCAGTATTCTCCGTTGTTTTTGATCTCAGCCAAAGCCTTGGGATAGTTTTTCAGGAACGCCTTGCCGTCCCGGGTATACAGGCCCGCCGTCTGCAGGTCGCGCACCGTATTCCGTACAAGGAACGTGGGGTTGTAGCCGGTCACGAGGGACTTGAACAGATTGTTGCTGGCACGGATCGTCTTTGTCAGCGTATTGCTCTCCGCCGCATCCGGTGACAAAGCCTTCAGCGCATCAAACAGGGTATCGTCCACCGTCAGCTCCCACAGCTTCCCGTCCTGAAACACCGTAAAGGTCTTTTCCTTTGTAAACGTCTGTCTGCCCACATCGTTCAGCGTATCCGGGTCAAAGTCGCCGCCGTCAAACTGCTGTGCGTCCTTGATGTACCGCCGTACCGCCGGCGAATCGCCCGCATTCACATAGTCCTGTAAAATGCGCTGCCCGAAGCGGTTCTTGCTGCCCTCGCGCACCACCTTCATGGTCTGCTTGCCCAGCGCCTCATGCAGCGGTACCAGCTGCTCCGTACCACCCTGTGCGCGGCCCACGGTCTTTCCGATCCGCACGGCGTTCCGATCCCGTCCCGCTCCCGCGTCTCCGTCTGTGACACGCAGCGTCGGCACATAGTTGGGATAGAACTTTTTCAGGAAGTCCGCGTTTTCCTGCGTCATCAGACCGCTGTCCACACGATACTGCATCAAATTGTCGATGTACCTGCGGACCTGCTCCCGGTACTGCTCAAACTCCGGGTGCTCCTGCAGCGCACGGCGCGCCCGTTCCCGGCTCACCTCGGCGGTCACATCCACGCCGAACACCGGCTTGTCCTTGATCGCGTCCGCGCGGTCCACCGCCCGCAGCAGCCGCAGCCGTTCTCTGGCCAGCTCTGCAATATCCGGGTCAAGATCCTCCGTCATCCTCCGGAGCTGACCCTCTGTATCCGTCCGCACCTCCGGGTGCTCCGCGTCGAAGTCACGCAGGGCCGCTCTGGCATCCAGCACCGCCTGCTCCTTGTTCTGCGACAGGCTCATGCGGTCGATGTTGTGCAGATCGAACAGGTACATCTGGAATGCGTGGTAGTAGTCCTCGCCCTTCTGCCGGATGGGCGAGAAGATACCGTTCAGGCTCTCTCCCACCTTCTGGGCGTTCACGTTCGTCTGTGCGTCCGCGATCATACTAACACCGGCAGACGTCGAGGCGCGGGCCTGATTGTAGAACTGATAGAGATACGGGTCGTTGACCACCTCCGACACCTTGCTCACGCTGTGTCCCGCATCCACCATCTTCCGGTACAGGTAGCTCCACGTCTCCCGCGCCTTTTCCCTGGCGCTCTTCTTCTCCTTGACCGTGTGATCTGTTACCATCGACTCTGTGGCCTTGATGCGGTCCTCACGGGAACCGATGGGGTCTGCCTGATCCGCGTACAGCCGCACCAGATCATCCAGATCTGCCTGTGTGGTCTGCTCCACCGTCCGCTCAGGCGGGGCCTCCTGCCCCTCCAGCCGCCGGAGCTGTGCGTCGTATATGGCGTCCGACACGGTGTACGGGTCATCCCCGATGATGTTCTCGTCCCGGGCCAGCCGCTCCATATAGGCGTTCTGCTCCGCAGCATCCTGCGCAGATACCTCTGCTGCCTTTCTTTCAGGCGGCGCCACGCGGTCTGATACGCCGTACACATCCCGCCACGAGATGGCGTCCTCCGATGCCGCGTCTCCGGTATCCCGCCGGTACAGGCCGTTCTCCTGCACCGTCCGCCCGGTATCCACCCCCGCCATCTCCTCGATGCTCCGGCCGGTGGAGAGCTGTTCCCGCCCCACGTGGCCGGTGTACTGGCCCTGCACCTCGTCCAGCCATGCTACATCGTCAAGCGGTACGCGCTTGCTGTAAACGCGCCCGTCTCCGGCGTAGCTCTGCGCCTCCATGCGCGACGGCGTCACGAAGGTGCCCTGTGTAATGGGATAACTGCTGTATACCGTCATGTAGCCGCTGTCCAGCGCCCGCTGCACGTCACCTGCACGGAAGTCCGGCGTCACATCGTCCACGCCGCCGAAGTTGTCGATAGCTTCCCTGTATGTGAGGATATCCTCCGCGCCGCGTATCCATGTGTGCGCGCCCAGCGCCGCATTGAAAGGATTACTCTGCTCAATGACTGCCAACTGCGCTGCCTTTCGGTCCGACAAATTATTGCTGTTGACATTTCCGCCGCCGGTGGATATACTATCAGTGGAAGCGTTCCCCCGCGGGCCATTGCCGTTCTCGGCATAAGAGCCCTTAATTTTGGGGAATGCTTCTTCTTTCATATGCCCGACGTTATAAATAATTGTCCCCTCCGGATTCAGCGCCGTGGAGATCGTGACCATGTAGTACCTGCCATCGAAGTCTCTGAAATACGCCGTTCTGTAATTCCAGCCGTCCGCCGCCATGGCGCCGTGTCTGGCATTGTAGTCCGGCGTATTTTTCTTTCCGCGCATGGAGATCTGTGCCAGCTCGTCGATATGTGCCGCCGCATTGACTTTTCGCTCGAAGGCGCTCTCGCTCATGGTGCGTCCGTCTCCGGTGTGGTTATCCGCCAGCTTCCCCGCCGAATCCTTCGTCAGCGTGAGGATGTCGCCGTCCTCCGCAATAAGCTGCACGTCCTGCCCCCGGCGGATCTTCCCATTGATATAATCCTCCAGCTGCACGCTCCAGCTTTCCGGATCATTGCCGAAAATCACCTGCCGGTCGGCCTGTACATATTTCCGCCCGTCTCCAAGTTCCCTGATGTCATACTGCGTCCCGCTGTCCTGCGTCCCGGCCTCCGCCTGGCGCAGGGCCTTTTCATAGAGATTCTGCGCGTCGATGAGCCGCCGCTGCTCCGGCGTGCCCGTCAGCTTCGCCGCCGTATCCCGCAGCCAGTCATAGATGCGCTGGAACAGGTTGCGGTCCTGTGCCAGCAGCCGCCGGACGGTGGCCTCGTCGGTGAACAGCTTCTCCTCCGCGAACTTGGCCACAAGCTCTCGGGTGGCGCCGTCCTCGTCCAGCGCTACCCCTGCCTTGGCATAGTCCTCTATCACCGTGCGGCGCAGGGCGTCCACGTCCGCTCCCATATCCTCCGCCACAAACCGCAGCGCCGCGTCGGAGAACTTCCCGTACAGGCCGCTTGTCTCCATGTGGTGGGTCAGCTCGTGGATCAGCACCTGCCGCACCGGATCCACCGCCGCCGGATCGATGTAGATCACGCCGTTTTGATAGCTGCCCTGCACGCCCTCCTGCATGGTTCGGGCCTGCACCGCAGCGCCGAAGCGCTTGGCGATCTGTGCCGCCGTCTCGAACTGGTTCCGCTGTGCCTGCGGCATCTGCTCCAGCGCACCCAGCCACGCTGTGCGCTGCTGTGCGTCCATGCCGTTGGCGTCCACCAGCCGAGGCAGCTTGGCATATTCTCCGGGCATGGCGCGGCCCATGGCATCAATGGTCCTCTGCGCCAGTTGCCCGCTATTGCCGCCGAACAGTCCGTTTTTCTGAAGATTCTCATAGTAGGCGTTCTCCGCCGTCTGTGCCTTCCCCTGCTTGATGCCCCTATTGAGCTGTCCCGTGCCGCCCACAAGACCCATAGCAGCACCCAGCAGAAAGTCATAGCCCATCTGGGCCGCGTCATCCGTCGTGAACATAGGCCCTCTGCCGTCATCCAGCTTCAAGAGCCTGTCTGCCAACGGATTCAGCAGATCGGAGGTCACCTCCTCCACGCCCTCGCCTACGCCGTTGATGATCCACGTCAGGAGGGCTTGTCCCGTCTTGTTGCCGGTTAGCTTCGTCACCAGCTTTTCCACCAGCTCGTCCGCCCCCGCCTTACCGTAGAGCTTGCCGAATGCGCCGAACATTTTCTCCGTCAATGTCTCGATGCCCGCTGATTTTAGCCCCGCCACAAACTGCTGCTCCTCGGACTTCCCCTCGCGCCGCGCCTCGTTGGCCGCCTGCCCGTAGGAGCGCAAGCCCATCATGTATAGGCCGCCGCCGGGCAGCGCCAGATTGACCAACGCGTCACCGGCCATCTGAATGCCGGTGACGCCCATATCCACCATGAAGCTGCCCACGGTGCCAAGCCCCTCCTTTGCCTGCTCCTGCGCCTGTGCGCTTTTTTCGAACAGCTCGGAGGCTCTGTCATATGTGGCCTGCCGCTGCTTTTCCCGCCTCTGGAGGCGCTCTGTCTCCAGCCGGTCGGTGATGGCGTCGATGCTCTCTCCCGTCCGTCGGCTCTCTGACACGGCCCGGCCAAGGTCGCCGAAGCCGGAGAATGTGCCCAAATGCTGCTCCCTGTTCACCGGCGTGGCCTGTCCTCCAATCTCCTTGAAGGCTCCCCTGACTGCGAGAACGCCCGCTTTCCCGGTCTGCCACGCCTTTTCCATCAGTCCCGCAGCGCCGGTATAGTCCCCCGCGCCAAAGGCGTGAATGTTCGGCAGATCGTCAACCCTGCGCTGCGCCTCGCTCTTCTGCGGGGTGGCCGTTCTCCCCGCGCTTCCTGCCGTCTGTACGGCGCTCTTGGCGGGCAATGCAGGCACGATAGGCACCGTAGGCACGGCAGACACAACAGGCGCTGCGGATGCGGTGTTGTGTCCCGCTTGCGGCGTGATGATCCGCCCACCGCCCTTGCCGTCTGCCATGACTACGCCGCTTTTTGTCAGCAGCAGCGGCGGCTGCAGCGGCATTTTCTGCGTAGCAGGCAAGGATGCCTGCTTTTTCTGTGCATCCTTCTTGTCCCACTCATCCAAAAATCTCATGCTGCACCTCCCGCTCCTTTATCTGGTCATCATTGTGTTTACGCCGCCTCCGCCGCCGCTATATCCGCCGGTCTTTCGCTTCGCTGCCTGATACGCCTGCCATGCCTCATTGGCCGACATACCGTTGGCCGCTGTGCTGGTCCGGCTGCCCCACAGTCCGTCCGGTGTGACGCCCAATGCACGCTGCATCTCCGCCACCTGAGATGCCGACAGGCTGCCGTTGTCATAGCCGCCGGAGTAGCGCCTACTCGAAGTGCCGCCGGACGTACCGCCTCCATAGCTGGCGCCATCCACAGCAGCCTGCCGTGCCGCCTGCTGGCGCTGCAGCTCCAACTGCGCCTCATACTCCCGCTGCCACTGGTCAACGTTTGCGGTCTGCTGATCCTTTTGCAGCAGGTAGTTGGCATACTGACTCTGTACCGCCGTCTTATAGCTCGCCATCTGCTCCGCGGCCTGCGTATCTCCCGCCAACCGCGCGTCCGTAATGGCCTGATCCAGATCTGCCAGCGTCTCGATGTACTGCCGCTCAAGATCTGCCACCTCATTTTGATAGTTCGCATCCATGGCAATGCGCTGACTGTCCGCCATGCCGCCATAGATTCCTCCGGCTGCCAACTGCTGGTTCAAATTTCGCTGCGACATCATGTTGTTGATATACGCCTGACGCGCCGCGTCTTCGTAGGCGGCCCCCGCCTGTTCCTTCTGTCTGCCGTAGGCATCCGCCGCCTGCTGTACCCGGGCCGCGATGGCTTTCTGCAGCTCGCTCTCATACACGTCTCCGCCCACTTTTTTGAAATAGTCCTCGTAACTCATGGCCTCCGGCGTCTCCACTTTCAGTGTTTCCTGCCTAACCGTCCCGCCGCTCACGCCGGGTGCAACCGTACCCGGTGCCACCTCTGCCGCACCTCCGGCGCCGCCCCCTGCGCTGCTCTGCGCCGCCGTGTTCACTCGACGCTTGACCTCCTCCTGTACAGATGGCGGCATAGGCGCTGCACCTGCCAGCGCACCCCTCACGGCACCAGAAACACCACCATTGCTTTTTTGTGTCCCACTGGTAGAGCTGCCCACAGACCGCACCCCCTGCAGACGTCCGATCTGGTAGTTGTTAGGCGTGGTCTGCAGCACCGTTTTTCCATGCCCCCTATCCCCGCCGTCGATATAGGCCTTCGGACCGGAAATGGGGATCTTGCTATTTTTCGTAATATACGGATTCGGCATATTCTTACCTCTCTTTCATGCAATCAGGGCGCTCCCGCGTTTTGCGGGGGCGCCCCTGTTTTTCATACCCCCAGCAGCTTGCCCCAGGTCCCCTTCCCGGCGATACCGTCAGCGCCGAGGCCGTACTTGGTCTGGAACTTCTTCAGCGCCG
>ENA-OUQG01000361-OUQG01000361.1-human-gut-metagenome-genome-assembly--contig:-NODE-361-length-28769-cov-5.729296_pt1 | contig 28769 bp, 20 predicted proteins | sample MGYA00237943_ERZ548823 | MGnify/ENA primary metagenome ERZ548823 (study PRJEB26490, sample SAMN05194731) | human gut metagenome | biome: terrestrial biome; feature: human-associated habitat; material... | reverse complement strand
AATCCAGAGAGATAAGATTATTGAAAACAGTAAAAAAGAGCTGGAAAGTGCAAAAAAAGTAGAAACAGCCAACAAAGAAGAAATCAAAAAGCTGGTTGCGGAAGCTGAGGACTATCTGGCGAAACACTACAAGAAAGATTACTATGATGTAGTAAACAACAGCTGCAAAGCTGCAAAAGCAGAAGAAAACAGCAGATATGAGAAAGTCAAAGCAGATCTGAAGAGCGAGCACCAGAAAAAGATTGCTTCTCTGAAAGATGCAGAAGATATCAAGGCTGAGAAATATGTGTTCAAAAACAAACTGTTTGACGCACAGATGGCTCACGAATCCAAAATTCAGGAGATCAAAGACAGAAGACATGATGCATTCATGCATAAATACCATCTGATCGATCTGCTGAGAACCTCCAAGTTCACATTCCTTCAGCAGAGAGAACAGAAACTGGAAAATTACAGATACTCCTTCAATTTATCCCAGTTCCTGTACAAAAACGGTCTGTATATCGTAATCATCCTGATCTTTATCGGACTGTGTATCATCACACCAATCGTTAAAAATACACAACTGCTGACCGTTACCAATATCCTGAATATCTTACAGCAGGCATCCCCGCGTATGTTCCTTGCACTTGGTGTTGCCGGCCTGATCCTGTTGACAGGTACGGACCTTTCGGTAGGACGTATGGTTGGTCTGGGTATGGTTACAGCAACCATTATCATGCATAATGGAATCAATACAGGTGCCGTATTCGGACAGGTATTTGATTTCTCTACCATGCCTTCCACAGCGAAAGCACTGTTCGCACTGTTAATGTGTGTAATCTTTACAACTGTATTTTCCATGATTGCCGGTTTCTTCATGGCAAGATTCAAAATGCATCCGTTTATCTCTACAATGGCTAATATGCTGATTATTTTCGGTCTGGTAACTTATGCTACCAAGGGTGTATCTTTCGGTGCGATTGATTCTGCAATCCCGAACACCTTTATTCCGCAGATCGGCAAATTCCCGACCATCATTCTGTGGGCAGTTGCAGCAGTTATCATTGTATGGTTTATCTGGAACAAAACAACATTTGGCAAAAACCTGTATGCGGTAGGTGGAAACCCGGAAGCAGCAGCAGTATCCGGTATCTCTGTATTCAAAGTAACTATGGGAGCATTTATCCTGGCAGGTATCCTGTACGGATTCGGTTCCTGGCTGGAATGTAACCGTATGGTTGGTTCCGGTAGTGCAGCTTATGGACAGGGATGGGATATGGATGCTATCGCAGCCTGCGTAGTTGGTGGTGTATCCTTTACCGGTGGTATCGGTAAGATCTCCGGAGTAGTAACCGGTGTATTGATCTTTACATCTCTGACATACTCCCTGACTATTCTGGGTATTGATACAAACCTTCAGTTCATCTTCGAAGGTATCATCATTCTGGCAGCTGTAACACTTGACTGTCTGAAGTATGTTCAGAAGAAGTAATCAAAGGAATCAAATAAAGTTGTAAACGAAGGAAGGGTCGCCTTGTCTATCGAAGAGGATGGAGAGGCGGCTTTTCCTGTATATTGTATATAATGTCAAAACGCAATAAAACTAGTATATATGGCACTGTTTAATTGGAACAATATAGGATGTATTGTAACTAAGAAGTTCTAAATGTTCTGATATATAGAATTGGAGTAGGAAGCAATCAGCTAGATATTTAGGTATCTTTATAGTGATAACTTTGGTATAATAAGGACAATAAAACAACAAAGAACAATAAGAATTGCCGGGTAGTTCGGAAATCATTTGAATATGTGGATGATTGGTTTTTCTATGACTTCGTGAACATATACGATATGTTTGGAACTTAGAAGTACTTGATATTCTGCTTGATTTCAGCAATGTTTGAACACGATGTTCAAACAAGCCGCTGTTGAGACATGGATGTCGAATCAGCGGCGGTTGCGTGTGAGATGAATATTGGAAGCAGAATATCGTAGTACTTCTTAGTTTCAATACATTGTATATGGAATGAAGTGATAGGAAAATCAATCCAACCAAAGACCAGATACCTTCGATCTCCGCGGCAACCGATAACAAGTGGGGTGCAACATGGAAAAATATAAAGTGCTTTTGGTGGATGACGAAGCAGAAGTCATCGAAGTAATTGAACAACGCATACAATGGGACGACCTTGGATTTACCGTCGTTGGAAACGCAACCAACGGAGTGAAAGCACTTGAACTGGTAGAGAAGCTTCAACCGGATGTCGTAATTACAGATATCAAGATGCCATATATGGATGGATTGGAGTTGTCCCGTCGTTTAAACCGGGACTTCCAGAATATTCACATCATTATTTTTACAGGGTTTGATGAGTTTGAATATGCAAAGGAAGCAGTGCATCTGGAGGTTGAGGAATATATGCTGAAACCGATAAATGCAACGGAACTGTCTGATTGCCTGAAACGTCTGAAGGACACACTGGACCGGGAACGGGAAGAAAAACTGAATGTAACACGTCTGGAGAATTATTTCAATGCAGCACTTCCGGTACTGCAGAATAACTTCTTTGTATCTCTCATTGAGGGACGGGTAACAGAAGAAAACTGTGGGAAATTTTTTGCCGCGTATCAGATTGATATGAAAGGACCATATTATGGATGTGCAATTTTCCACACATCGGAACATCATGTGCCGGACGGTATGAATCCGCTGCTGCTTGCGATGTCTGTTGAACACGAGATCAAGGAACGGCTTGCGACAGAGTGGAAGAGCCGGGTATTCTCTTATCTTGGCAATACACTGATGCTGATAGAGCTTTCATCGGAGGACGCGATTGTGCAGTTTACGGATTCGTGTGACCGCTTCTGCAAATGGGCTTATCGTGTGATGGGGGCGGTGGTTACGGCAGGTATCGGTCGTGTATGCGACAATATGGCGAATATTAAAACGTCTTACGATGGTGCCAGAGAGGCAGTATCATACAGGGTACTGTATGGAACGAAACGCGCGATCAATATTGCCGAGCTTGCACCGAAGGAACAGGAAACGACCTTGCAACCGGAAGATACAAGAATGCATGATTTGTTCAAAGCCATTCATTTAGGGTTAAAGGAAGAGATTGAGAAGGTCGTTGTAAATGAAATAGAAAAGCTGCATAGCAATGCACAGACGGTCAGTCAGTATAATCTTGCAATCATGGAGATGGTGGGAGCATTTTACAGGTTTTGTGCAAATAATTTCCTTGATTTTAATGATTATCTGCACGGAATCCAGAATCCTTACGAGACGATTCCACAGATGGATGAGAGTACACTTACGGCATGGATGCAGGGAGTTTCCGTAGAGCTTGGGGAACAGTTGAAAAATGCTCGAAACAGTACATCGAGACGGCTTGTGACCGATGCACAGAATCTTGTACGTGAGCGTTATATGGAGCCGGATTTGTCATTGGACACGATCTGTTCTGTGCTTGGGGTATCAAATTCGTATTTTTCGTCGGTGTTCAAGAAGGAGACAGGAAAAGCGTTTATTACGTATCTGACGGATTACCGGATGGATCATGCGGCAACACTGATACTGGAAACAAATGAGAAGAGCTATCAGATCGCTGAGCGAGTGGGATATTTGGATGCGAATTATTTCAGTTATGTATTCAAGAAACGATTTGGCGTGTCACCGTCGAAGTACCGGGCACAGCATACGAATCAGTAAGAAAAAAATAGGGGAAATGGATTGAAAACAAGAGAGATGGGAAAATTGCAAAAGAAGGAAAGCTGGCTTCAAAAGTGGATGAAAAAGCAGGGCTGGACACATCATAGGAGATTTATCGGACTGGATATCCAGTCAATCATTATGGCGGTTCTTACTGCACTTACGTTGATTACGACAATTACAATTGGCCTGCTTTTGTATAATCGTTTTAAAATGGCGATGAAGCAGACGGCTGTGTCGAATGCAGAGAGTATGGTCGAAAGCACGGTGGATAAGCTGGATGCGGAGTTGTTGAATGTCCGTCAGATAATGAATGCAGTGAATTATAATATCATTCAGGAAAATGATATCTCCAGTGATGATTTTAACCGCCAGTTCAGTCTGCTTTATGAAATCAACACAGACAAGGTTCAAAGCATGGCGCTGTATGACAGCGATGGTGCACAGCTTATGGCGGAGCCGGTTTCGGAACGCAAGAAGGGCGTAAAGGCATCCGAACAGGACTGGTATACAAACGCAGAGGAGGAGATTGAGAATGTGCATTTCTCCCTGCCGCATATTCAGAATCTGTTTGAGGATGGCACATACCGGTACTACTGGGTTATTTCCCTCAGCCGTTCCGTGGATATTAACGATGGGGAAAAACCGCGCAGCGGTGTACTGCTGGTAGATATGAAATATTCTGTGATATCCAATACGATGAAGCGGATCAATGAGTCCTCAAACGGTATTTATTATTACCTTTGCAGCCGGGATGGACAGATGATTTACCATCCGAGACGTGCAGATATTGACCGTGGATATTTTTCGGAAAATTGTGAGATGACATCGCAATTAGAAGACGGAACGTATGAGCTTTCGCTGAACGGTAGACCGGGAAATGTTGTTGTGAGTAGTGTGGCATATACCGGCTGGAAGCTGGTCGGTGTGATTCCGGAGCGTGTACAGACAGCAAATATCAACCGGTTCCGGTATTATATTATCACAGCCATTCTGATTTTGATGATGATGCTGCTCGAAGTAAACAGGATCATATCAAGAAAGATTTCGCGTCCAATCCTGCGGCTGAATGAGTCAGTCAAGGCATATGAGACAGGTGGGGATACGGATATCTATATTGGTGGTTCTTCAGAGATCCGGCATCTCGGATATTCGGTCAAGAAGTCCTATGAACAGATAGAGAATCTGATGCAGGAGATTATCCGGGAACAGACTGAACGCAGAAAGAGTGAGATGGATGCACTGCAAAGTCAGATTAATCCGCATTTCCTATATAATACGCTCGAATCGATTACATGGATGGTTGAGGCACAGAAGAATAAGGAAGCGGTTCTCATGATTTCGGAGCTTGCCAGACTGCTTCGAATCAGTCTGTCAAAGGGAAGAACCGTAATCCGGATCGCGGATGAGCTGCAGCACAGCCGGAGCTATATGAATATCCAGCTTGTGCGCTATAAAGAACGGTTCCGCGTGGAATTTGATATTGACGAGGAAGTCAATGATTGCTGTACGGTCAAGCTCATCGTACAGCCGATTCTGGAAAATGCAATCTATTATGGTGTTGGAAATATGGACGAGGATGACGGCGGTATGATTACGGTACGTGGTGAGAAAAAGGGAGATGATATCTATCTCTCGGTCGAGGATAATGGCATGGGTATGAGTGAGGAAACGGTTGAAAATGTCCTCAAGGATAACAATAAAGTACCAAAGCATGGTTCCGGGGTAGGACTCATCAATGTGCACAACCGGATTCAGTTGATGTTTGGTAACGAATATGGTCTTCTTGTTTACAGTGAGCCGGATGAAGGAACGAAGATTGTGATACACATTCCGGCAATTCCGTTTACGGAGGAGAACCGGCAGCAGCTCGAGGCGCAGAGCTATAGAAATGGGAGGGCTACAGATGAAACGAGATAAATTAACATTTCTCATTGCAGAGCTTATTCTGATTGTCCTCGCAGCCTTCTTCATACATAAAATCTTCCAGGAGGATGTCGCTCAAAAGCGTGTAGCGGTTATCCTGCAGAATTCCGGTGACACCCGGTGGGAGGGTGTAATCAATGGATTAAAGCAGTCTGCGAAAACCAATAATCTTCATCTGATTATCTGTAATACGGATGATATTGTAAGCGCGCAGGACGAGCGGGAGCTGATCGAGGAACAGCTGGAAAACGATGTGGATGCATTTATCCTGTGCCCGGCACCGGGGGCAGATACGAAGGATATGTTAGACTGGCTCGGCGAGCAGAAGAAGCCATTTGTACTTCTGACAGAAGATGTTTATACCGGTGAACAGCCAGAGGCAAGCGGGTATGCGACAGTCAAACCGGATAATTACCAGATTGGATACACACTTGGCACGCAGCTTATTACGCAGGACGAAGATGGGCTGAAAGGAAAAAGAATTGGCGTGATTGCCGGACGATCCAAGACGGAGGCAAGTGTGAATCGTATCCAGGGACTGAAGGACGCATTGGAGAAACAGGATTGCGAGATTGCATGGGAGTATAATGAAGAAAGTGACACGGATATCTGTGCGGTTGTTGATGCACAGGAGTCCGTCGATTATATGGTGGTAATGGATACGCAAGCCTTGGATACGCTGGGTGAACACGCGGAAAATGGTGTGTATAAGGATGCGAAGATCTTTGGCGTTGGTACGAGCATGAAATCGATTGCACTGCTCGATGCAGGACAGGTGCAGTGTCTGGTAATCCCGGATGGATACGGGATTGGTTATGAGAGTGTCGAGGAAATTGAAAAAGAACTGACACGGACATTTTACACGTTGAAGAGCCATGAGAAGGAAGTAAAAGTTATTTATAAAGAAGATTTGTTCTCGGATGAGATAGAAAGGTTTTTGTATTCGTATGAGTAGAAGAGACGTAAAGAAGAATATGATAGCATGGTTGTGCGTGTGGGTATTTTTGATTTCACTGACAGGCTGCGGAAAGCAGGACACAAAAGCCGATCATATGTTGCGTGTTGGTGTCGTGACATATACACCGGACGACCCGTTTATCAATGCAATGACAGATATAATAAAAAGTAATCTGAAAGCAAAAGAGAGCAATACGATGAAGGTAATCGTATCTGTAAGAAGCGGCGACAATGACCAGCAGGAGCAGGACGAGATCGTTGAGGAAATGATTGACGCCGGATGTGATGTTTTGTGCGTGAATCTGGTTGACCGGACAGCCCCGTCGAATATTGTCCGTATGGCGCGGCAGAATGATATTCCGGTTATTTTCTTTAACCGGGAACCGGTGCAGGAGGATCTTCTTCAGTGGGATAAGCTTTTCTATGTTGGCTGTGATGCAGCACAGTCCGGTGAGATGCAGGGCGAGATCGCAGCGGAATATATTAAGAATCACCCGGAGGTCGATAAGAATGGCGATGGGAAGATCCAATATGTGCTTTTAGAAGGGGAAGCCGGACATCAGGATGCGATCAGCCGGACAGATCTGTCGGTTAAGACGATGATTGAGAATGAAATAGAACTGGAAAAACTCAGTTATCAGTTTGCAGACTGGAACCGCGCACAGGCGGAAAACCGGGTGAGTCAGTTGATCGATCAGTATGGTTCTGAGATTGAGTTGATTTTATCGAACAATGATGAGATGGCGCTGGGGGCTGTTGAGGCGTACAAAAATGCCGGCTACAGGCAGGCAGAGCGGCCGATTATTTTCGGCATTGATGGTCTGACCGATGCATTGGAGGCAGTGGCACATGGTACGATGCAGGGAACGGTCTATAACGATAAGGAAGATCAGGCGAGGATGATCGCACTTTTGACGGTCGCATTGTTTCAGGGAAGCGATATCGAAGGGTATGGTCTGGAGGATGACATCTATTATATGTCACAATATCGTAAGGTAGACGCGGACAACGTCGATACATTCCTTGGAAAGTAAGGAAGGCTGCAACTGGAATTATGCAGAAAATGAATGCACGGATGAATGAATGGCAGATGCTGATTGGCAGTATAAAAAGAAACGGAGAACAGATATGCAGGAGACATGGTTAGAGCAATTTTATAACGAAATGGACGCGGAGAAGCGGCTGGACATATTGAATACGAATGCAGATAAAACTGTGAACGCAAGTGAAATGGCAAATCATTCCGCAGAAAATCCGGAAGAAGTGGATGTGGCGTTTATAAAGAAACTCTGGGTGGCGCGTTACGGAAAGCGCAAACCGAAGACCGATGCATTCGTCGGGTATCTGATGCAGCTCAAATATATTGCGGAGAGCGGGGCAAATGATATCGGTGGACAGAAGCGTAAGCAGGCAGTTGAGACCGTCTCCGGATTGTGCCTGTTTGATGTGGAGAAACGGCCGGAAGCCGAACAGGAAATCCTGCTGTCTGAGATGACGCATGCATTCCGGAAGTTTATTGATGTAAGCAGAAACGGCAGAGGGTTTACGTCGATCGTTTTCGGTATGGGGCAGTTATCCGATGAGGGTGTGGCGAAGAAAATCGCAGAACAGATCAGCGCGATTGCATTTACGGCGCCGCACATGCTGCATATGGAGAAGGAATTCGCATTGCTGCAGGAGGCCGCGAAGCGGGCATTCCGGGCGGAATACCCGAACCGGGAGCATTTCCTGAAGAAATTGTAATCTGATATTAGGCAAGGGGTTGTCTCTTTCTGTATTGGGAAGGAGAGACTCCTTTTTGTTTGCGGAATAACCGGCTGAAATAAAGCTGGTCATCGTAACCGACGATCTTCGCAATCTCATAGATCGAATAATTGGTCTGCTCCAGAAGAATCTGTGCATTGTTGACGCGCAGCGATACGATAAACTGCATCGGTGTCATACCGGTGTATTTCTTGAAGTTTCGGATAAACCAACTCACACTCATGCCCCTTGTCTGGGCGTAATTCTCTATACTGATATCCTGATTGTAATTCTCATTGAAATAGGTAACAGCACTGTGCATCTCCCGATCCAGATATTCGTTTTTCAGAATATGCTCGCGTGTGAGTTCCCGCCGAAATACAATAAGCAGATGGCGAAGCAGCAGGGCAAGCATTTCCTCGTAGTGTTCCTGACAACGCTGTAATTCCTGAATAATCTGTTTGAAAATCTGTTCGTATTCGAGAGAGGAACCGACCGGAAATACTCTCTGGTTATCTTGCAGACCATAGCTTCGCAGGATGTTTTTTACATCGGAACCTGTGAAGTGAATCCAGTACACTTCAGTTTTATCTTCTCCATAATATTCATATTTCTGTAATTCTTTTGGACGAAACAACACCATGTTTCCGGCAGGGACGATCGTCTCATTTTCCGGTTTATCGAAATGAAAATGTCCAAGTCCGGATGCGATATAGATTATCTGATAATCCAGGCGTCCCTTTGGACGGTAGGTCGGCATCCTCGGATCGCCGCTCAGACGATAGATGCCGCAGCTTCCGACGACGAGCGGGCGGCTTTTGTCCTTGAAATCCAGATGGGAATGATTTAAGTAACCGGTATTGATATACATAGGGACACCTCCTATTGCTCATTGTATCATGTCGCCTGCGGCTCCATGTTTGCATTCGCATTATGCTGGTATGTGCAAGCACATCCCATCGCAATGCTCATTGTATCATTTCGTCCATATTTTGTCCATTCCTGTCCATAGACTTTTTATACGGAAATCAGTATTATAATATCAGACAATACGAAAAGACAGAAAAATGAGCGGTTCATTTAAAACAAAAAAATACATATACAAGGAGGACGATTTATGATTGTGCCACGTTATTATGAAGATTTGGATTTCTTACATGAAAATACAATGCCGCCAAGAGCGTACTACATACCAGCTTCCCACCGAATGGAGGATCTGGTGGAGCATCGGGAGGCATCCGACCGCGTACAGATGTTAAACGGCATGTGGAAATTCCGGTATTTTGAGAGCATCTATGATGTGAGGGATGCATTTTATGAGAGCGGTTATGATACGTCGGATTTTGATGAGATTCCCGTGCCTGGTGTCTGGCAGATGGCAGGCTATGACACGCATCAGTACACGAATTTCCGCTATCCATTTCCGTTTGATCCGCCGTATGTGCCGCAGGATATTCCGTGTGGTGCGTATGTGCATACGTTTTCTTATGCGAAGGATGAGAAGGCTCCGAAGGTGTACCTGAACTTTGAGGGCGTGGATAGCTGCTTTTATGTATGGGTGAATGGCACCTATACCGGATACAGTCAGGTGTCCCATGCAACGAGCGAGTTCGATGTGACAGACGTGATAGAAGAGGGCGAGAATACGATTGCCGTACTTGTCTTGAAATGGTGCGATGGTTCGTATCTCGAAGATCAGGATAAGTTCCGGATGAGCGGTATCTTCCGGGATGTCTATCTTCTGAAGCGGCCGGAAAAGGCGGTGCAGGATTATCGGATCACGACGGAAATCACGGAAGCGTGTGCGAAAATTACATTGGATATCAGCTACTATCAGGAGACTCCGGTTACCGTATCCGTGGAGGATGCGGCAGGGACTGTGGCTGCACAGGCAGTAATCAGCAAGGCGGGAACTGTGACATTGGAGATTGCGAACCCGGAGCTTTGGAATACGGAACATCCGTATTTATACACGCTTATCCTGCAAAATGCGGATGAGACAATCGAGGATGCAATCGCTTTGCGCACGGTAGCAATACAGGAGCGGGTGTTATATTTCAATGGACAGGCAATCAAGCTGCGCGGTGTGAACCGGCATGACTCGGATCCGGTCACAGGATTTACAGTTGATGTTGCAAAGATCAGGAAAGATCTTGTCTTGATGAAAGAGCACAATTTCAATGCGATTCGTTCGAGTCATTATCCGAATGCACCGTATTTTTATCAGATGTGCGACCGCTATGGATTCCTCGTGTGCGATGAGGCAGATATCGAGGCACATGGACCATTTATGCTGTACCGCAAGGAGGATACAGACTACAACCGCTTCAAAAAATGGAACGAGAAGATTGCAGATGATCCGGCATGGGAGCAGGCGATTCTCGATCGCGTGAAGCGTATGGTTGCGCGTGATAAAAACCGCTTCTGTATCATTTTCTGGTCGATGGGAAATGAGAGTGCGTATGGATGCAATTTTGAAAAGGCGCTTGCATGGACAAAGAAATACGATCCAGCCCGTATCACGCAGTATGAGAGTGCGCGGTATCGGAATTACGATGTGACGTATGATTACTCAAATCTTGATCTGTACAGCCGGATGTACCCGGCACTTTCCGAGATCGAAGAGTATCTCGAGAAGGATGGCAGCAAACCGTTTCTGCTTGTGGAATATTGCCATAGCATGGGGAACGGGCCCGGCGATCTGGAGGATTATTTCCAGATAATCCAGAAGGATGCACGGATGTGTGGCGGATTCGTCTGGGAGTGGTGCGATCATGCGATTGCGCACGGACAGGCGGAAAATGGAAAGACGAAATATTATTATGGCGGCGATCACGGCGAGACAATCCATGATGGAAATTTCTGTATGGATGGACTGGTGTACCCGGATCGTACACCACATACAGGATTGCTTGAATATAAGAATGTGTACCGTCCGGTGCGTGTTGTATCTTATGATGAGAAGACCGGCAGACTTGTGTTGCATAACTATATGGATTTTGATGATATAAGCGACTATGCAGACATCTTGTATGAAATAACTGTGGATGGTCTGTGCGTGCAAAAGGGTGTGCTGGATGAGGTATCAATCGCACCGCACAGCGACGGTGTGATGACGCTCAAGTTGGACATTCCGCAGAGCGGCAAGGTGTATCTGAAGCTCCGGTATCAGTTGAAAAAAGAACTTCCATTGCTTCCGGCAAAGCATGAATTAGGATTTGATGAGGTGCTGCTTGCCAATGTCGATGGCAGAAACCAGACGGCAGTCAAATGGCTGGCAGAAGCGGAAGAGAAAAATGAGATCAGCGTCAGCGAAACCGATACAGAGATTACATTAAAGGCGAGCGATTTCACCTATGCGATTAGCAAGAAAACCGGACTTTTTACGAAGCTTCAATATGCAGGACGGGACTATCTGAACCATCCGATGGAACTGAACATCTGGCGGGCACCGACGGATAATGATATGTATATCCGCGCAAAATGGGAAAACGCACATTTTCACGAGGCGTACACAAGAGCGTATAAGGTGGAGACAATTCAGAACCAGTACGGCGTGATTGTGATGAGTCATGTCGGCGTTGTAGCACCAACGGTACAGAAGATTCTGGATGTCGAGCTCGTGTGGAAGGTGGAAAGTTCAGGAAGAATTACCGCATCCATGGAGGTAAGCAAGGATGCAGAGTTCCCAGAACTTCCGAGATTCGGTGTGCGTGTATTCTTCAACAAGAATCTTTCTGAGGCTTCGTATTATGGCATGGGACCGCAGGAGAGCTACCGTGACAAGCACAGAGCTGCGAGTCATGGATTGTATCGCAGTGCGGTGAAGGATCTGCATGAGGACTACATTATGCCACAGGAAAATGGCAGTCATTTCGATTGTGATTATGTCGAACTGTACAACGGCCGGTATGGAATCGCGGCAGTGTCTGAGACACCATTTTCATTTCAGGCGTCAAACTACACACAGGAAATGCTGGCACAGGCAAAACACAATTATGAATTGGAAGAATCGGACAGTACGGTATTATGTATTGATTATGCGTTAAATGGCATTGGCTCCAACAGCTGTGGACCGGAGGTGCTTGCGGCATATCGATTCGATGAGAAGGAATTTCAGTTTGGGTTTACACTTGTTCCGTATGTGAAGGGATGATATGAGGAGAAAAGCTATGGAAGAGAAAAAATATTTAAAATGGTATAACAAGGTGGGCTACGGTTCCGGCGATATCGCCGGAAATGTAGTGTATGCATTTTTGACATCGTTTGTCATGATCTATCTGACCGAGACGGTTGGGCTTGCGTCCGGAATAGTTGGAACTTTGATCGCATTTTCGAAGTTGCTGGATGGATTTACAGATGTTTTCTTTGGTTCACTGATCGACAAGACACACAGCAAGCTTGGGAAAGCACGTCCGTGGATGCTGTATGGATATATCGGCTGCGCAGTCACGCTGGTTGCATGCTTTGCGGTACCGACAAGCCTTGGCAAGACAGCACAGTATACGTGGTTCTTTCTGGCATACACACTGTTAAATGGCATTTTTTACACGGCAAATAATATCGCGTATTCGGCACTTACATCGCTGATAACGAAGAACAGCAAGGAACGTGTACAGATGGGATCTTACCGGTTTATCTTCGCATTTTCGACAAGTCTTTTGATCCAGTCGATTACCGTTGGATTTGTTGACCGCTGTGGTGGTGATGCGGCGGCATGGAGACTGGTTGCCATTATCTATGCGGTTATTGGACTGGTGGTAAATACGATCTCCTGTCTTTCCGTGAAGGAGCTTTCAGAGGAAGAGCTGAACGAGGGTAAAACGCAGGATAATGAAGAAAAGTATGGACTGATTCAGGCGTTCAAGCTGCTTGTGAAGAACAAATATTACATGATGATCTGTGGAACATATATTTTACAGCAGTTGTACAGTGCGATGATCGGTGCTGGCTTGTTTTATATGACATGGGTGCTCAAAAATAAAAACCTTTTCGGATGGTTTGCATGGGCGGTCAATATTCCTCTGATTATTGCGTTGATCTTCACACCGACATTGGTAGGAAAATGGAAGGGCATGTATAAATTAAATATGCGAGGCTATATGCTTGCTGTAATTGGCAGGGCACTGGTTGTCGTGGCAGGTTATATCGGCAATGTGCCATTGATGCTTGTATTTACAGCTGTTGCTGCGCTCGGTCAGGGACCGTGGCAGGGCGATATGAATGCCATGATCGCATCCTGTTCGGAATACACCTATCTCACACAGGGAAAGCATGTCGATGGAACGATGTATTCCTGCACGTCATTGGGCGTGAAGATTGGTGGCGGTATCGGAACTGCGATTGTTGGATGGCTGATGGAATTGAGCGGATATGTTGGCAAAAATACGACACAGCCACAGTCCGCACTGGATATGATGCAGTTTATGTACCTGTGGCTGCCGTTGATCTTCGATGTATTGATTCTGGTCATTCTTTCCAAGATGAATGTGGAAGCAGAAAACGAGCGGATAAAATTACAGCAGGGTATTGGTTCTGATATCCGTCATGAGTTATAAGAAGCCGGAACGCAAACAAAAAGCTGGGACAAAAATCCCAGCTTTTTATGCTTATGTAATTACTTGCGCAACAATTTACCCACGCAACAGCAATTCTTTCTCGATCATCTTTCCATTCCGGTAGTAGAATCTTGGAACTCGCTTGCTGACGGCACAGGTTAATTCGTATGGAATCGTGTTTGCCAGAGCTGCCATAACGTTGATGGAATTCTTCTTTCCGAAGATTTCAATCTCGCTTCCGACATCGATTTGCATCTTGTCAGTCAGATCAATCATACACATGTCCATGCAGATCTTTCCGCGCTGTGGAACTGGACCTTCGTCCGACATTAGCGTGCAGCGATTGGACAGGGCACGGAAGAATCCATCGGCATAGCCGTAAGGGATGACGCCCATACGCGTTGTCTTGTCCGTTACATAGATGCCGCCGTAGCTGATTGCGGTACCGGCTGGATAGGTCTTGATCGTGCTGACAGTTGTCTTCAAACTCATAACTGGCTCAAGTCCAAGTTCGTCTGCGAATTCTCCATAGCCGTATAACAAAAGTCCCGGTCTTACCATATCGAGCCATGTTTCCGGGTAGCGTGCAACCGCACCGGTATTGGCACAGTGGCGGATGGCGAACCGTCTGCCGAGCTTTTCCTCGACGTTTTTGATCACGTCAGTAAATAACTGGAACTGATGCTCCGTGTAGGCTTTGCATGCATCGCCTGGCTCATCCGAGACAGCAAAATGTGTAAAGATACCTTCGGCGTAAAGCCCCGGAAGCGAGCAGCCCTCACAGATACCTTCCACACCAGTATCAAAATAATCCCCGTCGCACAGATATCCCAGACGGGACATTCCAGTGTCAACCTTGATATGAATCTTCAATGTGCCACCGCATTTCACGGCTTCTTCGCTGTATTCAAGTGCCTTTGCTTTACAGGTGACAGCCTGTGTGATGTTGTACTCAATCAGGCGGCTGACCTGCTCCTTTGGCGTATGTCCAAGAATCAGAATCGGCATGGTAATGTCATTTAAGCGAAGCTCAATCGCTTCGTCGATGCTGCTGACCGCCAGATAATCAGCACCAAGCTCCTGCAGCAGGCGGCTGACCTGTACGGAGCCATGTCCGTAGGCATCTGCCTTGACAACGCCTAAAAATTTGACATTTGCGCCAATGCGGTCACGCAATGTTTTATAGTTATGAGCAAGGGCATCTAAGTCGATTTCAGCCCATGTTCGTTTCAATGTGGAATCCATCTTTCGCACCTCGATTATGCAATATTTTTATACCTATTCTAGCACAAACCGACAAGAGATTCCATAGATGGATGCAGGAAAATGAATCAGTTTCTTTTTTGTTTAGAAAATATGCTTCCGTATGCTATAATGATAAAAGTATAATTTATAAGAACGAAACATATGGGAGGAATACGCGTGATTACAGGCGATGTGATATTTGATTTACCATTTTATAATGCAAAAGGAATTCTGACGGGGGGCGATATTTATGGACCGCGGTACCGGATCGCAAAGCTCACGGTCGAGCATGAACCCGTGGAGGAAGGTGGCGAGACGACTTCCGAGAATTTCTTTGAAGTGTGTATATGGCATGCAAGTACCTGCTATGAGAAGACACCGGAGGAGCAGATCACAAGGAAAACATTTCCGTTTGATGCAGAGGGAAGGGAAGCTGTGCTTGCATGGTTGAATGAACAGATACCGGAGAGGTGAGAGTATGAAGTTTTTACATTTGGCAGATTTACATCTGGGAAAAACATTGGGGGATTTTGATCTGAAGGATGACCAGCGGTACATCCTGCAGCAGATTTTGGAAATTGCAGAGACAAAGCAGGTCGATGCGGTTCTGATTGCCGGAGATGTGTTTGACAAGACGGTACCAAGTGAAGGGGCGGTGCAGATCTTGGACGAATTTATCTGTGAGTTGGTTGAACGGCATTTGCAGGTCTATATGATCAGCGGAAACCATGATTCGGACGAGCGGCTGAATTTTGGAAGCAGCTTGTTTGAGGCAAATGATGTGCATATCGCTGCCAAATATCAGGGGAAATTATTTCATCATGTGATAGAGGATGCTTATGGAGCCGTACATATCTATCAGCTCCCGTTCGTGAAAGCATCGCAGGTGAAGCGTGCGTTCCCGGAGGCAAAGATCGAGACGTATGAGGATGCGGTGCGGGAGGTACTGGCACACGCAGAGATCAATCAGAAGCAGAGAAATATTTTAGTGGCGCATCAGTTTGTATCAGGAAAGGGCAAAGATCCAACACTGGGCGGTTCTGAGGGTGCATTGACGCAGCATGTTGGAACGGTAGAGAAAATCGGGTATGACTGTTTCGATGCATTTCGTTATGTGGCACTTGGACATATCCATTCCTCGCAGAGTGTCGGCAGAGAGGAAGTGCGGTATGCTGGTTCCCCGCTCAAATATTCTCTGTCAGAGGCTGGCCCGGTGAAGCAGATTCCGGGCGGCGTGCGCGAGCGGGATGGAGCAAAGCAGGTGCCAATCGTGACAGTGGATGGAGAAGGACAGGTGACGATCGAGCTGGAGAAGCTCGTTCCGCTGCGGGATCTCATTCATATCCGAGGAACATTTACAGAGATTGTAAAGGAAGAAAATCAAATCGAACATACAGAAGATTTTGTTTATGTAACGCTGACGGATGAGGACATTGTCCCGGATGCAATGCGGATCATGCGACAATATTATCCGAACACGATAAAGCTGGATTATGATAATTCCCATACGCGAGAACTTTCCCATGTGGATGTGGTACAGGCAACACAGAGCCGGTCATATGAGGAACTGATTGGTGATTTTTATAAGCAGATGTATGGTGCCCAGATCAGCGAAGAGGAAATGGATATGATGAAGGACGTTGCGAAGGAGGTGGGAATCTATGAAGCCGACTAAATTGGTAATGCAGGCGTTTGGGGCGTATGCAGAGCAGACGGAGATTGATTTTACCCAATTTGAGGAGAAAGGTCTGTTCCTGATTTGTGGAGATACAGGTGCAGGAAAAACAACGATCTTTGATGCGATCAGCTATGCGCTTTATGGGGAAGCGAGCGGAAGCTACCGCGATACGAAGAATCTGAAAAGCGAGTACGTGGATAAGAAAGTGGAAAGCTTTGTCGATTTTTATTTTACGCATCAGGGCAAGGACTATCATGTGTGCAGAAAACCGAGCTTTAAGTATACCAACCGAAATGGTAAGCCGGATGAGCAGGCGGAAAAGGTGATCTTTTATCAGCCGGATGGAACAACGCTCGAAGGTGCGAAAAACGTTGATGGAACGAAAGAGAAGCCAGGCGCGATACCTCAGCTTCTGAATATGGATGCCGGACAGTTTATGCAGGTTGCGATGATCGCGCAGGGAGAATTCTGGAAGCTGTTAAATGCGAAAACGAACGAGCGGACGGAAATTCTGCGTACGATCTTTCAGACCGATGCCTATAAGAAACTGGAACTGAAACTGAAAAATCGAATGGATGTAAGTTTTGCCGCGCGCAAGGAAAAGGAGCAGAGCATCTCCCAGTCGTTCCGTGAGGTAAAGGTGGAGCCGGCGGAGATCTCAGAAGGGATATCTGGAATTTTGGCAGAGGACTTGGCGGAGGATTCGGAAGAACAACCGCGGTCGGTGGTACAGCGTATCTGTGACTTGCAGGAGAAGCTGCAGGACAGCAAAGCGGTGTGGAATATCGAGGAAATGCTTACGTTGCTGCAAGCTGTGATCGGGGAAGATACAGAAAAAGCAAAGCAAAAAGAAACTGTGCTTGCACAGGCGGAGGAAGAATTACAGAAGTTACAGGGCACACTCGTATCGGCAAAGGATAACAATGCAATTTTAGAGCGGTATGCACGGACGAAGGAAGAGCGGGAAGTATTAGAATCACAAAAGGGATTATTTGAAGAACGAAGGATACAGCTTGATCGCACGAAGCAGGCAACCTATAAAGTAAAGCCGGAGTACGATGCATGGAGTGCCAAGGAACATGAATGGGAGCGGACAAAGCAGCTGATCACAGATGGCGCGCAGACGCTTGCGGATTGTCAGACACGTGCCGGGATGGCAGATGCAAAAGTGAAAGAGACGGAGGCTTTACGACCAGAAGCGGAGCAATGCCAGAAGATCGTGGATAAGGTGCGCGAGGAAGAACCACGTTACAAAGAGCGGGAAATGCTACAACACGAACTTGGACAAATCCAGTTGCAGCTTGCCGCACAGGAACAGCAGGAAGTCGAACTTGGAACAGCGGAACAGACGTTACAGAAGCGGATTGGAGAGCTGCAGGAGCAGCAGGCAATGTGGAAGGAAGAGCCACAGCAGCTTGCGCAGGCACAGGCGGCGCATGATAAACTGCTGGACAGCCAGAAAAAGACAGAATCCATTGCGAAGAATCTGATTCCTGCATGGAGACGGAAGCAGCAGGAGTTAGAGGAAGCACAGAGTGAATATCGGAAAAAGCAGGATGCGTATGAGTCTGCGAAGGAAGCATTTACCCATGCAGACAGACTTTATCGGGCGAATCTGGTAGGAATTCTGGCAAGTGATCTGGCAGAGGGCGAACCGTGTCCGGTGTGTGGAGCCACGCATCATGAGAAGCTCGCGACGCTGGTTGAGGCATCTGTGACGGAGGAACAATGCAAAGAATTAAAGGCAGTGGAAGAGAAAAAACTGGATGCTTTTAATCAGGCAACTGCCAGCGCTTCGTCTTTGCGAGCAGATGTACAGGCAAAGGGGCAGCAGATAAAAGAGGAGATACGGGGATACATGACACCTGAGTTTATCGGTGGTGTTGAGGCATTAGAGGAATTGATTGTAAGCTTCGAGAGACAGCGGGAAAAGCTGGTGAATACTGTTGCGCAAAGCAGAGAGCGGCTGGATACATTACAGCAAAACTGTGAGAAGCTGCGCGAGGTGGAAGCTATGCTTGCACGTGCACAAGGGACAGAGATGGCGCGGCTTGCAGAGCAGCGAAAGTCGCTTGTAGAGGAGCGACAATCGCTCATTGCGAAGCAGGCTGCTTCACAGGCGACCTTAGCAGCATTACAGACATTATCGTATTCGGATTGGGAAGCCGCCATGCAGGCGGGGAATCATGCACTGGCACGTGTGAATGAGATTCAGACAGCACTTGATACAGCAGCGAAAGAAAAGAAATCCGCAGATGAGGCGGTAGCACGTGTACAGGCGTCCATAGCAACGCAGAAGCAGGCACTCGAACAGCAAAAGTCCGATGCGCAGATGTTAAAACAGCGATTAAATGAGAAGCTGACGGCATGCCAGTTTGCATCGGTAGAGGAAATGCAGGCGCAGGTGGCAACAGATGCAGAGATACATGCGGAGGAAGCGAAACTGGCAGATTATGACAAAAAGGTAACGGAGGTTGCCGCCAGACTGTCACAGTTAGAACAGGAGCAGGATGCCAGACATCGGACGCTGGTTGATCTCGAACAGTTACAGCAGGAGCATACAAGCAAACGTGTACAGGTGGAAACACTTCGGACGGCTTTGCAGGCGATTACATTCCGTATCCAGAATAACTGTGAGAAACAACAGAATATCCATGCACAGCAGGTGGCATACGAGAAAGCAAAGAAGGAAAATGATACGAGCTATCGGTTGTACACGCTTGTATCCGGGCAGACAAGAAACGGAAAGATTACGTTTGAGCAGTATATTCAGGCAGCAGGCTTTGACAGCATTCTTCAGGCTGCAAACCGGCATCTGCTTCCGATGAGTGACAACCAGTTTCAGTTGTACCGGCAGACGAATGCAGTTGGAAAACAGACCAATACATTTCTGGATCTGGAGGTGCTGGATATCAGCACAGGAAAACGCCGCCCGGTTGGAAATCTGTCAGGCGGCGAAAGTTTTAAAGCATCGTTATCTCTGGCGCTTGGCTTGTCGGATACAATTGCGGAAAATCGAGGCGGTATCCAGATGGATGCACTGTTTGTCGATGAGGGCTTTGGTACGTTGGATTCGAAGTCACTGGAGGAGACAAAGGATGCGTTACTCAGCATGTCAGGAGAAAATAAGCTGGTCGGCATCATCAGCCACCGGGATGAACTGATGGATATTCCACAGAAGCTGCGCGTCACAAAAGGCAGAGGCGGCAGCCGGATTCAGATGGAACTGTGAAACTCGATCGTGTAAGTGTGCACGGCTTCGGCGTTTGTGATAAGCTTCTGCTCGCCCGGTTTCTCAGCCAGATCTCCGGTGAAATCCATGTTATCGGTGCGACCGAGCCAAGGCTCTAAGCAGACGTATGGACCATCCGGTTTTGACCAGATTCCGACATATGGGAAGTCCGTGCAGGTAAGCGTGACAAATGGCTTCTTGTCCGCATCGACGAGTCCGACACTTGGAAGCTGTCCGTCCTCGAAGACCAGCGCGTCCTTGTCAAACAACGTATCTGTAACAGGAACGTAGGCGTTACCGGCGTCGTTGAATGGATAACTCTTGCTCGTATCGGCAAGTCCGGAACCGGCTGCATCGAGCAGGAGATAGTGTCGTGGACTTGCATCCGGCAGGGCGATGGAATATTCGCTCCGCGCATGTCCCGGCGCAATCTGGAATCCCGGATGTCCGCCGATGGAATATAACATTTCATCGGAACCAAGATTTTTCACTGCCCATGTGACGTGCAGGAGACGAGGATTTTCTGCATCGAAGCGGTGTGTGATTAGCAGTTCGAATTCAAATGGATAGATCTCCAGTGTCTCGTCCGAATACACAAGCTTGTGTGTGATTGAATCCGTGGTTTCCTCGATGCAGGTAAATTCCGCATCGCGCGCAAATCCATGCTGTGTCTTCATGGCGTATGTATTTCCGTTGTAATGATAGGCACCGTCCTTCACCTTTCCGACAAATGGAAACAGCACCGGAGCATGACGGTTCCAGACTGCTGGATCGGCGCACCAGATCCGCTCGAAATCCTGTGCCTTATCGTAGACGCTTGTAAGCTCGGCACCGTGGTCGGATACCGTGACTTTTAAATAATCATTTTCGATCGTATGTAACATGTGTGATACCTCCTAAAACAAATTCTCTTTCGTTAACATTTCGTCGACAATACTCAATATCGAATTAAGCTCATAGCGGAACCGCAATCTGGTTTCATCCAGACGGGATTTGCTCCAAAGTGTCTTTGTGAGTTCGAAAGAATTTTTCCCGTTATTTAGTGCCAGCGTGACTCTGCTGTTCTCAAATTCAATCTTCGTGTAGCCGTCGACCTTCTCATCTGCAGCAACAATATGTTCCATGAATTGTGGCGTGAGAATATAGAAGGCAAGCTCGTCATCGGAAGTGATTACCTTGAACTGCTGGTTGAATGGATCGCTCTCCATCTCAACTTTGTTCTGGCTCATGCCGAGAAATTCTGCCGCACCGCTGACGATACCGGAGAGAAAACCATTTTCTTTGCGTGGTAACGCGTTCTTTTCCGTCCGTTTTTATCCCGGTAGGTATCCTTATACTGCAGATGCAGATCGCAGAAGGTAAACGGAACCCCGCGATAAGTACCGGATACATAATCCGAGCCGGAGATACGATCGTAGTTTGGAAGAATGTTGCAGTTTTTCACGAAGTCCGGGTTGATATACTCATTTGGTGCGTATTTTTCAACCTGTACCTTCTCTGCAAGCACGCCTTTGACAAGGTATTCACCGGTCAGAGATTTGATTTTCCGTTCCAATGCATTTACAGACTTTCCGAGTACGACCAGAAATCTGTGATATAATCTGTGAATCGGATAGTTTTGAATCCATAATGTACACCCCCCACTTATTTTGTAATATTTTGCATTATTATACATGGAAAAAACGATGAATGCAATGGAACTGACCGGTCGGATGCTGTATTATTTTTTGTTCTGCCTGTAATAATGTTTGCGTTGATGGTTATTCAGTTGTATTATGTAATTTGGATTGTAAAATATGTAGAAATATAAGAGATGTTTGAGATGGAGATGATGATAGGTGACAATGGATGAATTACAGCCGGGGCAGAGTGCTTATATCACGGCGGTCGGCGGAGAAGGTGCCTTGCGGCATCATCTTCTGGATATGGGACTGACGCCGGGAACGGAAGTCACTCTGCAGAAGATTGCACCGATGGGTGACCCGGTACAGATGAAGGTGCGCGGATATGAGCTTACGCTACGATTGAGTGAAGCACAGAAAATAGATGTGGATCATGTGCATGAAAAGGAAACGGAAGCCCCAAAACAGACTGTGCGTTATGAGTCGATTGAACACCCGGGGGTTGGTGAGTTAGGACAGGCGGATCCCACTCATGTACATGACGAGAAGACGGCTGTTCCGAAGGGCGGTAAGCTGACATTTGCGCTTGCCGGCAATCAGAACTGTGGCAAGACGACACTGTTTAACCAGCTGACCGGCGCCAATCAGCATGTCGGGAATTTCCCCGGTGTGACGGTTGACCGGAAGGATGGTACGATCCGGAATCATCCGGAGGCAACAGTGACAGATCTGCCTGGTATATATTCGCTTTCCCCGTATTCAAGCGAGGAGATTGTGACGCGGGAATTCCTGATTGAAGGTAAGCCAAGCGGCATTATCAATATTGTGGATGCGTCGAACTTAGAACGGAATCTGTGTCTGACGATGCAGCTGATGGAGCTTGGAATCCCGATGGTGCTTGCACTGAATATGATGGATGAGGTACGGGCGAACGGTGGTACGATCCGTGTCAATGAGCTCGAGCAGATACTTGGAATTCCGGTGGTGCCAATCTCGGCTGCGAAGAATGAAGGTATCGACGAACTGGTAAGCCATGCCATGCATGTGGCAAGATACCATGAACCGCCGGGAAGAATTGATTTCTGCCCGGACAGTAAGGATGACAAAGATCCGGTTGGAGCGGTGCATCGCTGTATCCATGCGGTTGCGCATATGATTGAAAATGATGCGAAGGAAGCCGATCTTCCTGTGCGGTTTGCTGCAACAAAGCTGATTGAGAAGGATACACCGATCGAGGATGCACTGCAGCTTGCAGAAGATAAGAAGGAAGCATTTGAGCAGATCGTGTCGGTCATGGAGAAGGAAACCGGGCTTGACCGGGAAGCGGCAATCGCCGATATGCGGTTTCAGTTTATCGGGAGATTGTGCGAGAAGACGGTTGTGCGTCCGCATGAGAGTAAAGAACACCGGAGAAGCGTAAAGATAGATAAGCTTCTGACAGGAAAATACACAGCGATTCCGTGCTTCATCGGGATTATGGCGATTGTTTTTGCCATGACCTTCAGCCTGCTTGGTGCGTGGTTGTCCGATGTGATGGCGCTTGGCGTTGATGCGGTCATTGGATGGATCGACAAGGGACTTATCGTTGCGCAGATTAATCCGGTGGTACGTTCACTTGTGGTGGATGGTATCTGTCAGGGCGTCGGAAGCGTCATCAGTTTTCTTCCTACGATCGTGATCCTGTTTTTCTTCCTGTCGATTCTGGAGGATACGGGCTATATGGCGCGGGTTGCATTTGTCATGGATAAACCGCTTCGTAAGATCGGATTATCGGGCAGAAGCTTCGTGCCGATGCTGATTGGATTTGGATGCTCTGTGCCTGCAATCATGGCGACACGGACACTCTCAAGTGAACGTGACCGGAAGATGACGATCCTGCTGACACCGTTTATGAGCTGTAGTGCGAAGCTTCCAATCTACACACTTATGATCAGTGCATTTGTGCAGCGGCAGTATCGTGTGTTTGCGATGGTCGGACTCTATCTGATTGGAATCGTGTGTGCAGTGATCTACGCACTGATTCTGAAGGTAACGAAATTCAAGGGTGAGCCGGTTCCTTTCGTCATGGAATTGCCGAACTACCGGCTGCCATCTGCCAAAAGCGTGTTGCACCTGATCTGGGAGAAAGCAAAGGGATTTATCCAGAAAGCATTTACGATTATCTTCCTTGCCTCAATCATTATCTGGTTCCTGCAGACCTTCGATCTGCGGTTTAATGTGGCTGCATCTGCGGATCAGAGCATGCTTGCCTTAATCGGAAGCCTGATTGCACCAATCTTCAAGCCGCTTGGATTCGGTGACTGGAGAGTATCAACGGCGCTGATTACAGGATTTACTGCAAAAGAGAGCGTGGTATCAACGCTTACGGTTTTGCTCGGTGGTGATGTGACGAGCGTGGCAACGTTATTCACTCCGTTTACGGCAATGGTATTCCTGATCTTTACGCTACTTTATACACCATGTGTGGCGGCGATTGCTACAGTGAAACGGGAGATGGGCGGCACGAAAGCGGCTGTGATCACGGTTATTGTGCAGTGTCTCATCGCATGGGTTGTTGCATTTCTGGTGCACGCAGTTGGATTAGCATTCGGCGTGGTATAAATGGTTGCTTCATAAATCAAAGCATAAATGAAGTTTTGATTGCGAAAAAAATTCAAAAAAGTACTTGACATTCGTTTTTAATAGGACTAGTATGTCGGTAAACAAAGAGCAAATGCTGAGAACAGAACAAGGTTTTCGAAAGGAAATACTTCAGAGAGCTGTCGGCTGGTGTGAGACAGTGTAGGATTTCGGGAATTATCCTCTGCGAGCAGTGCACTGAATTCCTAGAAGGACATTAGGTGTCACCGGTTTTCTACCGTTACATAGAAGCTTATTTCACAGATGACATGTTGAGATGATGCAAAAGATGCAAATATATCGATATGCGGTCTGTAAGATAAGAATGAGTGGTCGCATATGCGGCAAATAAAGTGGTAACGCGGAAGTTTAAACCTTCGTCTTTATATAAGACGGAGGTTTTTTATGTGTTTACTCTTTGTAACAAAAATATTCAGAAGGGAGCCGCCGCGTGGCGGGTGAGGAAGTATGAATGGTTTAGTAATTGTTTTAATCGGAATTGTAGTGTTGTTCGCGGGCTATCTTTTCTATGGCAGATGGCTTGCAAAGAAATGGGGGCTTGATCCGAAAGCTGAAACTCCGGCAGTGAAGTACGAGGATGGAGAAGACTATGTTCCATCATCCAAATTCACGGTATTTTCACATCAGTTTTCATCCATTGCAGGTGCAGGCCCTGTAACCGGACCAATCCTTGCATCTGTATTCGGCTGGGTGCCGGTATTGCTCTGGCTGTTGATCGGTGGATTGTTCTTCGGAGCCGTACAGGATTTCGGTGCTTTGTATGCATCTGTGAAGAACGAAGGAAAATCGATGGGTATGATCATCGAGAAGTATATCGGTAAGGCAGGAAGAAAGCTTTTTATGCTGTTTTGCTGGTTGTTCACATTGCTTGTTATCGCAGCATTTACGGATATGGTAGCCGGAACCTTTGTTGGTAAGGGTGTTGCAGATATGGCGAAGGAGACAAGCTACGCAAATGCATCCGCCGCTTCTATCTCTATGTTGTTTATCGTAGCAGCAATTGTATTTGGTGTAATTCAGAAACATGTAAAGAATATGAATGAGGGCGTCAGAGCTGTCATTGCAATCGCACTTTTGGTAGGTATGTTTGCGCTTGGTATGCATTTTCCATGGTATGCTACAAAGAGTGCATGGATCTACATTGTTATGGCATATCTGTTCCTTGCATCGGTTATGCCAATGTGGTTACTGATGCAGCCACGTGATTACATGACGACATTCATGCTGCTTGGCATGATCATCGGTGCGGTTGTCGGTGTTGTCGTAGCACATCCAACGATGCAGCTCAATGCATATAACGGATTTAATGTCGGTGGAAATTATCTGTTCCCAACATTGTTTGTCACGATTGCCTGTGGTGCCGTTTCCGGATTCCACAGTCTGGTATCTTCCGGTACATCATCAAAGACGATCCGGAACGAGAAGGATATGCCGATGGTTGGTTATGGTGCCATGATTGTAGAGTCCTTGCTTGGTATCATCGCGTTGGTTGTTGTTGGTGCTGTTGCAGTCAATGGTACGAAGCCGGAGGGAACACCATTTGCAATCTTCTCCAGTGGTGTTGCAGGATTCCTGGAGAAGCTTGGTCTGCCGGTTCAGCTCGCAACTGTATTTATGACAATGTGTGTATCTGCACTTGCACTGACATCGCTTGATTCCGTTGCGCGTATCGGTCGTATGTCTTTCCAGGAGCTGTTCCTCGGCGATACAACCGATACATCCAAGATGCCTGTATGGCAGAAAATTTTGACTAACAAATATTTCGCAACTGTGGTAACATTATTCTTTGGATATTTACTGACACTTGGTGGATATACTAATGTATGGCCTTTGTTTGGTTCTGCAAACCAGTTGCTTGCAGCGCTTGTATTGATTGCGCTTGCAGTATTCTTGAAGACAACCGGAAGAACCGGCTGGACACTGTACGCACCAATGTTCATCATGCTTGCCGTAACATTTACTGCATTGGTACAGAAGACAATCGCACTTGTAAAGAACATCGCCGGCGGAAATGCAACAATGCTCGTCGATGGACTGCAGTTTATCGTCGCAATCCTGCTGATGGTACTTGGTGTGCTGGTTGCATTTAGTTGTCTGAAGAAGCTGTTCACGAAGAAAGCAGAGGCTGAAAATTAGGAGAATAGCGAAATAATATAACAAAAATCGTACGTATATTACATATCAGATTTGTATAATATAAGATGTATTGAAACTAAGAAGTACTAAAGATGTTCTGATATAGGTTTTGATAATGGACGCAACCGCCGCCGATTCGCCGTCCATGGCTCAGCGGCGGCTTGTTTGAACATCGTGTTCAAACATTGCTGGATATTTACAGAACATCAAGTACTTCTATGTTCCAAACATATCTATATTCCACAAATCTGATATGTTTATATACGTACGATATTTACAAATAGGTTTCGCAATGACAAATTTTTGACTTTGGAAGGAGATACAGGATGTGTACAGCAGCGACGTATAAGACGAAGGATTTTTATTTTGGACGGACGCTTGATTATGAGTTTTCATATGGCGATGAGGTGACGGTGACACCGCGGAATTTCTGTTTCCGGTTCCGGCATATGGGTGAAGTGAAGACGCACTACGCGATGATCGGTATGGCGTATGTGGCAGATGATTATCCGCTCTACTATGATGCCGTAAATGAGAAGGGACTCGGTATGGCAGGCTTGAATTTCGTTGGGAATGCGAAGTATCAGGACGTGCAGGCAGGTCGTGAGAATGTGGCACAGTTTGAGTTTATTCCATGGATCTTGAGTCAGTGTGCAACGGTGCTCGAAGCACGCAAAGCGTTAGAGAAGATGAATCTCGTTGGAACACCATATAGTGAGAAGCTGCCATGTGCATCGCTGCATTGGATGATTGCAGATAAGGGTGCCGCAATCGTGGTAGAATGTGTGGAGGATGGCTTGCATGTCTATGACAATCCGGTCGGAGTGCTGACCAACAATCCACCATTTCCGGTGCAGATGTTCATGCTGAACAATTACATGCATGTATCACCAAGCCAGCCGGAAAATTACTTTGCGAAGGAGCTTCCGCTTGCAACATATAGCCGAGGCATGGGTGGACTTGGACTTCCGGGTGATCTTTCGTCAGCGTCGCGGTTTGCGAAGGTCGCATTTACAAAGCTGCATGCAATCTCCGGAGAGTCAGAAGCGGAGAGCGTGAGCCAGTTCTTCCATATCTTAGGTTCCGTAGAACAGCAGCGTGGCTGTTGTGAGGTGGAGCCGGGAAAATATGAGATTACGATCTATACATCCTGTGTCAATGCGGACAAGGGAATCTATTATTATACAACTTATGAGAATCATCAGATTCAGGCGGTGGATATGCACCGGGAGAATCTGGATGGAGATACACTTCGACGGTATCCGCTGATCAACGAAGAGCAGATTCGTGTGGTGAATTAAGAAGTGTGGATAAAATAATGAAATAGTTTGCTTTTTGCAGCAGCTAGGGATTTAGGCAGTCGATGAAAGTCGGCTGCTTTTTTATGTTAGTTTGAGTGGTAAATTGGGGGAAAAGTTGAGAAATCGGAAAAATCCCCCAACCGGAAGCTATTGGGAAGCAAGCGTGTTGGGGGAAAAGTTGGAAAATTGGGAAAATTCCCCGAACACAGAAAAATGGGGCGTCCAGATATGGGCCGGAATAAAGATCGCGTCCGGGCAGGCGTCCATGGTCATCTGCAGAAGATCACGGCTGTCCATGCCCAGAATGGGCCGTCCGTCGCTGTGCAGGTTGCCCACGGCTTCCAGCCGATGGGCCAGCTCCTCCGCCTCGTCCAGCCCGGGCAGCAGGATGACGTGATGCACCTTCCGGGTCTTGCCATCCTTCTTGTAGATGGTGCTGATTTCCCCGGATACCACAAAGCGGACGGGGTCTCCCCCGCCGGCCACGCCGGACGGCAGGGCGAACTCCTTCCGCAGTGCATATACGCCGTCCCCGGCAGGCTCCAGCATTTCCCGAAGCTCCGACCGCCAGACAGGATGGGTAAAGTCCCCCGTGCCTACCAGCCCGATGCCCTTGCGGCGCGCCCACAGGTCCAGATGGGGCGCGTCGCAGTCGGAGGAGGTGGCCCGGGAATATTTGGAATGAATGTGCAGATCGGCAATGTACATGGCTTTTTCCTCTTCAGCACGTCAGGTTTCCGTTTTGTAAATTTCGTCAGCGGCGGTCTTCTCCGGTGGAAAACCGCACCCGGGAGGCGGCGCGCTGCTTCTGCATATACTGCTGATAGGTCATGTCAGGCTTTTCTTCCTCTTTTCGGACGGGCCGGTCTTCCAGAAAGGGCGTTTCCAGAAACAGGGGCTCCGCCTTGGGACGAACCGGCTGGACATTGGGCCGTTCCAGCCGCGTAGCGCGGAATTCCGCCTGACGTTCCGCATTTTTCAGGGGCTTGGGCTCTCGAATGGGCTTGGGTTCCCGAACAGAACGCGGAGCTTCCGGC
>ENA-OUQG01000356-OUQG01000356.1-human-gut-metagenome-genome-assembly--contig:-NODE-356-length-28961-cov-9.271605_pt1 | contig 28961 bp, 28 predicted proteins | sample MGYA00237943_ERZ548823 | MGnify/ENA primary metagenome ERZ548823 (study PRJEB26490, sample SAMN05194731) | human gut metagenome | biome: terrestrial biome; feature: human-associated habitat; material... | reverse complement strand
GCAAGTGTATATTTCAAAAAAATAATTCCAATGATTCCCACGATTCCTGCTGCAATTACTCCAGCAACAAATGGTTTGGTCTTCGGATGTACAACAAAAATTAAAATGCATGTAATTGCAAACACAATAATTGCTGTACTCAGATTATCCGTCAATAGAAAGACTCCCAGTGTTGCAACAAGGCCATAACCAAGCAGGATCTTAATTCCATCCCATTTTTTCGCCTTTTGCCCAAAGAGACAGATTTCATATGCTATAAATAGAATCACCGCAATCTTCGTAAACTCTGCCGGCTGCAGTGACAGTCCACCTGGAAGCCTGATCCACCTTCTTGCTCCATTTACTGTCTTGCCAAGTGGTGTCTGCACCAATGCCATCAAAAACATTGAAAACCAAAAAAATTCTTTTGCATACGCACCATACAGATGATAGTCAATCTTAGAAACGATAAACATTGCAATAAATCCGATAATACCGATAATCGCCTGTCTTGTAAAGAAAAACATATCATTATTATAATCATTCTGTGCACTGTAGGCACTACTGCTGTAAAGCATTACAAGTCCAAAGCACATCAGAAAAATAATTACAAGAAGCAGATCATAATCATAATAAGGTTTTCCCTTTTCTCTTGTCCTTTTACGTTTTGTACTCGCAGACCTTTCCACTATTTGCCGTTTCCCCTGTACCGCAGTCTGCTGAGAATACGGAGAACCTGACGTTCTCACAACCTTCTGTCTCTGCTCCATTGAGCTTCGATACTTCCTATAAGCATCACTCTCATAGTTTCTCATACATACTCCCATCTAAAATCTGTATCCATTCTATTTTTTAACATTCCCAATTAATAAACAGCAGATACATTTTTTATTATTGAACACTCATCGCCGGATGAACCGGTTTTCCATGCTCAAAGAATCTGTCATACCATACGAGGAAGATATAAACTGTCCAGATCTTACGGCTGTTATCCGTCTTCTCATTCGTATTCTTTCCGTTCTTATGATCATCAAGCATCTTAAGCAAGAGCTTCGTATCAAAGAACTTCTTCGCTGCATCAGACTCAAACATCTCTTTTACAATATTATAATACTTCTCTTCCTTCAACCATACACGAATCGGAATTGGGAATCCCAGTTTCTTCTTCTCCGCTGTCTTACTTCTGATATGTCGCTCTGCCGCAGCACGCAATGCAACCTTCGTCTTTGGCGCACGTACTTTGTATTTTAACGGAAGTGTCTCGGCAAGTTCAAGTACTTCTCTGTCAAGGAACGGAACTCTGACTTCAAGAGAATTCGCCATTCCCATCTTGTCACCCTTCATCAGAATATCATGCACCAGCCATAAATGAAGATCCACATACTGCATCTTTGTCACAGGATCTTTTCCTTTTACACGTGCATACAATGGTTTTGTTACTTTTTGGATTCCCGGCTTACACCCTTTTTTCAAAATACGATTTGCCTCACGCTCTGTAAAAATATTCGTCGCATTTGCGAAATATCTCTCTTCCAATGTCTTTCCGTGACGCATAAGGAAACCTCTCCCCTTCATACCACGTGGCAGACAGCGTTCTGCAAACGCACCCAGGAGACGGCGTACCGGCATCGGTATTTTATTAAAAGAAGTATGTTCCAAAGGTTCACAATATATGTTATATCCTCCAAACAATTCATCAGAACCTTCTCCTGAAAGAACTACCTTAACCTTCTTGGACGCTTCTGCACTGAGGAAATAAAGTGCGATTGCAGCCGGATCTGCGACCGGCTCATCCATATAATACTGAATATCCGAAAGCTTATCCCAATATTCTTCCGGTGAAATCACCTTAGCGTCATTCTTCATGTTAATGCTTGCTGCAAATTCCTTTGCATCCTGAATCTCACTGTACTTTCCTTCATCAAATCCGACTGTAAAAGTACGATCCACCTGTCCCAGATAAGTCAGATAACTGGAGTCCACACCACTGGAAAGGTAAGAAGCAACCTCTACATCACTGATTTTATGCTTCTCAACGGAATCCTTCATCACACGTTCTACATCATCCACCACTTCTTTGAAAGGCTTCTTACAGTCTCCTGTGAAATGAGGTTCAAAATAACGTGTAATGTTCATTTTTCCATTTTCATATATAAAGTAATGTCCTGGCTGTACACAGAACACCCCTTTAAAAAATGTCTCATTCGTAGGAACAAACTGGAAAGAAAGATAGTTGCCAAGCGCCTCTTCATTGAACACCTTATCAAACTTCGGATGCTCCATAAATGCTTTGATTTCAGAAGCAAACATCAATGTACCATTCATATTCGCATAATATAGCGGTTTGATTCCAAAAATATCTCTCGCTGCAAACAATCTTTTCTTCTTTGTATCCCAGATTGCAAAAGCATACATTCCGCGAAGACGGTCTACCAGTTTCTCGCCCCACTCTTCGTATCCATGAATCAGTGTCTCTGAATCTGTATTCGATACAAACTCATGACCTGCCGCTTTCAGTTCTTCTCTCAGGTCCTGGTAATTATAAATCTCTCCATTAAATACAAGAACCATGCTGCGATCCTCATTGTACAACGGCTGATCACCAACGGAAGAAAGATCTATGATACTCAGACGGCGAAATCCGAGTGCTGCATCTTCATCCACATACTTTCCCGCACTATCCGGTCCCCTGTGTACGATTGTATTCATCATATTAACAAGTACCTGTTCTCTGTCATCAACTTCTCCGACAAATCCTGCAAATCCACACATATGCATTCTCCTTCTTTAATTACTATCCACTGTATCCCTACAACAGACAATAAACATCTTTTATTATAGCCTCTTTTACTCAGGGAAAAAAGTCCCTTTCATCAAAAAACAGAAAAATACTGTGAGTATAACATCACAGTATCCCCATTGATCGTATATTTAATTGTTATGGTTTCCCCATCAACGCGTATATTATATCTGATTTATAGGGAAAAGTAAAGGGGGATTTTTGAGCAGTATTTACATAAAATGTAAATCAGGGATTGCCGTCTGACAATCCCTTTCACAAAATAAACACTTCATCTTCATTCAAATTCTGGGTTGATCGCATAGAAATTCTTACTGTCAAGATGTTCCTGTACAATTCTTAGACTTTCACCAAATCTCTGATAATGCACAATCTCTCTTTCTCTCAGAAAACGGATCGGATCACAGATTTCAGGATCTTTAATCAGCCGCAGGATATTATCATACGTAGTCCGCGCTTTTTGCTCTGGGGCGACCTTGTAAGTACAACATATACAAAAATATAGAGGGTAAAGCAGATATTCCGCCTTTCCAGTGTATCAATTCAGACGTTCAGAAATGAGCGTCTATTTTTTTACCCTAAAGCCAGAAAGGATGTGATACCACGAAGAAATCACCACCGCCGGAGCGTTCCCCTCCGCTTCCAGACCGTAACCCGAAACCAACCATCAAACACAACATTCAGAAAGGACAGGTACATCTATATGGAATTAAAATTCGTTATCCCCAACATGGAAAAGACATTCGGCAACTTGGAGTTTGCCGGAGAAGACAAAACAGAACAGAGAAGAATCAACGGACGCATGGCGGTACTTTCTCGCAGCTTCAATCTTTATTCAGACATACAGAGGGCAGATGATATTGTGGTTATTCTCCCTGCCGAAGCCGGAGAGAAGCATTTTGACTTTGAGGAACGTGTGAAGCTCGTCAATCCCCGTATTATCGCAGAGGGCTATAAAATTGGCACAAGGGGCTTTACTAACTACATTTTACACGCTGACGATATGGTAAAAGCGTAAGGAAAAGGAGGACATCAGACTATGAGATTAGCAAACGGAATTGTGATTGACAAGGAAGCAACATTCGGGGCATTGAAATTTTCTGCCCTCCGCCGTGAGGTTCACCTCCAGAATGAAGACGGCTCGGTATCAGAAGAAATCAAGGAGCGTACCTATGACTTAAAATCCAGAGGACAGGGGCGTATGATTCAGGTTTCTATCCCTGCCAGCGTGCCATTAAAGGAGTTCGATTACAACGCAGAGGTGGAACTTATCAATCCAGTGGCAGATACCGTGGCAACGGCTACCTTTCAGGGAGCAGAGGTGGACTGGTACATCAAGGCAGAGGATATTGTCCTAAAAAGAGGGGCTGCCATGAATCCGCAGACACCAAAGAAAGACCACCTAATAGCAAAATAACTTGATAAACCTATTGCGTTTTATAAATAATAAAAGTTAAATTTCCCTCTATTTCTATTGGGAAAATTGTTGTTTTAATAAAAAATAAATGGTAGTATTATGTAAATAAATATTTAGATAAGGGGTGTCTATATGAAAAAACTCGTCGGAGAAATGTCGGATTTATTGAATAAAATCGTAAAATTTTCAGATGACTATGCAGACGTCAAAGATATCTTTCTTAATGACTCTACAATGGAGTTGGCAGAGGATGCAATAGGTTCACTTAAATTTTTAAATAATTCTAGGAAAGCACTATCAATTATTAAGTTCAAATATTTCTTAAAAGGACTTAACTATGAAAATGCTGATAAAGAAAGTATTGAAAAACTAATTAGATATGTAGATAATCAATCCAAAGCTGAATTCATTACAAACTCTTTTGACAAAATAATTTCGTCAAATTCAAAATTAGCCTGCTGCGTAATGGGACTAATGTTAAATGATATAGGACAACATAATGATGATATATCACAAGAAGATTTGATAATGTTAAATGCACTTCCTATGCTTAATGATTTCGACATAAAAAACTTTCATTATTTATATAAAATTTCCTCAAAAAATCACAAAAGTAATCATAATATTTCCCCAAAAGATATTAAGGAATGCGTACAATTATACAATATTACTCGTAGAAATTTATATTTAACAATGGGAGTATTAGAAAAATATAACTTGATGGACAAAAACATAGATGTTGATTTAGACATAGACGAGGATAACTTAGACTTTAGCAGCGTAGATTGTGATGAAACATATTATTTCAATTCAATAAGCCAAAAATTATACACTTATAGCAGTATGTTATTTAAAGATTAAAATAACACTTTTTATCTATTATACAAAATTCATATTAAACCATAAAGCAGATAATTCATTTTTATTGAGTTATCTGCTTTTCATATTCTTAAAAAGGAGAACTTTCCCATGAAGCAGCTTTTCCCCCGTGGAAAACGTATCCGTCCCACGGATAAAGACCTTGTGTTCCATGCTGCCCTTGCCGCCCTGTTTCCTGTCTTCCTGCTGGTTGTCCTGCTGTTTCATATCCGGCAAATTGCCGGAACCAACTGGCAGGAAGTGTCCCTCTCCCAGATAACACAGGATGTAAATATCCCTTATCTTCTATTCAGCATGGGCGTGGCAGGAATGGTATGTCTTGTCGCAGTTCTTCTGTTCCGGCGATACCGCAGGGATGAAGTAAAGCAGCTCATCCACCGCCAAAAGCTGGCAAGAATGGTGTTGGAAAACAAGTGGTATGAATCTGAACAGAGAAAGGAAGACGCTTTTTTCAAGGACTTGTCTTCCAGCCGTTCCAAAGAAACCATCACTTACTTTCCCAAAATCTACTACCGGATGAAACAGGGCTTGCTCCATATCCGTGTAGAAATCACCTTGGGGAAATATCAAGAACAGCTCTTAAACTTGGAGAAAAAGCTGGAAAGCGGCTTGTACTGTGAGCTGACGGATAGGGAATTAAAGGATTCCTATGTGGAGTACACCCTGCTCTATGATACCATTGCCAACCGTATCTCCATTGAGGACGTACAGGCAAAGAACGGCAGGCTCCGGCTTATGAAAAATGTCTGGTGGGAGTATGACAAGCTGCCCCATATGCTCATTGCCGGAGGAACCGGCGGCGGAAAGACCTACTTTATCCTGACTCTCATTGAAGCCCTGCTCCGCACCAACGCCGTCCTGTTCGTCTTAGACCCAAAGAACGCCGACCTTGCGGATTTACAGGCGGTTATGCCGGATGTGTACTACAAAAAGGAAGATATGCTCTCCTGCATTGACCGTTTCTATGAGGAAATGATGAAACGCAGCGAAGACATGAAGCTCATGGAGAATTACCGGACAGGGGAAAACTACGCTTACTTGGGACTTCCGTCAAATTTCCTTATCTTTGATGAATATGTGGCATTTATGGAAATGCTCGGCACAAAAGAAAATGCCGCTGTCCTCAACAAATTAAAACAAATCGTTATGCTTGGGCGGCAGGCTGGCTTCTTCCTGATTCTCGCCTGCCAGCGTCCGGACGCAAAGTATCTGGGGGACGGAATCCGTGACCAGTTCAATTTCCGTGTGGCTCTGGGGCGGATGTCGGAAATGGGCTATGGGATGATGTTCGGGGAAACCACAAAGGACTTCTTCCTAAAGCAGATAAAAGGGCGTGGCTATGTGGATGTGGGAACCAGCGTTATCTCGGAGTTTTACACGCCCCTTGTCCCAAAAGGACACGATTTCCTCAAAGAAATTAAAAAGCTCATAGACAGCAGGCAGGGAGTGCAGGCGGCGTGCGAAGCAAAAGCCGCAGAAACGGACTGACCTGCTGTAGCTGGTGTGCCGTAAGGCACGCCAGCATAAACCCCTCGTATCTAACAGAGGGGTACAAATCGACAGGCAACAATCAAACAACAGGGCAGAATCCCACGGTACACAAGGGATTTTCCCCATATCCGGCGTGTGTCAACAAGGCTCTGAAAGTTGACATACGCTTTTTTAGACAGGAGGGATTTTCACTGAATGAAAAAACATGGGTACGGGACATCAAAGAGAAACGGGAAGTTTACGGTATCTCACAACAGAAACTTGCCCTAGCTGCCGGAATCACCCGTCCGTACCTGAGCGATATTGAAACGGGCAAGGCTCACCCGTCCGAAGCATTACAGGAAGCCATCACGGAAGCTCTGGAACGCTTCAATCCAGACGCTCCCCTTGAAATGCTCTTTGACTATGTGCGGATTCGCTTTCCCACTACGGATGTGAAGCATATCGTGGAAGACGTGCTGCGGCTAAAGCTCCCCTACTTTATCCATGAAGACTACGGTTTCTACTCTTACACAGAGCATTACTATCTGGGGGATATTTTCGTTCTGGTATCACCGGAACTGGAAAAAGGGGTGCTGATGGAACTGAAAGGGCGTGGCTGCCGCCAGTTTGAAAGCTATCTGCTGGCACAGGAACGGAGCTGGTATGAGTTTTTCATGGATGTTCTCATGGAGGACGGCGTGATGAAGCGGCTTGACCTCGCCATCAATGACAAAACGGGAATCCTGAACATTCCCCATCTGACAGAGAAGTGCCGGAATGAGGAATGTATCTCGGTCTTCCGCAGCTTCAAAAGCTACCGCAGCGGCGAACTGGTACGGCGTGAGGAAAAAGAATGTATGGCGAACACCCTGTATATCGGTTCCCTCCAAAGTGAGGTGTACTTCTGCATTTACGAAAAGGACTATGAGCAGTACAAAAAGCATGATATTCCCATTGCGGACGCAGAGGTAAAGAACCGCTTTGAAATCCGGCTGAAAAATGAGCGTGCCTTTTACGCCATCCGTGACCTGTTAGAACATGACAATCCAGAACGGACAGCCTTTCAAATCATCAACCGCTATGTCCGGTTCGTGGACAAGGACGATACGAAACCCCGTTCTGACTGGCGTATCAGTGAGGAATGGGCGTGGTTCATTGGGGAACACAGGGGAAGCCTGAAACTGACAACCAAACCGGAACCCTATTCCTTTGAACGCACCCTGCACTGGCTCTCCCATCAGGTAGCACCCACATTAAAGCTGGCTCTCCGTCTGGATAAGATGAACCACACCCAGATTGTCCATGACATCATCACCCATGCAAAGCTGACGGAGAAGCACGAAAAAATCCTGAAGCAGCAAGCCGCCGCTGCAAAGGAGGTGGTGCTTTAACGGCGGCAATTTTGGAACCTAAGAACTCTTACAGGAAAGAAAGGAGCTTTTATGAATTTCGGACAGAATCTTTACAACTGGTTTTTATCCAACGCCCAGTCCCTTGTGCTGCTGGCAATCGTGGTAATTGGACTGTACCTCGGATTTAAGAGGGAATTTTCCAAACTTATCGGTTTTCTGGTAGTTTCCCTTGTAGCGGTTGGGCTGGTCTTCAATGCGGACGGTGTAAAGGACATCTTACTGGAACTGTTCAATAAGATTATCGGTGCATAGGAAACCCTTGTTACACTTCCGTTATGGAGCAAGCTCTGATTGCTTCATGGCGGAAGTCCACTAGGGGCTTGGGGAGCGTAACTCCCCAAAAGAAAGAAGATGTAATATGATAGTGTATGATAATTGAGATAAACTAAGAATGGTGGTATAATTTCTTTATATAGTAATTGAAAGTGGAGGAAATGTATGAAGGATTTTATTGATTTTTTGAAATTACCACCGAACATTTTAGGAGCTTTATCTATTGCCAGTGGTACATTATTATTATTGCCTCAAAAGTTAGCCCAAAAGTTTTATATTATAAATTTTCGGGAAAAATATGGTTTTACAATAGGCATTGTTTTTGTGATTTCCACAGCCTTACTAATAGTTTTATTACTATCTAAAATTTTTCATTTCTTTTATGACAAGTATGCTTCAAAGAAATTAGGAACTGCTCAGATTAAATATTTGAAAAATATGACACCAGAACAGGTGACAATCATTCGGGAGTTTTTACATGAACCAACTCACACCCTGCCATTACCCATGAACAATGGATTAGTAATAGAACTTCAACATTTACAAATATTAACCCTTGCCGGACAAACTCATTTAGTAAGTATGTTAGACCCACAAATCAATTATTTTTTACAACCTTGGGTAATTAAAAAAATCAATAGTGATGAAGAATTAAAGCGAATATTTTATTAGAAAAATGGCAACTGACAAACAAAGTTAGTTGCCATTTTTTGTTCTAAGAAAGGACGTGATACTGATTGAGGAAATGAGAATCTACATCCTGAACACCACACGGTTTTACCATGAGGATTTTGAGGAATACCCTGGGGCATGGTTTTCCTGTCCTGTGGATTTTGAAGAAATCAGGGAACGTCTTGGCGTTCAGAGTGAGGAAGAAATCGAAATTGAAGACTATGAGCTGCCGTTTCCATTGGAGGGCAACACAAGGCTCTGGGAAATCAACGCCCTTTGCCGGATGGTACAGGAAATGCAGGGAACGCCCCTCTATTATGAAATGGATGTGGTACAAAAGCGGTGGTTTCCCAGCTTTACAGAATTTATCGACCACAAAGACCAGATACGCTGCTATCCGGTGCAGGACGGGGAAGCTCTCGCCCGTTATCTGGTGCAGGAGGTACAGCTATTTGGAGAAGTACATCCAGACCTGTTGAACCATATCGACTACGCTGCCATTGGTCGGGAACTGGAAAATAGTGAACACTACCTGTTTACGGACAATGGTATCTTTTATTACCGCTAAAAGGAGGTGGAGGAACTTGGAGGAAATGCGGATTTACATTGCCAACTTAGGCAAATACAATGAGGGCGAACTGGTAGGGGCATGGTTCACGCCACCTGTGGACTTTGAGGAAGTCAAGGAACGTATCGGCTTGAATGATGAGTATGAGGAATACGCCATCCATGATTATGAGCTGCCCTTTGCGATTGACGAATATACCCCCATTGAGGAAGTCAACCGCCTGTGTGAGATGGTGGAGGACTTACCGGAATATATTCAGGAGGAACTATCGGAGCTGCAATCCTACTTTGGCAGTATCGAAGAACTCTGTGAGCATGAAGACGATATTATCTGCCATTCCGGCTGTGACGATATGGCGGATGTGGCTCGCTGCTATCTGGAAGAAAGCGGACAACTTGGGGAACTTCCGGCACACTTACAAAACTATATCGACTATGCCGCCTATGGGCGTGACATGGAATTGGAGGGAACCTTTGTTGTCACAAACCACGGCGTATATGAAATCTTACGGTAGACCCGTCTGTATCTCTTTCAGGAAATACAGGCGGATTTTTTGATTCAGGGGTGGCTTTTGCTGCCCCATCTTTTAGAAAGGACGGATAACATGAAAAAAATACGAAGCTATACCAGTATCTGGTCGGTGGAAAAGGTACTCTATTCCATCAATGATTTTAAACTGCCATTCCCCATCACGTTCACACAGATGGCGTGGTTCGTGATGTCGGTGTTTGCGGTTATGCTCTTGGGGAACCTCCCTCCTCTTTCGTTCATTGACGGAGCATTTTTGAAATACTTCGGCGTACCCTTTGCCCTCACTTGGTTCATGTGCCAGAAGACCTTTGACGGGAAGAAGCCTTACGGCTTCCTGAAATCCGTACTGGCATATCTGGTACGCCCGAAACTGACCTATGCAGGAAAGCCCGTGAAGCTGGAAAAGGAATATCCGGCACAACCCATCACGGCAGTAAGGAGTGATATTTATGGCATATCCGATTAAGTATATCGAAAATAACCTTGTATTCAACCATGACGGGGAGTGCTTCGCTTACTATGAGCTGCTTCCCTACAACTATTCTTTTTTAAGCCCTGAACAGAAATATCAGGTACACGATTCCTTCCGGCAGCTTATCGCCCAGAACAGGGACGGGAAGATTCACGCCCTGCAAATCAGCACCGAATCCAGCATACGGGCAGCACAGGAACGCTCCAAACAGGAAGTGACGGGCAAGTTAAAGGACGTTGCCTGTGCAAAGATTGACGCACAGACCGAAGCCCTCATTTCCATGATAGGGGAAAATCAGGTGGACTACCGCTTTTTTATCGGCTTCAAGCTGCTTGTCAATGAGCAGGAAGTCACCATGAAGCAATTTCGCAGGGAAGCAAAGACCGCCGTTTCCGATTTCCTCCATGAAGTCAACCACAAACTCATGGGGGATTTTGTTTCCATGAGCAGTGAGGAAATCTGGCGGTTTCAGAAGATGGAAAAACTGTTGGAGAATAAAATCTCACGCCGCTTCAAAGTCCGGCGGCTTAACAAGGACGATTTTGGCTATCTGATTGAGCATTTATACGGACAGACCGGAACTGCCTACGAAGATTATGAGTATTATCTTCCGAAGAAACGGTTTCAGGAAGAAACGCTGGTGAAATACTATGACCTCATCAAACCCACCCGTTGTCTGATAGAGGAAAACCAGCGGTATCTGAAAATCGAACAGGAAGACGGGACGGTCTATGCCGCCTACTTTACTATCAACAGCATTGTGGGGGAACTGGACTTCCCATCCTCGGAAATCTTTTACTATCAGCAGCAGCAATTTACTTTTCCCATTGATACCTCTATGAATGTGGAGATTGTCACAAACCGGAAAGCCCTCTCCACGGTGCGGAACAAGAAAAAAGAGCTGAAAGATTTGGACAACCACGCATGGCAGAATGACAGTGAAACCAGTACAAACGTGGTGGACGCTTTAGACAGCGTAAATGAACTGGAATCCACCTTAGACCAGAGCAAGGAATCCATGTACAAACTGTCCTATGTAGTGCGTGTGACGGCTCCCGACTTGGAAGAACTGAAACGCCGCTGCAATGAGGTGAAAGATTTTTATGATGATTTGAACGTGAAGCTGGTTCGCCCCTTTGGGGATATGCTGGGGCTGCATGGGGAATTTCTCCCTGCCAGTAAACGGTATCTGAACGATTACATCCAGTATGTCACCAGTGACTTCCTCGCTGGTCTTGGCTTTGGGGCAACCCAGATGTTGGGGGAATCGGAGGGCATTTATATCGGGTACAGCCTTGATACAGGAAGAAACGTGTACTTAAAGCCTGCCCTTGCCAGTCAGGGAGTAAAAGGCTCTGTCACCAACGCCCTTGCTGCCGCTTTTGTCGGCTCCCTCGGCGGTGGAAAATCATTCAGTAACAACATGATTGTTTATTATTCCGTTTTATTTGGGGCACAGGCACTCATTGTTGACCCGAAAGCAGAACGGGGACGGTGGAAAGAAACCCTGCCGGAAATCGCCCATGAAATCAATATCGTAAACCTGACCTCGGAGGAACAGAACAGGGGCTTGCTCGACCCGTATGTGATTATGGAGAACCCAAAGGATTCCGAATCACTGGCAATCGACATCCTGACCTTTTTAACGGGCATTTCCAGCCGTGACGGGGAAAAGTTCCCTGTTCTTCGGAAAGCCATTCGTGCAGTGACAAACAGTGAGGAACGGGGACTTTTCAAGGTGATTGAGGAACTTCGGGCGGAGGGAACCACCATCAGCACCAGCATAGCCGACCATATCGAATCCTTTACGGACTATGACTTTGCACACCTGCTCTTTTCGGATGGGGATGTCACACAGTCCATCAGCCTTGAAAAGCAGCTCAATATCATTCAGGTGGCGGATTTGGTTCTGCCGGATAAGGAAATCTCGTTTGAAGAATACACCACAATGGAGCTGCTTTCCGTGGCAATGCTCATTGTAATCAGCACCTTTGCCCTCGACTTCATCCACACCGACCGCAGCGTGTTTAAGATTGTGGATTTGGATGAAGCATGGAGCTTCCTACAGGTGGCACAGGGCAAGACCCTTTCCATGAAGCTGGTTCGTGCCGGACGTGCCATGAACGCAGGCGTTTACTTTGTGACCCAGAACACGGACGATTTGCTGGATGAAAAGCTGAAAAACAATCTGGGCTTGAAGTTTGCATTCCGCTCCACGGACATCAACGAAATCAAGAAGACCCTCGCCTTTTTCGGGGTGGATTCCGAAGATGAAAACAACCAGAAGCGGCTCCGTGACTTGGAAAACGGACAGTGCCTTATCAGTGATTTGTACGGGCGTGTGGGGGTGATACAGTTCCATCCTATCTTTGAAGACCTGTTCCATGCCTTTGACACCAGACCGCCTGTTAGAAAAGAGGTGGAGGAATGAAGATAAGAAAGCCCATCCAGCAGGGGACAGCTCTTGTCCCTTGCCGGACAAAGGGAGAAAACTCTTTTAAAAAAATCGGGAGTATAGCAGGAAAAGTGCTTCTGGCACTCCTGCTCATCCTCCTGCTGCTGGCAGTCTTCGGCACAGCCGCCCACGCTGCCGGACTGGTGGATGATACGGTAGACGCTGCCAACGAATACAGCAAATATCCTCTGGACAACTACCAGCTTGATTTTTATGTGGACAGCGGATGGGACTGGCTCCCGTGGAACTGGCTGGACGGTATCGGAAAACAGGTGATGTACGGGCTGTATGCCATCACAAATTTTATCTGGACAATCAGCCTGTACCTTTCCAACGCCACGGGGTATCTGATTCAAGAAGCCTACTCGCTGGACTTTATTTCCTCTACGGCGGATTCCATTGGAAAAAATATGCAGACCTTGGCAGGCGTTACCACAGGCGGCTTGTCCTCGGAAGGATTTTATATCGGGTTCCTGCTGATTCTCATTTTGGTGGTGGGGATTTACGTTGCCTACACAGGGCTTATCAAACGGGAAACCACAAAAGCCATCCATGCCGTTGTCAATTTCGTGGTGGTGTTCGTGCTGTCCGCTGCCTTTATCGCCTATGCTCCTGATTATATCGGGAAAATCAATGAATTTTCCGCAGACATCAGCAATGCCAGCCTGACCCTTGGTACAAAGATTGTGCTGCCAAACTCGGGAAGTCAAGGAAAAGACAGTGTGGATTTGATACGGGACAGCCTGTTTTCCATTCAGGTCAAGCAGCCGTGGCTCCTGCTGCAATACGGCAACTCGGATGTGGAAAGCCTTGGGGCTGACCATGTGGAACGCCTGCTCTCAACCAGTCCAGACGAAAACAACGGGCAGGACAGGGAAGAAATCGTAGTGGAGGAAATCGAAGACAGGGAAAACACCAACCTTACCATCACAAAGACCATCAACCGCTTGGGAACCGTCTTCTTCCTGTTCATGTTCAATATCGGTATCTCCATTTTTGTATTCCTGCTCACGGGGATAATGATTTTCTCACAGGTACTTTTTATTATCTACGCCATGTTCCTGCCTGTGAGCTTCCTCCTTAGCATGGTTCCCTCTTTTGAGGGGATGTCAAAACGTGCCATTACAAAGCTGTTCAATACCATCCTTACCAGAGCCGGAATCACCCTGATTATCACGGTAGCGTTCAGCATTTCCACCATGCTCTACAACCTGTCTGGGGAATACCCGTTCTTCCTGACGGCGTTCTTGCAGATAGTGACCTTTGCTGGAATTTATTTCAAGCTGGGGGATTTGATGGGGATGTTCTCCTTACAGAGTGGGGATTCCCAAAGCATGGGGAGCCGTATCATGCGAAGACCCCGTATGCTCATGCACGCCCATATGCACCGTTTACAGCATAAGTTAGGACGTTCTGTGGCGGCTCTTGGGGCTGGTACGGCTGCCTACCATGCAGGAAAACAGGCTGGCTCAGACCAGAGAACTGCTTCCAGCTCCGGCTCTTCCAAACGGACGCAGGCAGACCACAGCAGACCAGACGGACAGGCAGCACCGGAAAAGGAATCCGCATGGAAACGGGCTGGCTCTGCGGTAGGTGCAGTGGCAGATACCAAAGATAAGATAGCCGATACTGCCGGACAGTTTCGGGAGCAGGCAAAGGATTTGCCTGTCAATGCAAAGTACGCCCTTTACCACGGGAAAACACAGGTATCAGAGGGAGTACGGGATTTTACTTCCAGCGTGACCCAGACCCGAACTGCCAGAGCCGAACAGCGAAACGCACAGGCAGAAAGCCGCAGACAGACCATTGCAGAACGCAGGGCGGAACTGGAACAGGCAAAACAGCCGCAAAAGACAGCTTCCGAAGCACCCAAAGGGGCGGCTCCTGTCCATGAACGCCCTGTTACTGCAAAGCAGCCAGAAGATTTCCGACATCATGCAGGAAAACCAGCCATGCAGCCAGCTTCCCCATCCATCAGGGAACGGGGACAGGTTTCTTATGGGGGAACTGTGGCGGAACGGGCTTCGGTTCCGGTGGTAAAAGCAGCTTCCATCCACCATGAGCAAACACCGCCAGTAAGGACGGAACGCCAGATACTCCCTCCGGTTTCACCAGACAAACCAGAGGAAAGACAAAAGACAAGTCCCACCATCACCCCTGCTGCTCCCCATCCGGCAAGACCTGTCCAGAATGATACGGCTCCTGTGATACCGGAAAGAAAACGGGCTGCCCCTGTGGTAAAAGAATCGAACTTTACCATCCGGCGTACCACCGCCAGAAAGGAGTGGACAAAAACGGTAAAAGCGGCTGCCAAACAAAAGAAAGGGGAGAAACCATGAAGTTAAGACACCTTTTCTTTGCTTGTTCCGGCGTGTTCGTGATGATGTTCTCCCTGCTCCTTTTGGTGGTAATTGTCTTCTCGGATGAGGAAGACGGCGGAAGCGGCGGAAACCTTATCTATGGGGGCGTGAGCGTATCACAGGAAGTCCTCGCCCATAAGCCTATGCTGGAAAAGTATGCAAGGGAATATCGCATAGAGGAATACTTAAATGTGCTGCTCGCCATCATTCAGGTGGAATCCGGCGGCACGCTGGAAGACGTTATGCAGTCCTCGGAATCTCTGGGGCTTCCCCCGAACTCCCTTAGCACAGAGGAATCCATCAAACAGGGCTGCAAATATTTCTCGGAACTGCTCGCAGCGGCAGAAACAAAGGGCTGTGACTTAAACAGTGTGATTCAGTCCTACAACTACGGCGGCGGTTTCCTAGACTACGTGGCAGGACGTGGGAAAAGGTACACCTTTAAACTGGCAGAGAGCTTCGCAAGGGACAAATCCGGCGGAAAAAAAGTCACCTACACCAACCCTGTTGCGGTAGAGAAAAACGGGGGCTGGCGGTATTCCTATGGAAATATGTTCTATGTCCTCTTGGTATCGCAATACCTGACCGTGGCACAGTTTGATGATGAAACGGTACAGGCTATCATGGAGGAAGCCTTAAAGTATGAGGGCTGGACGTATGTGTACGGGGGCGATTCTCCCTCCACTTCCTTTGACTGTTCAGGACTGGTGCAGTGGTGCTATGGCAAGGCAGGAATCGCCCTGCCACGGACAGCACAGGAACAGTATAATGTGACGCAGCACATCCCCCTGTCCGAAGCAAAAGCAGGGGATTTGGTCTTTTTCCATTCTACCTACAACGCTGGAACCTACATCACCCATGTGGGGCTATATGTGGGAAATAACCGGATGTACCATGCCGGAAATCCCATTGGTTACGCAGACCTGACAGGCTCCTACTGGCAACAGCACCTTGCCGGAGCCGGACGAATCAAAAAATAAGAAAGGATGACTTGATATGATTCAGATTAGAAAAGAGGAAAACCAGAAAAAGCAGAAAGAAAAGAAGTTGAAAGTTTACAAAGTCAATACTCATAAAAAAACCGTGATTGCCCTGTGGGTGCTGCTGGCAGTGAGTTTCCTGTTTGCCGTCTATAAGAATTTCACGGCGATAGACATTCATACTGTCCATGAAACCAAAGTGATTGAGGAAACCATCCTCGACACCCACAAGATAGAGAATTTTGTGGAGAATTTCGCAGAAGTCTACTATTCATGGGAACAGTCCGCCGCTTCCATTGATAACCGGACAAATGCTTTAAAAGGCTATCTCACCGGAGAGCTGCAAGCCCTGAATGTAGATACTGTCCGAAAGGACATCCCCGTATCGTCTGCCCTGACTGATTTCCAGATATGGGAAATTACAAAAGAAAAGGAGCAGCATTATCAAGTGACCTATACAGTGGAACAGCGTATCACAGAGGGAGAATCCAGTAAAACCGTCCGTTCCGCCTATCAGGTGACGGTCTATGTGGACGGCTCTGGAAACCTGACGATTATCCAGAACCCAACCATCACCAGCGTTCCTGTAAAATCCGGCTACACCCCAAAAGCGGTACAAAGTGACGGTACGGTGGATTCCATCACCACGGAGGAAATCAACGAATTTCTCACTACCTTTTTCAAGCTGTACCCTACGGCAACCGCAAAGGAGCTGACTTATTATGTAAATGAGGGTGTGCTGAAACCTGTGGGAAAAGAATACATTTTCTCGGAACTGGTGAATCCGGTCTACAACCGAAACGGAAATCAGGTGACCGCTTCCCTAGCAGTAAAATATCTGGATAACCAGACCATGACAACACAGGTATCGCAGTTTGACCTTGTGCTGGAAAAGAACGGGGAAAACTGGAAGATTGTGAAATAGTTATAGAAAAACGTGCATTTCTCATTTGAGATTTGCACGTTTCTCTTATAAAGTATTTCTTTTTAAAATTTATCATTAGTCTTTATATTTTTGATTAGCTCCCAATAGTAGTGTGTCAATTGCTTCGGATAATTCTTTTCTTACTTTATCAGGATTAGAAAAAGCATATCTTAATTGTAAAGTTGTATAACCATGAAGCATACCTGTTACCATGCTCAAAATTTCAGTGGTCTTATCTGGATTAAAGCCACATGAGCAAATAAGTGTTTTAAGTAAAGATAGATAATCATTAAAAATGATTGCTGTTTCCTCTGTTCCATTCCAACTAGCCCATTGAATTATTTCATAAACACCGGGATGTTCAATCATATAATTAAGATATTCAACTGCCACTAATTTTAACGCTGAATCCCCTGTCTTACCGATTGCTGCACGAATCATTTTTTCATTCATAGTACGCATACCACTATGTGCTATCTCCCTAAGAAGTTCATCCAAACTTCCTATATGATTATATAAGGAGGGGGTACGAATCCCTAAATTTTCAGCAATAGCTTTCAAAGAAACATTATGAAGTCCATTTCTATCAGCCATATCAGAAGCAGTTTTTATAACTTCGGCTTTTGTAACTCGCATATTCATTTTCCTCTTTCTACACATCATTTACTTCATTTTAATTAATCAAATTAATGAAGTCAATAATTTGGTTAGAAAAAATGAACTCTTGTATTGACAAACAGTCTTATAATATTTAAGATTACTAATGTAGTTAGTTTTTATACTATTTAAATTAGTTTGCGAAAGGAAATACAAATATGTGTACAAGATTTGTGTATAATGGAAAAGAAACCATTGTTGGGTTCAATTTTGATATTGACCTTTCTGAATGGGAACATACTGTAATTACCGAAAAAGACCATTTTTTTATAGGGATAAAATGTCCGATAATAAGTACCACTCTTTTCACGGAATCAATAGAAATGGGAATGTTGGCACATTGTTGTATGTACATGGAAATGACAATGCACAATTTTGCGGTAATGAATCATGCTATACAATAGCTGATTTGACAGAAAACTTTATAAAAGGCAATCTCTCTTTTGACGATTCATTGGAAATAGTGAAAAAAAAGAAAATTACTTATGCACCTGACACTACTATGCAGGCTATGTTTTCGGATAGAAATGGGCGTGTTCTCATTATTGAACCGGGGATTGGGTATCGCTTGGAAAAAGAAAAATATTCCTTAATAACAAATTACTCCATTCTAAAACCAGAATTGACTAATCCATATGTTTTATCTGGGGATAACAGATATGAAAAGGCAAAGGATTTACTGCAAGGATATGGAGAAAACTTCTCTATTTCCAACGCCTTTGATGTACTTAGGTCAGTACGTCAGGAAGGACTTTGGGCAACCAGAGTTTCTTTTGTATATTCCGTTGCTAAAAATAAGGTATATTATGTGTTGAACAATGATTTCAAAAATATTGCAGAGTATCAATTCTAATATCACTGCAATTATAAACAAAAGTGGAGGATTTACATTTCCCCCACTTCCTTAGATTTGACAATACCATCTGCCTATTGCAATTTTTATTTACTTTTCCATCAATATTTCAAACAACAATTTCTACTTCGACAATCAAGTTAATTTATGTTGTTTAACCTCTATTTCCTTTGTCTACTAAGACATTTAATTATTTACCATACATCTGTGATAATTTTTAATTTGCCTATTGACTTTAACGTTACGTCATAGTATATGATAAAACCAAAAGGAGGAACTAGAATTATGAAAATATCCGCTATCCGTTCTGACAAAGTTTATTCAAAAATTATGAATGCACCGTTAGACAAAAAAAATGACATTTATAGATATGAACTTATGAAGCCTTTTGAAAAAAAGTGGGCTTGTTATAGTGTTCCTATGAAAGCTCTAACGCCTAATGGATATGATGTAATTATGGCAAGCGAAATGCTTGGACATATCGCCCCAACCGCTGTTGACCAAAAGCAACAAAATAATATTAAGCTAATTTCTGATAATACACTCTGGGAAAAATGTGAGTTATCCATTCAGCAGTCGTTGAATTGCTTTGTTGAACACGGTGTTAATCTACCCATTAAAGAATATGCGTTTACAATTTTACTTGCAAATGCTAAAAATCCTTACATTATTTTAAATGATGGTTACTGTGGTGATGGTGGTATTCCAGGATATATTTTTTCTTGGTTACTACCTAATGAATACACTTTATCACATCTTCATGTAGCATTAGCACATGAAACTAATCACAACGTACGATTTCAATTTATTAAATGGAAGAATGACATCACTCTTGGTGAAATGATAGTCAATGAGGGATTGGCAGAAAACTTTGCAACATTTCTGTATGGTGAAGATAAAGCAGGTCCTTGGGTAACAAAAACTGATATAGAAACCTTAAATGAATATATTAAGCCTATTATTCGGGACGGTTTAAATGTTCAAGGATTAGAAAATCTGAATGCATACCTTTATGGTGATGAAATGGCAGCATTACAAAACTATCCTCAGGTCGGATTACCCTATTGTTCCGGATATGCGTGTGGCTATCACTTGATTAAACACTACTTGCAAAAGACTGGAAAAAACATTGTCGAAGCAACTCTATTACCTGCAAAAGAAATTTTAAATGCTACGGAGGATTTTTGGAATGAATGAAAAAGCTAAAACAGTCCATGAAGTTGCTAAATTAACAGGTATTACTGCTCGAACACTACATTATTATGATGAAATTGGTTTATTAAAACCATCTATTATAACCGAAGCAAAATACCGTCAGTATACAGACGACGATTTAACTAGGCTTCAGGAAATTTTGTTTTTTAGAGAAGTTGGATTCGCCCTAAAAGAAATTAAGGAACTGCTGGATTCACCTCATTATGTTCGTTCAGAAGCATTAGAGCGTCATGTACTGATTTTGGAAGCTCAGAAAGAACGAATAGAAGCTTTGATTTCACTTGTAAAAGACACAATCAACGGAAATAAAGAAATTAAATTTTCTGCATTTTCAAATGCAAAAATACTTGAGTTACAATCGCAATTTCAAGAAGAAGTATTAGAACAATGGGGAAATACTGAAAGTTTCAGAGAATACAAGACTATGTTTTCTTCCCATTCAAAGCAAATACAAGAGAAAGAAATAGAATCTTTTTATTCAATGGCTCGCAATATTTTTGAAAAACTAGCTATGTATGAAAATAGTCCTGCGGAAAGTTCAGAAGTACAAGCAATAGTACATGAATGGCAACAATATATTTCTGAACACTTTTATGAATGTAATAAACAAATTTTATCTAATTTGGGAGTTCTCTATATTACAGATGAAAGATTTACCACTTTTATAAATAGATTTAGTAGTGGAAATCTTGCAGCTTTTTTTAATGAAGCAATACAAATTTTTTGCAGAGGTTCAGAATGAATATGATGGAGTGGGTTATTTGTCCTATATGCAACAATAAAACAAGGATTAAAATACGAAAAGATACACAGCTAAAAAACTTTCCGTTGTATTGTCCAAAATGTAAAAAAGAAAGTTTGATATGCGTAAATAACTTCAAAATAGAAATTATCAAAGAGCCAGACGCTTAGACGCAGAGCCGATAATTTATAAGCTATTACAGCTTATAGACTATCGGCTCATTTTAGTTTCAGTCCTATTCTTGCAGACAATAGAAGTTATTTATCTTCCATTTCCTTGTATTTGACAATACCATCCGCAACGCTTTCCATGATAACAAGGTCTGCGTCTGTAAAATTGTCAATTTTACTTTCAAGCTGTCTTCGTCTGCTGCTTTTTACCGGATTATCAGAGGACAAAAAGAACTCATCCACTGATACATTCAGCAGAGATACAAGGTCGTAAAGCACCTGTAAACTGGGGTGCTGCCCTTTATTCTCAATATTGGTTAAATAGCGTGGGTCAATTTCAATCATTGCTCCCACCTGTTCACGGGTCAAGCCCTGTTTTTTACGGGCTTCTTTTATGGCAAGCCCAAACGCCCTGAAATCATATTTATCTTCTTTTTTACGCATAATACACCACCTCTATACATTTTACTGTTCCTGTTGTAATAGTGACAGGTACAGAAAAACGTATCGTATAGTTGTACAGTTCCCATTATGCGTATCAAAGATAAAACTATGCTGTCGAAACGGAAATAAAAAAACCGTTATTTGGCAGCATACTTTCCCTGCGTCAAAAATTACATCATCATTTCCAGACGACGGTTTAACAAAAGCCGCCGTCTTTTTTTGCCTGAAATATAGATGATTTTTAAAGTCTACTACTTTATACAGACAGCGGCTTACAGGAGGAAGCCGCTATGCAAAATATTTTCTTAAATATATCTACATTCGGTAAACCGTTAAAAAAAGCCATCCACCTACACTAGAAAAATCTGACCCTCAATGTGGTTTTTCAGAATACATAGCAAGAACTATCGAAGCACACAAGCAGAAATATCGTCTGTTTGCGTGCTTTTTTAGTTGGAAGAAAAAGTTTTTAAATTTTTCTTCTCAAAACGCAACTGCACCCCCTGTCCTGTCGGGACTAAGAGCGAAAAGGGGGAAAGAAGCAGAAATTCCTATCAACTCGCTCCCTTTCAAGGCTGGAAAGGGGGTGAGCAATGATGAAGCCATCTGAATTTCAGACAACCATAGAGAACCAGTTTGATTACATCTGTAAAGTCGCTATGGAGGATGAACGCAAAGACTATCTCAAAGCGTTGTCCAGACAGTGTAAACGGGAAACCCTGTTCTGTGATATGGACGATTACACCGTCAACTTGTTTTCTTCCGAAGACACCTATCCATCCCACTTCCATACTTTTGAAATGGATGGATTTACTGTCCGTATTGAAAACAGCCTATTAGCAGAAGCATTAGAAAATCTGGATGGAAAGAAACGTGATGTTATCCTGAGATATTATTTTCTTGGATTTGACGATACGGAAATTTCAAAAATTCTGGAAGTCAACCGTTCTACTATCCAGAGAAGAAGACACGCCGGACTGGAATTTATCAAAAAATTTATGGAGGAAGAAGCATGACAGCAAAGCACCCTATGATTCCGTTTCCTGTGATTGTAAGGGCTGCGGACGGTGATATTGAAGCAATCAACCAGATTGTACGCCATTACAGCGGTTTTATTGCCAGCCGTTCCATGCGTCCCATGAAAGACGAATATGGCAATACCCACATGGTTGTAGATGAAACCCTACGCCGCCGGATGGAAACACGTCTGATTGCAAAGATTTTATCTTTTGAAATCAGGGAACCAAAGTAAAAATAACGCTCTCCTGTGGAAGCATGGACAAGCCCATGCTTCCCAGACAGAGCTTGCCAGCCTATTAAAGTGCATTATCACCAGTGCATTTTAACAGGCTGACAAAGCCAGATTGTTCATTGAAAAAGAAAGCGTCTAATCAACGCAGCATAAAGCAGCCGAATACGTTTCGATAGAAAGAGAGCCGTTGGGCTGGCACGCCGTAACCCACCAAAGGAGGGATGAAACCGGATAGCGATTCCTGCCAGCGTTCCATAAGCAGCTTACCGCAAAAGCTGCCGCCATGACCTTTCTATCGTGATAATGATACTTCCGTACAGCCTTAGTCCGTGTGATGATGTAGCACCGCTGGCAAAGGGTACGGCTGGATGAGAACCATGCAGGGGTGAGATTCCCATGAGCTTTAGCGAAAGCTGTTCGGTTTGCTAAGGATGATTCTTTCATAATGAACAAGCATTTTTGCATAGTCTGTAAACATAGTAAAGACTGTGAGGTGGAATTATGCCAAAAGAAGCAGAAATTTCCTGCAAAAATGTATTTAAGTGTGAAGATAAGTCGGCATTAAAAAAAGAGTTCAATCAAAAATGGATAGAACTTATCAATCAATTAGAAAAATCCAAAGGGCAGGTATTACCTGTAAAATGATAGACAAACATTTCCCGACACGGTATAATAAGTGTAGGTGGAATGTTTGTTTTATCTTCTCTTTAAGGGAGATAAAATATGATGAACACAAAGTCAAAAGTTGCTATTTATTGCCGCTTATCAGAAGAAGATAGAAACAAACAACATGAAACTGATGATAGTAACAGTATTCAAAATCAAAAATCCATGCTGATTCAATATGTATTGGAACAAGGCTGGGAAGTCTACAATATATACAGTGATGATGATTATACTGGTTCAGATAGACGAAGACCAGAATTTAACAAACTGTTAAATGACGCTGAACACCGAAAATTTGATATTATCCTCTGTAAAACACAATCCAGATTTACCAGAGAGTTAGAGTTGGTAGAAAAATACATACACGGATTGTTTCCTATCTGGGGGATTCGTTTTATCAGTATTGTAGATAATGCAGATACCGCTAATAAAGGAAACAAAAAATCAAGACAAATCAATGGTCTGGTTAATGAGTGGTATTTAGAGGATATGTCAGAAAACATCCGCAGCGTATTGGCTGACCGCCGGAAGAATGGATTTCATATTGGTGCATTTGCTCTTTATGGTTATAAAAAAGACCCTGAGCAAAAGGGACACCTGATTATTGACGAAGAAGCTGCTGCTGTTGTCAGAGAAGTTTTTACTTTATTTTCACAGGGATATGGCAAAACAGCGATTGCCCGTATGCTGAATGACCGTGGGATTCCAAACCCTACGGAATATAAACGGCTTCATGGTTTACGCTATAAGCAGCCTACCAGAAAAAATAGTACCTTATGGAAATATTTTGCTATTTCCGATATGCTGACAAATGAAATTTATATCGGAAATATGGTTCAAGGAAAATATGGCAGTGTTTCGTATAAGACAAAACAAAATAAGCCTAGACCTAAAGAGGAATGGTACAGAGTAGAGGGAACACACGAACCGATTATTGACCGTGAACTTTGGGATAGAGTACAATCTATGGTAGCTGAAAAAGCAAAACCATTTACAGTAGGAACCATAGGGCTATTTGCCAGAAAAGCTCGCTGCATGAACTGTGGCTATACCATGCGTTCTAATAAACAGACAGATGGAAGACATTATTTACAATGTTCAAATCGCCATGTTGCAAAGGACGCTTGCATAGGCTCATTTATTTCTGTGAAGAAGTTGGAGCAGGCAGTTATTTCTGAACTGAACAAGTTATCACAAGAATATCTTGATAAAGATGAATTGGAACAGAACGTGGAATTTCACTCCAACGTAAAGGAGAAAAAAACTGCTTTAGAAACACAACTTGCTACTTATCAAAAAAAGATTGAAGAAGACGCAAAGGTAATCAGAGAACTTTATCTTGATAAAGTAAAAGGGATTCTTTCCGAAAATGATTTCCTGAATTTGTCAAAAGACTTCACAAATGACAGAGAACGGCTTGAAAAGCTGGTGATTGAAACGCAAAAACAGCTTGATGTAATTGAGAGAAAAATCCAGACAGGCGATAATCGCCGCCAGCTTATTGAGCAATACACAAATCTTGAACATTTAGACAGAGAAACCGTTGAAACTCTAATTGATTATATATTAGTAGGAAAACGGATTCCAGGGACAAGAAATGTCCCGATTGAAATACATTGGAATTTCTAAGTTCTGTAAAATCTGGTGTCTGGCACACCAGATTATATAGAACTTCTACTTAACACTTCTATGTTGCACTTATGTAGTTGCACCATCTGCTGCAAGATCTTCATGAAGATCTGTAATCGGATCTCCCTTCGATTGGAAATACGTTGCAGTCCACGGAGCTCCACTGGCTGCCTGTGGCCATAATGCCAGTGTATGATCAACATAATACGGTGCAAAACCGGAACGTTCAATTTCTTCCGGTGACAAATTCTTTGTCAGCTGATAGATAATTGCACAGATCATCTCCATATGGGCAAGTTCTTCTGTACCAATATCAGTCAGTATTCCTGTTACCTCTTTATATGGCATCGTATATCGCTGTGAAAGATAACGCATAGATGCAGCCAATTCGCCATCCGGTCCACCGAACTGACTTATAATGATCTTCGCCAGTTTCGGATTCGTCTGGGTTATCTTCACAGGATATTGAAGTCTTTTTTCATAATTCCACATAAATCAGCATCCCCCTTCCTGCCACGGCCATGGTTCATTGATCCAATTCCAGCAGTCACTGTTTTCGCTGACTGTATCTACAGTTAAAGGTCCATATACCTCTGCATATTCTTTGAGTGCTTCAATACGTTTCTCTTTATATTTTTGAAAATATTCAAGTGCTTTCTGATTTCCAGGATGTGTATCTAAAAATAATTTAACATCATCCACCGCAAAACTTACCTGATTTATATATTCAAAAAGTTCTCTTCGATTCATTTCATGACAATTGCAACTCATTTACAGCATCCTCCTTTTCCACGAAATGGTTTTTCAAGCTCTTGAAAAATAGTTCCACACTGAAATCCATAACCGAGATCGTGAAGTTTTCTCCACTGCTGCCATGGGACATAAGCCATCGCAACCGGAAACTCTTGCAAAACATCCGTTTTGCTGTAATCACCAACACACTCATCGCAACAGTAATTTTTCGACTTCTGCTCCGGAAGTGGAGGAACAGGAATATTGCAATGAAGCTGTCTTTCATTTTCTTGCCTTGTTTGTGGCCTGTAATTTCCATTCTGACAATAACAGTTCGTATTCCTATTAGAACAATATGGTGCCATAAAATAAATCCTTATATCTTTTTTGTTATTGTATGGAAGATAAGAAAAATTGTGAACAACAGCAAAAGGGATTGCCACGTGACAATCCCTAAGCATAATACATTCACTTAAAAGTAGTATTTATTTCGCACCTAAAGTAACTTCCACTGTCTTCTCTTCATATTCTCCATTACTCTGTGGAATCTGAATTGTCAGTGACACCTTATCTCCTTTGGCATAATATTGAAGCTGTTCCTGAAGATCATCCATGCTTGATACGGTTGTTCCGTCAATTGCTGTGATAACACTTCCTTTTGCCATTCCGGCTGCCTCTGCTCCACCGCCTTTTGTAATTTCTGATACATAAACGCCTTCCGGCATATTCAGCTGTTTGGAATATTCAGCCGGCACGCTCATTCCTTTGATGCCAATTGCGCCCTGATCTTTTTCTGCAACCTTTGTCTTTGTTGCCTGATTCATCAGATTCTGGATCAGATCGGATACATCACTGATTGGAATTGCATATCCGACACCTTCTACAGAATCACCAACCAGCTTGGATGAGTTGATTCCAATCACTTCGCCACTTGCATTTACAAGTGCTCCACCACTGTTTCCAGGATTAATGGCTGCATCTGTCTGAATCAGTTTGGCATCACTCTCTGTTGTCTCACCGGTCTGCTCGTTTGTTTCAGAAACAGAACGATTCAAAGCACTGATTACACCAGTTGTTACTGACTGTCCATAGCCAAGTGCATTACCGATTGCAATCGCAGGTTCTCCAACCTTTAGCTGTGTGGAATCTCCGAGTGTTGCTACCGAAATTTTTTTCATCGTATCATCTGAAATAGAATCAAGCGGAACAGCCACAACAGCAATATCATACTCTGAGTTTGTTCCTTTGATATTTGCCTCAACACTTGTTCCATCATCAAACGTAACTGTTAATGTATCGCTTCCTGCTACTACATGATTATTTGTAACAACCAGAAGTTCTGAATCATTCTGGGAAATAATGATTCCTGTTCCAGCACTTTCGCTCTGTTGCTGTGACACACCACCAAAGAAATCCTGAACCTGCTGCACACTCATATTTGTAATTGATACGATTGATGGCATTACATTTTCCACAATACTTGAAACATCTGAAGTTACAACACTGGAAGATTTGGATAATGAAGCATTGCTGCTCACAGATTTGGTTGCCGTAGTATTGGTCTTCGTCACACCGGTCAATCCCAGCACTTTACTTCCAACAACATTTGATGCCAGAAATGTACCACTGGAAACAACTCCAAACAATAGTGCAAATCCTGTCACTGCCACTGCTTTGGGAATTTTCTTTTGTGGTTTCTTACCATGCGGCACTTGATGTTTCTGACCACCATTGTCATCATGAAATGGTGTTTCACCCTGTCCGTTTCCATTCATTCCATCCGAATTATAATAATTATATTGATTCTCCATAAAGATTACCTCTTCTCTTGTTTATTCTTTTTCTTTGATGTTTACATAGTAACTCCGCATTGTGATAAATCTGTGTATAATCAATTAATAAAGATTGAAAAGAACGATAGAAAAACAGGATCAGAACTTCCTTCTTAATCCGTTCTAATCCTGTCTATATTTTTCAACTACCTAATCAGTATCTTTCATCTGTCTCTCAAACTTACAGATCAATGAAATCTACATCATAATCATCTGATTTTCTTCCTTTTTTTGATTTTTTAGCTGATCTTCCTAAATTTCTTGTATTTCCTGTCGGTGCATCATATTCATCATCATAATCATCATCGTAATCATCATCAAAATCATAATCAGCATACTCATCATCAAAGGCATCGTAATCATCATTAAAATCATCATCATAACCATCGTCATAATCATCATCTTTTACTTTTTTACGTCCAAACGCCTTTCTGTCTGACTTCTTAGCAGCAACCGGCTCGTCATCTTCTTCATCTTCTTCATCTTCAAAAGGAATATCATACTCGTCATACAAATCATCAAGTTCCTGATTTCTATGCACAAGTTTTACTGCAAACATAATCATAAGAACAAGTAATACAACTACGATGAGTGCTCCTCCAGCCAGAAGAACAATTGGATGCTCTTTTACAAGCGACTCCAGTTTTCCAACAATCCCTTTTGCTTCCTTCTTTGTACTGTCTGTTGTCTGAACATCTACACTCTGATAAGTTCCATCCTGTGAATCATACTGATAGAACCCTTTTTCACCTGTTCTTGTATTCACTGCATACAGAAGATCATAACGATCATTCTCTGGATTTGCCCAATATGGATATGTCTGATCTGCTACTGTAAGTTCCCCTTCCTGGTAAGAATCCGGAAGTTTTGCTCCTCCATTATCTGCTAAAAGAATAATAGATGTTGTATCAGAAATCTTCAGTTCTGTATACGGAGCAAATGTAGAATCATCTTCATTGTAGAGGAAGAACTTTCCTTCTCCGGAAGCATCTACCAGATATCCAAGTGTAACACCAGCCTCATTAGCAACAAACTTGTGCTCTTCTCCATTGAATGTTTTTGTAGTCTCACTGTATCCTACCGGAATCGCAGATGTTGCAAATTCTTCTGAAAAATTGTAATCTGTTCCGTTCACACTTACTGTGATATCTGTAGCCGTACCTGCTGCTGTACTGCCAGTTGCCTCAACTTCTGTTGAACCATCATCTGCCTGTTCAATTTTAATTGCGGAAGATCCCTGGTCTAATGTCAGTGTCTCATCCGAATACAGATAAGCCTTTGAGCTGTCAACTGTGATCGTTGTATCTCCCATCTTCAATGCTTTAAACTTCATTGTAGTACGAAGCTCTGTCGCTGTTCCGTCTCCGCTTCCTGAGTATGTAAGCTTGCCATCACTGTCTGCTGTTACACCCTCTCCGCTTTCAAACTGAAGTGCAGAAGTATCATAACTCATTGTAATATCTGCATCTCCAACAGCTGAATTTCCAGATCTCACAACAAGATCTACACTTACTTCCTCTCCAACCTTTGTCTGTGGATCAGAGAACATCAGAGAACCATCAGCTGCACTTAC
>ENA-OUQG01000349-OUQG01000349.1-human-gut-metagenome-genome-assembly--contig:-NODE-349-length-29489-cov-10.965550_pt1 | contig 29489 bp, 19 predicted proteins | sample MGYA00237943_ERZ548823 | MGnify/ENA primary metagenome ERZ548823 (study PRJEB26490, sample SAMN05194731) | human gut metagenome | biome: terrestrial biome; feature: human-associated habitat; material... | reverse complement strand
GATCGACTTTATCCACGCCCAGTGCGCGGCGGTCCAGTTGCCCTTCCTGCGGCCGGTCGGGGTGGTCTCGCTGAACGCGTATCCGTGCCTGAGGAGGAACTTCGACAGCCGCTGCTTGCAGCGCTTCAGGTCCTCGCGCGCGTCGTCGAGGGCGCGGGACAGGTCGCGGGCCGCCTCGCACCCGTCGTCGGGAACCCACACCTCCACGACGTTGCCCACCGACAGCATGCGGGCCAGGAACTCCGCGTCGTTGCGGTCGTTCTTCCTCTTGCGGTCGGCCGGGGGCTTGATCATCTTGGACACCGCGCCGACGACGCAGTCGACGCCCAGCGCTGCGAGCCTCTTCTGCAGGTCGAACCCGGTGACGCCGGACTCGTAGACGCATTTCGCGGCAGGGTCCAGCGACCTCACCCATTCTGCGACGGCTGCCGCGTCGTAGGCGAAAGTGGCCGAGCGGACCTCGCCGGTCATCGCATCGAGGGCGACGGCCTTTATCGAGCGCGCGTGCACGTCGAGGCCGACGAAGGTGGTAGTATTCAACATGAGAGAGCCCCTTTCCATGCTTGTGGCGTGGCCGCCACCGGTTCGAATCAGACACTCGCCATTGTCGGCCTAATCCACGGGAATTGCATGCAGCAGGGGCTCTCAATGTTGCTATGTCCTGCTCATATCGTCTCTTGGGCTGAAAAGCGCCTTTTCCGACCCATTAAAAGGACGTCCTCTCAATCTCTGTATGTTTTGATGAGTTGAAGCGACAACTTTTCTTGGGTGGCCGCGATTGCCTTGCGGCTTCTATAATATGGGCGAGATAGACGAAAGGGCGAAATCATGCCAGATAGGAACAATCGTAACCAAAATGATCGCGGCGATCAGGCGCCTCAGCTGCAAAGCACGACAGGCCGACCGCTGCCGAACAATATTGAAGCCGAGAAATCGGTTCTTGCTGCATGTATGCTCAACCCCGATGCTGTTGACGAGATTGCGACCAAGCTCGTGCCCGAGAATTTCTTCCGCCCTGCTCATCAGCTTATCTATGCGGGCATCCTTGAGCTCAACACGCGCCATATTCCTATCGATCAAATTTCGCTCGCCGATCGCTTGGCTGCCGAAGGCCAGCTCGAGGCTGTGGGCGGGCGTCCCTACTTGGTCGAACTTGCCAACAATACGCTTGCTCTTACCAATTGGAAGAACCATACCGAAATCGTGAAGCGCAACAGCGTGCTGCGTGATTTGGTGTATGCGTCAACCAATATCAACGCGTTAGCGTATGACGCGCCCGACGATACCAACGAAGTTATCGAGGACGCGGAGAAGATGCTGTTCGAGGTTACGCAGAAGCGCGTTTCTTCTTCGTTCCAAAACATCACCGACTTGCTCACGCAGGCTTTCGACGAAATCGACGAGCTCGTGAACAATAAGAACCAAATGGCGGGCACGCCGACCGGCTTTACCGACGTCGACAAGCTATTCTGGGGCTTGCGCGGCGGCGACCTGCTTATTTTGGCCGCGCGACCTGGTGTTGGTAAAACATCGTTTGCTTTGAACGTCGCTACGAACGCCGCGAAAGCCGGTGCCGCGGTTGCCTTGTTCAGCTTGGAGATGGGCGCCAATCAGCTCGTGCAGCGTATTTTGTGCGCTGAGGCGCGCGTGAACCTGGGCCAGTTGCGTGCGGGCAATTTGCAGGAAGGCGACTGGAACGCCATCATGAACGCTGCGGCTACTCTTTCGGGACTCGAACTGTATATCGACGACACCCCGGGCCTCTCGTTGCTCGAAATGCGCGCGAAGGCTCGTCGCCAGCTGCGCGACAAGAAAAAAGGGCTCATTATCGTCGACTACCTGCAGCTCATGCAGCCGCCGTCGAATCGCCGCGATGGCAACCGCGCCGTCGAGGTCGCTGAAATCTCTCGTGGCCTGAAGGTGCTCGCGAAGGAAATGGACATGCCGCTGCTTGCGCTTTCCCAGCTTTCCCGTGCCGTTGAGATGCGTGGCAGCAAACGCCCCATGCTTTCCGACCTTCGTGAATCAGGCTCCATCGAACAGGACGCTGACATCGTTATGTTCATCGACCGCTCTATGGATGAAATGGAGGCCGAGACCGACGGCCGCCCCGATTGGGGAACCGCCGAACTTATCGTTGCCAAGCACCGTAACGGCGCCACCCGCGATATCACCCTGTCGTTCAACCCCGAATACACCAAGTTCGGCAACTATATCGACGCATCCCAAATATAGGGTTACGCCGTTCTACGAACGGCGTAACGACTCGACGCTGCGCAGGCTTCTGGCGGCACGCTTCGGGCTAATGCCGCGACTCGCGTACCGAAGTACGCTTCGCCACGGCAACGCCCGAATCGCACTCGCCGGAAGCCTTGCTCGCTGACTTTTGGTGCGAATGCAGCTTTTGGCTGAAAAGGCTCTTTTCTGTTCGGAATAGTTGCCCAGCGTGTTTTCGCCGAGCTTGTTTGAACTCCGCGACATTTCTTTGTTTGTTGGGCTAAACTCGGCGTATGACCAACCGTATTACATTCATTCATTCGGGCGACATCCATTTGGGTGCGCCTTTTCGCGGCTTGCGTGATCTTTCTCCGAAATGGGCTGACCGGCTTACGCACGCGATTCCTGAGGCGTACGACCGCGTGGTTGATGCGGCGATCGAGCGCGGAGTCGATTTCGTGCTGTTTGCGGGCGACGAATTCGATACCGACAAGCCAAGCTACGCCCATCACCGCCATTTCTTACAGGGGCTCGAGCGCTTACGCGATGCGCAGATCCCCGTATATCTCATCGCGGGCAACCATGACCCTTATGCAACGTGGGCGGGTTTGCGCGACCAGCTTCCTGAAAACGTGCATATGTTTGGTTCCGATGGGCCGGGCTATGTCGTCTATGAGCGCGATGGCGAGCCTGTTGCGATCATTGCCGCGCGCGGCTTTTCGAATCAGGCGACCGAAAGCGATATCGCCGAGGGCATGACGCGCGCCGCGGCCGAAGCGGCGTGCGGCGTGCAAGTGCCGTTTGTCGTCGGCATGTTGCACACGGGGTTGTGGATGGATCCATATAAGGCCCCTACCAGCGAAGACGCCCTATATGCGTCGGGCATGGACTATTGGGCGCTTGGACACATCCATAAGAACTTCCGCTTCCCTAAAAACGCCGCCGAGACCAAACTCGCTTTCTGCGGCTGCGTGCAGGGCCGCGATATTAAAGAAGTTGGCGACCGCGGTTGCTATGCGGTGACGCTCGAGGAAGGCGTGCCCAACCAGCTTGAATTCATCGCGTGCGAATCGGTTGAATGGGAGCAGTTGCGCGTCGACGTGTCGGCCTGCGCAGGTGCGGAAGACGTGCTTGGCGCATGCGTTCGGGCTATGTTCGATGCGAATTCCCAGGTGATATGCGAGGAAATGATTGCACGGGTTACGCTTGTGGGAGCAACGCCCCTGCATGGGATGCTTGCGACCCCGGGATATATCGACGAAATGCGCGACGAGCTCAATGAACGCTATCCGTCGTTTTTCTGTGACGCGCTTATCGACGAGACGACTTCTCCCCTCGATAGGGATGCGATGCGCGCCGCGGGCCTTTTCGAGGCTTCACTTCTGCGCGAATCGGCGAAGCTTGCCTCCAACAAGCAGGAAACCATCGAATACTTGCAGCGCGAATTTGCTGTGCGCGGTCTCGCATTGCCGGCGGATATCGACCGGGCGCTTGAAGGCGCGTGCGCGCGCGCCGAAGATATGGCCCTCGAGCTTTTAGAGGGGCGTGAGCAGCTATGACGGCGAAGCATGCGGCCCAACATTCGAAGAAGAAAGCGCCCGCACAGCCGAGCATTGATGCGTCGCGCGGCTTGATGCAATCGGAAAGCGCTTGCGTGCCTGCGAATTCTCAAGGGGAAAGCCATGCGGGCATATACCTTCAGCGAGCGCATATGACGGCGTTCGGGCGTTTTATCGACCGGACGCTCGGGCCCTTCAAGCCGGGCCTCAATGTTGTGTATGGTCCTAACGAGGCAGGCAAAACAACCGCTCGAGCATTCGTGGGCGGCGTGCTGTTCGGCTGGCCCGAAGCACGTGGTTCGCGCAATGCGTACAAGCCTCGCGCAGCCTCGCGCGAAGGTTCGCTTCTGTTCTGCGACGCGGCAACGGGCGAGGCGGGCCGCGTTTCGCGCGCCCGCAATGCGGAAGGCCTTATCGGCGACGATGCGTGGCTTGCGGCGGTGTGCGGCGATATCGACCGCGAAACGTTCCAAACGCTTTTCTCGCTTGATGCCGATGAGCTTCGCTCCCTCGAGGCGGCGCCCGACATTTCGGCGAAATTGCTCACAGCTGGCTCAGGAACTCAAGAAAGTCCTGCTCATGTGGCTTCCGCCTTGGATGCGCGCATCGCGGCGCTTATGAGCCGCGCAGCTTCCGAGACCGAATCGTTTCCTAATTTGAAGCGCGAGCTCGAAGGCGTGAAGGAGCGCTTGCTGGAAACGCGCGCCCAAGCCGACGAGCTGAAAGCGGAAGACATCGAGTTGCGCTCGTTGCTCGACGACCGCGAGCGGTTGCAACGTGAACTCTCGACGCTCGATTCCAAAATCGAAGCGATGGCGGCGTGCAAAGGCGAGCTTTCGCGTATCGATTCGGCGCGCCACCGCCTGCGTGAAGAAATGGCCAGTGCGCAGTCTGAATTGCGCGCATGCGAGGCCGACGCACGGGCCGAGCTCGCCGCTTATGCTGCCACTCCGCACGTTTCGGCGGAGGACGAGGCTCGCCTGCGCGCTTCGCTCGAATTGCTGTCCGGGCAGGAAGACGCTGCGGCGCAGCGCTTGTCGTTGGCGCGCGAGGCGTATGAACAAGCGCGCGGTTTTTGGGAGGCCCGTCGCGATGCGGCGACGCAAGCTGAAAAGGCGCCTGAGGCTCGCGCTTCGCGCACGGCGCCCATCGCGGCATTTTGCGCGGCCGGATTGCTTGCTGTGGCGGCGTTTGCTCTGGCTCTTGCCGTGCCTGATGCTCTGCCCGTGGCGATTTTCGCCATGGTTGCGAGCGTATGCTGCGTAGGTGTGGGCGCTCTGCTTATCGCTAAGGCGAAACCAACGCCGCCTTCTTCAAATGTCGATGTCGATTCGGCCCGCGCCACCATGGTCGCGCACAAATCGACGTATGACTCGCGTGAGGGCGAGGTCATGGTCGTGGCCGATCAGGTGCGCGCGTCGCTCGCGCAGCTCGGATTTTCCTCTCATGTCGTTACGGCCCGCGCGGCGTTGCGTGAGCTTGGCGTCATGCATGATGCTCGCGAAGCCCAGCTTCGTGCCGACCGGGCGCGTCGCCAAGCGCAAGCAGGGATCGACAATGCAGGCGAAGAACTCGCAAGGTGCGAAGCGTATCGCTGCGAGTGCCTTAAATCCGTCGGCCTTGCCGGCGATTCGTCGTTCGACGATGTTGAGGCGGCGGCGTTTGAGCTTGCGCAAAAGCGTGCCAACCTTGACGAGCGACTTGAGGGCATGATTTCGCGCGTGGGCCAGCTGCGGCAAATTCTTTCCGATGGAGAGCGCGCTTCCGAACTCGACCTGTTGAAAACCCAACGGGCCCAAATTATTACGCGCCAAACCGACTCGGCGCATGAACTCGTGAGACTTCTGCTTGCCAAGCGCATGGTGTCAGGCGCTATCGAGGCATGGGGAACCGAAAGCCAGCCCAAGGTATATGAGCGGGCGTCGCATCTCATGGAACGCATGACCGCTGGAGCCTGGGTGGGCGTCGCGTCGAGCGGTTCCGATGTGTGCGCCATCGATTCGTTCGGCGCCCAATTTCCGCCGCGGTTGCTCTCGCTTGGCACATGCCAGCAGCTCTATTTGGCGCTGCGCATCGCGCTGCTCGAGTGCGCGCCCGAGGTTGGCACCGCCGTTCCTGTGCTTGCCGACGACATTCTGGTGAATTTCGATGACGACCGTCGCGCAGGTGCGGCCCGCGCTTTGGCTGAGCTCGCTCAAAGCCGACAAGTTATCGTTTTTACCTGTCATAAGGAGGTCGTGAGCACATTTACCGAACAGGCTCAGAACGTGCATGTTTTAGATATATAATCATTCAGTTCTGCTTTATTTGAATCGGCAAACGAAAGGACCATTATGCCGAACGTCGTGTTGGTCGGAGCCCAGTGGGGCGACGAAGGAAAAGGTAAGGTCACCGACCTCATCGCTCGTGACTTCGACTATGTGGTGCGCTATCAGGGCGGCAACAATGCCGGCCACACTGTTATCCACGGCGACAAAAAGCTCGCTTTGCACCTCATTCCATCAGGCATTATGTATGAAAAGGCCGTGCCGGTCATCGGTAACGGCGTTGTGGTGAACCCGCAGGTTCTCGTCGAGGAAATGCGCTTGCTCGAAGGCGAGGGCCTTTCGTGCGAGCGCCTGAAGATCTCGTGCGATGCTCACGTGATCATGCCCTACCACATTGAGCTCGACAAGGCGTCCGAGTTCCGTTTGGGCAAAAACGAAATCGGCACCACCAACCGCGGCATCGGCCCGTGCTATCAGGACAAGGCCGCCCGCAGCGGCATTCGCATTCAGGACTTGCTCGACGAACATGTGTTCCGCATGAAGGTCGAGGCGGCCCTCGAGGTGAAAAATGCCATTCTCGAGAAGGTGTACGGCAAGCGTACGTTCACCGTCGACGAGATTTGCGATGCCTACTTGCCCTACGCCGAAATCATTCGTCCCCATATGGCCGAAACCGCTCAGCTGCTCAATGACGCGCTGCGCGAGGGCAAGCACATTCTGTTCGAGGGCGCGCAGGGCACGCTGCTCGACATCGACCACGGCACCTATCCGTTCGTCACGAGCTCTTCGTGCTGCGCGGGTGGCGCTGCTACTGGTTCGGGCGTTGGCCCCACGGCTATCGATCGCGTGCTCGGCATTCAGAAGGCCTACGTCACGCGCGTTGGCGCCGGTCCGTTCCCCACGGAACTCGTGTATCCCGAAAACGGCGGCGAGGGCCAAGATGCCATCGATGGCGATTTGCTGTGCGCTGAGGGTCACGAATATGGCGTGACCACGGGTCGCAAGCGTCGCTGCGGTTGGTTCGATGCGGTTATCGCGCGTTATGCGGCCGAGGTCAATGGCCTTACCGACATTGCTCTCACCAAGCTCGACGTGCTTTCCGCTTTCGACGAGCTTAAGATTTGTGTTGCCTATGAGTGCGACGGCAAAACGTACGATTACTTCCCCATGCAGCAAAGCGTGCTGTTCCATGCCAAGCCGGTGTATAAGACCATGCCTGGCTGGAAGGGCGAAGATATCACGAAGGCTAAGAGCTTCGAGGACCTGCCGGCAAACGCGCAGGCCTATATCGAGGAACTCGAGCGCCTCTCGGGCGTGAAGGCCACCATTATTTCGGTTGGTCCCGACCGCGATCAGACCTTTACCAGGGGTTGGTAATTATTGCTACGCCGGCTTGTCAGCCGGCGTACGCACTCGACGCTACGATCGATTCTGATGGCTGATCTGCCTTTCAATCGTCGCTCGCGTACCTCCGAGGTACGCGTCGCTCCTCTTTCAAGGCAGCTCAACTCATCAGAATCGCTCTCGCTGACATGTACTGGTTCGTGAGTGAATCGGTACCTCGAACTATATATACCCGAGCATCAATTGCGATGCTCGGGTTTATGCATATCTAGGAAAGGAACATTCTTGAACGTTTTGGTGCTTGGTTCGGGCGGCCGCGAGCATGCCCTAGCATGGGCCATTGCGAAATCGCCTCGCCTCGACTCGCTGTTCGTTGCTCCTGGCAATGGCGGCACGGCGACTATTGCGAAAAACGTCCCCCTCGACATGAACGATGCCGATGCCGTTATCGGCTTCGCGCGCAGCGAGAACATCGACCTTGTGGTTGTTGGCCCCGAGGCTCCGCTGGTCGCTGGCGTCGCCGATGCTATTCGCACGGCGGGCATCGCGGTGTTCGGCCCTGGTGCGCAGGGTGCACGCCTCGAAGGCTCCAAAAGCTTCTCGAAGGAATTCATGCTGGCCCATGGCCTTCCCACGGCACGCTACAAAAAGTGCACGTCGCAGGATGAAGCCATGGATTACCTGCATGAGGTAGGCGCTCCTATCGTCGTGAAGGCTGACGGCCTTGCTGCTGGCAAGGGCGTCGTGGTTGCCGAAGATATGGAAGAAGCCGAAGAGGCCGTTCGCGATTGCTTTGCGGGCGACTTCGGCGAAGCGGGCAGCGTGGTGGTTATCGAGGAAATGCTCGAAGGCCCCGAATGCAGCATGCTCGCGTTCCTTTCTGAGGGCAAGGCTCTTGCCATGCCCTGCGCGCAAGACCACAAGCGCGCATTCGATGGCGACTTGGGCCCGAACACGGGCGGCATGGGCGTGTACTCTCCGGTGCCGTGCGTAACCCCCGAGCTCGAAGCCGCTATGCAAGAAATCATGCAGAATGCCGCCGCCGCCACGGCGAAGGAATTCGACGACGCCTACACGGGCGTGCTCTACGGTGGTTTCATGCTTACCGCCGAAGGCCCCAAGCTGCTCGAGTTCAACGCGCGCTTCGGCGACCCTGAAACCCAGGTCATCATGCCGCGTTTGGAGTCTGACGCGCTTGAAGCGTTCTACATGGTTGCCACGGGCAAGCTTGACGCGCTCGATTTGCGCTGGACCGACCAGGTTGCTGTGTGCGTGGTGCTTGCAAGCGATGGCTACCCGGGCAGCTATGAAAAGGGCAAGGTTATCTTGGGCATTGAAGAGGCCGAAGAGCTCGATGGCGTCACGGTGTTCCACGCGGGTACGGCGTTCAATCAGGACGACGAGCTCGTGACCAATGGCGGCCGCGTGCTCAACGTGGTCGCGCTTGCTGACACGTTCGAAGATGCTCGCGAGCTTGCTTACGAGGCGTGCGACAAAATCAATTTCGAGGGCAAGCAATATCGCCACGACATCGCGCTTCGTGCGCTGGAGGCGTAATTCATGCTGAGTGAACGCATGCTTACCACCGCCGTGCGCTCTTGCGCTACGCGGTTCATGAATATCAAGCCGTGCAATGAGCCTCGTATTCCCGGGCCGAATGCTGGTCAGCGCTACATGCTGTACGCGCATATTCCGTTCTGCGAACGTCTGTGTCCGTACTGCAGTTTCAATCGCTTCCCGTTTTCCGAGAAGCGTGCGGTGCCGTACTTCAAGAACCTGCGTGCCGAGCTCATGATGGTGAAGGAACTTGGCTACGACTTCGACTCGCTCTATATCGGTGGTGGCACGCCTACCATCATGATCGACGAGCTGTGCGATTTCATCGATTTGGCCAAGCGCGAGTTTTCGATCAAAGAAGTTTCGTGCGAAACCAATCCGAACCATCTTATTCCGTCGTATCTCGACAAGCTGCAGGGACGCGTCGACCGCCTGAGCGTGGGCGTTCAGAGCTTTGACAACGGCCTCCTTAGGCAGATGGACCGATACGATAAATACGGCTCGGGCGAGAGCATCCTCGAATCCATCAAGGTTGCTGCGCCGTATTTCAAGTCGCTCAACGTCGATATGATTTTCAACTTCCCGGCGCAGACTGAAGAAATCTTGCGTCGCGATTTGGAAATGGTTATCGAGGGCGGAAGCGGTCAAACCACGTTCTATCCGCTTATGGCGTCGCCTTCGGTTGAAAAATCGCTCGCACGCACGGTCGGCAAGGTCGACTATGAGCGCGAGCAGCGTTTCTACGAGATTATTTCTGAGACGCTCGCCGGCGGCGCGAATTCACCTTACGTGCATGGCAGCGCGTGGACATTCAATAAGCGTGAAGACGAAGAGCCCGCGGCAAAAACGCCGGGCGATGGCCAAATGATTGATGAGTATATCGTCGATTACGAGGAATACCCGGCTATCGGTTCTGGCGGCATGACGTATTTGGGCCATACTCAGTACGTGAACACGTTCAGCGTGCGCGAATACAATAAGGCTATTGAATCGGGTCGTATGTCGCTTATGGGCAAGGCCGAGTTCAGCAAGCGCAACCGCATGCGCTACCGCTTTATGATGCAGCTGTTCGGCTTGCGTCTCGACAAAAAGCAGTGGGAGCGCGATTTCGACTGCAGCGTCGCGGCGGGCTTGCCTGCTGAGTATATGTTCATGAAGATGAGCGGTGCGTTCGACGTGGATAACGATGAGGAAATCACGCTCACGCCGAAAGGCCGCTACCTCATGGTCGTCATGATGCGCCAGTTCTTCATTGGCGTAAACAACCTGCGTGACCAGGCTCGCAGCGTGCTTCCCAAAGAAGAGCGCGACTTGCTTTTCGGGGCGGGCTGCGCCATGAAAGACTAACGAAAACGCCGCTTTGCCAAGCGGCGTTTTTTATTGCTGAACCGGAGGGGCGACGGTCGAGGCGGGCGGCGGTCGCGCTGGGCGATAGTCGATGCTTGTAAGGGGCGGATACGCTTCGTCTTAGGGTTAGGCCGTGACCGTCGGCCATAATGCACCTGCGTGCCATTTCGGCTTTATTCGACAGTCGCTTACCGTCGTTTCTTTCGGCGTGAATGGCGCCACGCTGGCTTGTTTCGTTTAGCCGCGCATGCCGCGATATTTCACGTGCTCTTGATGCGGTGTAGGTGTCGGCGCCTGCTAGAATGGTGACATCGTCTCCTAAGAGGAAGGTGCCACCATGGTTGGCGGTCTTGTATTCTTCATCATTTTCATTTTGGTTATCGCGGCCATCATCAAAGACGGTCTGTTCATTGTGAAACAGCAGCACGCGGTGATCATCGAGCGTCTGGGTAAATTCAATCGCTTCGTAGGAGCCGGCTTCCACGTGAAGATTCCGTTCTTCGAGCGCAAAGCTACGACCGTGAGCCTGCGAACCATGAAGAACGGCTTCAGCATCGATGTGAAAACCGAGGACAATGTGACCATCGGCCTCGATATTTCCGCGCAGTACCACGTCGATTACTCGCTGGGCAACAATCCCATGGAATCGGGCATTTTCAAGAGCTACTACATGTTGCAGGAACCCGTCGAGCAGATGAAAGACTTCATTACCGACGCGCTGCGCTCGAGCATTCCGACGTATTCGCTCGATGAGGTATTCGCTAAGAAAGATGACATCGCCAAAGACGTGAACGCGACGGTGAGCGAGCAGATGGCCGCTTACGGCTTCACGTTGGTGAGCACGCTCATCACGCGAATTTCGCTTCCGAAGGAAGTTGAAGATTCCATGAACCAGATCAACTCCGCCCAGCGTGTGCGCTTGGCTGCACAGGATTTGGCGGAAGCCGATCGCATTAAGAAGGTCACTGAGGCGCTTGCTGAGGCAGAAAGCATGGAAAAGGCCGGCGAGGGCATCGCGAATCAGCGCAAGGCTATCGCGCAGGGCATTAAAGATTCCCTCGAGACCATTAAGGAATCGGGCGTGACGCCTCAGGAGGCAAACGAACTGTTCATGTTCACCCAGTGGGCCGACATGATGGGGCGCTTTGCTGAATCGGGCAAAGGCTCGACCGTCGTGCTGCCGAACGATTTCAAATCGACGGCCAGCATGTTCGAGCAGATGCTTGCCGCAGGTGTCGCCAATGAGGAGTCGACGAAATAGCCGAGCCTCGTGTTTCAATAGCCCGCCCGATGCCGAAACCTGTTAAATGCTCGTAGCGTTTAACAGGTTAGTCCAGGTGACAGGCTAACTTTAAGATTATTGAAAAAAGTTCTTGCATTCGGGTTGATCGGTCTGTAATATACATACCTGCGTTTGACGCAACCGGTCAGGTAGCTCAGTCGGTAGAGCAGGGGATTGAAAATCCCCGTGTCGGGGGTTCAAGTCCCTCTCTGACCACCATTTGAATTAGAAAGCCGCTCGAAAGAGCGGCTTTTTCAAGCGCAAAATGGGCCTGTAGCTCAGTTGGTCAGAGCGCACGACTGATAATCGTGAGGTCACAAGTTCGAACCTTGTCAGGCCCACCACCGAACATTGAAGCTCGTCCTTAGGGACGGGCTTTTTTCGTTTATGGTGTTAGTTGCGCGGCCGCTTCTGGCAGGAAATGCCGCCAGGGGGCCTCGTTGCGCCCCCTTTTTACGGCAGCTTATGAATTCTCTCTTAGCAACGTTCCGCTGACCTGGTGCTATGAATTGCGTTTTGATGCGGGAACGCGTGAGGGTTGCTTAAAGAGGCCCCATTGCCCTAATTCCTGCCATGAAAGGCGCGATTTGTTGCAATTGGGCCCCCTTCGTGCATTTTTTGGCAACCGATTCGATGCGTCAATTGTTTGTGCAATCTTGCGGAATAGGTGACGTGCCCTTTCTTGCGCTGAAAGAGCGGAATCGCTTCACTCGCGATAGTTCCGAAAAAAGTTGAAAAAAGTTGTTGCAAAGTTGTTTCGAGTCGTTGTAATATAGCCAAGCGCTTTTAGCGCGGGCCTGTAGCTCAGTTGGTCAGAGCGCACGACTGATAATCGTGAGGTCACAAGTTCGAACCTTGTCAGGCCCACCACCTTTGCTTAATAAACGCCCCACCGTGAGCCACGAGCCGGTGGAGCGTTTATTAGATACGGGGAATTAGCTCAGCTGGGAGAGCGCGGGCTTTGCAAGCCTGAGGTCAGGGGTTCGATCCCCCTATTCTCCACCACATTCATTACGCCGTCCTTCGGGGCGGCGTTTTTCGTATTTCACCCTCATTATGCTGCGCTCACGCCGTGCGCAAGGAGCATCTTTCGCACCAGAATCATATGTACGCCTGCGGCGCTGCTATGCAGGTTCTTTGTAAGCGTTTTGCGCGTTTATCTGCAGCGTTGCTATGCCTGCTATAATTCTCGCCCGTATGTTTCCGCTTTGTCGACGAAAGGGTTTGCGTGAATCGTACCGAAGCGCTCAACATCCTTGGACTCGACGACGATGCGTCGGCGGTCGACATCAAATCGGCCTATCGCGAGTGCGTGCAGATATTGCACCCCGATCGCTTCGCGAATAATAAGAAGCTGCAAGATCGAGCGACTGAGCAATTCAAGCGCCTACAAGACGCCTACGAGTATCTCACGAGCGATCGTGCGGCGTCGAAACAGAGCCGCTCGTCTTCTCGCCCTCGCCAAGCCTACACGGCACGCGAGGCGAAAATCGCGGGTTTGGAAGCCGCGCGCACGCAGCTCATCGCCCAGCACGATGCTCTGTGCGACGAGCGCCGCAATTCCATCATCATGATTGCGGCCGGCGTCATTATCGCGCTGTTCTTGCGCCGCATCGTATGGGCGGCTGGCCTTGCGGGAACGTTGGTAATTTGGGGTATCGTCACGCTCACGGGAGCGTGCAAGAATATCGCGACGCTCAATGAGCACCTCGGCGAAATTGAGATGCAGAAGCGCCAACTGGAAGAGAACTGGGAAGAAGACTAAATGAAGCAAGAAAACCTTCGCAACGTGGCAATCATCGCGCACGTTGACCATGGTAAAACCACGATGGTCGACCGCCTTCTGGGCGCAGCCCACGTGTTCCGCGAGAATCAGCAGGTCGAGGAGCGCGTGCTCGACTCGAATGACCAGGAACGTGAGCGCGGCATCACCATTCTGTCGAAGAACATTTCCATCAACTACAAAGGCGTGAAGATCAACGTCATCGACACCCCCGGCCACGCCGACTTCGGCGGCGAGGTCGAGCGCGTACTGAACATGGCCGACGGTGCCCTGCTCATCGTTGACGCATACGAAGGCCCCAAGCCCCAGACGCGTTTCGTGCTTTCGCATGCACTCGAGGCCGGCCTGCGCATTGTGGTGGTCGTGAACAAAATCGACCGCCCGAATGCCGACCCCGAAGCCGCCGTCGATAAGGTGTTCGACCTCATGGTCGAACTTGGCGCTTCCGATGAGCAGCTCGATTTCCCGGTTGTTTACGCTTCGGCCGTGAATGGCTACGCTCGCTACGAATACGACGACGGCAACATGGACATGATTCCGCTGCTCGATACCATTTTGAAAGAAATTCCTGCGCCCGACGTTGACGCCGATGGCCCGGTTGCGATGCAGGTGTGCACCGTCGACCACAGCAGCTACGAAGGCCGCATCGGCATTGGCCGCTTGCATAGCGGCACCATTCACGAGAAAGACCTCGTGCTCGTGGTTCCCTCCGAGGGCGAGCCGTACAATGCCCAGATTCGCAAGGTGTACACCTTTGAGAACCTTGGCAAGGTTGAGGTCCCCGAGGCTCATGCGGGCGACATCGTTGCTGTTATCGGCATTGAGGCTGCCGACATCGGAGATGTGATTACCGATCGCGAGAACCCGGTCGAAATGAAGCCCATCGCCGTTGAAGAGCCCACCATGGCCGTTGTGTTCGAAGCTTCCACGAGCCCCATCGTGGGTCGCGAGGGTGACATCGTTGGCGCCCGTCAGCTTAAAGAGCGCCTCATGCGCGAAAAGGAATCCAACATTTCCATGCGCATTGACGAGACGGAAGACAAGAGCGGCGTTCGCGTCGCCGGTCGTGGCGTTCTGCACCTGTCCGTTCTTATGGAAACGATGCGCCGCGAGGGCTTCGAGTTCCAGGTTGGTCGTCCTCAGGTCGTGTACAAGACCGACGAGCACGGCAACAAGCTTGAGCCCATCGAGGAGGCAACGCTCGACGTTCCCAACGATTACTCGGGCAAGGCTATCGAGGTTATGGGCACCGCTGGCGGCATCATGGAAGACATGGCTTCCGACGAGACCATGACGCACCTCGTGTTCCGCATTCCGTCGCGCGGCACCATGGGCCTGAAGACGCGCATCCTCAACGTGACCCACGGCGAGGGCGTGCTGTTCCATCACTTCCGCGAGTACGGCCCGTACACCGGCGAGATGCAGGGTCGCAAGAATGGCGGCATGATCGCCATGAGCACCGACAAGGCCGTTGCGTACGCCCTTGACACGCTGCAGCAGCGTGGTCGCCTGTTCGTGAAGCCGGGCGACGAGTGCTATGAAGGCATGATCGTCGGCGAATCGGCCAAGGAAGGCGATATGGTCGTGAACGTGTCGAAGACCAAGAACCTGGGCAACCAGCGCTCTTCGACTGCTGATAAGGCCATCCAGCTTACCCCGCCGGTGACGTTCACCCTCGAAGAGGCTCTGGAGTACATCGAGGACGATGAACTCGTTGAGGTCACGCCGCAGTCCATTCGTATGCGCAAGCGCCTGCTTTCCGCAACCGACCGCCGCAAGGCCAACAAGAACTAGCGAATTCCATTTCGCCGCTTTGAGACCCGCCCGCGCATACGGGCGGGTCTTTGTATATACACGCGTTTATTCTCATGCGCCGAAATGCCCAATTTGCCGTATATGGCCGTGCATTTTGGGCGTTCGCGTGGTGTGCGTGTGGGTGTATTGTGACGGCGTTAAACCCGTTTTTCGCCTGTGGGAAAATACTGGCCCGTACACAAAGGGCAAAAGCGAATGCGGCATGGGGAGAGTTTAGGTCGCGTCCCGTTTACCCTTGCCCATAAGAGAAGGTAGGGCTTAATGAAGAAGATGAACTTCTTGAAAATCGCCTGCGCTGCGGCACTTTCCGCCGCATGCTGTTTTGCCGCCGTTGGTTGCAGCCAGACGAAAAGCGATTCCGGCGACGTGTCGGTGAGCGATACGTCCGAAGGCGTTGCTGCCACGGTCAATGGCACGGAAATCGGCGAGAAGGCCGTGACTTCGTACATCGCAAACTTCCGCAGCATGTCGAATCTTGAGTCCGACGCCGATTGGGCACAGTGGCTCGTCGACAACAATTACACTGCGGCCGACATTCGCGAGGAAGTCATCAATTATTACGCGAGCCAGGAACTCGTTCGCCAGGCTGCCGAGGAAAACGACATTAAGGTCGAGTCTTCCGAAATCGATTCCCAGGTGCAGCAGATGCGCTCTTACTACGATTCCGATGAAGATTGGGAAAATGCGCTGAAGCAGATCGGCACCACTGAGTCTCAGTATCGCTCGCTGCTCGAGGTTTCCATGCTCCAGCAGGCTCTTCAAGAAAAGGTTGCCCAGCCGGAAGATCCCACCGATGAAGAGCTTCTGCAGTACGCCCAGATGTATGCCACTTACTACAACGGCGCAAAGAAATCGAGCCACATCCTGTTCAATTCCGATGACGAAGCTACCGCCCAGGAAGTGCTCGACAAGATTAACTCTGGAGAGCTCGACTTCGCTGAGGCCGCAAAAGAGTATTCTCAGGATGAAGGCAGCAAGGAAGACGGCGGCAATGTTGGCTGGGATAAGCTGACGTCGTTTGTCGATGAGTATCAAACGGCGCTCGATGGCCTTGAAGAAGGCCAGGTTTCCGGCCTGGTAACCTCGAGCTATGGCATCCATATCATCAAGTGCACCCAGGTGTTCAACGCTCCTGAGGAAGTCACGTCGATCGACCAGCTTCCGTCTGAGTTCATGGATTCCATCAAGTCCACCCTTGAGGCTTCCGCCAAGCAGCAGGCTTATTCGCAGTGGTATCAGGACTACAAGAGCAATGCCGACATTCAGATCAACGACATGCCGAGCGGTCTTGTCTACGATGTAAGCCTCGATGGCGTCGAACCTTCGAGCACGTCCGCTTCGACGGAATCTGATGCAAGCACTTCCGCCGACTCTTCGACCGAATCTTCGGCCGAGAACGCCTCGACTGAGTCTTCTCAGCCCGCCGAGACAAAAACCAACTAGGCGCAACAACGCACTCAATCAAGAAACCCGCTTCGGCGGGTTTCTTTGTATTCTCTACCTGTTAAATGCTCGTAGCGTTTAACAGGTATGTGCTTGCCCAGTGTGACGAAATCTCACCCCAGATAATCATTCGAAACAGAAAAATATGAAGAAATGCTTCGTTCGCACCTAAAGTCAGCGAGCGTGCGCCCGGCGCGGCAGATTGCCCCGCCGCATGGCTAAGCGTACTTTGGTACGCGCCGCGCCATGCACAAGGGGTAAGATGACGTGCCCGGCGCACGCGCAGTGTCAGGTCGGCTCAAAAGAAAAACGCCGTTCGTTAGAACGGCGTAAATAAACAACTGGCGGAGAAGTGGGGATTCGAACCCCAGATACCCTTGTGGGGTATACTCACTTAGCAGGCGAGCACCTTCGGCCTCTCGGTCACTTCTCCGCTCGTGACGCACATTTTTGTGCGTGCAGGGGTGTATGATACCGTGACACCTATCCAAATGCAAGGGAGACTTGATGACTTCATCGCTGAATCACCACAGAGCTTCGCAAAAACGCGTTGCGCGTACCTTCATTTTGCAATTCCTTATTGTTGCGATCGCTGCTGTTGCCATGCTTGTATGCATGCCTTCGCACGCGTACGCCAAATCGTACACATGCCCAAGCGTCACGATAGATGCCCAAGCGAACGCCGACGGCTCGCTTGATGTCACCGAAGCGCGCACATTCGATTTTTCGGGCGATTTTACGGCGGTGTGGTGGACCTTCGACAATATGCCGACCAAGGAAAGCATGCTTTCGGTGAAATCGGCATCGCTTACCAATGAGTCCACAGGTGAGACCCAGACGCTTTCCCCCGTAGAATTCCAGCGAGCGTGGCGCGAGGCCGGCGGCGCGGGATACCCGTCGTATTCCATCGACGAGGACGAGAACACCGTGTATGTGTTCTTCGACGAATCCGATTCTGAAGTCACGATGACGCTCTCGTACTCCATTTCGAATTTCGTTCAGGTTTACGACGACGTCGCCGAGGTGTATTGGCAATATATCGGCCATGGTTGGGCGGTCGACAGCGACCATGTCACCACGACGCTCACGGTTCCGGTTCCTGCAGGCACGCAGGTTCGTGTGGGCGACAATGTGCGCGCATGGGGCCATGGTCCGCTCGACGGAAGCCTGTCCATTGGCGATGATGGCGCGATTTATGCGCAGGTCTCTTCGGTAAGCGCGGGCGGCTATGCCGAAATCCATTCGGTATTCCCTGCGGAATGGATGAACGTTTCAGGCTCGGCGGCCAACAAACATATGGGCAATCGGCTCGATTCCGTGCTCGAGGATGAAGCCCAGCTTGCGAACAAGGCGAATGCCTCCCGTCTGCAGTCGCTTCTCTTCATTGTGGTGTGCTTGGTTGCCGCCATCGGCATTATCGTGTGGGCGGTGTTCATGTTCTTCCGCCATGGCCGCGAGTATAAGCCCCAATTCCAGGATGAATACTGGCGCGATGTGCCTGCAAAGGGTCTTTCGCCCGCAGTTATCGGGCGACTGTGGCGTTTCGATGCCGAGTCCCCCAATGACCTCACGGCGACGCTCATGCATCTGTCCCATATCGGCGCAATTCGCCTCGATGCCGGCAGCTACGAAGCGCCCAGCAAGGGGCTTTTTGGCATGGGCGGCAGCAAAACGGTGAACGATTACTACATCACGCGCCTTCCTGGCTGGGAAGAAAAGGTCGTCGACCCTATCGATAAAAAGACGATGGACCTCGTATTCAAGAAAATTGCCAAGGGTGCCGATTCCTTGTGGTTTGGCACTATTCAGCAGTTCGGAACCGATTACCCTGAGTCGTTCAACGACGCTATGGAAAGCTGGCAGGGCGTGGTTTCGGCTGAAACGAACAAGTGCAACTTCTTCGAGGAAAAAGGTTCGCACTATCGCGTGATTTTCTTCGTGCTCGCAGTGCTGCTGGGCATCGTGGGCGTCTTCTCGCTTTTCGTGACCGACGAATTCACGTTGTTCTTGGCGTTCATTCCGCCCGTGGTGGTGCTCGCGGTGCTTTCGAAGTTCATGCAGCGTCGCAGCCGCGAGGCGGTTGAAATTCATGCCAAGTGCGTCGGCCTGCGCAACTGGCTCAAAGATTTCAGCGCGCTCGACGAACGCCTGCCCACCGATGTGAAAGTGTGGGGCGAAATGATGGTGTATGCCTACGTGTTTGGCGTCGCCGAAGAGGCTATGAAGGCGCTTCAGATGAAACTGCCCCAGGTCATCCAAGACGAGGACTTCGCGACATCGACAGGCTATTGGCTCATGCCCCACTATTACGGCATGCCGGGTGGTGCGGCCGCTCCCGTTGTGAGCCCCGCCGAAATGTTCCAAACCATGCAGGCCAACACCATGCAGACGGTTTCCGAGGCGCTCAGCGCCGCATCGAGCAGTGATGGCTCGGGTGGCGGCTTCTCGGGTGGCGGTGATTTTGGCGGAGGCGGCTTCGGTGGAGGAGGCGGCGGCGCAAGGTAGCCGCTCGGTTTCTCACGTTGCCTCGAAAGCCTTTCGCGCCACGTATCATTTAGTTATCCTGCGCCTCTTTTATTCCGATGCTTTTTACACGTTATACTTTAGTGAGAAAAAGCGTTCGCGAGTGAAAGAGGCGATTTTCATGGCTGAAGAAAAGGCGTTGGTCGGAATCATCATGGGCAGCGAAAGCGACATGCCCAATATGGAGCCGTGCATGAAGCAGCTCGAGGAGTTCGGCATTCCTTACGAAGTGAAGGTTGCCAGCGCGCACCGCAAGCCGGCCGAGGTGCATGAATGGGCGTCGGGCGCCGAGGAACGCGGTATGCGCGTTATCGTTGCTGCTGCCGGCAAGGCTGCCCACCTTGGTGGTGTGGTTGCCGCCTATACTCCGCTGCCGGTTATTGCCGTGCCTATGAAAACGAGCGACTTGGGCGGCCTCGATTCGCTTCTTTCTATGGTCCAAATGCCCTCTGGCGTGCCCGTTGCATGCGTCGCCATCAATGGCGCGAAAAACGCTGCGATTCTCGCGGTGCAAATGCTCGGCACGGGTTGCGATGAATGCCGCAAGAAGATTTCTGATTTCAAAGCGAAGATGGCTGAATAATGACGAAGAAATTGCTCATGGGCAACGAGGCCTTCGCGCATGCCGCGCTCGAGGCGGGCGTTGCCGTGGTCGCAGGCTATCCGGGCACGCCCTCGAGCGAGCTTATCGAAACCGTTGCGAAGCGCGTGCAGGCGGGTGCCGCCGAAAACGTGCATGTTGAATGGTCGACCAATGAAAAGGCGGCGCTCGAGTTGCTCGCCGGCGCGTCGTATGCCGGTGCACGTACGCTGTTCACTTGCAAGCAAGTTGGCCTCAACGTCGCGAGCGACCCGCTCATGAGCTTGAATTATGTGGGCGTCGAGGGCGGCTGCGTCATCTATGTTGCCGACGATCCGGGCCCTATTTCGTCGCAGACCGAGCAAGATACGCGTCGCTTTGCGTCGTTCGCCAAGATTCCTGTGTTCGATCCATCGAGCGTTGAGCAGGGTGTTGAAATGCTCCCCCGCGCCTTTGCGCTTTCTGAACGCTATCGAACGCCGGTTATCGTGCGTCCAACGACGCGCGTGTGTCACTCGTCAACGTTCGTCGATGTGGCGGAAAAAACGCAGGGCGCGCCCGTGAAGGGCTTCGCGAAAGACGATTCTCGATGGGTTATTTTCCCTGCGCGAGCATATCGCGGACATAAAGAAATCAACGGCCGATTGGCGAAGATCGCCGATGAATTCTCGGGCGTATGCGCCTCCGAGACGCCGAGCGGTTTGCCGTCGGAGGACCTTTCTCGCTTCAATCCCATCGAAAATCACGGCGATGCGCCGAAAATCGGCATCGCGTGCGGCGGCGTGTCGACCGCGTATGCGAAAGAGGCGCTTTCGATTCTTGAGCACGCGGCAAAACGGACGACTTCTGCGGCTGGTGTTGCCGGCGGTGAGCGCGGCGAGGCTCTTCCGAGCTATCGTTTCATGCAAATCGGCACGCCGTTCCCGTTCCCCGAGGCCCGCGTGGATGAATTCCTCGATGGCCTCGATGCTGTTATCGTGTTCGAGGAGCTTGACTCGGTTATTGAAGACGGCCTCGTTCATATGGCCGGCTTGCGTGCGGCGCGAGGTAAGAGTGCTCCTCGGGTTCTTGGCCGTGCGTCGGGCGCGTGCCGCGATGCTGGCGAGAACAATGCCGATGATATTGTTGAGCGTTTGAGCAAATTCTTTGATGAAGCCTTGCTGCGTCGCGAGGGTGTTTCGGGCGACGAGCTCATGCGTAAAATTGAAGAACGCGCCAATGCGCGAGCTCGTGCACGCGAAGCCGCGGCGCCCAATCTCGATATCGAGCTTCCCGCACGCCCACCGGTGTTGTGCGCAGGCTGCCCCCATCGTGGTTCGTTTTACGCATGCAAGCAAGCGCTCAAGAAAATGCGCGTTCGCGGTATCTTTTCGGGCGATATCGGCTGTTACACCTTGGGCAATGCCAAGCCGCTCGATGCTGTGGATACCTGTTTGTGTATGGGCGCGGGCATCACGATGGCGCAAGGTCTCGGCGTTGTCGATTCTGCGGCGAAACAGCTCGCTTTCGTGGGCGATTCGACGTTTTTTGCGAGCGGCATCACGGGCGTTGCCAATGCCGTATACAACCAGCACGACATCACGGTGTGCGTGCTCGACAATTCCACCACGGCCATGACGGGCGGGCAGCCGCATCCTGGTACGGGCAACACGCTCATGGGGTCGAAAAGCGCGCCGCTTTCTATCGAACGCGTCCTCGAGGCGCTTGGCGTGGAATGCATCGAGTTCGCCAACCCCCATCATCTTGATGAGAGTATCGATGCGGTCACGAAGGCGGTTTCTTTCGAGGGCCCGTCTGCGGTTATCTTCCGCGCGCCGTGCGTGAATCTCATTAAACCCGAGGCTCCTGTTTCGATCAATGCGGAAATATGCACGGGCTGCAAGAAGTGCATTACGGCAATAGGGTGCCCCGCCATCGGATTCAATGGCGAGGTTGCTACGATTGATGAAACGCTGTGCACGGGCTGCGGTTTGTGCACGCAGGTTTGTCCATTTGGGGCCATCGCGCCAGCGTGCCTGCCTGCATAGAGGCAATTGGCAGGTGGGCGTCTCGCGTACTGTTGTCGCCTTGGCTTTCGGCTGCTTCGAAGCGCACCGTATGCCGGATTCTGATTGAAGGGTGCGAGGATCACGCTCGTTGGCTTTTGTAAGACCCATGATTATTGGAGTGTTGCCCAATGAAGAATGTAGTGCTCACTGGTATTGGCGGACAGGGTACCGTGCTTGCCGCGAAGATACTCGCCCAGGCTGCGCAAGCGCGTGGCTGGCACGTGCGCACTGCCGAGACGATTGGCATGGCGCAGCGAGGCGGGAGCGTGACGAGTCATGTTCGCATGGGCAACGAGGGTGAACATGTTGCTTCGCCGCTCGTGGGTGCGGCTGCGGCTGACATGCTCATCGCCTTCGAGCCTGGCGAAGCGGCGCGTATGCTCGGGCTTCTCTCTGCGCACGGCGTGCTTGTCACGGCGTCGAATGTGAAACAGCCCGTCACTGCGTCGCTGTCGAAAACGGTGTATGCCGCCGCACCGGTGCTTGAGGCGCTCGAAAAGCGCGATGGCGCAACCGTTGTAGTCGACGAGCCGGCGCTCCTTGAGCTCGTTGGCAATTCGAAGGCTCTCAACATCGTTCTGCTCACGGTTGCCATCTCTCAGCGCGATGCTCAAGGAAACCCTCTTCTGGGCATTTCGCTTGACGAATTCAAGGAAGCCATTCGCGTGTGCGTGAAGCCGAAGTTCGTCGATATGAACCTCGCTGCGGTTGACGCCGTGTGTAAAGAACTGTGCTTGCAGTAGTTCATTTCGGCGAGCCAGGAGCGGCATGCGCCTGGCGGCCTCTTTTTTCGGCCGCATTTCTCTTTCGAATTCAAGAAATCCCGCAAGTATGGCATGCTTGCGGGATTTCTGCGTTTATCAGGCGAAATGCAAAGATTACCCTACGGGGGTAATAGGCGCGCGCGGGAATTTCGGCCATTGTGGGTAGCGTTGAAGCCGCGAAGCGCGGCAAGGCCGAGAACGAAGAAGGGGGACCAATGACCGAGGAGAACGAAGGCCAGCGCACCGTCGCGCCGGCTGACGCGGATCATGCGCCCAAAGGGAAGAACAAAAAGAAGCCGGCCATTGTGGCAGGCACCGTCGCCGTTGTTTTGGTGCTCGCCGGTGCTGGTTTTTGGGTATGGCATGAGCAGCCGAGTTTCTGCAACGCTATTTGCCACAGCCCGATGGACAATTATGTCGAGAGCTATACGTCGGGCGACGCAGGCATGCTTGTGACGCAGCATGCTGAGGCGGGCAAGAACTGTCTCGACTGCCACAATCCGGTTATCACCGAGCAGCTTACCGAGGTATGCACATGGGTGGCCGACGATTATCCCATGACCGATGACGGCATGCTGAACACCGGCAAGGAAATCGCTACCGAAGAGTTCTGCACTAACGACGGCTGCCACAACATGAGCGATGTCGTGAACGCTACGTGGGGTTTCGAAGGCAACGACGCCAAATACAACCCGCATTCCAGCCATCAGGACAACCAGCTCGAATGCGGCGATTGCCATAAATCGCATGAGACCAGCACCCTGTACTGCGCTAAATGCCACGACTTGAACCTGCCCGAAGGTTGGGAGGCCACCAATGAGTAACGTATCTCGCCGTAATTTCTTCAAGGGCGCTGGCGCCGCCGCCCTGGTTGCCGCCACCGCTGGTTCCCTTTCGGGTTGCGGGAACGGCTACGAAAGCAACGAGTCCATCAAAGACGCTACCACCCAGCGTCCGTCGACTCCGAGCTGGCTTGGTGAGGCTCCCCAGATCGACGAGGCCGAAATCACTGAAACGCTCGATTATGAAGTCGTTGTTGTAGGCTTGCGCACTGGCGGTCTGCCCGCTCTTATGTCTGCCGCCGAAAATGGTGCGCGCGTGCTTGGCATCGAACAAATGAGCAAGATTGCCGAGCCCCGCGAAGACCTTGGTGCTGTTAATTCGCGCTACCAGCTCGAATCGTTCAGTGAATTCCCTCAGTTCGAAATCGATAAGATGGAAATCATGGAAGACATCGTGCGCTATGCGAATGGCTTCGTGAATTATGACCTTATTAAGCTGTGGGTCGATGAATCGGGCGACATGATTAACTGGCTGTCCGACATCATCGAGCGCGACGGCAAATTCAAAATGTGGTTCGAAGGCTCCGTTGGCGCTGAGGGCCAAGGTGCTCGCGACAAGGCATGGGCTACGGGCCATAGCCCTCAAAAGCTCGTCGACGATAAAGAGATTACGTTTGGTGGCACCATGCGCGACTATGCCATCGAAAATGGCGCCGAGATTCGCTATGACACCATGCTCGTGAAATGCGAGCAGGATGAATCGGGCCGCGTGACCGGCGTTATTTGCCGCGATGGCAACGACCTGCACTATATTCGCGCGAATGCCTCCAAGGGCGTAATCCTGGCAACGGGCGGTTATGTGGCGAACACTGAAATGGTTGAGGCTCGCCAGGCATGGAACAATCGCCTTAAGATTAATATCCCCGTTGGCGGCAGCTGCACGGGAGACGGCATCAAGGCCGCTATGTGGTGTGGTGCGACCATCGACCCCTTGGGTTGCGCTGTCACGTTCAATCGCGCATGCTGCAAGCCCGATGAGGTTGCTGGCAGTGACCTGGTCGGCAAGTGGTTCTGGTTCGGCGAGCAGCCGTTCCTCAAGGTGAACCTGCAGGGCAAGCGCTTCTGCAACGAGAGCGGCCCGTACGATTACATGCTGCACTCGGCTTTCATGCAGCCGTACCACACGTATGTCGACATTTGGGATTCCGATTATGTGGCGCAGGTCAAGCAGATTAACGAAGTCGGTTGCTGCCGTTTGTACCCCTTCGACAACGGTGCTCCGTCGAACATGGATATTTCTGCCATGCAGAGCAAGTTCGACCAGCTCGAAGAGGCCGGCTATGTTCAGAAGGCCGACACCATGGAGGAGCTTGCGGCCAAGCTGAATCTTCCTGTCGAAGCAACCGTTGCTACCTGGGAGCGTTATAACAAATTCGCCGAACAGGGCAAAGACGAAGACTACAACAAAGAGCCGTATCGTCTCACCTCTCTCACGCATCCGCCGTACTACGGCGTGCGCACGGGCGCATGGTTCCTGGCCACGATTGATGGCTGCCCCATTAATACTGATATGCATCCAGTAAACGAGGCGGGCGAGCAAATCGATGGTTTATACCTCGTCGGCAACGACTCGGGCGGCTTCTTCAGCGTGAGCTATCCGAACCTCATGACTGGTCTTGCTGCGGGACGCACTATGACCTTTGGTCGTCGCGCTGGCATGCTTGCCGCGACGGGCCAAGCATAGGTGCTTTTGGGGCCTGCGTCTCGTTCGATTGGGCGCGGGTTCTATCTAGGCCATCCTTTTTGAATACCCTTTGAGCCTCTCGCGTTTCCCCTTATCCGCGAGCGTGCACTTCCCCTCTGGCGCCATGGGGCGCCCGCCCGATGCCCTTCCTCTTTTGGGCATCGGGCTTTTTGCTACAATGTCACGGTTCATTGGGGAGACCATTTGGAGGGCGGCCATGGGCGAGCGTGTTCACGATGCTGTGTTTTGGCGCGCCACGGCGGCGCTTTGTCTCATGCTCGCGACTTCGAGCTTCATGAATATTTCGGCGTTTCCTTTGTTCGACCACGTATTCACGTATGCGCGAGACATATCGGTACTCGCGAATGCCGCGTGTTTGGTTGCCGTTGCCTTGGTGGCCTCTTTTCGGTCCTCTTCGCTCAATTCCCGCGTTGTCAATATCGTCGCAATCGCGCTTTTAGCTGTCGGGTCTTCGGGCATTGCCGCATCGTTCGCAATCCAATCTCCTTGGCTGCTTGTGGTGTCGTCGTGCGCTGTGTCGGCCGCGCGTGGGTGGGTGAGCGTTGTTGTTGGCGTATCGCTCTCTCGCTCCTCGATTCCCGTTATTGCTCAAATTGTCACGCTTGCTTTTCTGGGCAACTGCGCGTTTGGCTATGTGGCCTGGCTTTTTCCCACAAACATCGGGCTGCTTGCGTTCTTCGCGGCCCCCATCGCTGCATTATTGCTTGCGCACAGTATTGCGAAGCCCGTGTTTGCTGAGGTTCAGTCTTCCGATTCCCCGGCCGATATCGCCATTACGCAGCCTTCGTCGTTTTTGGCGCTCGGCTCCCAGCTGTTCGTCTGTTTGTTCTTCTTTCGCGTGGCGTTTGGGTTCTCGCTTCGTTTTGGCGAAGTGAATGGCGCTCCTTTGGGTGACTTCTTTTCTATTGTGCCTGTTGGCGTATTGACTATTGCAACCATCGCCTCTTCTGGCAAGCTCATGAAAAGCGACTTGCTCGCACAGGTTTCGGTGCTCTTCGTGCTTGCTGGGTTTTTCGCCGCTACGATTTCGGTTCCATGGGCATATGCGGCGAGCGCGTCGCTTCTCTCGTGCGGCAATGCGCTGTTCGATGTGGTTGGTTGGGTGGTGCTCGCCGCGGTTGGCACGCGCAATGTGCGTGCGTCGGTTGCAACCATTGCATGGGGACGTGGCGTGTCGGCCCTTGGCAGTATTGTCGGCGCGGCAATTGGCGTATGGGCGAGCGCGGCGTCGTTGACGCACCCTGTCGCCGTGCAGCTGGCAACGGGCGGGCTCGTTCTTGGGTTTGCGGCATATGCGCTTATTGGTCTGAAGAACTTCAGTTTCATCGATACCATCAAGGGCGTGACTAAGGTTGTCGACATTCGGTCGATTAATATCGAAGAGGCATCTCGCGTGACGCTCGAACAAGCATGCTCGGCAATTGCTAATCGAGCCTCGCTTACCCCTCGCGAGAGGGAGGTGTTCGAGATGCTTGCTCGTGGTCGTGACAGCTTCTATATCCAAGAGCGGCTCACGGTTTCACGCAATACGGTGAAAGCGCATGTCAAGCATATCTACGCGAAGCTCGATATTCACACCCATCAGGAATTGCTCGACATTGTTGAACTTGAGATGGCGTCGTAAAGTCGCATGACATGCCTGCATCTCTGAATGGGCTTGTCGCGCATGGCTGAATTGCGGATGGTCGAGTTCTCGGTTTACTCAAGCGGCGCGTCCTGGATGCCTGTATTGGAGGGTATATGCACCGGGCGTTGTTGTGCGCAAGGACTGACGCGTACGAGGTTGCCGCGGCCAAAGCCCGCTCGCGGAATCTTTCATTCCATATCTTGCTCATTGGGCGCTTTAGCGTACAATAGTGCCCATGATGAACGCACTCGACATACACTCTCTCAAAGCCGCGCGTACCGCGTTGGCTGGTCGATGGCTCTAGCTTCAAGTTTGCTCAGCGAGCTTGAGGCGCCTTTTTCGTGCACCCGAATGACGAAACGGCGTAAAGCCCTGATTTTTCGCAGGCTTGAAGCGTCTCCAATTTCCGCAACTTATGTCAGACATGCGCGAAAGGCAGTGCCATGCAGCTCACCGATGAACAGTTCAACCTTATTAAAGAGCAATTCAAAACCCTGAAAGATCGTTCTCCCTTCTATGCGAAGAAGTTCGAGGGCATCGATTTGTCCGACGTACAAACCCAGGCCGACTTCGAGAAGCTGCCCTTTTCGGAAAAGGCCGACTTACGCGAAGCCTATCCGTTGGGAATTCAAGCCGTACCCGACGAGGAAGTTGTGCGCATCCACAGCTCTTCGGGCACGACGGGCACGCCGGTCATTATTCCTTACACCGCGCAGGATGTTTCCGATTGGGCCGAAATGTTCGCGCGTTGCTATCGTACGGCGGGTATTACCAATAAGGATCGCATTCAAATTACCCCTGGCTATGGTCTGTGGACTGCGGGCATTGGGTTCCAGCTTGGCTGCGAGCGCTTGGGCGCTATGGCCATTCCCATGGGCCCCGGCAATACCGAGAAGCAGCTGCAAATGATGCAAGACCTGCACAGCACGGTTATCACGGGCACGAGCAGCTATGCGCTTTTGCTCGCTGAGGAAATCTCGAAGCGAGGCTTGCGCGATAAGCTCGACCTGCGCAAAGGCGTTATTGGCTCGGAGCGTTGGGGCGAAAAGATGCGCCACCGCATCGAAAACGAGCTCGGCGTTGAGATTTTCGATATCTATGGCCTGACCGAGATTTACGGCCCCGGCATCGGCATTTCGTGCAGCGAGCACCACGGCATGCATATTTGGAGCGACTACGTATATTGCGAAATCGTCGACCCGAAAACTGGCGAGCCCGTGCCCGACGGCGAAATGGGCGAGCTCGTGCTTACCACGCTGCGCAAGCAGGGCGCGCCGCTTATTCGCTATCGCACGCACGACCTCACACGCATCATTCCCGGCGATTGCGCTTGCGGCTTGAAACATCCTCGCATCGACACCCTTACTGGCCGCACTGACGATATGGTAAAGGTGAAGGGCTGCAACATGTTCCCCGCGCAAATCGAGGAAGTCATTGCGTTTACCGATGGTGCGAGCTCTGAGTATCAGGTCATGATTGAGGCAATTGATGGCCGCGATGTGCTCACGGTGCTGTTCGAGACGCCGCTCGAAGGCGAGGATAAGGAAAAGTGCGAGCAGGAACTTGCGCTGCTCTTTAAGGCGAAGATTGGCTGCACGCCTGAAGCGAAGGGCGTCCCCATGGGCGAGTTGCCGCGTTCTGTGAAGAAGACTAAGCGCATCTTCGACAGTCGCTACTAAACATATCTCTCTATAGATATATAGAGAGAATCGACCAGGGACGGTCGCCGAGGGGATTGCCCGCGCGGAAGGCGGGCGGGCCCGGGGGCGGCCGTTCTTCTTTCGGGAGGCTGCCCCCTCCGCGAGAAGCTTGGCGGAAGCGAGCAGGGGAAAGCCGGCGACAGGGGGAGGCGCGGCTTGCGTGGCGGCACGGAAGACTCCCGCCCGAAGGCGGGCGCCGATCTCTTTGCTTATATATAGGAAGCTGAATCGGCCGCGCCTATGGGCCGGGGCGAAACGCCGGGGCTGCGGGGCGGGGCGAAGCGCCAGCCCGATGCCGCCCTCCCATCCGAAATCCCCGCCATCCTTCCGCTCCGCCGCGCTGGAGTTGTCGGCATCCTGTGTGCGGGCGGGTTTCCCGCCCGCGCCGCGCCGGGGGCGCGTATAATACCGAACTCGCCGCCGCGAAGGGCAGAAGCCCGGAGGGCGGGGCGCCCCGCGGCCCGCGGGACGGCCGGGAAAAACTTTCTGAAAAAAGTTCTTGACACGGCCGAGCGCGCAAGGTAGTATTCAATCTTGCGCCAAGCGGGAACGCGAAGCGCACGGCGGGCCGCAGGCCCCGCCGGGAACCTTGAGAACCGGATACTGTGGATGGAATTTTACGAAGCCAGACAGGGCTTCGGGGGAGTCTTCCCCCGAAGCGATCATATGGACCCTGATTCAATTTTTTAATCAACTAGGATTCGAGAGCCTTTTAGGCTCTCGGCTTTCCACGGAGAGTTTGATCCTGGCTCAGGATGAACGCTGGCGGCGCGCCTAACACATGCAAGTCGAACGAGTAAGACGCCTTCGGGCGTGGATAGAGTGGCGAACGGGTGAGTAACACGTGACCAACCTGCCCCCTCCTCCGGGACAACCTCGGGAAACCGAGGCTAATACCGGATACTCCGGGCCCCCCGCATGGGGAGCCCGGGAAAGCCCTGGCGGGAGGGGATGGGGTCGCGGCCCATCAGGTAGACGGCGGGGTAACGGCCCACCGTGCCTGCAACGGGTAGCCGGGCTGAGAGGCCGATCGGCCACATTGGGACTGAGACACGGCCCAGACTCCTACGGGAGGCAGCAGTGGGG
>ENA-OUQG01000348-OUQG01000348.1-human-gut-metagenome-genome-assembly--contig:-NODE-348-length-29520-cov-13.772849_pt1 | contig 29520 bp, 28 predicted proteins | sample MGYA00237943_ERZ548823 | MGnify/ENA primary metagenome ERZ548823 (study PRJEB26490, sample SAMN05194731) | human gut metagenome | biome: terrestrial biome; feature: human-associated habitat; material... | reverse complement strand
TCGAGCCCAGCGAGCAGGTCATGTTCATCTGCCACGCCGACTGCGAGGTGGAGGCCCGCGCCGTGGCCGAGGAGATGAAGGCCCGCTACGGCGTCAAGGAGGTCTATATCAACTACATCGGGCCTGTGATCGGCAGCCACACGGGGCCGAATACGATGGGCATTTTCTTCGTAGGCACCAAGAGATAACGGCGCGTCTCTTGCGCCAATACTTCGTTGCGGCGGCTTGCCGTACACAAAGTACGCCTGCGCCGCCGCGCCTCGTCTTGGCGCAAGATCCATTGCCGTTGGCGGTGTACGGTGCATTTCAACTTTGCGGGAGGTCATCCTATGGACTGGCTGGAACTCAAGATCGACACGAGCCACGCGGGCTTGGACGCGGTGACGGACATGCTGGAGCAGCAGGGCGTTACCGGCGTGATGATCGACGACGAGGCGGACTTTCAGAGCTTTCTGGAGAACAACCGCCAATACTGGGATTATGTGGATGACGATCTGCTGGCGCAGAAAAAGGGTGTCAGCCGCGTGACGTTCTATCTGGAACGGAACGAGGATGCCTACGGCACCGTGGCCGCCGTGCGTATGGCCATGTCGGCGCTGAAAAAGGACCACCCGGAGTACGCGCCCCTGCTGCTGACCATGGCAGACGTGGCCGACGAGGACTGGGAGAACAACTGGAAGCAGTTTTACAAGCCCATGGAGATCGGCAGCCGCCTGCTGGTGGTGCCGGAGTGGGAGGAGGCCGCCGACCCCACGCGGGTGAAGCTGGTGCTGAACCCCGGCCTGACCTTCGGCACCGGCAGCCACGCCACCACCCGCCTGTGCCTGCAGGCGCTGGACACCCACATTCACGGCGGCGAGCGTGTCCTGGACTTGGGCTGCGGCAGCGGCATCCTGTCCATCGCCGCCTTGCGCCTGGGCGCGGAGAGCGCCTTCGCCTGCGACATCGACGAGAAGTGCGTGGACGTGGCCTATGAGAACGCCGCCCTGAACGGCATCGGAAAGGACCGCTACACCGTCCGCTGGGGCAATGTGCTCACCGACGCCGCCCTGCGGCAGGAGATGGGCACCGGCTACGATATCGTGGTGGCCAACATCGTGGCGGATGTCATTATGGGCCTCAGCCCCCACGTCCGTCCCTTCCTGAAGCCCGGCGGCCTGTTCCTCTGCTCCGGCATCATCGACGACCGGGCGGCGGAGGTGCTGGAAAAGCTGAAGGCCGACGGCTGGGATGTATTCGAGCAGCGCAGCAGTGAGGGCTGGTTCAGCTATCTCTGCAAGTAACGCAAAGAAAAAGACCGGCGCGGAACTGCCGTCTCGGCCATTACAGCACACCTGCCGCATCTCTGTGGGTAACGACAAAAAAAGACCGGCGCGGGCCGGTCTTTTTTTTGTGCTTCGTCCGTCCGCGCCGCCGGGAACGGGAGAATTCACGGAATGTACTTTTCTTTTTCCTGAAAAGTTGCTATACTGAAAGCGAACGTAACATATAGCGAACGCGAATGTATACAGCAAAAGCAACGGAAAGTAAACGAAAGTAAAGGAGAAAACCGAAGCCATGATGAAGCGAATTCTGCGCCTGACGGCGTTTTTGCTGGGGTTGACGCTGCTGCTGTCCGCCTGCGGCAATACAAAAGGTAAAGAGATGGTGGACGCCTCCACCCAGACCGCCCCGCCCGTAGAAGGCGTCACCGCCCTGGCTCTGTGCGACGGCGATGTGACCCTCCGTTTTGAAAAGGACGAAACCGGCGCCTGGACCTGGTTTGACGACCCCGCCTTCCCCCTGGACCAGACGGCGCTGGAGGACCTGCTGGCCCTGCCCGCTGCCCTGGACAGCGGCGAAACGGTGGCCGATGTGCAGGAGCTGGCCGTCTATGGCCTGGAGGCTCCCAAGAAGTACATCACCGTCACCTCCGACGGCGTGGACGTTGTCTATTATCTCGGCGACCAGGCCGCGGATGGCCGTTGGTACGTGCTCACCCCTGCCGGTACGGTGCGCTATACCTCTGACGAAAATAAGATGCTGCTCAGCCGCAGCATCTACGCCATGGCGGTCCTGCCCGTTCTGCCGGTCATCGAGCCGGACAGGCTGGTCAGCGTAAGTCTGCTGCGCGCCGACGGCACCGCTGCCGTCTCTTTCTACACCGCCGAGGACGGTACCCGCCGCAGCGCCAACCGGGACGTCACGGAAAAGACCGCCGCTCTGGCTGATGAGATCGCTGCCCTGACGCTCACCGCCTGCGTGGACTACGACCCGGCGGAGGGTGCGGCCGCCGTCTGCGGCCTGGACACGCCGGAGGTCACGCTGACGGTGAACTACCTGGCTGACAACAGCGCCGAGCGGACGCTGATCCTTGCCGTCGGCCTGTCCACCGGCGACGGCGGCCGCTATGTGGCCCTGGACGGCGACACCACCATCTATCGGATGGAGGAGTCGTCCCTGACCCAGATCCTGACCCTGTCCGAGACGGGGCTGTAAGCCATGAAAAGGGAGGCGCGGCTATGCGTATACTGATCGTGGAGGATGAAAAGCGCCTGGCGGGCACCCTGCAGGACCTGCTGCGCCGCCAGGGCTATACCGCCGACGTGTGTTATGACGGCATCTCCGGCCTGGACAACGCCCGCAGCGATATCTACGACCTGCTGGTGCTGGACGCCATGCTTCCCGGCATGGATGGCTTCGCCCTGCTGCGCCAGCTGCGCGGCGGCGGCAGCCGCCTGCCGGTGCTGATGCTCACCGCCCGCAGTGAGCTGAATGACCGCGTCCGCGGCCTGGACGCCGGTGCGGACTACTACTTGACCAAACCATTCGAGCCGGAGGAGCTGCTTGCCTGTATCCGGTCCCTGCTGCGCCGTGGCGGTGAGGACGCCGCTGCCGACCCGGAGGTGACGGCCTTCGGCGACCTGACGCTGCACATGGGCACATTCCTGCTGGAATGCGGCCCGCGAAGCGTCCGCCTCAGCCGCCGGGAGTACGACCTGATGGAGCTGCTGATGCGGAACGGCAGTCAGATCGTCTCCAAGGAGCAGCTGATCCTGAAGGTCTGGGGCTACGACTCCGCCGCCGAGGACAACAACGTGGAGGTCTATATCTCCTTCCTTCGCCGCAAGCTCACCCATCTGCAATCCACTGTGAAGATCAAGACCCTCCGTATGGTGGGTTATTGTCTGGAGGTGGAGGCATGATCCGGCACCTTCGCTGGAAGGTGGTGGCCACCAATATGCTGCTGATCTCGCTGGTGCTGCTGGCGGTGTTCGCGGCGGTGTACTTCATCTCCCGGGGCAACTATCACAAGAATGTGCAGCAGCAGCTGTACCAGGCGCTGGAGCAGGGCGACTATGGCCGCAGCCAGCCCGGCATGGACAGCATCCCCTGCTTTGTGGCCGAGGTCTATGGCAGCGGCACCGTCCGCGTGGCCGGCAACAGCTACTATGACCTCAGCGACGAGACCCGCATGGCGGAGATCGTCACTGCCGCCCTGGCGGCGGACGAGGACGCCGGCACGTTGGACGAATTTCATCTGCGCTATCTGCGCCAGCGAGGCTACACCACTACTGCCATTGCGTTTACCGATACCTATCTGGAATACACCTCCCTGCACACACTGCTGAAGGCCTGCTCTCTGGTGGGCTGCGGCGCACTGGTGGTGCTGTTTCTGTGCAGCTATCTGCTCTCCGGTGTGGTTACCAAGCCTGTAGGTGCCGCCTGGGCCCAGCAGGAGCAGTTCCTCTCCGACGCCAGCCATGAGCTGAAGACCCCTCTGACGGTCATCCTTTCCTCCGCCGAGCTGCTGGAGCAGAGCGCTTCGCCGGAGCAGGCGGTCTACGTGGACAATATCCGGGCGGAGGGCCGCCGCATGAAGGCCCTGGTGGAGGATATGCTCACCCTCTTCCGCGCCCAGAAGAACGCCGGCAGCCCGCCGGACACCGTCACCGACCTGTCGGAGGCGGCGGTGACTGCCGCCCTGCGGTTTGAGCCGGTGGCCTTTGAGGCCGGCCATGTACTGGATTACGATATTGCGCCGTCTCTTCCTGTCCGGGGCGACGGCGCCAAGCTGGGCCAGGCCTTGGCGGTGCTGCTGGATAACGCCGTCAAATACGCCGCACCCGGTACGCCCATCCGCCTGACCGCCGTCCGGCAGGGCAGCCGCGCTGTGATGTCCGTGACCGATCAGGGGCCGGATATCCCTTCGGACAAGCTCCCCCGCATTTTTGACCGCTTTTACCGCGCCGACGACGCCCGTACCGACGGCGACAGCTTTGGCCTGGGCCTGCCCATTGCCAAAGCCATCGTGGATGCCCACCGGGGCGTCCTTCGCTGTGACAGCAGCGGCGGCGTGACCACCTTTAGTATCTCCCTGCCCCTGACGGCAGGGAAGCAGGAGAGAGGCACAGACCATGTTTGATACCCTTATCCGGGGCGGCGCCGTTGTTGACGGCACGGGCCGCCCCGCATTTGCGGCCGATGTGGCCGTTTCCGGCGGCAGGATCGCCGCCATCGGCGATCTGTCCGCAGCGTCCGCCGCTCATGTAATCGACGCCGCCGGCAGGACCGTTACCCCCGGCTTTATTGACATCCATCGCCACGCCGACGCGGCGCTGTTCCGCCCGGGCTTCGGCGCGGCGGAGCTGTGTCAGGGCCTTACCACCATCGTCAACGGCAACTGCGGCCTCAGCGCCGCCCCCTTCGGCCCCGCCCATGGCGATGCCATCCGGGACTACCTGCGCCCTATCACCGGCGCTCTCCCGCCGGAGCTGGTGACGGAAACCCTCTCCGGCTATTTCGCCTCTGTGCCGAATATCCCCGTCCATGTGGGTATGCTGGCCGGTGCCGGCGTCCTTCGGGCGGACGCGGCCGGCTACGAGCTGGAGCACCTGGAGGACCGCCACTACCGCGCCCTGCACCGCGCCCTGGAGCAGGCTCTGGCCGACGGCGTGCTGGGCGTTTCTCTGGGCCTGGGTTACGCCCCGGAGTGCTTCTATACCACGGCGGAGCTGATCCGTGCGCTCTCACCCATCGCGGGGCAGGATATCCCCCTCACCGTCCATATGCGGCAGGAGGGCGCGGGCGTCTGCGATTCCATCGAGGAGATGCTGCTGGTGGCCCGGGAACTGCGGGTCCCTCTGCATATCAGCCACCTGAAAGCCATGGGCCGGGACAACTGGGGCAAAAAAATACCCCGGGCCCTGGAGCTGCTGCACCGGGCGAAGGAGGAGGGCCTGGACGTGGGCTGCGACGTGTACCCCTACACCGCCGGCTCCACCCAGCTGCTGCATATCCTGCCGCCGGAGTTTCTGGAGGGCGGCATGGACGCCGTTGTCCGCCGCCTGGCCGACCCCCACGAACGCGAGACGCTGGCTCACCGTATTGAAGACGGCGGCGGGTTTGACGACATTGCCAAGCTGGCTGGCTGGGACGGCATCTTCCTCAGCAGTCTTCACTGCCCGGAGGATGCGCCGCTGCTGGGCAAGAGCATCGCCCAGGAGGCCGCCATGGAGCACAAATCCCCGCTGGACGCCTGCTGCGACCTGCTGATCCGCGAGCACTGCCAGGTGACTATGATCGACTTCATGGCCGCGGAGGAAGACATCGCCGCCATCCTCCGCAGTCCCCTCAGCTGCCTGATCTCTGACGCCACCTACCCCACCGAGGGGATGCCCCATCCACGGGTCTACGGCAGCTGTACCCGCCTGCTGCAGCACTTCGTCCGGGAACAGGGTGTGCTGACGCTGGAGCAGGGCGTTCACAAGCTGACCCAGGCCCCGGCACAGGCCCTTCGCCTTGCGGGTAAGGGCGTTATCGCCGTGGGTGCGGACGCGGACTTGTGTGTGTTCGACCCCGCCGCCCTCACCGAGCGCGGTACCTATCAGGACCCCTGCCAAACGGCCCTGGGTATGGACGCCGTGCTGGTGGCCGGCCGGCTGGCCGTGAAGAACGGAGAAATGACCGGCGTGAAGGCTGGGACCCTCATCCGCAAATAAAAAGATCTCCCCCGGTCGGGGGAGATCTTTTTATTTCTTTTCGCCGCCGGACACGTTGGCCACGAACACGCACACCAGAATGATGACTACGCCAAGAGCCTGCCACAGGCTGAAATCCTCCTTCAGGAAGAGCACGCCCGCCAGCACCGATACCACCGTGGTCACGTTGGAGAACAGGGAACTCTCTGAGACCGTCAGGTGACTGTTGGCGAAGTTCAGCAGTCCGTAGGCCACGCCGGAGGACAGTATGCCCAGATACAGCACCGCCAGCCAGAAGCTGCCGCTTTGCGCCGGCGCGGTGATCAGCTCGCTGCTTATCCCGCCGGCCTGTATCAGCGCCACCGGAATAAACGCCGCCATGCCCACCACAAACATCACATAGGTCATCTCAAAGGGGGTGAAGCGTTTGGCGGCATCGTGGCTCAGCCCATAGTACACCGTGTCGCTGAGCATGGTCAGCAGCAGAAACAGCAGGCCCAGCGCCGAGATCATCACTGCGCCGCCCACGGAGATCAGCGCCACGCCGCCGATCGCGCCCAGGGCGCACAGTACCTGCCGCCGGGTGACGCGCTCATGCAGAACCAGCACGTCCATCAGGATGCAGCACACCGGCACCGCCGCGATGATGGTCCCCGCCACAGCGGCGGAGGTGTACAGAATGCCGTAGTTTTCGAAGATGAAGTATGCCACCGGCTGCACGATGCCCAGCAGAAGCAGCTTTCCCACCGGCTTTCCCTTCAGAGAGAAGGCGAACAGCGGCTTTCCGCGTACCTTGCCCACTAGAGCGTTCAGCGCGATGACCAGCGACATGGCCGCCACCGCCACCGTGAACCGGAAAGCCAGCAGCACTGTGGGTGCCGCTGTGGCCAGCGCCATTTTTGAAAACATAAAGCTCATGCCGAAGATGGTGGCCGCGGTCAGCGCCGCCAGCAGCGACAGGATATGCAGTTTTTTCTGGTCCATAGGCAATACCTCTTTCTTTTTAACGCCGGTATCATACCATACGCCGCATGAAATAGCAAGGAAAAGCGATCACCTCCCGCGCTGCGTCCGGAGCAAAAAGGGCGCCGCCCGAAGGGGGCGGCGTCCTTTCACCGGCACGTTGGGAGGGCGCGCCGGCATTCACCAATTTGAAGGGGAATAGGGAGAAAAATTAAGGATAGAAAACAAAGGGTGTTGGGTTACTTGTCCGTTGCCTTGGACACGATACCCGTAACCACCAGGACCGCCACCAGGCCGGCCAGAATGAGGTTCAGCACCATGCTCAGCGCCTCCTTTCGTTTGGGCTTCTTAACGTATCTTTAGCATAGCACGGGACAAGCAATTTGTAAAACGCATGATTATCATCAAAACCATGAAAAATACTTTGCAGCACATGGCGAGATATGCTATACTGGCCCTGAAGGAGGTGTCCCCATGTCCGTCACCAAATACCAGATATACCTCAAGACCGTGGAGCTGGGCAGCTTTACCGCCGCCGCCCGCGCCCTGAATTTCACCCAGTCCGGCATCAGCCACGCCATCGGCTCGCTGGAGGAGGAGCTGGGCGTTACGCTGCTGGTTCGCAGCCACGGCGGTGTCACCCCCACGGCGGATGGCCGCGCCCTGGCACCGTATTTTCAGGAGATGTGCGCCCTGTCCCACCGTCTGGAGCAGCACGCCGAGGACCTGCGGGGGCTGGATACCGGTCTTATCCGCGTGGCAACCTTCACCAGTGTATCGGAAAAGTGGCTGCCCGGTATGCTCAAGACCTTTCAGGAAAAGTACCCCCGCATTGAGTTCGAGCTTCTGCCCTCCAACTTCAACAACGAGATATCCGACTGGGTCCTCCACGGTCAGGCGGACTGCGGCTTTATCTCCCTGCCCACCCCGGCGGAGAAGTATCTGGACTACTGGCTGCTCCAGCGGGACCAGTGGAAGGTCATCCTGCCCTGCGACCACCCGCTGGCGGGCCGCCAGCCCTTCCCACCGGAGGCGCTGGAGCAGTACCCCCTCATCCTGCTGGATGAGGGCGACGATTATGAGATCCAGGCCATTTTCGATCACTACAAGGTCCGGCCCCGGATCCAATACACCGTCCAGCAGGACCAGACCATTCTGGCCATGGTCTCCGGCGGCCTGGGCATCAGCGTCATGGAGGAGCTGATGCTCTACAAGTGCGCCTATCCGCTGGCTGCCAGCACCCTGCCCAAGGTGTTCCACCGGGACATCGGCATCTGTGTCAAGGACAAGAACGCCCTCTCCCACTCCACGCAGGCGTTCATTGACCACACCCGCCATTGGGTGCTGCAAAATTTCCCCGAGGGCTGGAACGCCCCCAAGCCCCATGAGCGATAAACGAAAAAGCGAAACCAAACGCTGTTCTCCGCCGTCAGTATTGGCAGAGGGCGGCGTTTCGCTGTCCGCCGGAGGACGCTTCTGTCCTTCCGAAAACGGTAAAGTGCGCGGGGTCCTGCCCCACGCCCGAAAGGAGTGCTTACATGATGAAAAAGATATCTGCATTGCTGCTGGCGCTGGTGATGGCGCTGGCTTTGGTGGCCTGCGGCCAGAAGGAGGACAACATCGGCGGCGAGAAAAAGGATGACCAGACGCAGACCGACGGTCAGACCGTTGACCTGCGGGCGGCGTACGAGGCCGGTATCAAGCAGGTGCAGGAGGAGCTGGGCGACAACGCGCCCGTGCTGCTGGAGGAGACGGCTGTGGAGATCCTGAACAGCTACTACCCCGGCCTTGAGAACGCCAAGCTGAAGCAGTCCGTGTTCTTCATCTCGCCCACCGCCACCTCCTGCGAGGTGTCTATGGTGGAGGCGGAGAGCGCCGCCGACGCCGAGATCGTCCGCCAGAGCTTCCAGGCTCGCGTGGACAGCATGGCCAACGACACCACCTATCCCGAGGAGGCCGGTATGTGGAAGAACAACGCCACCGTTACCGTCAACGGCAACTATGTGGTGCTGGAGGTGCTGCCGGAGGGCTGCACCGTGCCCGACGCATTCCTGGCAAAATTCTGATTTCCTATGGCGTTTCCCCTTCCTGTGTGCTATGATGGTCTGACCGATACACACAGAAAGGAGAGTGCCCGATGGAGGACGCTCAGATCATAGATCATTTTTTCCGCCGCGACCCGGAGGCTCTCCGCGCCGCGCAGGAGAAATATGAAAAGCGCTGCTTTGCCGCCGCCCGGCACATCCTGCCGGACGACCGCGACGCGGAGGAGTGCGTCAGCGACGTGTGGCTCCGTCTGTGGAACGCTATCCCACCGGAGCGCCCCCGTTCGCTGGCGGCGTATATCACCACCGTCACCCGCCGCCTGGCCCTGGACAAGTGCGACTATAACCGTGCCGCCCAGCGCCGCAGCGACCTGACTGTGGCCTTCGAGGAACTGGAGGGCTGCCTGCCCGCCGAGGACGGCGCGGTCCGCGCCCTGGAGCAGCAGGAGTTCCGCCGGGTGCTCAACGGCTTCCTGCGTAAGCTGACCCGGCAGAGCCGGACGTATTTCATCCGCCGTTACTGGTATGGCGAGAGCATCCGCGAGATCGCCGACAGCTGCGGCGCGGGCGAGGAGAAGGTCAAATCCTCCCTCTTCCGCACCCGTCAGCGGCTGCGTATCGTGCTGGAAAAGGAGGGGATGCTGTGAACGACAACAGAATGAAGCGCTGGATGGACGCCATCGATGACGACCTGCTGGAGGAGGCCCAGCGTCCCCTGCCCCGCGGCGGCGCGGCGCGCCGTTGGGGTGCGCTGGCCGCGTGCTTCTGCGCCGCGGCCTTGGCCCTGGCCCTGTGGCAGCCCTGGTCCGCCGGTATCGGTGACAATACCGCCGGCGCGGACGCCGACTTCGGCGCCATGGACAAGAGCTTTTCCGTCGCCATGCCGCCTGTGTCGGATGCCGAGTTGCTCTCTGCCTCTCTGGCCCTGCCGGAGGGCGCGTCTCTGACCTCTGACTACCGGTGGCGTCAGGACGGCGAGGGCGCCGTCACCGGCGTGTCCTGTACTGTGCTGCTGGACGGCTATGACTACGACTACGGCGCGGCATATGCCAGCCAGCCCCTGCCTGCCCCGGACGGTACCCTCCCGACAGACACCTATCAGGTGAACGGCCTGACGCTGCTGGTCTACGATGACGGCGCCGTGGGCTGGTACGACACGTCCGCCGGTATCCAGTGGTACTGCGTGGCCTGGGACGGCGGCGCGCCGCTGGTCACCGCCTTTACCCTGATGGACGCCCAGTATTACACCGTCCCCACCGCCCCGGAGGGCGCGGACGTGCTGGGCTACGATCTCTTTGATCTGGACGGCGCGACGGTCACGGAGGTCGCCTTTACGCTGGACGGCGTCACCTGGCACTACCGCATGGCGCCCACTTCGGACGTCTCGGAAACGACACCGGATATCTCCGGCTTCACCGGCGGCAGTCTGACGGCGGAGGGCAAGCTCCGCTGGTGCCCCACCGTCCTCCGTTGGGACGCGGGCGGCGCCGGCTGCATCATCTGGCGTGACCTCGCTCCCGGCCTGGCGTACAGCCTGACGGCCGACACCGGCGCGTCGGAGGATGCGCTCTCCGATATGGCCGCCCTGGTGTTCAAGCCCGCCCAGGAGGAGTCGTAACGCACAGTAAAACGCAAAAAAAGCACCCCAAAAGGGGTGCTTTTTTGCGTTATCCTCCGTATTTCCTGCGGTACAGCAGATTGCGGGCGGCGTCATTTTCGCCCCGCACAGGGGGCAGGAACGTCTGCGTTCTTCCATGGCGGTTCTGTCAGAACGCATCAATCTATCAATCTAGTCTGACGGCGGTGCCGCTGGCGGTGACCATCAGCATGCCGTTGTCCGCGCCCAGCACCTCATAGTCCACATCCACGGCCACCACAGCGTCCGCGTTCAGCTGGAGGGCGCGCTGCTCCAGTTCATGGATCGCCTGCTCCCGCGCGTTGATCAGCTCGTTTTCATAGGTGCCGGAGCGCCCGCCGAAAAAGTTGCTGAAGCTGGCGGCAATGTCCTTGACCACGTTAACGCCGGCAATGACCTCGCCGAATACGATCCCCTTATACTCCGTGATGCGGCGACCCTCTACGGTGGGGGTGGTGGTAATGATCATAGCGATCCCTCCTATTCAGAATTCCGGTGCGTCCGGTGTCTTGCGGTACAGCAGGGGCTTGCCCTCGGCGTCCACCAGCAGCGTCAGCCCGCCGGAGTTGCCCACAGCGTGGTAGAGATACTGCACGCCGGTCTGCGTGTCCACCAGCACCTCGTTGCTGCTGATAAAGGCGCTCTCCTCCATGACCTTGATAAAGCGCTGTTCCTTCTTCGCCATAGCTTTACTCCGCGGCGGGCGCGTCGTTCTCCACCAGCATTTTCGCGCTGGTGGCCAGACCCGCCAGACCCTGTATTTCACTGGGGATAATGAGCTTCGTGGCCTTGCCGTCCGCCACCTTCTCCAGCGCCTCCAGCGCCTTCAGCTTGATGACCTGGTCGTTGGGGGCGTTCTCGTTCAGCATCCGCATGGAGTCGGCCATGGCCTGCTGCACCTTCAGGATGGACTCCGCCTCGGCCTCGGCGGCCATGATCTTGGCCTGCTTCGCCGCGTCGGCCCGCAGCAGGGTGGACTGCTTCTCGCCCTCGGCGATCAGCACCTTGCTGGCCTTCTCGCCCTCGGCCTGCAGGATGGACTCGCGGCGCTCGCGCTCGGCCTTCATCTGCTTTTCCATGGCGTTCTGGATCTCGCGGGGCGGCAGGATGTTCTTCAGCTCCACGCGGTTGACCTTGATGCCCCACGGGTCGGTGGCCTCGTCCAGAATGGAGCGCATCTTGGCGTTGATGGTGTCGCGGCTGGTGAGGGACTGATCCAGCTCCAGCTCGCCGATGATGTTACGCAGGGTGGTAGCCGTCAGATTCTCGATGGCGCTCATGGGATACTCCACGCCGTAGGTATACAGCTTGGGGTCGGTGATCTGGAAGTAGATGACCGTGTCGATCTGCATGGTGACGTTGTCCTTGGTGATGACCGGCTGGGGATCGAAGTCCGCCACCTGCTCCTTGAGGCTGACCTTCTTCACCACCCGCTCAATGAACGGCAGCTTGAAGTGCAGACCCACGCCCCATACGCTGTGGAAGGCGCCGAGACGCTCCACCACATAGGCCTTGGACTGCTGGACGATGTTGATGCAGCTGACGATGACCACCAGAACGAGAATGACCAGAATGACGATGGCGATGGTACCGGGGATGGAATACGGCATAGTAGTTTCCTCCTTATACTATTCTTTTTCCTTGTTGTACTTCTTTCCTTTTCTGTGCTTGCGGATCAGATGGATGATGCGTGTGACGGCGAAGGCGAGGACCACCAGAAGTCCCTTGACAAAGTAGGGCATTTACGCCTCCCTTTCCGCTTCTACATACAGCTTGACGCCCTCCATGCGAACGACACGCACCATGGCGTCAGGCTCGATGCTCTCCCCGCTGCTGCTGCGGGCAGACCACGTCTTTCCGTCTATGTAGACGGCGCCGGTGGGCACATCGTTGTCGATGCGCTCCGTGACCCGGGCCAGACCGCCCAACACGCGGTCGGCGTTGGTGGGCTTGATGTCCTTTTTCATCAGCTTGGCCACCAGCGGGCGGGTGGCGGCCAGCGTGACGATGGACACCACAAAGAACAGGGATATCTGGAGCCAGATAGGGCCGTTGCAGATGGCGACGATGAGGGCCGCCACGCTGCCCAGCACGAACCAGATGGACGTAAGGCCCGCCGTAGCCGCCTCCACCACACCGAAAATGACGATGGCGGCGATCCAGACAATGGTAGACATATCCGTATTTCCTCCTTTCAGACACAGGCCGATCAGTCCGCTGAGGGCGCCCACGCCCACCAATACGCCTGCGGCCAGCCACTTATTTTTGGGGGACAGGTTGGTGAGAAATGCGGAGATGGCGGTGTGCAGGCTCTCCCGCGGCAGGGGCTGCTCCGGTACGGCCGCCACATCCGGTGCGGCGGATAGCGCGGGGGGCGGCGCCTCCTCGGCGAACATATCGGCGATGGACACCTGATAGCGGTTGCAGATATAGAGGATCTTCTCGATCTCCGGATATCCACGGCCGGACTCCCACTTGCTCACCGCCTGGCGGGAGACCTGCAGCTGCTCGGCAAACTGCTCCTGTGTCAGGCCGCTGCTGCGGCGCACCGATGCAAGCTGTTCTCCAAATGACATAGTCTCGTTCCTCCGTTCCTCTTGCCGACAGTGTAGCACGTTCGCCGGATTTGTCTATCACCTTTAGGTTGCGGCGGTCAATTTTTTGAAAAAACCCGCGCAACCTGAGGTTTACATTCCCCATTATAACGGATTCCCCCCGAAAATGCCACAGGATTTTTCCGGCGAAGCGGGTTGCACAGCGGCGGAAAGTCAGGTATACTGATGGGTACGAATTTGAACGAGCGAGGTACGCCGACTATGGTAACATATATGATCCCCTGCCTGCTGGGGCTGGAAAAGCTGGTGTCCGATGAGGTGAAGCGCCTTGGCTTACAGGATGTCCGCGCGGAGAACGGGCGCGTCCTGTGCCGGGGCTCCATGGCGGACTGTGCGCGGCTGAACATCAACCTGCGCTGCGGCGCACGGGTGATGCTGGTGCTGGGGCAGTTCCCCGCCCTCAGCTTTGAGGAGCTGTTTCAGGGCGTGCGCGCCATCCCCTGGGAGGACTATCTCCCCCGGGACGCGGCGTTCCCGGTAAAGGGCTACGCCATCTCCTCCCAGCTCCACGCGGTATCCGCCTGCCAGAGCATCATCAAAAAGGCCATGGTGGAGCGGCTGAAGGCCGCCTACGGGCTGGAGCAGTTCCCGGAGACGGGCGTGAAGTATCAGGTGCGGTTCTCCATCTTCAAGGATGAGGCCGCCATCTGTCTGGACACCTCCGGCGAGGGACTGTACAAGCGGGGCTACCGGGCCGTGGGCGTAGAGGCGCCGCTGCGGGAGACGCTGGCGGCGGCACTGGTGACCCTCAGCCGCTACCGGGGGCGCGACCCGTTCTGCGACCCGTTCTGCGGCAGCGGCACCATTCCCATTGAGGCGGCGCTCATCGCCAAGAACCGCGCGCCGGGTCTGGATCGGCGGTTTGATGCCCAGCGGTGGGAGTTTCTGCCCGGTCAGGTGTGGATGGACGCAGCGGACGAGGCGCAGGACAAGGAGTTCCACGGACAGTACGACATCTGGGGCGGCGACATCGACCCCCGCGCCGTGGACATCGCCCGGGACAACGCCCGGAAGGCCGGCGTGGACGACTGCATCCGCTTCGAGGTGGCGGACGCCGCCAAATTCCACCGGGACAGCCAATATGGGCAGCTGGTGACCAATCCCCCCTACGGCGAGCGGCTGCTGGAGCGGCAGGAGGCCGAGGAGCTGTACCGGATGCTGGGCAAGGTGTGGAAGACCCTGCCGGAGGGCTGGCGGACGCTGGTGCTCAGCAGCCACACGGAGTTCGAGCGGGCCTTCGGCCGGCCGGCGGACAAGAAGCGCAAGCTGTACAACGGCATGATCAAATGCGACGTTTTCATGTACGGCAACGTGTGAGCGGCGGCGATATCCGGTGAATCGGCCGTTAATTTTCAATTTGTTCACTTTCTTTTCTGCCGTCATGGTACAATGCTAATGAATTCTTAAACTTTTGCTTGGCTCGAGGAGGCAACCCAAGATGAAGCACGTTTTCATCATCAATCCCACTGCGGGCAAGGCGGACAGCCGCCAAAAGATATACGATATGGCGGATGCGCTGCGGACAAAGCACGGTCTGGACGTCCAGTGTATCCTGACAAAGAAGCAGGGCCACGCCACGGAGATCGCCCGGCGGATGTGTGACAGCGGCGAGGAGCTGCGGTTCTACGCCTGCGGCGGCGACGGCACCGTCAACGAGGTGGCCAACGGCATCATCGGCTACGACAACGCCGCCATGACCGTCATCCCCGTTGGCACCGGCAACGACTTTCTCAAGAACTTCGGCGACGATCTGGAGAAGTTCCGGGACGCGGAGAACCTGTGGGACGGCCCCCAGTTCCCCATAGACGCCATCGACGTCAACGGCCGCATTGCCCTGACCATCGCCTGCTCCGGCATCGACGCACGGGTGGCCCAGGACGTACATAAGTACAGCGAAAGCCCTCTGCTGGACGGCAAGAGCAGCTACATCTACTCGCTGGCGGTGAACTTCCTGTTCAAGGGCATCGGCTCCCACTGGACGGTAACGCTGGACGATGTGGCGGTCAAGGGCGACTGGTCGCTGGTGGCCGTGTGCAACGGCCGGTACTACGGCGGCGGCTTTATGCCCGTGGCGGAGGCGCGGATGGACGACGGTGTGCTGAACACGCTGGTGGTCAAGGCCGTAAACCGCCGGACGTTCCTGAAATTCGTGGGTCCCTACTCCAAGGGCGACTATCACAAGTTCCCCCATGCGGCGCACTGCTCCACGCCCAAGGTCATCCGGATCCAGTCGGACAAGCCGGATATCGTCACCTGTCTGGACGGCGAGTGCGTCACCAATCAGGACGTGACCATCAAAATGGCCGACAAGAAGCTGAATTTCTTCGGCCCCGTCGGGTGCAGCTGCAACCGCACCGCGCGGGAGCCGCGCCTGAGTTGAACATTTTGTGAATTTTTCAAATTTTCCCTGTTTCCCCCTTGCAAATCATGAATAGTGTGGTATGATAAGCAGCGTTAGCACTCAGAGATATCGAGTGCTAACGCTGACTTAGTTTTTCAATATTTAGTATATGAGGAGGAAGCAGCTATGAAACTGACACCGCTTGCTGACCGCGTGGTGCTGAAGATGACCGAGCCGGAGGAGACCACCAAGGGCGGCATCATCCTGACCGGCTCCGCCAAGGAAAAGCCCTCTGTGGCAGAGGTGATCTCCGTGGGCCCCGGCGGCACTGTGGACGGTAAGACCGTGGTGATGTCCGTGAAGGCCGGCGACAAGGTCATCACCGACAAGTACGCCGGCACCAAGGTGACGCTGGAGGATGTGGAGTACATCATCGTCAAGCAGAGCGACATTCTGGCCATCGTGGAGTGACTCTTACAAGGGGGATGGTATCCCCCTTGTATATCCCCCTCGCCAGTTGACGTCGGTCACTGGCGGACGCCGCCCAAGGCGGCGGGGTCAACGTATTTTTGCCACGTACACGCCGCGGCAAAAATGATTTGATTTTGCGTGTTTCCCGGTAAATCAATCGAATTTGGAGGCATTTAGATATGGCAAAGATCATCAAGCGCGGCGATGAGGCCCGCAAGGCACTGGAAGCCGGCGTCAATCAGCTGGCGGATACTGTAAAGGTCACGCTGGGTCCCAAGGGCCGCAACGTGGTGCTGGATAAGAAGTTCGGTACGCCCCTGATCACCAACGACGGCGTGTCCATCGCCAAGGAGATCGAGCTGGACGATCCGTTTGAGAACATGGGCGCACAGCTGGTGCGCGAGGTGTCCACCAAGACCAACGATGTGGCCGGCGACGGCACCACCACCGCCACCCTGCTGGCACAGGCCATGATCCACGAGGGTCTGAAGAACCTGGCCGCAGGCGCCAACCCCATCGTCATGAAGAAGGGCATGGCCAAGGCCGTGGAGGCCGCTGTCAGCGCCATCAAGGAGCAGAGCCAGAAGGTCAACGGCACCGCCGATATTGCCCGCGTCGGCACTGTCTCCTCCAGCGACGAGACCATCGGCAAGCTCATTGCCGAGGCCATGGAGAAGGTCTCCGCCGACGGTGTTATCACCATCGAGGAGTCCAAGACCGCCGAGACCTATTCCGAGGTCGTGGAGGGCATGATGTTCGACCGCGGCTACATCACCCCCTATATGGCCACCGACATGGAGAAGATGGAGGCTGTGGTGGACGATCCCTACATCCTCATCACCGACAAGAAGATCTCCGTCATCAGCGACATCCTGCCCCTGCTGGAGCAGATGCTCCAGAGCGGCAAGAAGCTGTTCATCATCGCCGAGGACGTGGAGGGCGAGGCCCTCAGCACCCTGCTGGTCAACCGTCTGAAGGGTGTGCTGAACGTGGTGTGCGTCAAGGCCCCCGGCTTCGGTGACCGCCGCAAGGAGATGCTGCAGGATATCGCCGTTCTGACCGGTGGTCAGGTCGTCAGCGAGGAGTTCGGTCTGGCTCTGAAGGACACCACCATTGATATGCTGGGCCGCGCCCGCCAGATCAAGGTCACCAAGGAGAACACCATCATCGTGGACGGCATGGGCGATCCCCAGGCCATCAAGGACCGTGTGGCTCAGATCCGCGCCCAGATCGGCGTGACCACCAGCGAGTATGACAAGGAGAAGCTGCAGGAGCGTCTGGCTAAGATGGCCGGCGGCGTAGCCGTCATCAAGGTGGGCGCCGCTACCGAGACCGAGATGAAGGAGAAGAAGCTCCGCATCGAGGACGCCCTGAACGCCACCAAGGCCGCCGTTGAGGAGGGCATCGTGGCCGGCGGCGGCACCATCTACGTCAACGTCATCCCCGCCGTCACCGCGCTGCTGAACAGCACCGAGGGCGACGAGCGCGTGGGCGTGCAGCTGGTTGCCAAGGCACTGGAGGCTCCTATCCGCCAGATCGCAGCCAACGCCGGTATCGACGGCAGCGTGGTGCTGGAGAAGGTTCGCAGCGCCGGGAAGAACGGCTTCGGCTTCGACGCCTACAAGGAGGAGTACTGCGACATGATCGCCAGCGGCATCGTGGATCCCGCCAAGGTGACCCGCTCCGCTCTGGAGAATGCCGCCAGCGTCTCCGGCATGGTGCTGACCACCGAGTCCCTGGTGGCCGATAAGCCCCAGCCTGCCGCACCCGCAGCCCCCGCACCTGACATGGGCGGCATGGGCGGTATGTATTGATCCCCCGAAAAGTCAATTACCAAAGTATAAAGCAAGGCGGCGCACGCAGGTGTGCCGCCTTGCTTCGGTCTGTCGGGAAAATTTTCTTACCCCCTGGCCAGGGCCTTTTCCAACCAGTTTTTCCCGTCTGCGAAACGGGAAACGATGAACGAGATCACATAGTCCCCGGAGGCGTTTATCATGGTGGCCGGTGGGTCAACCAGGTTGCCGATGGCCACCAGGATGGGGAAGGCCAGTTCCATCTGCGTGGGGAAAAACAGGGAGCATATAATGTACTCGCCTATGTAGCCGCCGCCGGGTACGCCGCTCATGCCCACCGACGACAGCACCGCTACCGTTACCACAGCCGGCAGACTGCTCCAGCGCAGCTCCTGGCCGAACACCCCCCATACGAAGGCCACCTTCAGCACGCAGCTAAAGCAGGAGCCATCCATGTGCATGGTGGCGCCCAGGGGGATGACCATTTCCGCCACATCCCGGCTGATGCCGCTGCGCTCCGCCGCCTCCAGGTTGGAGGGGATGGTGGCCACCGAGGAGCAGGTGCCCAGGGACACCAGGGCGGGCCGGCCGATGTTGCGCAGCATCACCCCCGGCCCCCGGCGTCCGCCGCCGAACCGGGAAAACAGCGGGAATGCCGTGAACACATATACCAGGCACAGGGGATAATATACCGCCAGCGCCCGGCCATAGGCCCCGGCGATCTGAGGGCCGTAGGTGGCCACAAGGTTTGCGAAGATGGCGAAAAAGGCCACCGGCGCATAATAGGTGATAATTTTTACGAATTTCAGCATGACCTCCGTCATGCCGCTTAGCCACTTGGCCACCGCTGTCTCCGCCCCGCCCGCCATGTTGGCGGCAAAGCCGAAAAGCACCGAGAACACGATCAGCGGCAGCATGGCCTTGCGGCTCAGCAGGCCCGCGAAATCCTCCACGGTGAAGAAATTCACCAGCATCTCCGAGGTGGAGGCGTGGGCCCCTATTTCTCCCGCCGGGATCTCCTGCCAGGGCGTCAGCACCGGCGGCACCAGCTTCATCAGCACGAACATAAGCACCGCCGCAATGGCCCCCGTGACCACGAACACCGCCACCGTGACACCCATGATCTTCCCCGCCCGGCGCAGGCTCCCCATGTTGGCCACGGCTCCGGCGATGGACACGAACACCAGCGGCACCACCACGCAGAACATCATGTTGATGAACACCGTGCCGAAGGGCTTCAGAACGCCGGCAGCGGTGGGAGCCAGCCAGCCGACGATGGCGCCCAGCACCATCGCGCCCAGCATAATGGCGAGGAAAATATAATTCTTGACGACTGCTTTCTTTTCCATTAGATTTTTCTCCTCCTAACAATGTTTGGTTGATTTGGTTGCTCTCTCTATGTAAAGCATATTGCTTACATACTTAATAAAGAAGGGGCCAGCGCCTCGTCGGTGATCTCGCCCTTGCAGACGATGTTGGTGGGGCCGGTGAGGAACAGGTCGGTGACGTGGCCCGCGCTGTCCCGCTCCACGTCGATGGTCAGCGTACCGCCGGTCATGTCCACCCGGACGCCCTTGCCGGACACCTTGCCCAGCAGCGTCAGCACCGTCACCACAGAGCCGGTGCCTGTGCCGCAGGCGTAGGTGAAATCCTCCACGCCCCGCTCATACGTCCGCTCGTAGACGTGGTCGGGGCCGATGATCTCGTAGAAGTTCACATTGGCGCCCTTGGGGAAGTCCTTATAGTAGCGGAGCTTGCGGCCCAGCTGGAACAGCGCCTGCGTGTCGTAGTCCTTCAGGTTCTCGATGGGTACCGCCGCGTGGGGGATGCCGGGGTCGCCCAGCTCCACATAGGCGCAGTCGTAGGTGATGCCGTCCACCTCCGCTGTGCCGTTCAGCCGCAGATGGCAGGGATCGTTGAGCCGTATGCGGTAGAGACGTTTGCCCATTCGCCAGCCCGTCACAAGACCGGCGGTGGTCTCTACCCGCTGCGTCTCACCGGCCAGGCCGTTTTCATAGCCGTAGCGGCAGATGCACCGCGCGCCGTTGCCGCACATCTCGCCTATGGAGCCGTCGGAGTTGAAGAACAGCATTTTGTAGTCGCCGCCACAAGTGGGCGGCTTCACCACCATGAAGCCGTCTGCGCCGATGGACATATGCCTCTCACACAGGACGCGGACGATCTCCGGCCACCTGTTCTCGGGGATGGCGTTCCGACGGTCGTCCACCACGATAAAATCATTGCCTGCTCCGTTCATCTTCCAGAATTCCATGATAGCCCTCCCTCGCGGTATTTTCTGCCATTGTACAGGGAACTGCCGCCGTTGTCAAATACGCTGTCCCTATCGCCCGCGCCAAAAAGAAAAGCCACCCTTTAGGGTGGCTTTTCCGTGACTGCCCACAGGTTTTGTTGTCCGTACTTCCACATACCGCAAGGAAGGGGGAGTGTGAGGGGGAAACCTTTGCGGGTTTCCCCACTCGCGTTCAGTCATCCGCCCGCAGGCGACCACTTTTGCACAGCAAAAGTGCCGCACCAAAAAAGAAGAGGCACACGAACGTGTGTCTCTTCTTTTTTGGTGCGAGCGATGGGACTTGAACCCACACGACCTTACGGACACAAGCACCTCAAGCTTGCCTGTCTGCCGATTCCAGCACGCTCGCAAACGGAATACCCGTTTATTATAGCAAAACGTGACTGTTTGTCAAGGGGGACAGGCAAAATCGTGAAAACGATGCTGACGGAGCCTTACACCGCCGCCAGATGCAGGTGCTCTCTGCGCTGCTCCATGGGGATATACGCCTCGTGGGTGGTGACGGCGCGGTAGGCAGGGCGCATGATCCGGTGGCAGGTGACTACCTCCTCAATGCGGTTGGCGCACCAGCCGGCAATACGGGCGGAGGCAAACAGTGGCGTGAACACCTCCTCCGGGATGCCCAGCATGGCGTACACCAGTCCGGAGTACATATCCACGTTGGCGCACATGGGGGTGGTGCTGTTCTTCCGCTCCATCACCAGCGGGATCCCCAGCTCCTCCACCTTCTGCAACAGCGCGAAGTCGTCGGCGTAGCCCTTCAGCTCCGCCATGCGCTGGGCGTACTTTTTCAGCAGCACAGCGCGGGGATCGGACATGGTGTACACCGCGTGCCCCAGCCCGTACAGCTTGCCGGAGCGGTCGCCCTCCTGCTTATCCAGCAGCTTGTTCAAATAATCCTTGATGGAGCCGTCGTCATGGGGATCCACGTTCTCCTTGATATAGTGGAACATCTCCATGACCTTGGCGTTGGCACCGCCGTGGAGAGGACCCTTCAGCGAGCCCACCGCCCCGGCGATGGCACTGTATGTGTCCGTGCCGCTGGAGGACATGGCGCGGCAGACGAAGGTGGAGTTGTTGCCGCCGCCGTGCTCCGCGTGCACCATGAGCATCATGTCCAGCAGATGCGCCTCCTCGTCGGTATAGCTCTTGTCCGGGCGCATCATCCGCAGGAAGTTCTCCGCCGTGGACAGCTCCGGCACAGGGAAATGGATGTGCAGGGAATCCCCGTGGAAATAGTGCCGCTGCACGGCGTAGGCATTGGCGACGATGGACGGGAAGTAGCCGATGAGTTTCACCGACTGCAGCAGTATATTGTCGATGGACGTGTTGTCCGGATCGGGGTCGTAGGAGTACAGGCACAGGACGCTCCGCGCCAGCTCATTCATAATATTGCGGCTGGGATGGCGCATGATCATGCCCTCGGTAAAGCCCTCCGGCAGCTTCCGCGCCTTGTTCATGATCTTGTCGAAGTATGCCAGCTCGCTCCGGGAGGGCAGATAGCCCATCAGCAGCAGATACGCCACCTCCTCGAAGCCGAAGGTGCCCGCCCTGCGGTGCGCCTCCACGATGTCCGTCAGCTCAATGCCCCGGTAGTACAGCTTGCCGGGGGCGGGGACGCGCTCCCCGTCCTGCATGAGATAGCCCTGCACGCTGCCCACCTTGGACACGCCCACCAGCACGCCGGTGCCGTCGCTGTTCCGCAAGCCCAGCTTCACGTCGCCCCTGTAATGCTCGGGGGTGATGGCGTACTGCTCCTGAATGCTGCGGCTCAACGGACTGGTATACTGTTTCAGAATGGTGGTATCCTTTTCACTCATGGTATCGGTTCTCCTTTCGCCGCAGGCGGCCTTTTGTTTCATATGTGATTATACGGCAGCGGTTACATTTTTGCAAGTATAAAAATTCAAAATTTCAAAATATTTCTTCATTCCCATAAAATTCCCTTGTATATTCAGAATTTATGCAGATATTATCATGCTATCTTGCAATTTTCGCATTTTTCCTCTTGCATTTTCCCGCGGGCGTGCTATACTGGACACAGTATTTTTTTGCAGGGGCTGTCCCCTGCCATTCTGAATTTCCCGAAAGGGGTGCTACTATGATCAAGCTGCACAGCGGAGGCGTTCTCTGGAGAGACGGTGCCGTACACCCGGCGCGGGAGGTGCCCGCCGCACGGGGCAAGACCATGGCGGAGCGTATTCTCCGCCGCCACCACCGGGACAGCGGCGACGGGCTGCTGCACCTGACCTTTGACAGTCTCATCTCCCACGACATCACCTATGTGGGCGTCATCCAGACCGCCAAGGCAAGCGGGCTGACGGAGTTCCCCGTGCCCTACGTGCTGACCAACTGCCACAACAGCCTGTGCGCCGTGGGCGGCACCATCAACGCCGACGACCACGCCTTCGGTCTGTCCGCTGCCATGAGGTACGGCGGCGACTACGTGCCCGCCAATCAGGCGGTCATCCACCAGTATGCGCGGGAGATGCTGGCAGGCTGCGGCAGGATGGTGCTTGGCTCCGACAGCCACACCCGCTACGGCGCGCTGGGCACCATGGGCGTGGGCGAGGGCGGCGGCGAGATCGTAAAGCAGCTGCTCCGCAACACCTACGACCTGTCCGCACCGCAGGTGGTTCTGGTGCACGTCACCGGCAAGCTGCGCCACGGCGTTGGCCCCCACGACGTCGCCATCGCCCTGTGCGGCGCGGTGTATAAGAACGGTTTCGTAAAAAACAAGGTGCTGGAATTTGTGGGCGACGGCATCGGCGGTCTTTCCATGGATCAGCGCATTGGCATCGACGTGATGACCACGGAGACGGCGTGCCTCAGCTCCGTGTGGGAGACGGACGGCGCGGTGCGGGACTATCTGGCACTGCACGGGCGGGCGGAGGACTACCAGCCGCTGCACCCGGAGGACGGCGCGTACTATGACAGTCTGATCGAATTGGATCTCTCCGCCATCGAGCCTATGGCCGCCCTGCCCTTCCACCCCTCCGAGGCGGTGACGCTGCGGGAGCTGATCGCCAACCCCGGCGACCTCCTGCGGGATGTGGAAAAACGCGCCGAGGCACAGTTCGGCAGCAAGGTGCAGCTGCACCTGACCGACAAGGTAAAGGACGGCAGACTGCGGGTGGAGCAGGGCGTTATTGCCGGGTGCGCCGGCGGTCTGTACGACAACATCGCGGCGGCGGCAAGCATACTGGACGGCAGCGATATTGGCAGCGGAAATTTCGATTTTTCCGTGTATCCGCCCTCCGTTCCCGTGGAGCTTGAACTGGTTGAAAATGGCGTAACCACAAGGCTTTTGCGCTCCGGCGCAGTGTGCAAGCCCTGCTTCTGCGGTCCCTGCTTCGGTGCGGGGGACGTGCCCGCCAACGACGCCCTTTCCATCCGCCACACCACGCGGAATTTTCCCAACCGAGAGGGGTCGAAGCCGGGCGAGGGACAGCTGGCGGGAGTGATTTTGATGGACGCCAGATCCATCGCCGCCACGGCGAAAAACCACGGTATCCTCACCTCCGCGGCGGATGTGGAATACGACGAGACGGTGGAGAAAAACCGCCGGTTCGACGCGTCTGTGTACGCCAAGCGGGTGTATCGCGGGTACGGAAAGCCGCAGCCGGACACGCCCCTGCAATACGGCCCGAATATTGCAGAATGGCCCGAAATTCCGGAGCTTTCCCAGAATTTACTCCTGCAAATATGCTCCGTTCTGCGGGATGAGGTGACCACAACGGACGAGCTGATCCCCTCCGGGGAGACGTCCTCCTACCGCTCCAATCCCATGAAGCTGGCGGAGTTCACCCTGTCGCGGCGGGACGCGGGGTACGTGCCCCGCGCCAAAGCCACCGCCGCGCTGGAGTCCCTGCGGGCGGCGGGAAAGCTGTCCTTGTCCAAGGTGCGTCACCTTGAACACATACCTGTACAAGAGGTTGATGTTCAAGTTGTACAGGAGGCGTTCCGCGTGCTGGGGCTGGACGAGGACACCGTGCGGCACGGACTCCACATCGGCTCCGTGATTTTTGCCAACAAGCCCGGTGACGGCTCCGCCAGAGAGCAGGCCGCCAGCTGCCAGCGGGTGTTGGGAGGAAGCGCGAATATCTGTTATGAATTTGCGACAAAGCGTTACCGCTCCAACTGCGTGAACTGGGGGCTGCTGCCCTTCACGCTGGCACCGGAGGACAGCTTCGAGGGAGCGGACGGCGACTTTATCTACATCCCCCGCGTGCGGGAGAGGGTGGCGCAGGGGGACGACACGTTCCCGGCGGTGCTGCTCCACGGCGGGGAGAAGAAAAGCATCACCCTGTATCTGAAGAACACCAACAGCGAGGAGCGGGAGCTGCTGCTGCGGGGCTGCCTGATCAACCACTACGCGGCGAAAGGGAAATGACGCCATGGATAAGATCAAAATGACAAACGCCATCGCCGAGCTGGACGGCGACGAGATGACCCACGTGCTGTGGGGCATGATCAAGAAGGAGCTTCTTCTGCCCTTTGTGGAGCTGAACACGGAATACTACGATCTGTCGCTGCCCCACCGGGACGAGACGGAGGACGCGGTGACATCGCAGGCGGCGGACGCTATCCGGCGGCTGCGGGTGGGCGTGAAGTGCGCCACCATCACCCCCAATTTGCAGCGGCAGAAGGAGTACGGGCTGAAAAAGCTGTGGAAGTCCCCCAACGCCACCATCCGGGCGGCGTTGGACGGCACGGTGTTCCGCGCCCCCATTCTGCTCAAGCGGGTCAAGCCGGTGGTGACGGGCTGGGAGAAGCCGGTGACGGTGGCGCGGCACGCCTACGGCGATCTGTACAAGGCGGTGGAGTACCGGGTGCCCTGCGCCGGGAAAGCGGAGCTGGTGTTCACCGACGAGAGCGGGCGGGAGCTGAGCCGTCAGACGGTGTACGACTTCCCTGCCGCCGGCGTGGTGCAGGCCATGCACAACCGGGACGACTCCATTCTCTCCTTCGCACGGTGCTGCTTCGGCTACGCCCTGTCCGTGGGGCAGGACGTGTGGTTCGGTGCCAAGGACACCATCTCCAAGGACTACGACCAGACGTTCAAGCTGCTGTTCCAAAAGGTCTTTGACGAGGAGTTCCGGGCGGATTTCGAGAAGGCGGGGCTGCACTACCGGTACGCGCTGATCGACGACATCGCCGCCAAGGTCATCCGCAGCAAGGGCGGCATGGTGTGGGCGTGCAAGAACTACGACGGCGACGTGATGAGCGACATGATCGCGGCGGCGTCCGCCTCGCTGCCCATGATGACCAGCGTGCTGGTGTCGCCGGACGGGTGCTTCGAGTATGAGGCCGCCCACGGCACCGTCACCGACCATTTTTACCGGTGGCGGCGGGGGGAGAAGGTCTCCACCAACCCGCTGGCGACGCTGTTCGCGTGGAGCGGTGCGTTGCGGAAGCGGGGCGAGCTGGACGGGAACGGGGAGCTGGTGCGGTTCGCCGGGTGTTTGGAGCAGGCGGGGCTGGACGTGTTCGAGGCGGGGCATTTCTCCGAGGATCTCACCATGCTGTGCGACAGGACGGAGTACGTTGACCAGCCGGACAACGAGGCGATGCTGCGTCTCATTCGGGAGCGTGTGGAGGAGATATTCTGAGGCTCCCGGCGGTGGAATAGTAAAAAAACAGGGAAGCACCCGGCGGGTGCTTCCCTCTGTTATTGGGTTGGTGAGCCATTCCACCGCGCGGAGGCGCGGCAGTCCTTTTTTGCCTCCCGGCGGGGTTACTTTTGCCAGCAGCGGCAAAAGTAACCAAAAACGCCGTTTAAGGGAAGGGGGATTCCGAATTTCCCCCTTCCCTTAAAAATCCTATCCCCTTGAAGCGTCCAAAGGGAAAGGGCGTGCGCGCCCTCTCCCTTTGGAAACTCTCTCCCTGTGGGGTGGGCGATTATCAAATCGCGCCTTTTGCGGTGCAACGCACCGCAAAAGGTAGGTGCGGCGCGCGACACCGCACGTCAGAACGGTATCCCCACCGCCGCCACCGTGCGGGGGTCAAACACGCCGCCGGAGGGCGGGAGAATGGTCAGCAGAATGTACGCCACTGCCAGCGCGATGGTCAGCCCGTACCACGGCAGCGCGTCGCCGCCCATATACCGCAGCACAAGCGCGTACAGTGTCACCGCCGCGCCTATGGCTGCCGCTGCCGCCGCTGCCGGTGGCAGCAGGCACGCCAGCCCCAGCGATACGCCCGCGCCCACCACCGCCATCAGACACAGCCCGCCGCGGCTGCCGCCGCGCTGTAAGCCCCACAGCAGCGGCGCGGCGCACAGCAGGGGGAAGAACGCCGCCTTGCCCAGCTCCCACGGGCTGCCGTACACGGGGCTGAGCACGTCCGTCAGGGGGGCGGGGCACCGCAGGCGCAACGCCCACAGCAGCGCAGCCGCCGCCAGCGCAGCGAAAAATGCCAGCACGTAGGGCAGAATCTTTTTCATCGGATCACCTCACGCCCACTATATGCACCGGGACAGGAAAAAATCCGTGGCAGGCAGCCACGGATTTATAGCTTGTTCACACATTATCCGGAAAACTGCGGTACAATGACCTTACAGTTTTTACGTTGAGGTCTGCCCGTGGGGCGTCTCCGCCGCCAGCACGTCCTCGGCGTCCGCGCCGCACAGGCGGATGAGCTTCTCCGCCAGTATCTTGGAGAACCCCGCGATGAGCGCGCTCTCGATGACCAGCAGCTCCACGGCGTTGCCGCAGTTCTGTTCCGTGGCGTTGCGGATGCCCTCCGCCCCGGACTGCACCTGCTGGTTGAAAAACAGCCCCACGCGGCGGAATTTCAGGGAGTAATCCTCATACACCGCCCGCACGTCCGTCTCGTTGCTGTCCATGGGCAGGATCTTCTGCACATCGCTGATGCTGAGGCTCTGCTTCATGGTCAAGATCATAATGAGATACGCGATGTGTACCCGGTGGTACTTCCGCTTCTCCGGTGCCGGCATGATCTTCAGCCGCACATAGTTGTTGATAGTGGAGGAGGTCACGATGCGCTCCTTGCCCCCCACCGGCGCAGGGATAAAGGACAGATACTGCTCCAGCAGCACAATGACCTGATCCATATACAGTCCGAAATCCGGGATCGCCTCCCAGTCCGGCAAGTGGTAGTCTGTGATGAATTTGTCCCACCTTTGCAGCTTGTGGGCGATCAAACTCTTGTCATATTCCATGGATTCACCGCCTATACTCTGATTCGCTGTATATCATATCACATACCGGATTATTATGCAAGAAAATAGGAACAAAATATATTGACGCAGCAGAACTAATATGCTATATTAGATGAAAAGACGCGAGGAGGCTTTGCTTATGGAGCGTGCATTCATCTATGGGGACTCTCTGCTGAAAGCGACCATGCCCGACACGGAAATGCGGTATCATTTTCATTTGCCGGAGGTCATGGCGCAGTACCCCAGCGACAGGCTGGAGGTGGTGAACCGCGCCAAAATGGGCGCAACGGTCACCAAGGGGCTGTCGCTGGTGGAGCACGACGTGCAGCGCGGCATAGACGCGCGCTGGGCGTTGGTCGCCTACGGCGGCAACGACAGCGACTTCGACTGGGAGGCGATTGCCGCCGCCCCGGAGGAGGAGCACCTGCCTCACACGGTGCTGCCGGAATTCACGGAAAAGCTCCGCCGCGCCGTCACCGCGCTGCGCTCCGCCGGCGTCCAGCCGGTGCTGATGACCCTGCCGCCCATTGACGGGCAGCGGTACTTTAGCTTTATCTCCCAGCGGGCGGACGGCGGCAGCGTCCTGCGCTGGCTGGGCGACGTGGGGCGCATTTACCGCCACCAGGAGATGTACTCCGACGCAGTCGCTGCGCTGGCGTTCTCCGAGGGCGTGCCGCTCATCGACGTGCGGCGGCAGTTCCTGCCCCTGCGCGAGCTGCCGCAGCTTATCGCCGCCGACGGCATACATCTGACCATGCCGGGGTATCGCCGCCTGTTCGACACGCTGGCAGGTTGGGTGAGAGAGCGGCTGTAATACGGTTCATTTCCCCCTTGAAAGGAGACAGATATGGTTCGAGTAATGACAGACAACGCCGGGAATTTGCCGCCGGAGCTGCGGGAGAGGTACAACATCACGGAGATGTGCCTGACCTACACCATCGACGGCGAGCCGGTGGACACCACCGCGCCCTTCGACGGTCACGCCTACTACGAGGCGATGCGCCGCGGCGCGGAGATCAAGACCTCCATGATAAGCCCGCTGGCGGCGCGTGAGGCGATGGAGCCGGTGCTGGAATCCGGCGACGACGTGCTGTACGTGGGGCTGTCCGGCGGCGTCAGCGGCACGTGCTGGGGCGTCAGCGTGGTGGCGCAGGAGCTGCGGGAGCGGTTCCCCGACCGGGACATCCGCGTGTTCGACTCTCTGGGCGCGTCGCTGGGCGAGGGGCTTCTTGCGCTGGAGGCGGCGCATCTGGCGCAGCAGGGCGCGGATATGGAGACGATCGTCGCCCGGTTGATGGTGCTCCGCAGCAAAATGCGCCAGCTGTTCATGGTGGACGATCTGAAATATCTCCGCAAGGGCGGGCGTCTGTCCGGCGCGGCGGCCTTGGCGGGCACGCTGCTGCAGATCAAGCCCATTTTGGAGGGCAACCCGGAGGGCAAGATCGTGGTGTTCTGCAAGGAACGCGGACGCAAAAAGGCGATGGAGCAGCAGATACGCCTGTATAACGAGCTGGTGGAGGACAAATCCGCCCCGGTGGGCATCTCCCACGCCGCCGCCCCGGCGGAGGCTCTGCATCTGACCACGGCTCTCCGCGAGTCGGGCTGTACCGGCGAGATACTCTCCGTCTGTCACGAGCCCGTCACCGGTGCCCACGTGGGCCCCGGAATGTTGTCCCTGTATTTTTACAGCTCCCCGTGGCGTTGAGCCTGCCAAATAAGTTGACAATAATATAAGAATATGGAATTATGGTAAACCGAACAGCCGCCCATGGGGCGGCTGTTTTTTGCGTTTTTGGAGCGTTTTTCGAAGCCCTTTTCAGTGAAAAACAAGTGGTTCCCCTTTCCGTAAAATTCCGGAAATTTTTCTTTAGCCGGATAAATTGTAAACGTTCTGTGAACGCGCTTTTGGTGCATTTTCCTCTGTACCGGGGAGGATCAGACGACCCGGAAAAAGCGGAGATCCCGCGGCGCACCATTTTTTGTAGATTTGCCGTTACGTTGCGGAAACTCCCGTTACGGGAGCGTTCCGGCGATTTTCAACCGTTGGAAATTGCGGAAATTAAGAAATAGTTTTGGAGTTCTGCCTGCGCGACCATGGAAAAACCGCCCGCCTCCGCCCCGCAGGGGCAGGGGCGTTTTTTGCCGCGAACCGGGGGAAAACGCGGAAATAAAAAGTACAACATAATGATGTTTACGTTGTAA
>ENA-OUQG01000347-OUQG01000347.1-human-gut-metagenome-genome-assembly--contig:-NODE-347-length-29521-cov-4.150207_pt1 | contig 29521 bp, 25 predicted proteins | sample MGYA00237943_ERZ548823 | MGnify/ENA primary metagenome ERZ548823 (study PRJEB26490, sample SAMN05194731) | human gut metagenome | biome: terrestrial biome; feature: human-associated habitat; material... | reverse complement strand
TTCCAGCCGCATTAAACGGAGAAATACGGACCAGACGGTGTACGCCTTTTTCCGATTTCAGATATCCATACGCATTCTCTCCATTGATCTGGAATGTGATGGACTTGATTCCTGCCTCATCCCCGTCTAACGAATCTAGGACAACCAGCTCATATCCCCTGCTGTCTGCCCATTTGGAATACATACGGAACAACATCTGTGCCCAGTCACACGACTCGGTTCCACCAGCTCCGGCATGTAATGACAGGATCGCATTATCCCCATCATATTCACCGGAAAGCAGTGTCTTAATACGAATATTGTCAAAAGTTGTAACAAACTCATTCAACATCTCCTCAATCTCCGGGATCAGGGAAGCATCATTCTCCTCATACCCCATCTCGATGAGTGTCTCTATGTCGTCAAACTGTGTTGCAAGCTTCTCATAAGTTGCAACATCATCCTTCATACTCTTTAAGGTTTTCATTTTATTCTGGGAAACGACCGGATCATTCCAAAAATCGCCGTCTTCCATTTCCCGCTCTAATTCCTGGATTTTCTGCTCTTTGTCAGCCAGGTCAAAGTGAATCCCTCACTTCCTGCAGCGGTCCTCTGTATGAATTCAGAGTCACTTTAAATTGATCAAGTTCTACCACAGTATCACCTCTTTCATTTTTTATCTGACAGACTCTTTTATCTGTCTGTTATTTTTATTGTAAAGTAAGCTTTGATTTTTGGCAATGTTTTCGCACTACTTTTAAGGTAAAAAAAAGAATTGCAAGTCCGATCGACGCGCCGAGCGTGTCAATGCACACATCCATCACCTCTGCCGACCTTCCCGGTATAAAATACTGATGAAACTCATCTGTAGCCGCATAAACTGCCGCCGTGAGCAGCGCCGCAAGAAACTGTCGCTTTTCTTTTTTCAGGATTCCGCGGTAAAATGCAAAAGAAAGCAGACCTAATATGGCATACTCTGTCATATGGGCTGCTTTTCTTACCGGATATTCGATTTTTTCTGCCATGGTCAACTGCTGTTTTTCGGTCATATCCAGATGGAGCGTATCATTGGCACGCTCCACCAGACGATGACACAATCCGCCACTCACTTTACTCGATTCCGTCGCAGGCTGATTGGAAAAAGAAAAAATCAGACACATCCATGCTACTGCCAATATCCCTGTAACGATCCGATAAAGTTGTTTTTTCATGCTATTCTCCTGTTATTTACTGGATTTTATCCTTTAAAACCTCTATCGCCTTCTGAATCTGGTTATCATATGCCTCGTCATAAGAAGTTGCATCTTTGTCGAGATATTCGTATTCCAGTTCAATATCCGGCTCAATTCCGACACCGTGAATATAATTTCCGTTCGGAGTAAAATATTTGGCAGTCGTAAGCTTCACTGCGTCCCCATCCTCCAACGGGAAGATTGTCTGCACAATTCCTTTTCCAAAGGTTGTCGTTCCGATCAGAGTGCCGTACTGATAATCTTTGATCGCACCCGCCAAAATCTCGGATGCACTGGCACTCTCCCCATTAATCAATACCGCAATTGGATAATCCAGATAGGTATCCCCGCTGGAAGTGTAGTCCTGACGGTTTCCGTTTTTATCTTCTGTATACACAACTGTTCCCTCCGGCAGAATATCATCCAGGATCTGGACAACTGCGGTCACCATACCACCGGGATTATATCTCACATCAATGATCAGTGCTTTCATTCCCTGATCCTCAAGATCTTTTACTGCCTCCTCAAATTGTGCTGCCGTCTCTGTCTCAAAGGAATCAATATGTACATATCCGATACCATCCTCGAACATCTTGTGGGACACACTTGGCAATGTAATGTCCTGTCTTTCTACATCAAAGGAAAGATTTTCCTCGGTAGACGGACGGTAAATCTCCAGATGGACAGTCGTTCCCTTCTCTCCACGAATCAGTTTTACCAGTTCCGAAAGTTCCATGGAAGCAGCCTCTGTTCCGTCCACGGAAACGATCACGTCATCTTTCAACAATCCTGCTGACTCAGAAGGGGTTCCCTCATAAATCTTGTTGACTGTTACCACCATGGTATCCTTATCCTGGCTTAACCCTGCACCGATTCCATAGTACTGGCCTGTCGTAGATATCTGAAGCGCCTGATAATCTTCTGCATTATAGTAAACAGAATATTTATCTCCCAATCCATCGATCAGACCTGTATACAGTCCATCCTGCAGTTTCTCATTTTCAATGTCATCATAATAATAGAGCTTTGTGTATGCAGTCAGTTCATTGATCTTGCTGACCGTATCTGCGTCGAGCACCGCGCCTTCTCCATCATCTGCACTTTCCTTATTCGTGATAAGAATCTGTGAGTTGGTTGCCAGACATGCCACGTTGATTCCTGTCCAGCTTATCAGAAGTGTTCCGATCACACCGATCACAATCCCTTTGAATGTGCTTCCTTTTTTCTTCTTTGGAGTCTCTTCCGCTCCAGTTTGATCCAGTTCATAATTCTGCTGATCCATAAATTTCCTTTCGCAGCAATTTTAAAACATTTTTGCTGCATCCTTTCCATGTAAACATATGCATAACCGCACCTCCACTTTCATAGCAATTGAGAAAAATGCCGAGGTGCCGGTTTTATTTTCCATAACCTTTACAAAACAGAAAAAAGAGATTGTACACAAAATGCCGTTTCTGATTTCCGGCTTTCGTGTGGCAACCTCTTTTTATATACTTTATCTGCCTGATTCCCGGAACGCTTATCAGCCCTTGAGATAACTCCACGGACTGACATAACTTCCGTTTAATGATACACCAAAATGTAAATGATTTCCAGTAGAAATACCTGTACTTCCAACGTAGGCGATCGTCTGACCTGCGGAAACTGCTGTTCCTTCCGAAACTGCAAGCGAGGAACAATGCATATAAACGGTATAAAGTCCGCCGCCATGATCGATCATCACGTAGTTTCCGGCTGCACTGCTGTAATTTGCCGCCTTTACGGTACCGTTTGCCGCTGCAACGATCGCCGCACCTGCTGAGGCACCGATATCAATTCCTTTATGGTTTGAAGACGCTCCTGAAGTCGGTGAAACCCTCGTTCCATAATCACTGGTAACCCTTGTACTTGACGGACACGGCCATGTGAAAGCTCCACCTGTATAAGGATTGTCTGCTACCTCTTTTCCCTCTGCAGCCGCTTTGGCTGCCGCTGCCGCTTTCTCAGCCTCGATCCGCTTGATCTCCGCTATCAATTCGTTCTGCGCCTGTATCTCTGCCTCAAAATACTTTGCATCCTCCTGCGCATCCGAAATATTACTTGTGATGCCTGCAAGCTCTGTCTCCTTCTGGCTCATCAGTGCTGCAACAGACTGCTTCTGGCTCTCCACATTCGCTTTCATATTTTCCAGATCAGCGTAATCCTGTTCAAGCTGTTCTTTCGCCACGGTGATATATTCAATATTCTCCGTGTACTCATCCAGCTTTTGCCTGTCATACTTCTGGATCTCTGCGATATACTCTGCCGTATTCAGAAACTCTGCCACGCTGTTCGATTCCAGAAGCTGCTCCAGATACGTTGTCTGGCTGTTTTCATACATATACCGGATACGGGTTTTCATATCGTCATACTGTTTTTGTTTATCTGCTTCTGCCTGTGCTAATTCTGCCTCGGCATCTGCAATCTCTGTGCTTTTGTCCGCAAGCTGATTTTCCAGTGAAGTGATCTTCGATGAGATATCCACAAGTTCATTGTTCAGTTCCTGAACTTTGTCCTCTACATCACCTTTGGAATCCTTCAGATCATTGATCAGCTCTTTCGCAGCTTTTAACTGCTTTTCCAATGCGGCTTTTTCTTTCTGTGCTTCCTTGAGCGACGTTGATGATGCATCTCCTTTTGCCTGTGCCGTCAGCCCTGTTGCCATCGTGAGAACAAGTACCACCGCCAGTATGCGGTGTAAAATGTTTCTTTTCTTCATAAAATTATACTTTCAAGTGCTTTCTGATCGTGATGCGGCTGCCAATAAAGCCAATGCCGACACCGAGTATCAATGCTACCGGAACCAGTGTATGGAACACCTCATCTGCCGGTAAGAATTTCATCATATTGCTGATAAAACTGAACTTCTCCCCGATGTAATCAATGATCCGTCCGTAAAGGACATACAGGATGCCAAGCGGAATCGCTGCACCGATCAATCCGATCACAATACCTTCTACCACAAATGGTGCGCGGACAAAATAATCTGTCGCACCGATCAGTTTCATAATACCGATCTCTTCTCTTCGCACAGAAATACCCACGGTGATGGTATTACTGATCAAAAAGACTGCAACTCCCAGCAGGATAATGATAATTCCTGCAGAGACATATCCGATCAATTTATTAAAATCTGTCAGTGTGTTCGCCACGACTGCCGACTGTTTTACTTCCCGGATACCGTCCACTGACTGTAAATAGGTCACTAACGTCTGCTGCATGGAAATGTCATTCATATAAATGGAATAGCTGGCGTCATTTGCCAGTGGGTTATCCCCGGCAAAACTCTCCGCTGCTGCTTCGTTTCCTTCAAAGTAAGTCTGCTTGAAGCTGTCCCATGCATCATCCGCTGAAACAAATTCCAGATCAGACACCTCTGCCCTTGCGCGGATCAGATCCCCGATCTCGTCAATCTTATCCTGCGAGATCCCCTCATCAAAAAAGACCGTTACGGCAACGCCGGACTCCGCATCCTTCACCATTGACTGGAAATTTGTCACGATCGTATAGAACAGACCGAATAAAAAGATACATGCCGTCATCGTTGCGATCGATGCAAGTGAGAACATTTTATTCTTCCAGATATTCTTCAGTCCCTGCTTTATCGTGTAAAAAAATGTACTAATCCTCATCGCTATAATCACCCTCGCTGTCCTCCACGACAACGCCTTTCTTCATAGTGATGACACGCTTGTTCATTGCTTTCACAATCTCAAGGTTATGTGTTACAACTACAACCGTAGTTCCGCGACTGTTGATCTCTTCCAGAAGTTTCATGATCTCCCATGCATTATGATTATCCAGGTTACCGGTCGGCTCGTCCGCCAGTAAGATCTTCGGCTCATTGATAAGCGCTCTTGCGATCGCAACACGCTGCTGCTCGCCGCCGGACAACTGCCTCGGATAAGAGCGGTACTTTGCAGCAAGTCCTACCATAGACAGCATGGACGGAACATTCTTCTTAATGCTGCGGTTTGACTCACCGATAACTTTCTGGGCAAATGCAACATTATCATAAATGTTTCTATCTTTTAACAAGCGGAAATCCTGAAATACAACGCCGATATTACGACGGAATTTCGGGATTTGCCTTCTTTTGATTTTGTTCAGTTTCTTATTGTTTATCGTGATCGTACCCTCTGTTGGTTCCAGTTCTTTCAGTAAAAGCTTGATCAGTGTCGATTTTCCCGAACCACTGTCACCAACAATGAATACGAATTCGCCTTCTTCAATGTCAAGACTCACGTCATTTAATGCAGGGATCCCTGCCGTATATGACTTACTGACATGTTCCAACTTAATCATTGCTTCCTCCTAAATCTAGTAATCCAATGACTCCATATATTTCATGTATTTTACAACCATCAATGCAATCTTAAATGTAATGGCATCTTCAAACACACGAAGATCCAGTCCTGTGTACTTCTGAAGCTTATCCAGACGATATACCAGTGTATTTCTGTGGATGTACAACTGGCGGGATGTCTCGGAAACGTTCAGGCTGTTCTCAAAGAACTTGTTGATCGTGGTAAGTGTCTCCTCATCAAAATCATCCGGTGATTTGCCATCAAAAATCTCTTTGATAAACATCTTGCACAGTGGAATCGGGAGCTGGTAGATCAGACGTCCAATTCCCAATGTGGAGTATGCGATCACATCTTTTTCCTCAAAGAAAATCTTTCCTACATCCAATGCCATACGGGCTTCCTTGTAAGAACGGGATACTTCTTTGATCTCATTTACAATTGTTCCATAAGCGACATGAACATCATTCTCAGCATCTGCACGGAACAGGTTCACGATCACTTCTGCTGTCTTGTTCAGTTCATCGTATCCCTCGTTGTCTGCAACTTCTTTCACCACGATGATGTTCTTCTCATCTACCGCAGTGACAAAGTCCTTGGATTTGCCACCGAAGATTCCTCTGATCTTTTCCATTTCATTGCCATCTTTCTCTCGGTTCGTCTCAACGATAAATACCACTCTCCGGACTTCTGTATCAATATGGAGCTTCTTCGCTCTGTTATAAATATCAACCAGCAGTAAATTGTCCAGCAAAAGATTCTTGATAAAGTTGTCTTTATCGAATCTCTCCTTATATGCTACCAGAAGATTCTGTATTTGAAAACTGGCAATTTTACCCACCATGTAGACATCGTCACTGTCTCCGTTGGCAAGCAGGATATACTCTAACTGGTGTTCATCAAACACCTTGAAAAACTGGAACGGTCCGGCCGCCTGCGAATCCGCCGGAGACGCCGCAAAATCCGGAATGGCTGCAGCCGCTTCTCCGAACACCGCCTGCGTCGATGCCACCTCGTGCCCATCCGCATCCATCACGCAGAGATCAAGATGCGAAATTTCCTTCATTCCATCAATTGTATTCTGTAAAACCTGATTTGAAATCATGCCCCCACACTCTTTCCCGGATCTACGTTTGACGGCATAAAATCCGTCAAAGAACAATCTGCATTACCCCATATAGAATTTATTCTAAAGCACCATCACAAAAAAATCCATAACGATCATGTATCCGGCTGAAATCACCACTCCGATCCAGCCCCATACCGAGAACCTTCTTTTTCCCGCTGTGTTTCCATCCTCCATCTGCACCGTTCCCATCCAGCACTGCGTCTCCGGCACATTGTTCCGGGAGGAGGAGCGCATCCACCGCAGAATTACAAAAAACAATGCCACTCCTGCTGCCGCCAGAATCGCAGCCGGAATCAGCTCTGCTCCCCACGCAAGCAAGGTTTCTCCGGCAGCTTCCGACAGTGCCGCCGCTTCTGATTCTGCTGTCTCCAAAGGCCATGGCTCCGCCTGGTACATCGCCGCAACCTCCGCCGTGTTGAACATCTGGTGCATGAGTACTGAAATCCAAAGGCTTCCCCCCGCCTCATTGGCAAGCGCCAAGAAGATTCCCATCGCCGCCGCATACACGAACTGATTGAAGTTCATATGAAACAGCCCGAACAGAATTCCCGAGAAAACAGCCGCGCCGATCACCCCGTTTCCCTTCTTCAGATTCTGAAAGAAAAAGCCCCGGAAAATAATCTCCTCGCAGAAGGGGCCGGCAACCCCAATCAGAAGAATCATCTCCCACATGGGCCTGTCGACAATTGCGCCGCTCATCTGTTCCACCGCATTCTCCGTAAAATACAGTGACAGTCCATTCAAAAAGATGCACACCGGATACACCGCCGCCGTCAGCAGCAGTGCCTGCAGAATCTGAATCGGCCGGATCCGGCAGAACGGAAACAGTTTTCCTGCTGCCACACCGGAGCAGACCGCAGAAATCAGCATCGGCACCAGCGCAAGTCCCTCGCTGAAAACGGTGGATACCGCAATTCCATACAGCTGCGGAAAGAACACTCCTGCTATCCCATAGGCAAGACTCCCTGCAATCTGAACTACCGTCATGACAAAGAACAAATTGCCAGCCCGCTGTGATGACAGTACGCCTTTTTCTGTCTTCATTCCTTCTCTGACCTCTTACTGTAACCGGATATCATTCTCTCCGATGATAATCTTTCCCGCCTTAAGAAGGTGACCGACGGCACGCTTGAACTGTGCCTTGCTCATCTGCATCTCCACGCGAATCCGTTCCGGATCCGCCTTGTCGGTAAACGGAAGCAATCCGTCATTTTCCGACATTTTCTTCAGGATGATTTCCGCATCCTTGTTCATCTGATCTGCCACAGGCTCCCGCAGCGTAAGATCCAGCTTCCCGTCCGGCCGCACCTGGCGGACCCTTGCCTTAATCTTATCTCCCACCTTCAGATCCCGCACCAGCTCCTTCTTCGGGATCAGTGCAGAATACCGGTCGTCCACAGCAACAAAGCGGCCAAAATTCTCGCTGGTTTCATAGACCGTTCCCGTCACCTCATCTCCCTTGTGATACGGGCTGTCCTGGGAAAGCCACGGATAGACATTCATGGTTGCGGCAAGCCGTCCGCTTTTATCCAGATAGACCGCGCAGAGAATGCTCTGTCCCTTCTGCACGCGCTGATCTCTCGGCTGTTCATGAAAAGGAAGCAGCAGATCCTTATCCAGACCCCAGTCAAGGAATGCGCCGATTCTTCCAACCTCCTTCACGGTGAGGTATCCCACCTCATGCAGCGTCAGCTTCGGCTCCTTCCGCGTTGCAATCAGGCGGTCTTCCGAATCCTTATAAAGGAACACCGTGATCTCGTCGCCTGCTGCCGTGTCCTCCGGCACCTGCGTTCGGGGAAGCAGAACGTGCTCCGCATCCTTCCCTTCACTTTCGTCCCTCTCTTCCGTTTCCGGAGCCTTCTCCTTCAGATAGACGCCCATTGGCACCATTTTCTCTACAACCAGCGTCTGCTTCTCTCCAATTCTGAACATGTCATTTCCGTCCTTTCGTTATTTCTGTCACCGCACAGGTTCCCCCGTCGGCATGATTCAGCGCGATCATAATGGTCTCTTCGTCCGGCCGGAATACCACCGGAACAATCACATCACCCAGATACGCCTGCTTCTTATACTCAACGCGGAGCCGTGCAACCTGCGCGTCCTCCGGTCCGTATTCCATTGCCATCCGCACATATTGTCCGTTGTTCACATGATGGTTGCTGTCAAGAAACTGCTCCGTGATCCGAATCGGCTCCATTTTCTCTCCGCCCTCCTGCGGTACACGGATCTTACGGGGCAGATATTCCATATCAAATTTCGGAAGCAGCTCATATGCGCTGCAGATTTCCTCACCTGCCCGGACCGGAACACCCCGTTCAAGATCAATCAGCGACCAGACCGAATTCGCATTCACAAGCCGTTCCCCATCTGCACTCTCCAGCATGAAATTGCGCATGCCCATGAAGCCATGGATATCATACGGCGATGTTCCCGCAACAATGGGATCCCCAAGACGCGGAAGCCTCCGGATGTCAATCTGCCAGTAATTTACCACCCAGGCAAGATGCCCCTTCTTCAGATAATCCATCCCAACTCCAAGGTCTTCCGACTGAAAGGTGGAGCAATCCTGAAAATAATCAATCAGCGATTCCATCCGGAGAATTCCATCCGGATCCGTCTCGCTGAATCTCACTCTTCCCGAAAAAGTATACACAAGGCCTCCCATCTCAATCCATTTTCACCTTCCCTTTCTTTCCGAAAGGATGTACCCATTATAACAGAGTTCTGCAAGCCTCCTTATACGCAGAAAAGTCCCCCGGAAAATCCGAGGGACTTTATCCGTGTCTCTTTTAAAAAGCCAGACAGAAGCTCCGTTTTCCGGGGGACATTTTTATTTGATCAGACCCATCAGTGACGGAATGCCCAGAGACAGCGCCGGCACATAGGTTACCAGAAGCAGCAGTGCAAACAGAACCGCAAAGTACGGAATCAGCTTCGGCGTTACCTTTTCAATCGAGACACCGCCAATGCCACAGCCGACAAACAGAACCGATCCTACCGGGGGAGTGATGTTTCCGAGGCACATGTTGAAAATCAGCATGACGCCGAACTGAATATCACTCATGCCAAGGCTCTGTGCGATCGGCAGAAAAATCGGAGTGAAAATCAGGATTGCCGGTGTAATGTCCATGAACATGCCGACCACCATCAGAATGATGTTCATCAGCAGGAAAACGACATACTTATTATCGGAGATCGCCATCAGTGCATTGCTGATCGCAGACGGAATTCCCGCATATGCCATGACAAAGCTCATCGCAGAGGATGCAGAAATCAGAAACAGAATGATACCGGAGGTCTTCGCAGAATCCAGCAGAATCTTCACAAAGCCCTTCAGCGTCAGATTTCTGTAAATAACAGAGAGAATCAGGCAGTACAGAACCGCCACGCCCGCGCCTTCCGTTGCAGTAAAGATACCGGAAACAATACCGCCGATGACAATGAGAATCAGAAGAAGCGACGGAATGGCATCCCATACAATCTTTCCGATGCTCTTGCTCTTATCGCGTCCGGTTGCCTTCATACCAGCTCTCCTGGCCATAACAAAGGCGACCGCCATGCAGCCGATGCCCATCAGAATTCCGGGCACATACCCTGCCATGAACAGGGTAGAAATGGATACGCCGCCTGCCACGGTAGAATATACAATGAAGGCCGAGGTCGGCGGAATCAGAAGTCCCGTCGGAGCCGACGCAATGTTTGCCGCCGCACTGAAGGCAGGATCATAGCCCTGCTCCTTCTCGGAAGGGCTGATGCAGCCTCCCATTGCGGAAGCTGCCGCAACGGATGAGCCGGAGAGCGCTCCGAACAGCATGTTGCCGAGAATATTTGCCTGTGCAAGGTTTCCCGGAATTCTTCCCACAAACAACTGGGCAAATGCGATCAGTCTCTTGGCAATGCCGCCGTTATTCATGATATTACCTGCAAGGATGAACAGCGGAATGGCCAGGAGCGAAAAGCTCTCCACGCCGGAATTCATCTTCTGCATCGTGATGAACGTGATCTGGTCCCAGGAAAGTGTGGACATTACCGTCACAATGGAAGAGACAATAATGCTGACAGAGATCGGAACTCCCAGAAACAGCAGTACGCCGAATACAATAAACAGCAGAGCTGTTGTAACTCCAATACTCATCTGTTGTTGCCTCCTTTTTCTTCTTTCTTCTCTGCATCAACCTTCTCTCCGGTAATGTCTTCAAAAAGATTGATCAGCTGTGCAAAAATAATAAATATTCCGGACACCGGTGCACAGGAATAAACAAGACTTCTCGGAATTCCAAGAAGCGCTGAGAACTCCATTTTCGCAGAAATCGCAAGCTTGAATCCGCCGATGGTAATCACCATGACAGCCAGTGCAAGAATGAGAACATCAATCGCAATCATCAGGATCTTATGAGGAACGCCGGTCAGCTTGTCACGTACAATCGTCAGTGACATGTGCTCTCTTGTAGAGAATGCGTACGCCGCACCGATGAAGCCGGTCCAGATCAGCGAATACTTTACCAGCTCCTCCGTGAAGGCCGCCGGATGGTTCAGGATGTAGCGGGTAAATACCTGCCACAGGACCAGAAACGTCATGAAGGAAAGAAGAATCGCGCAGGCAACGGAAAGAATCCGATCCATCCAGATCTTCACTATGCCGAGTACTTTTTTTACCTGTGCCTTATTCATTGCCGGCCTCCTTTTCATGTACTTCTTCGATGATGCCAAGGAGATGATCTACTCCCGGGTACTCATTTCTGTATTTTGCAACCATATCCGCCGTTGCATCGCGGAAGGCCTGCTTGTCAATGTCGTTCACAAAGGTCACGCCCATCTCATCCTGCGCTTCCTGAATGGCCGCCTGAATGGCATCGTCCCACATCACCTTGTGTGCATCCGTGGAATCATAGGCAGCCTGCAGAATGATCTGCTGATCCTCCGGGGAAATGCGATCCCAGACCTTGGAGCTCATCACCAGAACATCCGGAATCATCGCGTGCTGGTCAGAGGAATATACCTTGCAGACTTCTCCGTGCTTTCCCGTCGTCAGTGCCGTTTCATTGTTCTCCGTTCCATCAATAATACCGGTCTGAAGCGCAGTATAGACATCGCCGTAGGACATGGCAACCGGAGTCCCGCCAAGTGCCGAAATCAGATCCGTCTGCGTCTTCATATCCTGTACGCGGATCTTCAGTCCCTTCAGATCCGAGGGCTTGCGGATGGCCTTGTTCTTTGTATAGAAGGAACGCGCTCCCGAAGTGTAATAGGTCAGGACCGTAAAACCATCCTCCTTTGTGGAAAGGAAGAAATCTCTCATCTCCTGAGAATCCATTACCTGATAGAAATCCTGCTCGTCATCAAACAGATACGGAAGACCGAATGCATTGTATGCCTCGTTGTAGGTCGCAAGGCCAGGTGCGGAAACCTTGGTCATGGCGATGACTCCCGCCTGAAGCTGCTCCAGATTCTCCGTCTCCGAGCCAAGCTGCCCGTTCGGGAAAATATTGATGATGATTCGTCCGCCGGTTTTCTCCTTCACCTCATCCGCAAACTGTGTCATTGCGATGTGCACCGTGTGTGTTTCCGACAGACCGTGTGCCAGCGTCAGCACCATCGGATTCTCAGCCGTTGCCTGATCACTTGTCACCGCGCTGCTCTGAGCAGAGCTGCATCCGGTCAGTGCGGTGATCGCAAGAATTCCCGCCGCAGCAAGTGCTGCAAGTTTTTTGATCATACTTTTTCTCCTCATATTTTCATTTCTCATGATCACATTCCAATCAAATCAAACTGTTCGAAGGAAATCAGGACCTTGTGATCCTTCTTCGGGTTTGTATAGTGAATCTGAACCGATTTCAGTCTCTGGCTGTAATACCAGCCTTCCGCCGCCTCTTCGTATTTCCTGCGGTGAAGGAAATGAGGCAGTTCTTTTCCATCCACCTGAACATAGAACGGAGCCTTCTCGCGATGAATCACATCCAGAGAGATGGTCTCAACAGCAGTCTCGTAGTTTCCTTCATTTGTGAAGGAGATCTCTGTTCTGGTTCCTGCCGTTGCCGCAATCGTTGTTTTCAGGTACGCGCCTTCCTGATAATCATTGCTGACTCCGTCATCCTCATACAGAACGAACTCGGAATCCACATCCGGTGCCATCAGGATTTCCAGCTCCGTTGTTTTTTCTGTCATCAGATTCATCAGATGATTTCCGGACATCGGTACAATCGCTCCGGATTTTACGAACATCGGGATGGACGCAAGGTCCACAGGAATCTCGATCTCTTCCCCTGCCTGATACGGCATTCTTGTCCGGAAATCATAGAACTGCACGTTCTCATCTTCCGCCTTGGGCAGATATACCTTCCGGGTCTTTGCCCCCTTCTCCACAACATTTGCGATCAGAAGGCTGTCTCCCCACATGAAGCTGATTCCTTCGTTCCAGGTCTTCTCATCCTGCTGGAAGGCCATGAACAGGGGCTCCATGAGCGGCAGGCCAGTCACATGTGCGCGATACATCAGGGAGTACAGATACGGGCTCATCTTGTAGCGGAGATCAATGGCATCCTTGATGTACTGCTTCTTGTCACCGTACATCCAAGGCTCCGTCACAGTATTGTCCGTGTTTGTGGAATGGATGGAGAAGCGCGGCATGAAAATTCCGTTCTGCACCCACCTCACAAACAGCTCCGGCTCCGGAGATACTCCGTAGAAGCCACCAACATCGCAGCCGGTATTGGCCATACCGGAAAGTCCGGAACCAAGAATGGTAGCAATGTTGTACTTCAGCGATTCCCAGCAGGTCAGGTTGTCGCCAGCCCAGACCTGTGCATACCGCTGAATGCCGGCGTGACCGGAACGGCAGACCGAGAAAGGCCGGACCTTCGGATTGTATTCCGTGATTGCCTCATTGGAGAGCTGGCACATCAGGTTGCTCATCACCGGCTTCATGGTTCCGATGGTGCTTCCCTTGCCCTCGAAATACACGCGGCAGTCCTTATCCACCATGGAGTCATACTCACAGTTATCATTCCAGATGGATTCACATCCGTACTTCAGCAGGTTCTCTGTGATGTATTCCTTCCAGTGCTTTCTCGTCGATTCCTTTGTGTAATCGACAAAATAGCCTTTTCCGCCCCACCAGGTTCCGATTCCCGGTTTTTCCTCCGTGCTGTCCTTCACGAACATGTCCTTGTCCTCCATCTCCTGAAGGAGAGGATGAACAAGAAGCATGCCAGGCTTAATGTTGGGGGAGACCACGATGCCTCTCTTTTTCATCTGTGCAAACCAGCCTGCCGGATCCTTGAACCGGTCATAATTCCAGGTAAAGCTGCATCTCTTGATGCCCTCCTCGGTTTCCACAGCGCAGTAACCGGAGGAAAGCTGAAAGCCGTCTGCCGGAATTCCTTCTTCCCTGGTGGTATCAATGAAATCCAGAACCGCATCATCCGAATCCTTCGGAAGCTCCGGATAATACATCGAGGAGCCAAGATAGCCAAGTGCTCCCTTGGGAAGCATCACCGCCTTTCCGGTCAGATCCGTATAGCGCTCTACCACCTCGCGAATCGACGGCCCCGCGATCAGGAACAGATCCAGATCTCCTGCATCCGCACAGAAGGTGGAATAGCGATGCCAGTAGTTCCGCTTCTCCCGTCCCATGTTAAAGGTGCATTCTGCCGTTGTGTGATAGAAATATCCAACCGCCTTCTTCTCTGCCCCCTGCAGCTTGATATAAAACGGGACATGCTTATAAAGAGAATCGGTTTCTGCCGGATTGTAGCCCATGGCATCACCGGGTGCCATGTTCATAAACTTTTCCGCCTTATTGATTTCTCCGGATTTCTCTCCGAAGCCATAGAAGCAGTCCTGCGCTTCTATCTGACTGGAGTGAAGTCTTCTTTTATTGGAATCCTCCCGATAGGCAAGATCCGGAATATCCGCATGTATCTGCGTTCCCTCAGCATCATAAACGCAGATACGGAAGGGATCCTTTTCCACCTCAACGCGGAGCTTTTCTCCCTGGATCACCGCTTTGTCTGCGCCGTCCGTCAGCTGCGCCTTTGCGGTTTCCACTCTCCTGCGATAATCCTTCATCAGCTCGTCCGTCCGGGAATCCCAGGCTGTCATTACCAGACTGTAGGATGCCTCATCCCAATCTCCGTCAAACCCCGCGCGGATTCGAAGGATTTCATCCGTCAAAAACCACAGGCGAATCTCCACTGCATCCGCCGCAATGGAATAGTAATTCTCTTTTGCCGTCACTGCTCCGGCTTTGTAGCATACCTTCATGCGCTCCTCCTGGATCTTTCTCTGAAAAAGTCGTTACATTTTCCAAACTTGCACTAAGATTTTAGAAAAAACAGATTTCAGAATCCACACATATTTTGCCCTGGATTGGTTGATTTTTTACATATCTTGCCCTATATTGAGATCGTCATTCCACAGGCAGTTTCCTGCCTGCTTTTTCCTGCTCCGGTGCATCACCGCAGCAGAGGGAACCATAACACCGGAGAAGAATGCCATGATCGACAAGGCACAGGCGTCCATGGACGCTGGCGCTCCCATCGCCCTGGAGCTGATCAGCACCGTCAACGACAACATGTCCAGCTCACATTTTCATGAATTCTATGAGCTGTATTTTCTCGATTCGGGAAACCGTTATCACGCCATTGATGACAAGATCTTTCTGACAACTCCCGGCGACTTTATTTTCTTTCCGCCGCTTACCATGCACCATTCCTTCAGCAACCTCGGCGTTCCTTTTTCCCGCATCGTCATCTATTTCCGGCCGGACATGATCGCCTCCGAGGAAATACGCACGGCACTGTCGGATCCTTTCCGCATCTATCGGCCCACAAAGGAAGTGCTCCGTGAGCTTCGGCGACTCGTTTATGGAATGCTCGATGAACAGGATCACCCCGGAGATTATCATTGGGAGCAGATGAACTCGATTCTGAACATGGTTCTGATTCTGGTACTCCGGCAGACACAGGTCCGCAAATATTCCGGCGGAAACCGCATCAACGAGGTGATCAGTTACATCCACGAAAACTACGCATCCGAAATCACCATTCCGGATCTTGCGGAACGCTTCGGAATGAGCGAGTACTATCTGTGCCGGCAATTCCGCAAATATTCCCGCAGGACCATCATCGAATATCTGCAGCGGACCCGGATCATGAATGCCAAACGTCTTTTCATGGAAACAGACCACAATGTTACGCAGGTCGCCGCACTCACCGGATTCTCCAATCTCACGCATTTTAATCGCGTATTCCGTACCATTTCCGGGCAAACGCCCTCGGAATACCGGAAGCAATGCCGGCTTGCGGACAAACAGGTAAAAAAAGCACCCCCTTATGGACCAGTGCCATAAAGGAGCGCCTCTTATTTTCGGTTTCTTTTCTGTTTCGTTCTTCTTTTCGCTTTTGTGATAAGCTCTGCAGTCCGCGTTATCCCTTGACCGCGCCGGTAACCATACCTTCGATGATCTTCTTGGAGAAGGCGAAGTAGAGGACAACGATCGGCAGCATGGTGATCAGCATGCCGGACATAATCTTCGGGTAGTCCGATGCAAACTGTCCCTTGAAGTTTGTCATTGCAAGCGGCACCGTCTGCAGCGCCTGATTTCTGGAGCAGAGGACCAGTGCAAAGGAGAACTCGTTCCAGCAGCTGAAGGACTGGATGATGGCAACCGTGGTCAGAATCGGCTTCGTGACCGGAAGGATGATCTTAACCAGCGTGTTCAGGAAGGAGCTTCCGTCAATCGCAGCCGCTTCCTCCAGCTCCACCGGAACGGATTTTATGAAGCTTTCGATCAGGAACACCGCAATCGGAATCCCGAATGCAACATACGGAATGATCAGGGTATACCACTGGTTAGCAAATCCAACCTTATTAAAGACAACGTAGATCGGTACCAGGAGGGAATGTACCGGGATCAGAAGTCCCATCAGGAAGATGGCATACAGCGGACGATTCATCTTGAAATCAATTCTGGCCAGGATATATCCGATGACAAAGCCGAAAATCAGAATCAGAACCACCGACAGAACCGTCGTACGGACGCTGTTCAGCATGGAGCTTCCAAGGTGGTAGTCCTTGTTCGTCAGCACCTTGATATAGTTTTCAAACGACGGATTGTGGGGAAGTCCGATGATGTCAGCATTGAACTCTCTCTTCTTCTTCAGAGAAGAGTAGAACATCCATACCAGCGGGAAAATGCAGGACAGAGAGAAAAGCCACAGCACTGCATTGATGACAACCGCCAGAACTCCGGTACCGAACTTCTGTGCAGGTGTTCTGGCACTTTTGACCTTTGTCATTTCAAATTCTTTCTGCTTTGCCATTTTATTCCACCCCCTTATCCTTCATTGCCAGATTCACAAGGGCACGGCTTCCCTGAATAACAACCAGACTGATCACAAAGATTCCGACAGAAATCGCGGATCCATAGCCCATATTCGACTGTTCGAAGGAAACCTTATATCCGTACAGCGCCATAACCATGGAGGAGGTTCCGGGGCCGCCGGCCGTCATTGTATAAATATGATCGAATACCTTCATGTTGCCGGAGATGCAGAGTGTCAGGCAGACCATGATCATATTCTTAATAAGAGGAAGCACGATGTAAATTGCTCGCTGGAACGCGTTGGCGCCGTCCAGCTCTGCCACTTCAAAGATCTCCTTGTCCACCGCAGCGATTGCCGCAAACAGGATGACCATGTAGTAGCCGATGTACTGCCACACCAGCGGAATGCTGACACAGCCAAGAACCAGACTCGGCTCATTCAGCCACACCCGCGCGGCGTCGGCATGTCCTGTGGTCTCAAGGAACCAGTTCAGAATTCCTCTTTTGTAATCGAAAATCATTGTCCAGATCAGGCCGATATAGACCGCGGAGATGGTGCTCGGGAAGAAGCCGAAGGTTCGGTGAATTCCCTTTAATTTCGCAAGTCTCGACTGTACCATCAGGACCAGAATAAAGGCGATGCCGACCTGTCCGATGATACATACCAGCACGATCAGAAGATTGTGCCATACCGCCTGCCAGAACGTGCCGTCGCTGACCAGTCTGCTGTAATTGGCAAGTCCGTTAAAGGTCTTGTTCGGACCGCCCTTCCATTCGAAGAAGCTGTAAAACAGTGCAGTAACCAGTGGTACAAATACCGAAAACACGTACCATACAACCGGGATAAACAGCAATGCGACGACAGTGCTCATTTTGGGTTTGATAGCCTTCAGCATAGACGAACCCCTCCCTGACTCTTTGTGTGAAGCCCTTTCATTTTGAAGCTCTCTAATTATGAAACTCTTTCGTTTCGAAGCTCTGTGTTAGAAAAAGGGCCCCGAGGGGTAATCCGCGAGGCCCTTCTGATACGCTTTTGGAAAAGCGAATTCTTTTCAATTTCGATTCAGAAATTACTTGAGATAGTTCTCCTCATATGCCTTCTGAATGTCTGCTGCCAGATCCTTTGCAGTTCCCTTGCCGTTCATGAGCTCCTGAAGTCCGGTGTTGCATACCGACCATACAGCAGGATCTACATAAGAGTCATAGATTTCGCAGGGAGTGGTGTCTACATAAGAGTAGTTGTAGAAGTCCTGAACAACCTGATCGAAACCGGAAAGATCAACGTCATCAACCTTGGTCAGTCCGCCGAGTGCATAGTTCTCAGCTACGAAAGAAGCGAATTCCGGTCCGGTTACGTACTCGCAGAAGTCGATGCATGCTGCAAGCTTGTCCGGATCATCAGCAACCTTTGCATTGATTGCCATTGCATAGCCAAGTCCGATGTTCTGGGAGTTCGGATCCTCGGTAGCATCTGCCGGCTGAGGAAGAACTGCGAATCCAAGATTGTTGTAAGCCTCCTCATCATCTGCCTGCAGAGTAGCTGCGATGTAAGACTCATCCCAGTTGCCGCCGATGAATGCCGGATAATCGCCAGCGATGAAATACTCACGTGCATCCTCGTTGGTTACGCTGTTGAAGTCGCTGTTGAAGATTCCGCTCTGGAAGATGTCCTGTGTGAACTGCAGTGCAGCTACGAAGGTGTCATCCGTGAAAGCAGCCTCGCCGTCGCCATCGATGATGTGCTGGAACCACTCCTTGCCGGTGTAGCGATCGCCAAGCGTGCTCAGGAAATTGGAGTTAGCCTGCCACTGGCCGCCGTTACCAAATGCGATGGTTCCGTCAAAGCCGTTTGCCTTGAAGTACTCGTCTGCCTTCTTGACATCGTCCCAGTTGTCCGGGAAGGAATCAAAGCCAGCATCCTTCCATGCAGCCTTATCATAGATTACAACGGTGCAGGTACCGCCGGTCAGAACCGGAAGTCCGTAAACCTTGTCGCCATCCTTGAAGGGTGTGAAATAGTCCTGATTGTAATCATCATAATAAGGAGAATCCTTGATGATATCGGTCATATCCAGAACCAGTCCCTGTGCAGCCCAGGACTTGGTGTTCATGCCCTGAAGAAGGAATACATCCGGAAGATCGTCTGCAGCTGCCATCGTAGCGATCTGCGTCTTGTACTCAGCGTTAGCCAGAACGTTCTGGTTCAGAGTGATGTCCGGATGAGCCTCTTCCCAGTTTGCAATCATGGTACGGAATCCATCCGAACCGCCGTTTCCTTCAGACTCCTCGGAGGTGCTGTAATGCATCAGGTTGATCTCGCCCGCATATGCAAGAGCCTCGCCGTCAGCCTCTTCAGCCTCTTCGGTCTCTGCTGCAGTTTCCTCTTCTGCTGCAGTCTCCTCAGCAGCAGCTGCTTCTGTGGAAGCGTCCGCTGCAGGAGCATCCGTCGAACCAGAAGAGCCGCATCCTGCGAGAATGCCTGCCATCATGGTCGAAGCAAGTAATACGCTTAATACCTTTTTCTTCATCTTTACCCTCCTGTGCATTTGCACTACATGGTCGAGACCTTTCGTCTCGTTTAAGTATCTTTTAGTCATATGTTATGTCCATTTGCATAAAGAATCAATCACTTTTTGCGCTTTTATTGACGTAGATTGCGTTTTTAGAAGTTTAGTTCAATTTTAAACGCACGTATTTGTGCATTTTTTATTGTTTCGTCTCTATTTTTTAAATCGTTTACGCGTAAATAAGGCTTAATTTTAGTTAAATAAAGCCAGTGTCTCATAATATTCACCTGTTTGTATGTTTTTCTTTCCCCCTTTCCTGTCAAAAAAGCATCAAAAAAGGATGGGATTTTGAAAAATCCCATCCAAAAACGTTTCAAAATATGTGACTGCCTCGACTCTCAGCCTATGCTTCCACCGGTGCAATGTCATACACGCTGCGCACGCGAAGCTCTCCTTCCGGCTTCTTTCCAACGATCGCAAGAACTCTCTCGCCCTTCTCCATGTCGAAGAAGTTGTCCGAAAGGCGAAGATTTCCATCCTCCGATTCGATGCAGACCCCCTTTGCATAGCCTTCCGAGGTCACAATAACCGTCTCGCCCTCCACTCTTACAGAAAGCTTCGGATCTGCAAAACGGTAGTGCTTCGGTGCAACGAACATTGCTGAGCCGGAAGAAACAATCTTTCCATCCTGCACAAATTCATAATACAGATGCATCTCTCTCTCGTCTGCAAGTCCATTGTAGATTTCCTTGTCCAGCCAGGTGCCGCTGTAGGGTGCAATCTCGATGTCCTTTTCATTCTCCCGGATCACGGAGGAATCCGGGCGGCGCAGCTGCCAGCGCACGGTTCCCTTTACGGTCTCTCCGGTCTCGTTTGCCACATGAAGAGCCGCCGAATACTCTACCGGAATCGGGAGCGAGTTCACAAACGGCTTCTGATCCAGCCTGCCGTGTTCCTCGCAGGTGATGGAAACCGGTGCAAAGAAGCGCTTCTCACCGTAGTGGAGTGCCTTCCATCTTCCGTAATAATCGATCGATGCCCAGGAAGCAACCGGCCAGATGTCATTCAGCTGCCAGACAACCGTTCCCATGCAGGTTCCGCGAATTCTGCGGAAATATTCCACACCGTAGCGGATTGCATCCAGCTGCAGCATCTGCGAGCAGTAAAGGAGCTCATCAAAGTTCTTCGGATACCGGTAGGTTGCCGACAGATAATTCATAATCTTTCCGTTGGCCGCCGTATTTCTCTGGTGCATCTCCATCACCTCAGAGAAAACATTCCGGTCCTCCGGCTCCGTAAACGAACGGACCGTCTCCATACAGGGGAAGGACTGGAAGCCGAACTCCGAAAGGAAACGGAAGTGATGCTTCCTGTAATCCGAGAACTGATCTCCGCCATGCCATACACCCCAGTAATGCGCATCTCCGATATTTTCCTCGTAGATATCCTCGTAATTGCCGCCTGAGGAAGGAGAAGACGGCCAGTAAAAGGCTTCCGGTGCCTCTGCCTTCATGATCTTCGGCAGAATGTATTCATACAGCTTAATGTAATCATAGTACTGCTTGTTGGAAGCATGATGAACCGGACGAATTCCGCCCATCCCGGGGATCAGCTCATTAAATTCACCGTTCCAGTGATCCTCCAGAACCTGTGCCTCCATCTCATTATTGCCGCACCAGACGCTCATGGATGCGTGATGACGAAGTCTGCGGACAACCTCTGTGAACTCTGCCTTCAGATTCTCTTCAAAATCCTCGGTCAGCTCATAGCTTGCACACGCAAACATGAAGTCCTGCCACAGGAGAAGTCCGTACTCATCACACAGATCATAGAAAAAGTCATCCAGATAGTAACCGCCGCCCCAGATACGGATGCAATTGTAGTGTGCCTCTGCCGCATCCCGGATCAGAATTTCCGTGCGGTCGCGGGTTACTCTCTGAAGAATGTTGTCCTCCGGAATATAGTCGCCGCCCATGGCGAAAATACGAAGACCGTTCACAACAAAATCAAAATGTCTGCCTTCCTTCCTGTCCTCTCTCACCTGCGGGCCGATGTGAGGATCTCTCTCCTCTTCCGGGAACGGAGAGGTGTCCACGGTTACCGTGCGAAGTCCGATTCTCTTCTGTGTCTGATCCAGCTCTTCTCCGGTTGCATCATCGATAAGGCGTACCGTCACTGTGTACAGATCCTGTCCGCCGTATCCGTTCGGCCACCAGAGCTTCGGATTCTCTACGGTGAGCTTGCCGCCAAGGCACTTCTCTTCCTTCTCATCCGCTGCAAAGCAGGTCGTTCTTCCATCCGGATCCGTCAGCGTAATCTCTGCATGAACGCCTTCTGCATGAACCGGATCCGTGACTGCCGTTACAGCAAGCTTCACCTTCTTCACGACATTTCCGTGAACTCCGGTCTCTTCAATCTCATGCTCCTGCATCACACGAATATCATCCGAAAGCCTTGCCTTCTTTACTCCAAGCAGCCGGATCGGGCGATAGAAGCCTGCATCGGGAAGGCGCGGGCCCCAGTCCCAGCCGAACATGCAGTGTGCCTTCCGAAGCTGCGGATAGCCGGGCACCGCATCCGTGCTCTCCATATTCTTAATCTTCTCGTGGGAGGCGGCACAGAATTTCAGCGGTGAGAAGAATTTTACAGCCAGCTCATTCTCCCCTTCCTTCAGAAGCTCCTTCACATCAAACTCAAAGCTTCTGTGCATATTCTCAGTATGTCCAAGGAAGGTCCCGTTCAGAGTAATGTCGGCGATCGTATCAATGCCGTCAAATTTCAGAATCACCCGGTCGGAAGAAAGGACCTCCTTCTCCGGAACGAAATGCTCTGTGAACAGAAAGTCATTTTCCATGAGCTTCAATGCATCCAGCTCATTGTCCCGCCAGTACGGATCCGGCATCAGCTTGTTCTCCAGAAGGCAGGAATACACACTGCCCGGGATGGTCGCCGGAATCGGGTCCGGTCCGATGTGATAGACATTGTCTTCCGGAATGGTCAGCATCCATCCGGATGATAAAAGCTGCTGTTTCATTTTGTCCCTCCAAAACTTAAAACGGTCGTGTTCAACACTTCTCATCCGAAGTCCCCGCTTCGAATCACTTCTCTTTTCATCCTAACGCGAACCACGTGGTCTGTCGACATGATTTCGCAATTATTTTTGCAATAATTAAGATTTATTAGTGTTCTCATATAATTAACTTAACTTCATTTCACCGGTTTGCAAAAAGAGCTTCCCGGAAAAATCCGGGAAGCTCCGAAGCACAATCGCATTCCATATAAGGTACTATAACTGCGCACACACAAGATCATAAACAGCCCGCTTGAACCCCTCTCCATCGCGGCACTCCGAGACAACGGAAACCACTGCATTTTTATCCGGAAGAACCATCGAAATCTGGCAGTATTTTCCATCTGCACGGTACGAATTGTATTCGCCTCGCCAGAAAAGATATCCATACTCCGGGCTGTCCGCCGCCTTTGTACTCTCCTCAATCCACTGTTCGGACAGAAGCTGTCTGCCATTCCACTTCCCCTCGTTCCGGTAAAACAGGCCGAACTTATGAAGCTCGGAAAGGGTCAGAAACAGTCCACCCGCTCCAAAGCTCCTGCCAAGAGGATCCGTCTCCCACATCGGCCTCTTGATTTCCAGATGATCAAAAAGGCGCGGCGTCAGATAGGACACCAGGTCACAGCCGGATCGTCTCTGCACCAGAATTCCCGCCAGATACGGGCCGACATTGTTATAGACAAAATGCGTGCCGGGCTTGAATTTAAACGGGATCGCAAGCGACATTTTCACCCAGTCATCCTCCTGATAAAACGGCCGCTGCTCCCCCATCAGGTGAGCCTCCTCCTGCCCAAGGCACATCGTAAGCAGATCCCGCACCGTCGCCTGCTGCAGATTCTCGTCCACCACATCCGGCAGATCCTCCCGGAAAGCATCTGTCAGCTTCTCATCCAGAGACAGCAGCCCTTCCTGAACCGCAAAGCCAACCGCGCACGAGGTAAAGCTCTTTGTCGCAGAATAGACATTCCGGCGGCATTCCGGCTCGTAGTACCATTCCCCGATGAGCTCATCATCCTTTGTGACCTTGATTCCAAGAACATGAAGCCTTTCCGCAGCTTCCGCAAAACGAGTTAAGTCCATGTGTTTTCCCCTCCATGTTTTCTTTATAAATTCAGCAAATTCATTACCAGCTTCACCATTACATCCTTCTCGTCCGGGCTCGATTCCGCAATCATCAATGTGATGGCTACCAAAGTTCCATCGCTTATGCGCTTAATCCCATTCTGAAATAAGGCATTGTTTTTATCTAAAAATTCCAGAAAAAGTGATGCCGCAATTCTTTTACAGCCATCGGCGTACGGATGATCCTTAATCATAAAATACAATAAATTTGCTGCTTTTTCCTCAACTGACGGATATGCGTCCTGTCCAAACACAGTTTGATATACTGCCGCTATTATGCCAGCCACTTTCCCGGATTCTTTTTCCACTCCGAAAACATCCGTATTAAAAGAATCTCTCATTTTAGCAACCATATGGACACAATCTTCATACGTAATGCGATATACGGGTTTATTTCCATCCGGCTTGCTTAACGCCTGGTGATCATACTGGTCTAACAAAAGTAATGCTTCGGTATATTCATTTACAGCTTTAAGTACATCAGCCTCATTTATATCAAGTGCGCCTGCAAGCATTCTGGTTTGAATATCAACCGTTTTTTCGAGAACCTGAAGCCGTTTTTCATTAATAGCATAGCCTTGTATAATATATTGCTTAAGAACATTGTTTGCCCATTTTCTAAAAGCTATACCTCTTTTGGAATTAACTCGATATCCTACAGACAAAATCATATCCAGGTTATATATCTTCGGTTTTCTTCCACCTGAACTTTTGTCGGAAAAGCCGACAGAAGTCTCATCTAATTCTCCTGAAGCAAGAATATTTGTAATATGCTCGCTTACAGTAGCATGCTTAACATCAAACAATGCTTCCATTTGCTTCTGTGTCAGCCAAACCGTTTCCTGTTCAGGATTTATTTGAACCTCAATATTAATGTCACCATCCGTAAATAATACTATTTCATTTTTCATCCGCCATTCCCTTTGCTTTACCCGTCCATCATTTTCACGATTTCAGGGATTACTAATTTATAGCTTCCTTTATTCTCTCAATCAGAAAAGCATCTGCCGGCAGCCATGGAACAGTCTCTAAAGTTTCCTTGGTGAGCCACCTGGCAGCCTCCGCTTCCTTCAGTACCAGCCTGCCGGCCACGACATCTGCCCAGAAGCAGTCCATGCTAAGATGGAACATCGGATAATCGTACTCGATCGTATCGATCAACTCCCCAACACGAATCTCTGTGTCTAACTCCTCACGTATTTCACGTGCCAAAGCCTGCTGGGGCGTTTCGCCGTCTTCGATCTTTCCACCCGGAAATTCCCACCCGCCTTTGTATTCACCATAGCCACGGGCCGTGGCGAATATTTTATCACCGTCACGGATCACCGCGGCCACCACTCGAATTGTCTTCATACACGATATCTCCTTAAAAACACCCTGCTCCCGATGATGGATACTCATGGGTATAGGAAAAGCCAAGTCTCACAAATAATTCAGGTTTATTTCAGCAAATCCGCCAGATAAAGTTCATCCTTCTGATGCTTTCCTTTCAGCTGCTTATATCTTTTAATAGTATCCACCAGTAAATCAATTCGCTCACCGTAATAGTCACGGTAAAAAGCTGTGCTGTTATCATACCGTTTTCTATTGAAACTCACGTTTTCTTTACTGAATGATTTCGGACTTTTCCTGGATTTTTCTTTCTCAAAATCAGCCTGCAGACCTTCAGAAATAATCAGCAGCATTTCCAATTCCGGTTTCGTACAATACTTTTCAATGCTCTTTATTTTTCCTTTATACTCTTTCGGTATCTTCAGCTCTTCGTTTAACTTGTCACCAATTCTCAAGACATGAACATCTCCATGATACAGATTCAGCGCCGCCTTTACCGTAGGGTTGCTTGCGATCTGTCTTGCATGGTAAGGAACCAAGTTCAACAAATCATCTTCTGTGAAAATCAGCTTATCGTACTCCCGCAGTATTCTGATAATCTCCAGTTCATTAGGCCCCTCACACATAATCAGATACTTCATCTCATCAGCTCCTTCTTTAGTGCCATGAGATCGTCGTAGTTCACTGAAGTATCAAAAGCATTATTGTAGAACTGACGACTCTTCAAAAGCTCTGGTCTGATATTATATGTTTCATACATATTGTTCAGCAGGATCTTATTGTCTGATTTTGCAATCCAGATGTTATCCTGACGGTTAAACAGATCCAGCACTTCACAATAGTGGGTTGTAAATATTAGCGTCGAAGATTTTTTATTCACCGTCTTATCCTTGAACAAGCTGATCATGTTTTCCACCAAAGTTTTATGAAAATGATTTTCTACTTCATCAATCAGCAAATCAAATCCATTTTCCAGTGCTGCAACTACAAAAATATAAAGCAGTGCACCTTTTGTTGTCCCGCTGGAAAGCATAAACACTAATTCAGAATCCGAAAGCTCTTTGACATGGTTCTGGTAAGTAAGCTTGTAATGCTTTTCGTCCACCATTTCCAGGCTCTGAATCTTGTCGTCGAAGATCTTGATGACTTTCGTCAGAACCTCTCTGGATATTTTATATGTCTTCATCGCTCTGAACATCAGGCGATACGTGTCTGCCCCTTCTCCATCACAGTTAAAATAAACCGCACGAGTTGCTTTCTTTTTCAGGACGAAGAAAACGATGGATGTATCTTCTGGAAGCTCACCCAAATACAGAATTTCTTCAAACCCGTCTTCTGAATAGATATCCTTCACCTTGGATTTGTAGTATTTTTTTCGATAGATATGCTGCTCTGTAAAATCAGCTATGCTTCCCAGATTCGGATCCTCTTTCAAAACGGTATTGTACTTGTAGATCGAATTCTCATGAAAGAAAATGATTTCCAGTTTCACATTATCATAATTGTAGTGTTTATCTTCCAAACGGAATTCACTGAGAATCGAATAAGCGCATTCCATCAATTCAATCGCTGATGTTTTACCGGACGCATTCTTACCAACGAATGCTGCGGTGTTGAATACATACAGCTCCTCCGCAATTTCCTGCAGCTCATATTCTTTATCCTCGCTGGTTTTTTTAGACTTTGCGACGAGATCAATCGTAAAATCGTCCGCGCAGTTTTTATAATTTGATGCACGTACCCTTAACAGTTTCATAAATGACACCTTCCTTTACTACGGCCTATTCATAGTATAACGCATAAAACAAATTAAAACACTTTTTATGTTCTAATCTGCATGCGATGCAGAATCACCTACTCAAGCAAAACAAAAAGAGACGACCATCTAAGTCGTCTCTAACAAATCAGCTGACAATCAGCTTGCTGGTCTGCTTCAGGTATTTCGCTGGAATCTCGTCCTCCAGTCTCCAGGTGATGCTCATCGGTTTGGAGCCGGTGTGACGAACATATTTCACAAATCCCAGTATGTTATAAGTGGAGGCATTGCCCCACGCATCCTTCTTCGAGTCCCTCACGCACAAAAGGATCCTGCTTCCCTGCTCCCGATGATGAATATAGCGCTGTCCCGTTGCGGAATGATCGCCTGTTGTACTCTGGCTTTGCCAGTGGAAGAGCGCCTTATTGATGGAATAATCCTCATACATAGTAGTTGGCGAATAGTCCTTATCGGATTTGTTCAAGGTTACAAACAGCACATCCAGCTTCTTCTCCGGGAGCCACTTCACACCCTCACGTACGGTCGACGGCTTCATGAAATCAAGAGCCACCAGTAGTTGATCTCTGGAATAAGTACAATGAAGGTCGATCGGACATGCAAAGCCAAAATCCAGCGCTTTATCCAGAATATCAATGTGGTCGTAGCGATACTGCATCAGCTCCAGCATCTCGCTGCATAAGACCTTGCTCTGCGCCAGGGCGTGAAAATTCCGGTAAGCCGGTTCCGGATGCTCAAAATCAATCACATCCATCCAGACCGTCACATAGAACATCTGAAGCATTCGCTTTTCAAGCGCATCCATATCGTCAAAATTCAGCTGATCCAGCTCAGGAAGCAGCCGGATGATAAACTGCAGGAATCGTCTGGAGTCGATGGCAGCCAGCCTTGAAAATGCCTTGGTAAGATCTTTCTCTTCCTTTCCGCTCATTTCCGCAAAATCAGCCTCTACACCCGCGCATACGCAGAGTCTTGAGAAATTATCCTTCTTGTAGATGGCACGAGGATCCATGCGATAACAGTTCAGAAAATTCGACAGGGTCAGCTTTTTCCCGGTATCCTCTTCAAAGGAGGCCAGCTTGCTGATGATGCCGTTTCTCGTCTCGATTGAGCTCCGAATGTTCTGCAGAACGTATTCACTCGCCTTCTTTTCCAGACTGATGTAGCACCCCTTCGGTACCGAAACAAACCCCTTCTTCAGTTCCTGTTCCACACTATGCTTCGTATTTGAAAGAAGCGCCGCAAATTTCTCTTCGTAGTTGTACTTTTTATTCGCCTGTCCGATGAAATCCAGGACCGTCAGGCAGTCCTTGCTCTCATCGAGTCGCAGACCTCGTCCGAGCTGCTGCAGGAAGATCGTGAGAGATTCCGTCGGACGCAGGAATAAAACGGTGTTGACTGAGGTGATGTCCACACCCTCGTTGTATAAGTCTACTACGAAAATCACCTTGATTTCACCGGCTTCCAGCCGTTTCTTGGCCGTTGCACGATCCTCTTTTCCGGAATTCGAATCCAACTCCAACGCCGGGATCCCACTCCGATTGAAGCAATCTGCCATAAATTTTGCATGCTCTTTGGACACACAAAAGCCAAGCGCCTTCATCTCATCCACGGATGTTGTGTATTTCTCAACATTTGCAATGACGTGCCTGGCTCGCTTCTCTGCGACCGCTCCGCTCAAGGAATAAATATTGCTCAGGACATGGCGATCATATCCGCCACGGGTCCAACGTACATCCTGCAGATCAACCGTATCCGACACACCGAAATACTGAAACGGACACAGCAGCTTCCGGTCAATTGCTTCCGGCAGACGAATCTCCGCCGCGATCCGATGATCAAAATATGCCAGTATGTCCTCTCCATCCATTCGTTCCGGTGTTGCGGTCAGACCGAGAAGAACTTTCGGCGAAAACGTGTGCAGCGGCTCCTGATAAATTGCTGCAGCAGCATGATGAAACTCATCCACAACAATAAAATCATAATAATCAGCCGGTAAATCACGATATAGCTTTGTCGAATTCATGGTTTGAATCGACGCAAACAGGTAATCCAGTGCTTCCGGCTTATGACTGCCAACCCACAGATCTCCGAAATTCAAATCATGCAGTACTCCACGAAAGGTTTCGATGCTCTGCTCAAGGATTTCCTCCCGATGCGCTACAAACAACAAACGGTTTTTCTTTCCTGGGTTCTCTTTACAAAAGCGCGCATAATCAAAGGCGGAGATAACAGTTTTCCCGCAGCCCGTTGCCGCAACCACCAGATTCCGATTATGGTGAAATACCTTTCTCTCAACATCCAGCTTATCCAATATTTCCTGCTGATAGGAATACGGACGGATGTCAAAGACAAACTTTCTTTCTTCTCCCTCGCCGACATACTTCTCATTTCGAAGCGCCTGAATCAACCGTTCCTTCTGTGATTCATTGTAGGTTACAAATTCATTGTCATTCCAGTAGCTTTCAAACGTCGCCTTTACCTTTTCAATCGTGTCGGCCATATCCTTTTCCGCAGCCTTCACGTTCCATTCCAGACCACTTGTAAGTGCAGCGTTAGACATATTGGAGGAACCGATATATGCCGTTGTAAAGCCGGTCGCACGGTAAAAGATATATGACTTCGCGTGAAGTCTCGTTCTCTTTGTGTCATAAGAGATTTTGATTTTTGTGTTCGGCAGCTTGTTCAGCTCTTCAACCGCCTTCACGTCTGTGGCACCCATATATGAAG
>ENA-OUQG01000344-OUQG01000344.1-human-gut-metagenome-genome-assembly--contig:-NODE-344-length-29672-cov-21.508694_pt1 | contig 29672 bp, 27 predicted proteins | sample MGYA00237943_ERZ548823 | MGnify/ENA primary metagenome ERZ548823 (study PRJEB26490, sample SAMN05194731) | human gut metagenome | biome: terrestrial biome; feature: human-associated habitat; material... | reverse complement strand
CGACGGCCCTATCTTTTCCCTTGCGCGGGAAAAGATAGGGGAGAAAAGGGCGCTGGGACGCGTTTGGTGCATTCTGCATCTGAATTTAGGCAAGAACCGATGTTTTCGTCTGGTGTTCCACACGATACTCACCTCACGAGCGTCTTGGTACGCGCCGCCTGATACGGTAGGTATCAAATTTGCAGTTAGTTGCCGTAGAATATCTGACATAAATAGAAGGTGCAGTCTGAACTTGTCAGACTGCACCTTTTTGCGGGTTATTTTCTTGCCAGCCGGTAGGTGCTCTGCAGGGTGAACAGGGAGAAGGCGAGCAGGGCGGCGAAGAGGGCGTAGGCGGGGGCGTAGCTGCCGGTCAGGTCGGCGATGGCGCCCGGGAGGAAAGACATGACGAGCCCGCCCAGGCCATACGCCGCCTGGAACTGCCGCAGGACCGACTCATACCGCTCCTGCGTGCTCAGATCCGCCGCCCAGATCGAAATGCCGACCGTATTGAGCGACGACCCGAACCCCAGAAATACCGCCGAGGCCAGCATCAGCGCCGCGCTGCGCAGCGGCGCGAGCGTACACAGCACGTAGCCCAGAATAAAGCAGCCAAACAGCAGGTAATTGGACCGGTAGCTGCCGAGCCGGTCGCACAGCGCCCCGCAGGCGAATTTGCCCGCCATCAGCGCCAGCCCGCACAGCGAGAACGCCGCGGCCGCGCGCATGGCGTCCATGCCCTCGGCCATGTAGAGCGTCATGAGGTGCGTAAAGCCGGTCGCGCCGATACCGCTGACGAGCAGCACGGCGAGCTGTACCATCGCCCAGCGCAGCCGCGTCGGGTGCAGGGCGTGCAGCGCCCGCGTCTGCGCGGACTCCTGCGCCTCCTTGCCGAACGGCTCCAGCCCGAGCGCGTGCGGGTCGTCCCGGACCAGGCAGAATACGACTGCGGCCGCGGCCAGACAGAATACGGCCGTCCACAAAAACGCATGGTCCACGCCGCTTTTCTCCGCGATACTGGTAAACAGCGGGGAAAAGGCGACCGTTGCCAGCCCCGTTCCCGCCGCGCACACGCCGATGGCCAGCCCGCAGTGCGAGTGGAACCAGCGGCGCATCAAAATCGACGCCGGGACCATCGAGCCAAACGCATAGCCGATGCCTGCGACAGCCCCCGCAAAATAATAGGCCGCAAGACTCTTTGCTGCCGCAAAGAGCACGAAGCTGACGCTGACCAGCACCGCCGACAGCGCGCAGCCCGCGCGGTAGCCGATCCGCCGGTAGTAGCGGCCAATGGCAAGGGTGCCGAGCAGGTACGCCGCCGAGCGGATCGTCGTAATGAGTGAGGTCTGCGTGTTGGTAAAGCCGTTCCCGGCCAGTATGTACGGCTGCGCCGCCGAAAAGACGTTGCAGGCCAGTCCGCACGTCACGAGCAGCATCAGCGTACAGCCCGCGCAGGATAACATCGCCCGTCTGAGGTTTTTTGGCATCTCTCTTTCTCTCCTGTATAAGGGCAACACCGCGCAATTGCGTCTTCGCGCTTCGGCGGATCTTTTCCGCCAATTCTGCGGTTTGAAAAGTGAGAAATACATACAGTATTCCTTCACTTTTCAAACCTTGACTTGACGAAAAATCTCTCGCCGAATCTGCTTGCCGAATTGTGCGGTGTTGCCTAAAAAAGCGCGCCGTGCGGCGCGCTTATTTTCTTTTCTTTTATTCCTCTTCCTTCGCCGTGCAGCGGATATGCAGCTCGTCGAGCTGCTTCTGGGTGACCTCGCTGGGCGCGCCCATGAGGATATCCTGTGCGTTCTTGTTCATCGGGAACGGAATGATCTCGCGGATGCAGTCCTCGCCGGCCAGCAGCATGACCATGCGGTCGACGCCCGGGGCGATACCGGCATGGGGGGGTGCGCCGTAGCAGAAGGCGTTGTACATGGCCGGGAATTTCTTCTTCACGTCGCTCTCGCCGAGGCGGACGAGCTCGAAGGCCTTGATCATGATCTCCGGATCGTGGTTCCGGACCGCGCCGGAGGACAGCTCGATGCCGTTGCAGACAAGGTCATACTGCTGCGCGGTGATGGTCAGCGGGTCAATTTCGCCCCGGATGGCCTTATCCAGCGTGGCAGCGCCGCCGCCCGGCATGGAGAACGGGTTATGGCAGAACTCCAGCTCACCGGACTCGTCGCCGATCTCATACATCGGGAAGTCGACGATCCAGCAGAACTCGTAGCGTTCCTTGTCCATGTGGCCCTCGACGTTCGCGCCGAAGGTCTTGATGAGCACGCCCGTGAGTTTCGTCGCCGAAGCGCCCGCGGCGATCACGACGAGGGTATTGGGCGTGAGGCCGAGACGCTCGGTCAGCTCGTCCTTGCAGCCCTGCACGAACTTGGCGACGCCGCCGGCCAGCTCGCCGTTCTCGTCCATCTTGAACCAGTAGCCCTTCGTGCCCGCCTGCACCTCGCAGTCGGTCAGGAGCTTTTCGATCTGCTTGCGCGTCAGATGGCAGTTCGAAATGGGCACGGCCTTGACGGTCTGGCCCTTGAACGGCTCAAACTCGGAGCTTTCGAACAGGTCGGAGATATTTTTGCAGGTGAGGTCGATGCGCAGGTCCGGCTTGTCGGAGCCGTAGGTCTCCAGCGCGTCCTTGTACGCGATGCGGCGGAACGGAGCGCTCGAGGCGATGTTGTACTTGCCGTACTTGGCGAAGATCGGCGGCAGCACGTCTTCGATGACGGCGAAGACGTCGTCCTGCGCGGCAAAGGCCATCTCCATATCGAGCTGATAGAACTCGCCGGGGCTGCGGTCGCCGCGGGCGTCCTCATCGCGGAAGCAGGGCGCGATCTGGAAATAGCGGTCAAAGCCGGAGGTCATGAGCAGCTGCTTGAACTGCTGCGGCGCCTGCGGCAGGGCGTAGAACTTGCCGGGATGCTTTCTGGCGGGGACGAGATAGTCGCGCGCGCCCTCGGGGCTGGAGGCCGTGAGGATCGGCGTCGTGATCTCGAGGAAATCATGCGCCATCATGGCCTGCCGCAGGGCGGCGATGACGTTGCAGCGCAGGATGATGTTCTTCTTGACGGCGGGGTTGCGCAGGTCGAGATAGCGGTACTTCAGACGCTGGGTCTCATCCGCGTCGCGGCTGCGGTTGATCTCGAACGGCAGCTCGTTGTACTGACAGCGGCCGAGCAGCTCGATCCTCTCCGGCACGACCTCGATGTCGCCGGTGGGCTGCTTGGGGTTCTTGCTGGCGCGCTCACGGACGGTGCCGGTGACGGAGATGGTCGACTCCTTGTTGATGCCCTTGATCTGGCTCATGATCTCTTCCGTCTCGACGACGATCTGCGTCGTGCCGTAGAAATCACGCAGGACGATAAAGGCAAAGTTATTGCCGACCACACGGACGTTTTCCATCCAGCCGACCAGCGTGACATGCTCGCCGGCGTTTTCGATGCGGAGCTGGCCGCAGGTATGGGTTCTTGACTGCATCATATTGGTTTTCCTTCTTTCTGGAAAGTTTTTTATTTCAGAATGGTGCCTTGGCCGCGCAGCTCGATGTCGGCCAGAATGCGTTCGGCGGCGTCCGCCGCCGGGACGGTGATCTGCTCGCCGGAGCGGAGGTCCTTGAGCGAGACCGTGCCCGCCGCGACCTCATCCTCGCCGAGGAAGATGACATAGGGGATGTGCAGCTTGTCTGCGTACTGGATCTTGGCCTTGAACTTCTTCTGCTCGGCGTACAGCTGCACGCGGATGCCGCGCTCGCGCAGGCCGGTCGCCAGACGGACCGAGGGCTCGAGATCGTCCGTCATCGGCACGATCATCACGTCGGCGGGCGCCATCACGCGCGCGTCATTGAGCATCCCCTGCTCGTTGAGCACGTAGAACAGCCGCGTCAGGCCGATGGAGATGCCCACGCCGGGCAGCGGCCGGTCGGTATAATACTCGGCCAGATTGTCATACCGGCCGCCGGAGCAGACCGAGCCGATCTCCGGATGGTCAAGCAGCGTCGTCTCATACACGGTGCCGGTGTAGTAGTCGAGGCCGCGGGCGATCGTGAGGTCGACGGCGAAATTTTCCTCCGGCACGCCGAACGCGCCAAGGAGCTTCGTCACGGCCGAAAGCTCGTCCAGGCCGAGGTCAAAGGTCCCGTCTTTGCCGCGGTACTGCTCGAGCGCCGCGAGGACCTCGTCGTTCGTGCCGCGGATGGCGATAAACCGCAGAATTTCGTCAGCTTTGTCCGCTTCCACGCCGCATTCGTCCACGAGCAGCGTGCAGACCTTGTCCGGGCCGATCTTGTCGAGCTTGTCGACGGTGCGCATGATGTCGCCGGCCTTTTCGCTCAGACCCAGCATGGCGTAGAAGCCGTTCAGGATCTTGCGGTTATTGACGCGGATCTGGAACCGGCGCAGGCCGAGCGTGGAGAAGGTCCGGTAAATGATTGACGGGATCTCGGCCTCGTTGGTAATGGAGAGCTTGCCGTCGCCGATGATGTCAATGTCGGCCTGATAGAACTCACGGAAGCGGCCGCGCTGGGCGCGCTCGCCGCGGTAGACCTTGCCGATCTGGTAGCGGCGGAAGGGGAAGGACAGGTCGTTGTAGTGCAGCGCCACATACTTGGCCAGCGGCACCGTCAGGTCAAAGCGCAGCGCCAGATCGGCGTCGCCCTTCTGGAAGCGGTAGATCTGCTTCTCCGTCTCGCCGCCGCCCTTGGCCAGCAGCACCTCACTGGCCTCGATCACCGGGGTGTCCAGCGGCGTGAAGCCGTACAGACTGTACGTCCGGCGGAGGATATCCATCATCCGCTCCATCTGCTGCTGCGGTTGGGGCAGCAGCTCCATAAAGCCCGACAGGGTGCGGGGTGTCATTTTAGCCATTTTCTGTCTCTCCTTTGTCCTCGTTATGTTCCGTTTCATCGGCGTGACCGTTCTCGATGGCGGCCGCGCCGCCCTCCAGCGTGTGGGACGCTGCCTCCCGCGCGGCCTGGGCCTCCGCCTCGTGCTTCAGCTCCCACGCCACCTCGCGGTAGATGCCGTCCAGCTCCGTACCCTTCTTCTGACCGGCCTTGCCGAGGACGATGGCGGCCACGACGCCCAGCACCAGCCACGCATACCACAGCTTGGGCAGCACCAGCCCCAGCACGCAGGCGGGCAGGACGCCCAGCCACACGCCGATCTCGGTGTAATGTCCCCGCACGGCGTGGTAGACGCCCTTCTTTTTCCGGATGGAGGCGGTCTTTTTCAGCTGTGCCAGACACAGACCCAGCCGCAGCAGGGCCAGCGCCGTCAGGGGGATGAAGAAGTCATAGGTGTGGGTTTGGATAAGCTCGATCACTTTTTGCATACGGTTCTCCTTTTTCGGCATCACGGCGTGTAGGGATATCAAAAAACGCTCCCGTCCCCTTACGTTGGGACGAGAGCGTTGAAACACTTCGTGGTGCCACCCAATTTCAGCCGCCGTGCGGCCCTTTCTGCTCCTGTTACGGGGAGCGCGCCGTGGATGTTTCCATCCCCGCTCGTCTGCTGTCTTGGCCCGTTCTGCCGCAGTGCGCTCTCAGCCGGCGGCGCACCTCTCTGCTGGCGGCGTTGTGCGGGTTACTCCTGCAAATTCAACGCGGTTATCCTTTATAATAGGCGATTCTCCGCCGGTTGTCAAGGCGGTCTTTACGCGGTAAAGGGCTTGCTCTTGGGATTGACGATGTCGCGCCAGTCCAGATAGCCCTGATCCAGACCCAGCACCAGCATTTCGGCAGTGGCAAGGTTGCTGGCGAAGGGAATGTTGTTCTTGTCACACAGCCGGGAGATATAGGTGATATCCTCATCGACGGTCTTCTGGTTGGGGTCGCTGAAGCACAGGACCATATCGATCTCGTTGTAGGCGATGCGGGCCGCGATCTGCTGGCCGCCGCCGTGGGAGAAGGAGAGGAACCGGTGGATGGTCAGACCGGTGGCGTCCGCGATCTGTTGGCCGGTGCGAGCTGTGGCGCACAGGGTGTGCTTGGCTAAAATGCCGCAGTAGGCGGTGCAGAACTGGACCATCAGCTCTTTTTTGTTGTCGTGCGCCATCAAAGCGATATTCATAGGGGGGCGCTCCTTTCTCTGTTATATCTTCATCAGGGGCGTCTTGCGGCCCATGATGCGTTTAGCGATGTTTTCGTAGGCGCGGGCGGCGTAGTAGTTGCGTTCCCGCAGCACCAGCCCGCGATTGAGGCAGTAGGGGACATCCTCGTCCTCGGGGACAACGCCCAGCAGGGGCAGTCCGGCGGTATCGATGGCGTCGTCGATGGTGGTATGCAGCGTCCGCAGCGTTTTGCGGGAGACGCGGCCCACTACCAGATGCACCGCGTTGGCGGGGAAGGAGGACAGCTCCATGGCGGTGCGCTGGGCGTCCCGCATGGCGGAGATGTCGGTGGTGGTGACCACGATGACCTGATCGGCCATGCAGGCGGCCATCTTGAAGCCCTGTCCCAGTCCGGCGGGGGCGTCCATCAGGCACCAGTCATACCGCTCCCGTATTTCCTTGGCCAGCGCCGCCAGCTGCCGCACCGTCAGAGGCAGAGGCTTGTCCGCCATAGGCGCGGTCAGCAGATCCAGCGTGGGGTACTGCCGGTGGGTCACCACGGCCTGCTCCAGCGTGCAGCGCTGGGCCAGCACATCGGAGAAGTCCATCAACGCCCGGTCGCTGAGTCCCAGCGCCAGATCCAGATTCCGCAGGGTGATGTCACAGTCCATGCACAGGACACGCTGCCCCAGCGACGCCAGCGCCAGTCCGGTGTTGGCGGTGAAGGATGTTTTGCCGGTGCCGCCCTTGCCGGAGACAACGGCGATGATCTTACCCATGTGACCCTCCTTTCCGGGTGATGCCGCTATTTCAGCGGCGCTTTTTTGATGCGGGCAAAGCTCCGCGGATAGATGGCGGGGGTGCCCTTGACCTTTTCGATGATCACCAGCCGGTGGCGCACCTGCGTCTCCGGCACGGTGTAGTCCCGGATGTCCGCGATGCGGCCGCCCAGCTGTCCGATGGCCCCCCGTGCGCCTTGTATCTCCTCGTCGGAGGATACGGATTTCATGGCCAGGAACTGCCCGCCCACCTTGACCAGCGGCAGTGCCAGCTCGCACAGCACATTGAGGTTGGCGACGGCGCGGGACATGGCCACATCGTACTGCTGGCGGTGATCGGCGGCAAATTCCTCGGCGCGGGCGTGGACGCAGTCCACTCGCTCCAGCGACAGGGACGCGCAGACCTCCCGGAGGAAGTCGATGCGCTTGCCCAGACTGTCCAGCAGTGTCAGGTCGAAGTCCGGCTCCATGATCCGCAGCACCATGCCGGGGAAGCCTGCGCCGGTGCCGACGTCGATGGCGCGCTTGCCCCGCAGGTCCGCCATGGTCAACAGGGCGGCGCAGTCCAGCAGGTGCAGCGTGGCCACCTCCTGCGGCGCGGTGATGGCCGTCAGGTTCATCACCTTGTTTTTCTCCAGCAGCAGGGAGGCGTAGGCCTCCAGCCGCGGCAGGGCGTGGTCGCTGAGACCCAACTGTGCCAGACCCTTTACCAGTATGTCCCTCATTTCTGCTGTTCCTTCAGCAGATCGCGGATCTCGGTGAGCAACTCCTCCGCAGTGGGCGTCTCCGGCTCCTCCGGTTCAGGCTCCTCGTCCTTCTTGCCGAGGGTATGGAGCTTGTTGATGGCCTTGACCACCAGGAAGATGACGAACGCCACCAGAATAAAGTCGAGGATGGTGGACAGGAACGTACCCAGTCCCAGCGTCACCGCAGCGGTGACCACCTCGCCGGCCTCGTCCAGCACCTCCGGCTTCAGCACGATGTTCAGCTGACCCAGATCAATACCGCCGATGAGCAGCCCGATCAAGGGCATGAACACGTCGTTGACCAGTGATGTGGTGATCTTGCCAAAGGCGGCGCCGATGACCACGCCGACGGCCATGTCCATTACGTTGCCGCGCATGGCAAACTCTTTGAATTCGTTGAAAAGCTTCTTCATGGGGTGAAACTCCTATACTAAGAGTATAAATGCTTGAAGATATTACGATAGGCTATCAGAAGCCCCTCAGTGCAGGGGGATCAGACGCTCCTTGCCGCCCATGTAGGGCCGCAGCACCTCGGGAACCAGCACAGAGCCGTCGGCCTGCAAATTGTTCTCCAGGAAGGCGATGAGCATACGGGGCGGCGCCACCACGGTGTTGTTCAGCGTGTGGCACAGCTGCATCTTGCCGTCGGCGTCCTTGTAGCGGATCTTCAGGCGGCGGGCCTGTGCGTCGCCCAGATTGGAGCAGGAGCAGACCTCAAAATACTTCTGCTGCCGGGGAGACCACGCCTCGATGTCGCAGGATTTGCACTTCAGGTCGGCCAGATCGCCGGAGCAGCACTCCAGCTGCCGCACGGGGATATCCAGCGAGCGGAACAGCTCCACGCTGTACTGCCACATCTGCTCGTACCACTTCTTGGAGTCCTCGGGCTTGCAGACCACGATCATCTCCTGCTTCTCGAACTGGTGGATGCGGTAGACGCCGCGCTCCTCGATGCCGTGGGCGCCCTTCTCCTTGCGGAAGCAGGGGGAGTAGGAGGTCAGGGTCTGGGGCAGCTTGTCCTCGGGGATGATCTGGTCGATGAACTTGCCGATCATGGAGTGCTCGCTGGTGCCGATGAGGTAGAGATCCTCGCCCTCGATCTTGTACATCATGGCGTCCATGTCCGTTTGGCTCATGACGCCCTCCACCACGTTGCCGTGGATCATAAACGGCGGGATGCAGTAGGTGAAGCCCTTGCCGATCATAAAGTCGCGGGCGTAGGCCAGCACGGCCTCGTGGAGCCGGGCGATGTCGCCCAGCAGGTAGTAGAAGCCGCTGCCGGACACGCGGCCTGCGGCGTCCATGTCGATGCCGTCGAACCGCTCCATAATATCGGTGTGGTAGGGAACCTCGAAGTCCGGCGTCTTCGGCTCGCCGAAGCGCTGTACCTCCACGTTGCAGCTGTCGTCCGGGCCGATAGGCACGGAGGGGTCGATCATCTGGGGGATGACCAGCATGATCTTGTTCAGCGCGGCCTCCGCCTGCTCCTTCTTGGTCTCCAGCTGTGCCATCCGCTCGGCATCGGCTTTGACGGCGGCGTTGTTGGCGTCGATCTCCGCCTGAATGGCGGCCTTCTCCGCCTCGTCGGTGCATTTTTTCAGCTTGCCGAACAGGGGGCCGTTGGCCTTGGACAGCTTGTTGCGCTCGGCCTTCAGCGCCTCGCCGTCGGCAATGGCCTGACGGCGCTCGGCGTCCAGTGCGATGGCCTCGTCCACCAGCGGGAGCTTGGCGTTCTGAAACTTCTTGCGGATGTTTTCCTTGACGGCTTCCGGGTTCTCCCGGACAAATTTGATATCAAGCATACTTCTTACCTCTCGTCATTGTTTCACGTGAAACATTGTTATTTCTTTTTGATGGCGTGGAGCGCGTCCAGCAGATCGTTGAGATCGTCGGTGCCGTAGTATTCCAGCTCGATACGGCCCTTCTTGCGGCCGGTGACGATGCGGCAGCCTCGCCCCAGCCGCTCGCCCAGTTCCTTGGCGGCCTCCTCGGCGTAGTTGACGGTCAGCGGGTCTTTGGTTGGCTTTTCCGGCGTCTCGGCCAGCAGCTTCTTGGCCAGCAGCTCTGTCTGCCGCACGGACAAATCGCTTTTCAGCACGGCGGCGGCCGCCGTCTCCTGCTGCTTGGCGGGGAGGGGGAGCAGCGCCCGGGCGTGACCGCCGGACAACCGACCATCCTCCACCATGGCGCGCACCGGCTCGCACAGGTGCAAAAGCCGCATGGCATTGGCCACAGCGGGGCGGGACTTGCCGACACGCTTGGCGGTCTCCTCCTGCGTCATGCCGTACTGCTCCATCAAAACCTTGTAGCCCTCGGCCTCCTCGATGGGGTTCAAATCCTCTCGCTGGAGGTTCTCGATCATGGCCAGCTCCATGGCCTTGCGGTCGTCGGCCTCGATGACCACGGCGGGTACCTGCGTCAGACCGGCCATACGGGCGGCCCGCCAGCGCCGCTCGCCGGCGATGATCTGATAGTACCCCGATTGCAGCTTTCGCACGGTCAGGGGCTGGATAATGCCATGCTGCCGGATGGAATCCGCCAGATCAGCCAGCGCGTCGGGGTCGAACAGCTTGCGGGGCTGTGCGGCGCAGGATTCCACCTGACTGATGGGCAGCAACAGGCTGTTCTTCTCCTCGTGGAGATCCATCATGTCGTCGCCCATCAGAGCGCCGAGGCCTTTGCCTAAACCCTTGGAATTACCTGCCATAGTGCATCTCCTTTCAGGCGTTTCGCTTCAAAAATTCATCTGCCAGCGCGATATAGGCGTCCGCGCCCCGGCAGTTCCGGTCGTAGGCGGTGATCGGCCGCCCGTGGCTGGGCGCCTCGCTGAGCCGGACATTCCGGGGGATCACGGTGCTGTACACCTTGCTGCCGAAAAAGCGCTTGACCTCCTGTGCCACCTGAATGGACAGGTTGGTGCGCCCGTCGAACATGGTCAGCAGCACGCCCTCAATATCCAGCGAGGGGTTCATGCTCCGCCGCACGATGCGCACGGTGTTCATCAGGTCGCTGAGTCCCTCCAGCGCGTAGTATTCACCCTGCACCGGTACCAGAAGGCTGTTGGCGGCGCACAGCGCGTTCAGCGTCAGCAGCTCCAGAGAGGGGGGACAGTCGATGAAAATGTAGTCGTAGTTCGCCGCCACCTGCCGCAGCGCGGCCTTCAGCAGGAACTGTCGGTTCTCCATCTCGATCATCTCCACACCGGCGCCTGCCAGCGCCTTGCTGCTGGGCAGCACGTCGCCGTAGGGGGTGGAGACGATGGCTTTTTCGGTTTCCGTGCCGTTGATCAGCACGTCATATACGCCGTTGGACACGGACTTATCCACGCCCATGCCGCTGGTGGCGTTGGCCTGCGGGTCAAAGTCGCACAGCAGCACCCGCTTACCCTTGGCTTTGACGGCGGCGGCCAGATTGACGCAGGTGGTGGTTTTTCCCACGCCGCCCTTTTGGTTGACGATGGCAATGATCTTGGACACGGCAAACTCCTCTTTCTGTATCGTACTGTATCTTAGTTAGTATATACCAAACGCGCGGGTAGTTTCAATAGAAAATTTGCAAAATGCGAAAGATGTTTCACGTGAAACATCGAAAAAACAACTTTCCCCGCCAATGTTTCACGTGAAACATTGGCGGGGAAAGGGTCGCTTAGAGTAAGATCACGCCGTCCAGCGGCGGCAGAGTCAGATGGAGCTTTTCGTCCTGCACCAGAAACTGTTGGTCGGTGATGCCGTCGCAGCACAGGGGGCTGTCCCAGTCCAGCGTCAGGGGCAGCGTCACGTCCCCGGCGTTCAGCGCCGTGACGGTGCGCTCACCGCCGCAGCGGCGCTCGATGACCAGCCCGCCGCCCTGCGCGTACAGGTAGCGGATCTCGCCCCGCCGCAGGGAGGGGCGCGTCTGGCGCAGCTTGCCCACCTGCCGGAAGAACGCCAGCAGTGCCTCGTCCTCCTGTCCCCACGGGTAGGTGCCGCGGTTCAGCGGATCCTCAAAGCCCTGCATCCCGGCCTCGTCGCCGTAGTACAGGGTGGGGGAGCCGGGGAAGCTGTACAGCAGCATTCCCGCCAGCCGCAGCTTCTGCTGACCACGCGCCAGCTCGGTGGGGGAGAGGCGGTACGCCGCCCGCTCCGGCTTGGCGGCAGGTATGTCCTCCGCACCCAGCAGCGTCAGGATGCGGGCGGTGTCGTGGGTGCCGAGGAAGTTCATAGCGCCGTAGAACGCGGCGGGGGGATAGTTTTCCCGGATGGTCTCCATACCGCGGCGGAAGTCGGCGGCATCCCCGCCGCCCAGCCACGCCAGCAGCGCCGTTCGGAAGGGATAGTTCATCAGACCGTGGGTCTCCTGCCCCAGCAGATAGCGGCGGCGGCGGGAGTAGGCGATCTTGTTGCTGCCATCCTCCCACACCTCGCCTAAGAGGTATCCGTCCGGCTTCTCCTGTGTGATGGCAGTGCGGATGGCGGCGATGAAGTCGTCAGGCAGCTCATCCGCCACGTCCAGACGCCAGCCGTCGGCACCGCAGCGCAGCCAGCGCCGTACCACGGAATCCTCGTCGGAGATGATGAACCGCCGGTAGTCCGGTGCGTCCTCGTTTACCGCCGGCAGGGTGTGGACGCCCCACCACGCATCGTACTCCGTGGGCCACGGGTGAAAGCTGTACCACGGGAAATAGGGGGAGTCCTTGCTCTGCGCCGCCCCCGGCTCCGGGTAAAAGCCGTCGGCGTTGAAATATCGGCTGTTGGAGCCGGTATGGTTGAATACGCCGTCCAGAATGATGCGGATGCCCCGGTCGTGCGCCTCGCGGCATAGGGTGCGGAAGTCCTCCTCCGTACCCAGCATGGGGTCAATGGCCAGATAGTCCGCCGTGTTGTAGCGGTGGTTGCTGTCGGCCTCGAAAATAGGGTTCAGGTAGATGGTGCTGACGGACAGGCTCTGGAGATAGTCCAGCTTCTCCGTGATACCGGCCAGCGAGCCGCCGAAGAAGTCCCGGTTGGTGATCTGGCCGTTTTCCTCCGGCAGAAACACCGGCTGCTCGTCCCAACGCTGGTGTACCCACCGGCGCCCCACCATTCCCTCCGTCTCCGGCACGGAGGTGCGGCGAAAACGATCTGGGAATATCTGGTATGTCACGCCCTCGCCGAACCAGGCGGGGGTGGGGGTGTCCTCGTAGACCGTCAGCTGCCAGCGGGTCAGGGCGTCCTGCCCACACCAGCCGTTTTTGCCGAGGCAGACGGTGCTGCCGTCGTCACGGGTGAAGCGGAAGCCGTACCAGCACAGCTCCGGCTCCGCCGGGGCGGTGTAGACCCCGGAAAAGCCGCCCTCTGCCGGGGGCAGGGGGACGGCCTCGTCTATACCGGAGAACTCCCGGCGCACCAAAAGCTCACAGGCGTAATATGTCTCGTCACGCAGGGTGAAGGTCACAGTCGTGCCGCAGGGCGCGGCGCCAAAGGGGGTCTTGCAGGAGCTGTCCTGCGGGTCAAAAACAGGGAGCATAGATAAGGTCCTCTCACTTCAAAAGGGTATTTTCGCCCACTGCGGCGCTGCCGTCCTGACTGCGGCTGAACCAGGAGTTGATGATCTCCACGGCGGTGGTGGCCAGCGCCGCGCCGCTGCCGCCCTTCTCGATCACGATGGCCACGGCGATCTCCGGGTTCTCGTAGGGTGCGTAGGCCACGAACACGCCGTTGGCGATGTCGGTGCCAACCTGCGCCGAGCCGGTCTTTGCGCCGGCGGACACCACGCAATCCTGAAAGGCAAATGCCACGCTGCCGGAGACGGTCAGATCGTGCATACCCTTCGTTACGGCGTCAACCGTAGAATCGGACATTTCGACAATGTTAAGCGGTTCTTCGTCGTAGACGTACAGCAGACGGGAGTTGTCGTATTCCTTGACGTTTTTCAGCAGGTGGGCCTGATAGTGCTCACCGCCGCCCACCAACGTGGCGATATAGTTGGCCAGCTGTAAGGGGGTGAACAGGTTGTAGGACTGGCCGATGGCGGCGGTGATGGTCTGGCCGTCCGTCCACTCCCGGTTGTGGCTGTCCGCCCACTCCGGCGAGGCCAGCACGCCGCTGGAATCGCCGATCTCAATGCCGGTGGACGAGCCGAGACCGAACTGGGAGGCGTAGCTGTCCAGCGTGCGGATCCCGGTCAGGCGGCCCACCTCATAGAAGAAGTAGTTGCAGGACACGGTGATGGCCTGGGACACATTGATGCGCCCGTGGGTAGCGCCGCCCTGCTGATAGACCCAGCACATGGGCTGGGGATGCGTATAATAGGTATAGATGCCGCGGTCCTGAATGATGGAGGAGGGGGTGATGATGCCGCTCTCCAGCGCCGCCACGGCGGTACACATCTTGAAGGTGGAGCCGGGGGCGTACACGCCCTGCGTGGCGCGGTTGAACATGGGCAGCCGCTCGTCCGCCACCAGCGTCTCGTAGTCCTCGTTGAAGGTGGACAGGTCATAGGAGGGGTAGCTGGCCAGTGCCAGCACCTCGCCGCTGCCCACCGATACCACGGCGGCAGCGCCGCCGCGCTCGTTGCTGTCCTTGTCGATCATGCCGGAGATGGTGTTGGCCAGCGCCTGCTCCACATCGGCCTGTAGGTCGATGTCCAGCGTCAGCGCCACCGTTCCGCCGGGCTGGGGCTCCCGAGTGTACAGCTCGCCGGTGAGCTTGCCGTTTTCGTCGGTGGTGATGAGGCGCTTGCCGTCTCTGCCCCGCAGGTACGGCTCAAAGGCCTTCTCCACACCGGCCTTGCCCACCAGATCGTTCATGGAGTAGCCTTTGTCCGCGTAGCCCACATAGCCGGTCTTTTCGTCGCTGCTCCACTCCTCCTGCCAGATGGGGCCGATGGTGCCGAGAATATGGGCGGCCAGCGTGGTGTTGTAGACGCGGGCAGAGGCGGTGTGGATGCTGACGCCCTCGTACCGCCCGTCGGTGATGAGGCTCAGCACCTCCGAGGACACATCCTCGGCAAAGGTGTAGCTGCTGCGGCTGTGCAGCTCATACCGCACGCCCGCCACCAACCGGGCCTCCGCGTCCGACAGACCCTCGTCGATGTGGTACAGCGTCCGCAGCTCCGCCAGCAGCTCCTGCCCGGTAGCGTTCTCCGTCAGTTTATTTTTCTTCAGAAAGGCGCTGAAGCTCTCCGAACGGCTGCTGACATAGCGGGAAAAGCTGCCGCTCTGTCCGATGGGCAGCGTATCGTTCCACGCTGTGTCTGTCTCCCGGCACAGCCGGACCAGCCGCAAAATGGCGCTGTTCAGCGCCTCCTCGTCGGAAAAGCCGCTGCGGTCGAACACCAGCGTATAGGCCAGCCGGTTGGATACCAGGACCTTGCCGTTCCGGTCGGTGATGATGCCGCGGGAGGCGGACACCGTTTCGCTGGCGGCGTTGCTGGAGATGGACTTGGCACGGTTCTCACTGCCGTGCAGCACCTGCGCGTCATACAGCACCGCCAGAAACAGCAGCAGACATACGCCGAAAAGACCCAGCAGGATCAGGACCCGCCGCTTGGCGGGATGTGGATTCTTTATCATGGGAAACTCCTCATTGTCAGTCACTCCGCGTCAGCCGGAAGATCTTGCGGAAGGGAAAGTGTGCCAGCGGCGTTACCGCCAGCGACAGCAGCAGCTCCTTGCCCAGCAGCGTCAGCGCCGGGCCGATGGAGACGCCGTGCTGGGACGTCAGCAGCATGATCTGCAAAAAACCGCACAGCAGCAGTCCCACGGCGGAGACGGTCAGCGAGCAGAACAGGCCTGCCGCGATGACCTGTCCGGACAGCAGCCGCGCCAGAATCGCCGCGATGAAAAACGTCAGGCAGTAGAAGCACACGAATACGCCGGAGGGGATCAGCAGGTCACAGGCCAGCCCGAAAAACAGGGCGTACAGCAGCGACGGCCCGCTGCGCTCCAGCGTAACGGGGATCACCGCCAGCGCCGGCAGCAAAAACGGGTGTACGCCGCCTATGCGCACATACACCAGCACCATGTTCTGCACCAGCACCAGCAGCAGCGCACACAGGCAATACAATATCCACTTTCGCACCACAGCGCGTCGTGTCATAGCCGATCCTTTCCCGCGGTCACTCCACCACGTCGAAATCCGTCACGATATACAGGTCCGTCAGGGTATCCAGCTCACAGCGGGGCGTCAGCACCGCATAGCGGGCCAGCCCGCCGTCGTCGGTGCGTACCTCCTCCACGGAGCCGATGGGCAGCCCGAAGGGGTAATAGCCGCCCAGCCCGGAGGTGACCACCAGATCGCCCTTGATGAGGGTGGAGGAGTCCGGCAGGTAGCTGAGCTTCAGCTTGCCCTCCGTCATCAGCGTCAGGTCGCCGGCGGCGATGGCCGTCTCCTCCGTGCGGAACACCATGGCGCCCAGCTGGGAGCCGGTGTCCAGAATGGTGGTCAGGCGGCACCAGTTCAGGCCCACCTCCGTCACCACGCCCACCAGATTGCCGTAGCAATCCACGGCGCAGTCGTTTTCCGCCACACCGTGGCGGCTGCCACGGTTCAGCATCAGCGTACTGGACCAGTTGGACACGTCCCGCTGGGTGATGCGGGCCGCCTCGAAGGTCAGGTCGTTGCGCTGGGAGCGCAGTTCCAGCAGCTTGCGCAGCCGCTCATTCTCCTCGGCGGCAGGTGTGGCCGCCCGCAGCTCCTGCCGCAGCTCGGCATTTTCCTGCCGCAGCGCTTCGTTCTCCGCCTGCAAGTCCTCGATGCTGGCAAAGTGGTCGCCGATGCCGTCCACCCATGCCACCACCGCCGCGCCCGCCGAGCGGAAGGGGGAGGCGATGACACCCAGCGCGTTGTGCAGCAGACTGGTGCCGGAGCCCAGCGCCGAGATGATGCACAGCACCACGGCGATGACCGCCGCGCCGCCCAGCAGCCAGATGCCGGTCTTCGTAAAAAATCGTTTCATCCGTCGTTTCCTCTCAACCCAGCAGGGTGATACCGAAGTCCGCCAGCATACGGCTCAGCAGCAGCACCGGCAGACCCATCACGTTGAAAAAGTCGCCGTCGATGCGCTCCACCAGCAGCGCGCCCTGTCCCTGCACACCATAGGCGCCCGCCTTGTCCATCGGCTCGCCGCCGGCGATGTAGGCGCGCAGCTCTGCCTCCGATGCGGGGCGGAAGTAGACGTGGGTGGACTGGGCGCGGGTCAGCGCCCGCTGCCCCTGCCGCACCGTTACACCGGTGCAGACAGTGTGGTGCCGCCCCTGCAGGGCCGTCAGCATGGCCAGCGCCTCCGACTCGTCGGCGGGCTTGCCCAGCTTTTTGTCGTCCAGAAACACCATGGTGTCGGCGGTGATGACGATCTCCTCCTGGTCGGAGGGGACTGCCTGCGACTTCTCCCGGGAGATGTAGCACACGATCTCCTCCGGCGTCAGGCCGTCGGGATACCACTCCTCCACCTGCGGCACCCGGATGGTAAAATCGCGGATGCCGATGCGCTGCAAAAGCTCCTGCCGCCGGGGGGAGCCGGAGGCCAGTACGATCCTTGCCATGCCGCTCACCGCCCTGTGGAGCCGAAGCCGCCTGCGCCCCGGTCTGTCTCGTCCAGCTCGCTGACCGGCACCACCGTGGGTCGTACCACCGGCGTCACCATCAGCTGGGCGATGCGGTCGCCGGGCCGGACGGTGTAGGGGCTGTTGCCCAGATTCACCAGCCCCACGCCGATCTCGCCGCGGTAGTCGCTGTCGATGACGCCCACGCCGTTGGCGAGACACACGCCCTGCTTGATGCCCAGTCCGCTGCGGGCAAACACCAGCGCCACATAGTCCGCCGAGGGCAGGGCAATGGCGAGACCGGTGGGGATGAGCCGCCGTTCACCGGCGGCCAGCATCACCGGCTGGTCGATGCAGGCGCACAGATCCATGCACGCCGCTCCCGCCGTGGCAAAGCAGGGCAGGGGGATATCCGTTCCGATTTTGGGGGACAGGGCCTTGATCTTTAACTCCATAAGAACACCTTTTTCTAAAAATATGAAAACAATTCGTAATATTTCGCGCAAATTATACGGTATGTTTACTCGACGCCCCGGTAAAACAGCCCGCGTGTCATGTCGTCCGGCGTCCAGTCGCCGCCGTCCTTGTACCGCCGCAGCACGGCGGCGCACTGCTCCGGCGTCTCCGTGGTGAACCGCAGCCGCCCGTAGGTCAGGCCGCAGCGGTGCATCTCCGGCTTGTCGGCCAGAAACAGCGTCCTGCTGTTCTGGATCTCGCACCGGCAGCCGTAGCCGCAGGTCACGGGGAATTGTGCGCCGGTACGGTCGGTGAGGACGCTGCCTGCCCCGTGGGTACAGCCCACATTACACCGAGTGACGCAGTTCTCCATCACCATCAGCGGCAGTCGCCCGTAGACGATGGCCTCGCAGGGCAGGTGCTTGTTCAGATCGCGTACCTGCTGCCACCGCAGCTCAAAGGACGCCGTGGCGCTGGACAGTCCCTGCTCCCGCCAGAACAGGAGGGCGCGGGAGTTGAAGATATTCAGCCCGAAGTCGCCCCGCAGCGTCCGCCCCAGTCCCCGCACGATGGGCAGGTGGCCCAGATTGCCGACAGCCACCGCCGTCGCCTCCGGGTGCCGCTCCAGAAGCTGCCGCAGCACCGGCTCGTCCGCCGTCCGGAAAATGCGGGGCAGCACGGCGCACAGCTCCGTTTCACCCCAGTCCAGACCGGCGTCCAGCCGCTCCAGCTCCTCAATGGGGACGTAGACGATGGCGGGTTTTTCCGCCAGCAGCGCTGCCGTCACCTGCTCCGCCTTCAGCACGGAGCAGGTAAAGCGCATCGTCTTGGGGGGCTCCGGCGCCTCGGGCAGCGCCGCCACCTCCAGCACACGCCGGACGTGGGGGTCGCGGCCCTGCCGCAGTTCCTCCTTCTGCCAGGGGCTCATCCGCCGCAGGAACCAGTCCTGCTCCAGCCGCTGCTTCAGCCCCTCCAGCGCGTCCCGCCGCAGGCCGTTGATGACGCTGGCCGGCAGCATCAGACCGTCGTCCAACTCCACGCGGAACTGCTCCACCGTGAACACGGTGCCGCCGGTCTTGCTCAGCCGCTCCCGCAGCTCCTCGGCGGTCAGGGCGCGGCTGCGGGCCGTCTCCGGCACCGGGCCCTGCGCCCATACGTTCATCAGACCGTTGTTGCTCTGGCAGGCCACTGCCAGCGACACCGGCTTGCCCGCCTGCACCCGGATGGCCAGAGATACCGGGATTTTCCGGTTTTCCCGCCCGTTTTCGTACTGCGCCCGCGCCTCGGCGAACAGCTCCTTGGGTTCCGGCGCGTTCTCCGGACGGGTGCCGAACATCTGGGGGCCCTTCTTGCCCAGCCAGTACCCGTCGGTAAACCCGCTGCGGGAGAACGCCTGCTCCAGCCGGCGGCTTTCCTCCGCCGTGGGGCGGCGCTTTTCGTCCATGAGCCGCCGGTAGATGCCGGTGACCACCGCCACATATTCCGGGCGCTTCATGCGGCCCTCCAGCTTGAGGCAGGCCACGCCCATCTCCGCCATCTCCCCGAGGTACGCGGAGAGATTGGCGTCCTTCAGGCTCAGGGGATGCCCGCCCCGGCAGGGGCCGTCCACGCCGTAGGGCAGGCGGCAGGGCTGGGCGCAGGCGCCTCGGTTGCCGCTGCGCTCGCCCACCACGGCGCTCATCTCGCACTGTCCGGAGTAGCACATACAAAGCGCGCCGTGGATGAAGATCTCGATCTCGGCGGGACATCCGGCGCAGATCTCCCGCACCTCGTCCCGGCTCAGCTCCCGTGCCAGCACCACCCGTTCCATGCCCAGGGCGGCGGCCTCGTTGGCGCCGCCCAGCGTGAACAGGCTCATCTGGGTGCTGGCGTGGAGCGGCACGTCCGGCACGATCTCCCGCGCCAGCGTCAGAAGCCCACAGTCCTGCACCAGTATGGCGTCCACGCCCATGGCGCAGGCTTTTTTCAGGGCGTCCGCGGCCTGCACCAGCTCCCGGTCGGTCAGCAGGGTGTTCAGCGTCAGAAAGACCCGTACACCCCGTAAATGGCAATAAGAAACCGCCGACGCAAATTCCTCGTCGGTGAAATTCTTGGCGCTGCGCCGCGCATTGAACGCGCCGAAGCCCATATAGACCGCGTCCGCGCCGGTCTGGACGGCGGCGATCAGGGAGTCAAAGCCGCCGGCGGGGGAGAGAAGCTCCATCATCCCTTGCGGCCCTGCTGATTTTGCAGCTTGCGGCGCAGCTCGGCGGCCTCGTTCTTGGCGCGGCTGGCCTCGTCCAGATAGGTCTTCAGCTGGCGGCGCAGGTTATCGGCATTCTCCTGGGCCTTGCACAGCTCGTCCGCCAGATTCACGGCGGCCAGCACGGCAGCGTTGTCACGGCTCATGTGGGTGCCGTCCATCAACTGACGCATCTCACCGTCCACCATGGCGCCTACCTTCTCCATGTAGGCGGCGTCCTCCTCCGCGACCAGCGTGTATTCCATGCCGCAGATGGTCATCGTTACCCGATTCGCCATAGGTCAACCTCCTCTGTACATCCGTAAAAAGTTCACTCTGCTCCTATTGGTAGAGATGCTTATACAGCATCCATTATAGCACAATTTCCCGGCGTGGAAAGTGTATTTTGCCGAAAAGCGGAAATTTGTAAAAATGTGACCGCGCCCGCTTTACGCCGCCGCACTTTTCATGTAGAATAGGGAGACTGATAAAAGAGGGAGGCGTGTGCCGTGAGCGGCTATATCCTGCGTGGCGGACAAGAGAATATGACCCTGCCCGCCTCGGCGGTGGAGAGCCTGCTCAAGCGCGGGGAGGGCGATGCGGCGTTGCTGTATCTGGCACTCCAGCGGTTTGGCCGCGGTGTCACGCCGGAGGAGCTGGAGAGGGTGCTGCCCACCATGAGCCGCCTGCGTCTGGACGCGGCGGAGGGCGTTTTGCAGGAGCTGGGGCTTTTGCCCCGTCCTCAGCAGCCCCGCCCTGAGCCGGCGGCGGAGCGCCCCGCCTACTCCGCGGAGGATATCACCGCGCTGCTGACGGACAACGAGGGCTTCCGCCTGCTGATCCCGCAGGCGGAGCAGCAGCTGGGCAAGAAGCTGCGTACCGCCGACCTGCAAATTCTGGCGGGACTATACGACGATCTGGGGCTGCCGGCGGATGTGATCTATCTGCTGCTGTGCCACTGCGTGGAGCGCGCCAAGGCCCAGTGGGGCGAGGGACGCCGCCCCACCATGCGGCAGGTGGAGAAGGAGGGCTACCACTGGGCGCAGCTGGGGCTTTTCGATCAGGTCAGCGCCGCCGCCTACCTGCGGACATGGAGCCGCCGCCGTCAGAAGATGGGGGCGTATATGCAGGCGCTGCACCTGCCGGAGCGTCCCCCGGTGGAGGCGGAGAGCCGCTACATCTCGGACTGGATGGACATGGGCTTCCCGCCGGAGACGGTGGCCATGGCCTACGAGCGGACGGTATTTTACAAGAAGGACATGAACTGGCGCTATCTCAACGGCATCCTGCGCCGCTGGCACGACAGCGGGTGGCACACCCCCCAGCAGGTGCAGCGGGGCGAGGAGCGCAAGCCGTCTCCCACGCCGCCGGCCGGCGGCGAGCAGGGCGGCGGTGAGCAGAATGCGTGGATGCGCCGGTACATCAAGAGGTGAGGATATGGCATACGACGGCAGGTTCATGCAGCGGGCGCTGACCCGCTTTGACGAGGATAAACAGCGCCGCGCTGCCCAGCTGGAGCAGCGGCGGCGTACCGCCTACGCCCGTGCGCCCCGTCTGGCGGAGATCGAGGCGGAGCTGCGCGGCACCATGGGGCGCATCATCTCCTCCGCGCTGGCGCGGGGGACGGACCCTGTGCCGGCTATCCGGGTGCTGCGGGACGAGAACCTCCAGCTCCAGCAGGAGCGAGCGGAGCTGCTGGCGTCGCTGGGTTATCCGGCGGACTATCTGGAGGAGAAGCCCGCCTGCGCCAAGTGCGGCGACACCGGCTATGTCTCCGGCGGTGTGTGCGCGTGCCTGCGGGCGTACTACGCCCGGGAGCAGTTGGCGGAGCTTTCCCGTCTGCTGCCGCTGGGGGAGGACAGCTTCGAGACCTTCAGCTTCGACTGGTACGACAGCGCGGTACAGCCCGCCTTCGGCATCTCCCCCCGGGAGAACATGGAGCGCAACTACGACGTCTGCCGGGACTACGCCTACCAATTCGCCAAGGGCAGCGGCGACCTGCTGCTGTCCGGCGGCACGGGGCTGGGCAAGACATTCCTCTCCGCCTGCATTGCGCGGGTGGTCAGCGAGAACGGCTTTTCCGTGGTGTACGACACCGCCGCCAGCGTGTTCAGCCGGTTTGAGGATGCCAAGTTCCGCCGGGACGACGGCGGCAGCGAGGACGCGGACCGTTGTATGCGGTGCGACCTGCTGATCCTGGACGATCTGGGTACGGAGATGACCACGTCCTTCGTCCAGAGCGCCCTGTACCAGATCGTCAACGGGCGGCTGATGGCGGGACGCTCCACCATCATCAGCACCAATCTGGCGCCGGAGGAGATCGGCAGCCGCTACGGCCGGTCGGTGCTGTCCCGGCTGGAGGGGGAGTACGAGATCCTGCCCTTCTTCGGGGAGGATATCCGCCGCCTGAAGCGGGAGCGGCAATAAGGACGCAAAAAAGACGCCTGCGGGCGTCTTTTTTTACGTCCTTGGCTGTTTTTTGAATTTCCCGACAATTTCTGCCCGATTTCGCAGTTCTCTTGCCGTAGACTGGACAAAAGGAGGGGAGGAGCATGAAGAAGAACCAGAAGGGGGAATTCCTGTCCAGCCGCGTTCGCTATATCCCCATCAACGCGGTGCGTCCCAACCCCCAGCAGCCACGGCGCAGCTTCGACGAGACGGCGCTGCAGGAGCTGGCGGACAGCATCAGCGCCTACGGGATTTTGCAGCCCCTGACCGTGCGGGACCGGGGCGGCGTCTACGAGCTGGTGGCGGGGGAGCGCCGCCTCCGCGCCGCCCGCATCGCCGGACTGCGGGAGGTTCCCTGCCTCATCGCCGAGGTGGGGGAGGAGGACGCGGCGCTGCTGGCGCTGATCGAGAACCTCCAGCGCCGGGACCTGGACTACATGGAGGAGGCGGCGGCCATCGCCCGGCTCATCCGGCGGTACGGCCTGTCCCAACAGCAGGCGGCGGAGAAGCTGGGGAAGTCCCAACCCACCATTGCCAACAAGCTGCGTCTTTTGCGGCTGAGCGCGCCGGTGATCGACTGCCTGCGGCAGTACGGCCTGACGGAGCGCCACGCCCGCACCCTGCTGCGGCTCACCGACCCGGAGCAGCAGCTGGCGGCGGCGCGGCACATCGGAAAGCGCGGCCTGAACGTGGCGCAGACCGAGCAGTACATAGACCGGCTCACCGCGGAAAACCGGACAGAGCCGCCCCGAAGAAGACCCACCTATATCATCAAGGACGTGCGGCTGTTTCTCAACAGCGTGGAGCGGGGCGTCCGGCTGATGCAGTCGGCGGGGGTAGGCGCGGAGGTGGGCCGCAGGGACACGGAGGAGGAGATCCTGCTGACCATCCACATCCCCAAGCGCAGGGAGGCCGGTGTTGTTACGGAATCGTAACCCATTTCCCTATTTCATGTGGTATTATGGGCAAAAACGGGAAAATGCCCGTATACACATGGAAAAAGGAGGGGGGACATCGGTGGAAGAAATGAACAATGTGTCCTCTGTTGTAACGGAAAAGGAGGGCGGCGCCCGGCTGGAGACCGCCGCCCCGTCAAAGACGCCCATGACCGGCGGCAAAAAAGCGGCGCTGGTGATCGGCATCCTTTTGGGCGTATTGGTGCTGGCATATCTGGCCGCCTGCGTGGTGGTGCAGACCGTGTACGGCGGCACTGCCCTTCCCCACACGGATGTGCTGGGGGTGGACGTGTCGAAGATGACGGAGCAGGAGATCGTCGCGCTCTGGGAAAAGCAGGGCGTCCAGACCGTCCGGGATACCAAGGTATCTCTGACGGAGAACGATGCGGATATCGGCAGCGTGTCGCTGGAGGAGCTGGGCGTCACCGTGACGCCGGAGGCGGCGGCTGTCGCCGCCGGTGCGTCCCGGCGGTACGAGAGCTGGGGCGGCGGCGCGCTGGCGTGGCTGCGTGGCGGCTGGGAGTATATCCACAGCTGGTTTGCCCAGACCTCCGCCGTGCCGTCCTTTGATGTGGACAGCGCCGCGCTGGACACCGCCTGCGAAAAGCTGTCCGCCAGCCTGAACTGCACCGTGGTGGACGGCGGCTACCGTCTGGAAAAGGGCGAGGGTCTGTATATCACCAAGCCCGCCGACGGCCGTATGCTGGATACGCCCAAGCTGGAGCGGGACCTGAGCGATATGCTGCAAAGCGGCGCGCTGACGCCGGTGGCCTGCGTCTACGAGGAGAAGAAGGCGGAGACCGTGGACGTGCAGGCGCTCCACGACCAGCTGGCGGGGGAGAAGGTGGAGGCCGTCTGCAACAAGGAGACGGGCAAGCCCACCCAGTCCCACATCGGCGTGACCTTCGATGTGGCGGCGGTGCAGGCGCAGCTGGACGCCGCCCCGGCGGGTACGGAGTTCCTGGCCGACGCACAGGTGGAGTTCCCCACCGTGTCCACGGAGGAGCTGGAGGAATGTATGTTCCGTGACGTGCTGGGTACCTGCACCACCAAATGTGCCGGGCCGTGGGGCCGTCACCAGAACATCAAGCTGGCGGCCGCCGCCATCAACGGCAGGATCTACAACCCCGGCGAGGAGTTCTGGTACAACTCCACGGTGGGGCAGCGCACGGCGGCCCGCGGCTACCATGAGGCGGGCGTCTACGAGGCGGGGCGCACCACCACCGGCATCGGCGGCGGCATCTGTCAGGTGTCCTCCACCCTGTACTACGCGGTGATGCTCAGCGATCTGGACATCGTCCTGCGGTACTGCCATATGTTTAACCCCGGCTACCTGCCCATCGGCTGCGATGCCACGGTGAGCTGGGGCGGGCCGGACTTCGCCTTCCGCAACAGCCGGGACTACCCCATTAAGGTCGTCACATCCTACAACGACAACACCAATGAGCTGACCTGCACCATTCTGGGTACCAAGGTGGATGACCACTATGTGGTCATCACCAACGCGGTACTGGCCAGCTACGACTATCAGGTGGTCTATCAGGAGTCCCCGGACGTGGCGCCCGGCGATGAGGTCATCGACCAGTACGGCCACACCGGCTACTTCGTCCGCACATGGCGGAACATCTACGACGGGAACGACAACCTGCTGTCCAGCCGCGTGGAGGCAGACAGCCACTACGACGTGGGCAACAAGATCATTCTGGTGGCGCCGGGCTACCTGCCGGACACCGGCGAATAACGGGAGAAAAACAAGGGGGGCGTATCCCCGGATACGCCCCTACTTCTGTACAGAAAAACGGTCGAAATTTGCGTTTTTCTTAAGACTTTCCGCCAGACGCCTTAAACCGGCGGCAGACCAATTGCGAACCGGCGCAGACCGCGTATAATCGACTTACAGACATCTCTTACGGAGAGGAGGCGGACGCCGTGCCTGCATTTGTTGTTGACAGCGCGGCGCTGTCGCGCAATATCGAAAAGCTGCGGCGTTTTACAGCCGCGCAGATCATCGCCGTGGTCAAGGGCAACGGCTACGGGCTGGGTCTGGTACCCTACGCCCGCTTCCTGACGGCGCAGGGCGTGGCGCTGCTGGCTGTCTCCACGGCGGCGGAGGCCGCCGCTCTGCGGGATGCCGGTATCACGGCGGAGCTCCTGATGCTGTCCTCCACCGCGCTGCCGGAGGAGATCGCCGCGCTGCTGGCGCGGGACGTGATCCTCACTGTCGGCTCCGCCGACGCGGCCCGCGCCGTGTCTGATGCCGCTGCGGCGCGGGGCGTTACCGCCCGCGTCCATGTGAAGCTGGACACCGGCATGGGACGATACGGCTTTTTACCGCAGGAGACGGCGGAGGCCGCTGCCCTGCTGCAAGCGCTGCCCGCCCTCCGGGTGGAGGGCGTGTTCACCCACCTCTCCGATGCCGCCAACGCCAAATGCACCGCCCTGCAATACCGGCGGTTTACCGAGGGCGTCCGCATTTTGCAGGAGGCGGGCATCGACACGGGGCTGCGCCACGTCTGCGCGTCCACCGCGTTTCTGCGTTATCCGGAGATGCATCTGGACGCGGTGCGCCTTGGCTCGGCGCTGCTGGGACGGCTGTCCGTGCCGGACACGCTGGGGCTGGAGCGCATCGGCTGGCTGGAGGCGCAGGTGACGGAGCTGAAGACGCTGCCCGCCGGCTGGCCGGTGGGCTACACCGGCGCCTATTGCACGCGGCGGGAGACGCGGCTGGCGCTGCTGCCGGTGGGCTACACCAGCGGCGTGGGGGTGACGGAGGAGACCAATGCCCTGCGCCTGCGGGATCGGCTGCGGCGGGTGCTGCACGCCGGGCGGAGGCTGCTGCGCGCCGACGGCCTGACCGTACTGGTCAACGGCTGCCGCTGTCCGGTACGGGGCGTGGTGGGCGCCACGGCCATAGAAGCGGATGTGACGGGCGTACCCTGCGCCGTGGGCGACACGGCGCGTATTGAGGTGCGGCCCAAGTTCGTGGACAGTGCCGTACCCAGAGAGTACCGATAAACAGAGCAAAAACAGCGCCGGGCGTAAGCCCGGCGCTGTTTTCGTTGTTGTTACCGGCACAGGAAGCTGTACCAGCCCTCGGAGTCGTTCTGCTCGAGAACCATCCAGCCGTCAGCGCGGAGCTTGGCCAGCACCTCCTCCGCCCGGTCGTCGATGATGCCGGAGCAGAGGAACAGGCCGCCCTCCTTCAGGAAGGGACGCACCTTGTCGGAAAGCCCCATGATGACGTCCGCCACGATGTTGGCCACCACCATATCGTAGCCGCCGCCGAACTCCGCCTGCAGGGTCGTGTCCGTCAGCACGTCGCCCCACCGCACGGTGTAGCGATCCTTACCCACGCCGTTGAGGGAGGCATTCTCGTAGGCCACATCCACGCACTTCTCATCGATGTCGCAGGCAAAGGCCTCCCTTGCACCCAGCACCAGCGCGGCGATGGACAGAATGCCGCTGCCGCAGCCCAGGTCGAGGATCTTCTCGCCGCCATGGATGCACTTGTCCAGCGCCTGCAAGCACAGGCGGGTGGTGGCGTGGCTGCCGGTGCCGAAGGTCAGACCGGGGTTCAGCACCAGCTTTACCCGTCCGTGATCCCTCTTGGCCTGCTCCCACTGGGGGACTACCAGCAGCCGCTCCCCGATCTCCATGGGCTTGTAGAATTTCTTCCAGTTGTTCTCCCAGTCCGCGTCTGCCACGTTGTCGATGGTCAGCCGCAGGGGGGCGTAGTCCGGGTGCGCCTTTTTCAGCTCAGACATGGCGATACGCACCTGCGCGATGGTATGCAGCGCCGCCTCGTTCCGCTCCAGATAGAAGGTGACGCGGCTGACGCCGGCCTTCTCCCGCAGCAGCTCCTCGTCCACATAGTCCCAGTACTGCTTATTATGCTCCAGAAAGTCCTTGAAGTCCGCCTCGTCGTCGATGATGACGCCGGTGATGCCCTGCTGCTCCAGCAGCTCTGTCACCGCGTCCAGCCCGGACGGCGAGGTATCGATCTTCAGCTCCAGCCATTCCATGTGTGTTCCCTCCGCATCTGTGATGGTGTCAGCGCTTGGTGCCTACGAAGAACAGACCCATGGTGTTGGGGCCGGTATGGCTGCCGATCACCGGGCCGATGTAGTTGATGTAGACCTCCTTCACGCCGTAGCGTGCCTTCAGCTCCTCCGCCACGGCACGGGCCTCCACCTCGCAGTCTGCCTGACAGATGAACATCACCTGCTCACTGGGCTCGATGCCCAGCTCCGCCACCTTGTCGATGAGGGCTTGGAGGCTTGCCTTGCGGCCGCGGGCCTTTGTCACAGGCACCAGCTTGCCCTCGTCGGAGGTGTGCATCACCGGCTTGATAGACAGCATGGTACCCAGAAACGCGGTGGTGGCGGACACGCGGCCGCCCATCTTCAGGTAGTTCAGGTCGTCCACGGTGAACCAGTGGTCGATGTGGAGCTTGTTCTCCTCCACCCACTGCACCAGCTCCTCGGCGGACAGACCCTCCCGCTTTTTCTGCACAGCCAGATACAGCAGCAGACCCTGACCCAGCGACGCGGACAGGGAATCCACCACATACACGCGGCTGTCGGGGAACTCGTCGGCCATGGTCTTGGCGGCGATGACCGCGTTCTGATAGGTGGCGGACAGGGCGCTGGAGAAGTTGATGGACACGATGTCCTTGCCCTGCGCCAGCACGGCGCGCATGGCGTCCTCAAACTGCCCCACGTTGGCGGCGGAGGTGGTGCCGAGGATACCGGCGCGGATGTTCTTGTAGAAATCCTCGAAGCTGATCTCACTGCCGTCCAGCAGGTTGGCGTAGTCCTTGCCGTCCATATGTACGGTCAGGGGTACCACGTTCAGCTCCAGCTCCTTGGCCATATGGTCGGTCAGGTCGCAGCAGCTGTCAGTCATGATGATGTAGTCGCGCATAGTAAAAACCTCCTTGCAGCAGATGGATATCCATATCGTCTCGATACTCCATGGTATCACGAAAAGCGTCCCGTGAAAAGGGAAAAGTGAAAAATTTGCGCCGATGGCGGCGGGGGTGCTTATTTCCCCACGCAGAAGCGGGAGAAGATGGTGTCCACCAGATCCTCCCGGATGCGCTTGCCGTTCAGCTCACCCAGCGCCTCCAGCGCCGCCTCGCAGTCCGTCAGCACCACATCCGGCGTCATGCCAATGCGCAGGGCGCTCCGCGCCTCCGCCACGGCGGACAGGGCGCGGGAGACGGCGTCCGCCTGCCGTGCGTTGGTCAGCAGCTCACCGGCGGGGGTCTCTCCGGCGGGATACAGCGCCGCCACCGCGTCTGAAAGCGTATCCAGCCCCTCACCGGTGCGGGCGGAGATGGTCAGCACGTTGTCGAACCGGTCAGCCAGCTGCCCGATGTCCAAACGGCGCGGCAGGTCGCCCTTGTTCACCAGCACCAGCAGGTTGGGTACGCTCTGTGCCGCGGCGATAGCCTGCTCGTCCTCCTCCGACAGTGCCTGCGAGCCGTCCAGCACCAGCAGCGCCAGCGACGCCCGCTGCGCCGCCTGACGGCTGCGTTCCACGCCCATGGCCTCGATCTGGTCGCCGCTGTCCCGGATCCCGGCGGTGTCCGTCAGCCGCAGCAGCACGCCGCCCACCAGCACCTTTTCCTCCACGGTGTCCCGTGTGGTGCCGGCAATGTCGGTGACGATGGCCCGGTCGTAGCCCAGCAGGGCGTTGAGCAGGGAGGATTTCCCGGCGTTGGGCCGCCCCAGAATGACGGTGGGTACGCCCAGCCGCAGAAGCTGCCCCCGGGAGAAGGTGGCCAGCAGCGTCTCCAGCTCCTGCTGGGAGGTACGCAGCGTGTCCAGCATCTGCTGGCGCTGCACGTCCTCGATGTCCTCATCGGGGTAGTCCACCACGGCGTAAAACCGCGCCGCCATATCCATCAAGCCGTCGTAGATGCGGCCGATGGCACGGCTCAGGGCGCCGTCCAGCTGGCACACCGCGTTTTTCGCCGCCTCTGCTGTCTCCGCGTCGATGAGGTCGGCCACGGATTCCGCCTGAATGAGATCCATCCGCCCGTTAAGGAAGGCGCGACGGGTGAACTCGCCTCCCTTGGCCTGCCGGCATCCGGCGGCGAACAGCGCGGCAAGACCGGCGTTCAGCACCACCGGCGAGCCGTGACAGTGCAGCTCGGCGCAGTCCTCGCCGGTATAGCTGTCCGGGCCGGGAAACCGGACGCACAGCACATTGTCGATGACGCTGCCATCCGCGTCCAGCAGGTCGCCGTACACCATGCGGCGCGGCGTCTGCGCCCCGGCGGAACGCCCGTTTTTGGCGCGGAATACCCGGTCCAGCGCGGTCAGCGTACCCGGCCCGGACAGGCGCAGGATACCGATGGCGCTGGGCAGCTGGGGCGTGGCGATGGCGGCGATGGTATCGGACATAGGCGGAGCCTCCTTGCGGTGATTTTCTCCAGTATAGCACGGAAGGCGGGGAAAAAACAAGAGACACGCCAGTTCCGCTACTCCTGATAGGGGTACCTTGAAGCGTGTCCTCGGATTAGGCAGGCAG
>ENA-OUQG01000338-OUQG01000338.1-human-gut-metagenome-genome-assembly--contig:-NODE-338-length-29893-cov-23.042295_pt1 | contig 29893 bp, 28 predicted proteins | sample MGYA00237943_ERZ548823 | MGnify/ENA primary metagenome ERZ548823 (study PRJEB26490, sample SAMN05194731) | human gut metagenome | biome: terrestrial biome; feature: human-associated habitat; material... | reverse complement strand
CGGCCGCCGTCTCGTGGATGGTGTGACCCTCCTGCCACCAGAACTCGCGGCTGCGCAGGAAGGGGCGGGTGGTCTTTTCCCAGCGGATGACGCTGCACCACTGGTTATACAGCATGGGCAGCTCCCGGTAGCTGTGGAGCACGTGAGCCCAGTGGTCGCAGAACATGGTCTCGGAGGTAGGGCGGAACGCCAGACGCTCCTCCAGCGGCTCGCTGCCGCCGTGGGTGACCCATGCCACCTCAGGTGCGAAGCCCTCCACCAGCTCGCCCTCCTTCTTCAGAAGGCTCTCGGGGATCAGGACGGGCATGGCCACGTTGACGTGACCGGTCTTCTTGAACTCCGTGTCCATGTACTTCTGAATATTCTCCCAGATGGCATAGCCGTAAGGTCGAAGGATCAGAAAGCCCTTGACGCTGGCATAGTCCACCAGCTCCGCCTTCAGGCAGATGTCCGTATACCACTTGGTGAAATCCTCCTCCATGGGAGTGATCGCTTCCACATTTCTCTGATCCTTAGCCATAGATACATACCATTCCTTTGCTTATTATAGAGTAGATGCCGACTTAGTATTCTACCCGCCGGAGTCGCCGTTGTCAAGATTCCGCAGGAAAAAGGCCGCAAAAAGACCGCCTTTCGGCGGTCTTTTTCCCGTAAATCGTCCTTATTCGTTGCCGGGGAAGTCAGGAATGGTGGCAAAGCCGCGGGCAAGCTCCTCGTCGGTGGGGATGGTGTCGCTCATCACCCCGTCGTTGTACTTGCCGTAGGCCACCATGTCGAAGTAGCCGGTGCCGGTGAGCCCCAGCACGATGGTGCGCACCTCCCCCGTCTCCCTGCACTTCAGCGCCTCGTCCATGGCCACGCGGATGGCGTGGCTGCTCTCCGGCGCGGGCAGGATGCCCTCACAGCGGGCGAACAGCTCCGCCGCCTCGAACACGGCGGTCTGCTCCACGCTGCGCGCCTCCAGATAGCCGTCGTGGTACAGCTGGCTGACGGTGCTGCTCATACCGTGGTAGCGCAGGCCGCCGGCGTGGTTGGCGGAGGGGATGAAGCCGTTGCCCAGCGTGTACATCTTGGCCATGGGACAGATCTTGCCGGTGTCGCAGAAGTCGTAGCGGAACACGCCCCGGGTCAGGCTGGGGCAGGAGGCCGGCTCCACGGCGATGATGCGGTAATCCGCCTCGCCCCGGAGCATCTGCCCCACAAAGGGGGAGATGAGGCCGCCCAGGTTGGAGCCGCCGCCGGCACAGCCGATGATGGTATCGGGCTTGATATGGTACTTCTCCAGCGCCGCCATGGTCTCCAGACCGATAATGGACTGGTGCAGCAGCACCTGATTGAGGACGCTGCCCAGCACATAGCGGTACCCCTCCCGGCTGGCGGCGGCCTCCACCGCCTCGCTGATGGCGCAGCCCAGAGAGCCGGTGGTGTCGGGGAACTCCGCCAGAATTTTTCTTCCCACCTCGGTGGTGTCGGAGGGGGACGGCGTCACGTTGGCGCCGTAGGTACGCATGACCTCCCGGCGGAAGGGCTTTTGCTCATAGGAGCACTTGACCATGAACACACGGCAGTCCAGTCCCAGATAGGCGCAGGCCATGCTCAGCGCCGTACCCCACTGCCCGGCGCCCGTCTCGGTGGTAACGCCCCGCAGCCCCTGCTCCTTGGCGTAATACGCCTGTGCGATGGCGGAGTTCAGCTTGTGGCTGCCGGAGGTGTTGTTGCCCTCAAACTTATAGTAGATGTGGGCGGGGGTGTCCAGCTTCTCCTCCAGACAGTAGGCGCGCACCAGCGGGGACGGGCGGTACATCTTGTAGAAATCCCGTATCTCCTGATGGATAGGGATATACGCGGTGGTATCGTCCAGCTCCTGCTTCACCAGCTCGTCGCAGAACACATGACCCAGCTCCTCCGCCGTCATGGGCTGGAGCGTGCCGGGGTTCAGCAGGGGCGCGGGCTTGTTGGTCATGTCCGCACGCACGTTGTACCAGTTCCGAGGCAGCTCGTCCTCAGTGAGGTAGATCTTGTAGGGGATAGTGGTCGTGTCTTTCATCTTAGTTGCCTCCTAAATTATAATACCGCGTGGTGCGGGGTCTCACTGTTTGTACGAATTATGCGAAATAGTCGATCTGCATGGCGTGCTTCACCTTGTCCAGCGTCTGGGCCGCCGCCTCCTTGGCCACGCCGCTGCCCCGCCGCAGGATCTCCATGATGGCGTCGGGATCCTTGGCCAGCTCCTGCCGGCGGGTGCGGATGGGCTCCAGCGTCTCCTGCAGCACGTTGTTCAGGAACTTCTTCACCTTCACATCGCCCAGACCGCCCCGCTCATAGTGGGCCTTCAGCTCGTCCAGATTGGCGTAGTCCGGCAGGTAGCGGGCAAAATGCTCGTCGGTGCAGAAGGCGTCCAGATACAGGAACACCGGGTTGTCCTTGGTGTTGCCGGGGTCGGACACCTGCAGGTGGTTGGGATCGGTGTACATCCCCATGATCTTGGTGCGGATGTCGTCCGGCTCATCGGACAGGTAGATGCAGTTGCCCAAGGACTTACTCATCTTGGCCTTGCCGTCGGTGCCGGGCAGACGCAGGCAGGCGGCGTTATCGGGCAGCAGCGCCGTGGGCTCCACCAGTGTCTCGCCGTACAGCTCGTTAAAGCGGCGGACGATCTCGCGGGCCTGCTCCAGCATGGGCAGCTGATCCTCGCCCACCGGCACGGTATCCGCCATGAAAGCGGTGATGTCCGCCGTCTGGCTGACGGGATAGGTCAGAAAGCCCATGGGGATGCTGTGGTTGAAGCCGCGGAGCTGGATCTCCGCCTTGACGGTGGGATTCCGCTCCAGCCGTGCCAGCGTCACCAGATTCATGTAGTAGAACGTCAGCTCCGTCAGCTCGCTGATGTGGGACTGCACCAGAATGGTGGACTTGGCGGGGTCGATGCCGCAGGACAGATAGTCCAGCGCCACCTGCATGATGTTCTCCCGCACCTTCTGGGGATGGTCAAAGTTGTCGGTGAGGGCCTGTGCGTCGGCGATCATGAAGAACAGCTTCTCAAATTTGCCGCTGTTTTGCAGCATCACGCGGTTGCGCAGAGAGCCAACGTAGTGGCCGACGTGGAGGCGTCCGGTAGGGCGGTCGCCGGTGAGGATGATCTTTCCCATGATGATGTTTCCTTTCTGTATGACAAATTTTATGAGATAACAAAAAACGTCCTGTCCCATGGAACTCCATGGGACAGGACGTAAGCTACGTTCCTGCGGTACCACCCAAATTGGCGAAATGCCCGCTCTGCACGCACGATCATGCGCTCCGCCGGGGTAACGGCTGCGGCTGCCGTCGGGTATTACTCGCCCTTGCAGGCTTTCTCCCCGCCCTCGTAAGGCCATTCGCCGCACGTTCCGCTGCCGCGCTCCCACCGCTGCGCCGCTCTCTGAAAGTTTCCCGTGCAGGTACTTCTCTTACTCAATGGTTTCTGAATATGGGGCTATTGTAACACCTTTTTCCCGGATGTCAAGGGTTTTCTTATAATGCCCGCAAAAACTCCGGCTTCAGATCCCGCCGTCCCGCCAGCGCCGCGCCGATCTGCCCCAGCAGGGCGTCCCGGTCGCCGTTGAGAGTCCCCTTCAGCGTCAGGTAGTTGCTGGCGTGGTTGGCGCGGAACACAGTGCCTTCACTGTCCACGTTTTGCAGGAACAGCTCCGTCTCCTTCAGCACCTCCGCCGGGGTGAGCAGTGTAAAGCTGCCGTCCTTCACCCACGTCTCCAACGGCGTTCCCGGCTCCACCATCAGCGTCAGCAGTCCCAGATAGTCGGGCTTCATCTCACTGACGGCTCTGGCGGTGTCCACCGCGTGCTGCCGCCACAGCTCCACGCTGCCGAGACCGGAGATGGCCGTCACCGACAGGGCCAGGCCGCACCGCCGGGCCTTCTGCCCCGCCGCCACGATGGCGGCGGCGGTATGGCCCTTGTTCATCCGTGTCAGCACTGCGTCACAGCCGGATTCCAGCCCCATATACACCATTTTCAGCCCCCTGTCACGGAGCAGGCGCAGGTCACCCTCGCTCTTGACCTGCAGGCTGGCGGGCGAGGCGTAGCAGGTGACCCGCTCACATTCCGGGAACAGGCCGTACACCAGCCCCAGGATCTCCACCAGCTCCTCCGTGCGGCGCATGAGGGCGTCGCCGTCAGCCAGAAAGACCCGTTCCACCCGGCGGTAGACCCGCCGCGCCAGCTCAAAATTCTCCCGGATCTCCGCCATGGGGCGCATGGCAAAATGCTTGTCATCGTACATATCGCAGAAGGCGCAGCGGTTGTGACTGCACCCGTAGGTCACCTGCACGATGAGGCTGTACGCCTCGCTGGGCGGCCGGTAGACCTTGCCTTTATAGCGCATGGGATCACACTCCTTTGCGGGTATTATGACACAGTTTTTGCCGTTTGAAAAGTGGTATGTTTTCAGCTTTCCCGGCATAGGGTGGGACATCTCAACAAACGAGGTGTTCAAATTATGGAACTGAACTACAACCGCGTCCATCTCTGCGGGCAGGCGGCGGATGCCCCCGTCCTGTCCCACATCAACCACGGCTGTGCCTTTTACCGGTTCACCCTGTCGGTGCTGCGCCTGTCCGGACAGGCGGACAAGCTGCCGGTCATCGTCCCCAAGGCGCTGCTGGACGCCGTGCCGGTGGCGGCTGGCGATACGGTGACGGTCATCGGCCAGCTCCGCTCCTTCAACAACAAGAGCGGGCAGGGCAGCCGTCTGGTGATCTCCGTGTTCGCCCACCAGCTCGCCCCCGGCGGTGAGAGTCCCTTCAACCAGATCCAGCTGTCCGGCGTGCTGTGCAAGACGCCGGTGCCGCGGCGGACGCCGCTGGGGCGGGAGATCTGCGACATCATTCTGGCGGTGAACCGGCGGTACGGCCGGGCGGACTACCTGCCGTGCATCGCGTGGGGTGCGGTGGCCGCCCAGACGGCGGATATGCACACCGGTCAGCGGCTCACGGTGGAGGGCCGCGTCCAGAGCCGGGTCTACACAAAAAACGAGAACGGCGTGCTGACGGAGCGGACAGCCTACGAGGTGTCCATCATGCGTCCGGCGGATGTAGAGGAGTTTCTGATACATATTCCCCGTTGAAAATGCGGGATATGAATGGTATGATACTGTAAAAGACAGTTTTGTACGAAAGAGAGAGTATCATGCAGCATCACTTCCACTTCCATCTGCACCACCATGCGCGGCATCACGCCCGCTACGATGTGGACATGACGCAGGGCAGCACCACGCGGCACCTCGTCCGCTTTGCCCTGCCGCTGCTGGCGGGCAACCTGTTCCAGCAGCTTTACAACATGGTGGACACATGGGTGGTGGGCAACTTCGTCAGCAACGAGGCCTTCTCCGCCGTGGGAACGGTGACGCCCATCATCAACACGCTCATTGGTTTCTTTCTGGGTATGTCCAGCGGCGCCGGCGTGGTCATCAGCCAGTACTACGGCGCTCACCGCCCGGAAAAGGTCCGTGAGGCCGTCCACACCGCCATGCTGCTCACCGTCATCATGGGCGTGGTGTTCACCGGCGTGGGCATCGCCATGACGCCGCTGATGCTGGAGCTGATGAAAACGCCGGCGGAGGTGGCGCCGGATCAGACGGCGTACCTGACCATCTACTTCGCCGGGATCATGGGGCTCCTGCTGTACAACATGGGCTCCGGTATCCTGCGGGCGGTAGGTGACTCCCAGCGCCCCTTCTATTTCCTGCTGGTATCCGCCGGGGTAAACACGGCGCTGGATCTGCTGTTCGTGCTGAAATTCGGCATGGGCGTGGAGGGTGTGGCCTATGCCACCATCATCGCCCAGGCGGTATCCGCCGTGCTGACCATCGCGGTACTGATAGGCTATGACGGCAGCGTTAAGCTGTCTCTGCGCGACCTGCGCATCCACTGGGACATGCTGAAAAAGATCGTGGCGGTGGGCATCCCCGCCGCGCTGCAAATGGCCATCACCGCGTTTTCCAACGTGTTCGTGCAGGGCTACATCAACCACTTCGGCGCGGACTGTATGTCCGGCTGGACGGCCTACACCAAGATCGACCAACTGGTGATCCTGCCGGTGCAGTCCCTGTCGCTGGCGTCCACCACCTTTGTGGGGCAGAATCTGGGCGTGGGCAACGTGGAGCGCGCCAAGGGCGGCGTCCGCCGGGCGCTGTACCTGTCCTTCGCCGTCACCGCCGTGCTGCTGGTGCCGGTGCTGACGCTGGCGCCCGACATGACCGCCTTCTTCAACAGCAAGCCGGAGGTGGTGTCCTACGGCGCGCTGCTGCTGCGGCTGCTGTCGCCGTTCTACTTCTTCTTCTGCATCAACCAGATCTACTCCGGCGCGCTGCGCGGCTCCGGCAACAGTCAGGTTCCCATGTTCATCATGCTGGGCTCTTTTGTGGTGTTCCGGCAGATCTACCTCTATGTGATGGCACACTTCATCTCCAATGAGATCGTACCCATCGCCATGGGCTACCCCGCCGGATGGTTCGTGTGCAGCGCTGTGACGCTGTTGTACTATGCCCACTGCAAATTTGACAGCCACCGGCTGGTGGAGGATGTATAAATGGACAAGTGTGAGACGTGTGTGTTCTACCTCTACGACGAGGAATATGACGACTATGTGTGCGACATGGATCTGGACGAGGACGAGATGGTGCGCTTCCTCGCCTCCGACACGGGGAACTGCCCCTTCTGGCGGCCCGGAGACGAATATCGCACCGCGCGCAGGCAGTAAACGCGCGGTATCCTGCTCCAGATGCGAAGAGACGCAGCCAAACGGCTGCGTCTCTTTCTTTTCTTCCCCCCTGGATAAAAGCTCTGTTCCGCATCCCCCCCGGGCGGACAAAGCAGAAAGCAGGCGTATTCAGTGGATATTCGCATCGGCAGGCTGTTCCGGCGCTCTGCGAAAGCCCATAAGGCGGGCCGGCAGATAGACCCACGGACGGCTGAAGGTGCGGTTGTAGTTGTGTACTGCCTGATAGTAGATGCTCTCACTGCGGCGCAGCACCTGCGTAAATTCCTTGTCGCAGGGTGCCCCCTCCGCACGGCGGCGGAAGGAGGTCAACTGACCGGCGGCACTGTCCACAATGCTCTTTCTGTCGTTGAGAACACGGCGCACCTCCCAAAACCAGAGGCTTACAAAGGCAGCTGTACTGACCGCTGCGATCAGCCAAGCGATCCACGGCGGCATTAGCTTCACCTCTCTCTTCTTCCGCGTTTCCTGTGGTGCAGTTTAGCAGATTTTTCGTGCCGTGGGCCATCGCCGCCCTGAAATGTATGTTTTTTCGGCATGAAATGCTGCGCCGCCGCTTTGCAAGCGGAGATCAATGTGGTAGAATCAGAAAAACATAACACGCGGAGGAGGGACGTATATGTATATTGCTGTCTGCGACGACCAGATAGAGGAGCTGTCAACGCTGACCGCGCTGCTGGATGCGTGGCAAGACCAGCGGCACAGCTCCCTGCGGTACAGGACCTTCCGCAGCGCGGGCGATATGCTGGACGCGGCCCGGCACGAGCGGTTTACCCTGTATCTGCTGGATGTGATGATGCCCGGCATCGACGGCATAGATGCCGCGCGGGAGCTCAGGAGCTTTGACGATGCCGCCGACATCGTATTCCTCACCTCTTCCCCCGGCTTCGCCTACGAAAGCTACGGCGTCCGGGCGCTGGAATACCTGCTCAAGCCCATCAGTGCCGCGCTGTTGTTCCCCGTGCTGGACGGGCTATTCCTGCGTGAACAGCGGCCGCAGGACGGACTGACGCTGAAGGCTGGCGCCACGCTGATCCGTGTGCCTTTTTCCCTGCTGTCCTATGTAGAGGTCAGAGGCAAGCACCTGTACTTCCATCAGACGGACGGACAGGTGCGGGAGGTGGTCGGCTCCATGAGGGACTATGAGCCGCTGCTGCTGGCGCGGCCGGAGTTTATGCGCGTCCATCGTTCCTACATTGTGAATATGCTTCAGGTCTCGGAGCTGTCCCCCGCCGGCGTGCGCACGTTCTCCGGCATGAATCTGCCGGTATCACGGCTGCTGTATCCGCAGCTGCAAAAGGACTATATGAGTCTGCTGTTCGCGGAGAGGGAGACGCCATGAACATATTCGACATGAGTATTTCCTCTGTGCTGGATGCACTCAGCTATGGATTGGTGCTGGTCTACGGACTGGTGCTGGCTGCGGCCATCGCCGGCAACTTTGAAACGGCCCGTCAGCGGCGGATCGTCCTGTGGCTGTGTCCGGTCTTTCTGCTGGTGCAGCTGCTGGGCTGGCTGCTGCTGGGCAAAGACGGCGTCACACAGATCTATCCGCTGATCGTACACCTACCGCTGGTGCTGATCCTTGTATTTGCACTGAAGCGGCCGTGGGGCGTGTCCATCGTCAGCACCTGCATGGCGTATCTGTGCTGCCAACCGCCGCACTGGGGCCGGGTAGCCGCAGAGATGCTGACACACAACGCCTTCGCCGCCATTATCATATACATTCTGCTGCTGGGCGCTTTTTTCCACCTGCTGCAGCGGTACTTTGTGGCCGCCGCGTACAGCACCATGACCTACTCCCGGTCGGCGCTGCTGCTGTTTGGCAGTCTGCCTTGCACATACTACATCTTTGACTACGCCACCACCGTGTACTCCGATGCGCTGTACTCCGGGGCGGTGGCTATCAATGAATTTCTGCCCACAGTGCTTATTGTGTTCTACATTCTGTTCTTGCCCGCGTTCCATGTACAGACCCAAAGCCGCTCCCACGCAGAGATGGAGCGTTCCCTGTTAGAGGTAGAGCTGGAGCAGTCCCAACAGGAAATGGACACCATCCGGGAGGCCGAGACGCAGGCAGCGGTATATCAGCACGATATGCGCCACCACCTGAACATGATCGGCGGCCTGCTTACCTCCGGCCAGACCCAGCAGGCGCAGGACTATATCCGCAGGGTGCAGTCCGATGTGGAGGCCATCACACCCCGGCGCTTCTGCGAGAATGAGACGGTAAATCTGCTGTGCGCCTCCTTCGCGCAGAAGGCGCAGCGCGCCCATGTGGAGTTGTGCGTGGACGCACGGGTGCCGTCGGAGCTGTCCATCAGCGATACGGAGCTGTGCTCGCTGCTGTCCAACGCGCTGGAAAACGCCCTGCGGGTGACCGCAGAGCTGGAGCCGGCGTCGCGGCGGATCGTAAAGCTGTATTGCGGCATCCGGCTGAACAAGCTGCTGATCGAGGTACGCAACCCCTGCGATGCGCCGCCGGAGATGCGGAATGGAATACCGGTATCCAATAGGGTCGGACACGGCTACGGCTGCCGCAGCATACAGGCCATTGCCCAGCGGCGCGGCGGCCTGTGCCAGTTCCGCACAGAGGGCGGCACGTTCCTGCTGCAGGTGATGCTGCCGGTGCATACAGAAGAATAACACCATACTGTTCTGAAGGACGGATCTGTGAAAAATTGCAGGTCCGTCCTTCGCTATATGTTTATGCAGCAAATGATGATTTGATGTAAAGCGCCATAAGGCAGCAGATATTACCAGCGTCCGCATCGTATATTCATCCGGCGGCGGGAAAAGCTATGACTGCGATACCCAATCAGAGCTTATCGCTCAACAACCGGAAAGGAGATTTTCAATATGTCCAGCAAGAACAGCAACAAGCTGAACATCCCCGAGGCCAAGGCCGCGATGGATAAGTTTAAGATGGAGGCCGCCAATGAGGAGGATGTGTATCCACCTCAAAGAATTTTTCCGACCCTCGATTTTTGGCTTAAATACAGGAAAAATCGCCTTTCCCGGAAAAACCAGTTTTTGAGGTGGAAACATCTTGTTTGAAACAAGTGTATCTCTGTTGCGGACATTCTTCACATTCCTGCCACAGAAGCGGCCTCTTCACGATCTCGATTTCCCTGCAAATAACGCAGGTCGTCACCCGTCATCTCCCCGATAAAGCGATAGAAAATGCGGATGCTCTGCCGGTACGGAGTACGTGCCCCGGCAACTTTTCTGCCCTCCGGCAGTATCTTCTCACCAATCTCAATGCGCTCGATGAAGGTGTGCAGCATCTCCCTGTCCAGTGCTTTTACACAGGTATACCGCTTGGCAAGGTCGAAGAACAATCCGTAGGCACTGCGGATTTCCTTTGCCGTGGTTTCGCCCTCCACCAGCTTCTTGCGGCGCACAGCCAGCTCCTCGATCTCCCTGCTGAACTTTTTGACCATTTCCTCCTGAATGTCATCGCTGAGCGCTCCTGCGATATTGTCGCGGTAGGAGCGCTCGATCATTTTCTTGAGACGAACGGTCTGCTTGTCGATGTTCTCGATCTGCACAGCGGGATCTTCGCCGCCCAAGGAGGCGTTGGCCTGTTCGACGGCGTTCTCCGTGATGGTGCGGATCGCACTCTCATCAAAGGACAGTAACTTGTTGAGATCGCAGCGAACGACTTCCACTAAATCATCATAACGGATACGCGCCCCATGCAGGCAGCGCTTCTGCGCCCTGGAGCTCAGGTTGTTGCACGCCAGATACCAGTATTTCGCCCGTTCTCCGTTGTAGACGGAGCCGCCGGAGCACATGGCTGCACCGCAGCAGGCACAATAAGTGATGCCGCCGAAGATGCTGTGGCGGAACGCCGGATTCAGGCCGTTCGCCTTGGTGTTCTCGCCCAAGAAGTGGGCGGCCTGATCGAACTTCTCCTGCGATACAAGCGCCTCGTGGGTGTTCTTCGTAAATACCCATTCCTCCTCCGGCACTTTGACCTTCTTTTTGGACTTCACGCTGACCTTGCGGCTCTTGCCCAGCAGCGTGTGTCCCAGATAGACCCGATTGCGCAGGATGCGCTTTACAGTGGTGTAGTTCCACAGGTCGGACATTCGCTGTGCGCCGCGCTCAGTAAAATTGTCGCGGCACTCCACGCGATACTTCAGCGGCGGCATGATGCACGCTTCGTTGAGTCGCAGGGCGATGCTGCGGCAGGACTGACCGGAAGCGGCCATGTCAAAGATCATCTTGACCACCGGCGCGGTGTTCTCATCCGGCACAAGCTGGTCGGTGGTGCGCTCCGCCTTGCGGTATCCGTAGGGCGGGCAGGCCACATATTTGCCGTTGTTGCGCTTGGTGTTCAGCGTCTGCTTGACCTTGCGGGACGTATCCCGCAGGTAGACATCGTTCATGGCAAACTGGAACGGTGCCATCAGGTTATCTTCCTCGGAATCAAAATTGCTGCCGGGCGCCAGATAACGGATGCCGTGTTCGGGAAAATAACGTTCCGCGTAGTGGCTGGATTCCGTCATGTCACGGCCCAGGCGGGACAGATCTTTTGTGATGACTGTGTTGACCTTGCCGGTTTTCAGATGCTCCAGCATAGCGCGGAAGCCCGGGCGCTCGAAGTTGCCGCCGGAATAACCGTCATCGGCAAACTCTTCTACCAAAATGATGCCGTGCTTTTCGCAGTATTCCCGCACAATGGTACGTTGGTTGATAATGCTGGCAGATTCGCCATACTTCCGCTCCTCATCGGAAAGGCGGTAATAAGCGTCTGCAAGCTGAACGTGGTTCCTCATGTTTCCTCCTTCCCGGAACCACTCATTTACGGCTCCATTATACCACGTGGCTCTCCTGCCGGTCAAAGTTTGCAGTCTTCTTTCCGGTGAAAATGATTTCCTCTGTTACCACTTCCTGGATGGTTTTTGTACCGGTAAATACGCGCTCGATCACATAGGTCGCCGCGCCGATCTGCTGTTCGTTCTTATCGTTCAAGTGTCACCACCTCCGTCACCATTATGAACGCTTCTTTCCGATTCTAACCAAAAAGCCGTCGAGCATACAGGCAAGTACTTGTCTGCAAGCTCCACGGCTTTGCATTTTATTTCTTCTCTCTCAAGCAAAACAGGCGGCTGGTGGCTGCCAGCCTCACGGGAATCTCACCCCGGCCCATGCTGATGGGTGCGCCGCACGATGCTTTGAGGGCGTCCAATGCGGGAGTATCATTATCGGTGGCAACGGTCATGGCCGACAGAGTACCGCTCTGCTTTTCAGACGTTTCTTTATCGCTCGTTCCCGCAAGGAGGTCATGGCGGAAACGCCCGTGTGGCTCGCGTTGGCACGAACGTACCTGCTTGCTCTATTCCGTGCCGCAATCGCAGCCCTTTTCAATGTACAACATCGGCTCCTTATCAGCCTGCATCAGCCATCAAAAGCTTGATGGTTGATGCAGGCTCACGAAGAGGAAACTGCGGCGGCAATGTGGAAAGGAAACACACCGCCGCCGCAAAACAGGGGAGGCTATGCGATTCGGATAATATCAAATTTCAGGACACTCTCGATCAGCTTTATCTCAAGCTGGCCGCGCACCGCTTCATCCACGAAGTGATAGAGATTTCCGGTAGTGTCATAAAGGCAGCGCGTAGACAGGCGGCGTATGTATCCCTCATAACGTTTTAGAATACAGCAGATGGCTGCTTCATCGCCCTGAGAGGCAGCATGAATCACCGAAAACGGGAGCAGAGCCTTATTTCGGTCACGCTTCGTATGCAAGAGATTACTCATCGTCATCCTCCATTCGTTTTCTTAGTTCAGCAAGGGTGTCCGACCGTCTATGCTGTACTGTCCGCCGCGCCATGTCCAGCAGCTCTCCGATCTCTCGGTCACTCATATCCATGAAATAAGAGAGTAGAATCACGTCGCGCTTCTCCCGTAGGAGCTTGCCCAATGCCGCTGCAAGACGGTCATCGTTAACAGGGACGCGGTATCCACACACTTCAAATACCATGGGATGAACGTCTTCGTAGCAGAGCTGCGCAAGGCATTCCGAGGGCAGCTCTGAAAGGCTGCATTCCCGCGTTCTGCGGCGCGCCTCTGACCGCTGCATATCCGCATTTTCCTGACGCAGGATCTTCTTGCAATAACTGTCGAATATGTGCCGGACGCTCTCTTTTTGATCCCAAGGAAGCTTCAAGCCGTCCCCCTCCTTTGCAATGGGGAAGGGTTTCCCCCTTCCCTCTCACTAAATACTCCGTTCGGAAGAGGCTGTTTTGGCCAACTTTTGGGGGAAATTATCAAAAAATCTTTATTCGCATTTCTCACCACAGTATTCCCTCCATTTTCGTCAGTTTGAAAAACAGAAACAGACGAAATGACGGGGGACTGCGGCAATGAGAAGGGGCTGACATTTTTTGATATGTTTTTTGATGTAAATGGATAAGGTAAGTTAGATAAGGAACCGTTTCAGCTCTACACTTGTCATTCTGTAGCCTCCAACATGAAAGTAACGGAACGTTTTGCAACGTTCCGTTACTGTTCTCTTACGCGTGTCTATGTGCGGTTAGGTTTTGGGTTACGCAACAAGCTGTTGCGTATTGCAATGGTGGTCTTTTATATATGTGTGTTGGTTTTACAAGGGTTCTGCCGCCCCTTGTTGCTAATACCAAGAGGTTAAAGAACACGGGCTAAAGTCTCGTACCAATAACACCGGTCAGGATAATACCGTTCATAGGTTACTCTGCTGTTTTCCTAACACATCTCTCTACCCCAGCAGGGAATACACAATGCCCCAGATTTTTTACAAAGTTGCACTTGCGTCAATTAAATTACTCGCCGTCGCGTTTACTACATCTATCACTATGCGTACCATAGATCCTTGCACATATAATCAGCGCCAAAAACACAGATACTAAGAGTACAATACCTGTTATCAGCCCCCATCCCTGCATAATTAACATCGGCGTGAGAGAGACAAGTGCCAAATCCACAAACGTCATCAAGACCCACGCCAAACCGAAATCCTCTAGAACGCCTGTCTCAAAATTCGGATCAATAATCCGGAGTAGTATTACCCCTGTGGACATTACCCCTGTAGACATACCAAAAATATAAATCCCGCGTTCAAACCAGTAGTTGTGGAACAATTTAGGTGAAACAACAAACAAGAAGAATATTACAATCAAGATGCCTAGAACCACCAACACAAGAATTGGCAACCAATATTTCAGTACGACCTTAATGTTGATTGTTGCGACGCCAAAGGCGACCAAATAGTCTGTTGCGCTACTTCCAATGTGGGTTATAACCTTTTTGTCGATGTATTGTTCCAATTTAAGTAGTCTCATTATTCTCTGAACAACAAAACTGACAATAAGGGCTAAACCATAGATTGGAAAAGACACCTGCGGGAAAACCTTTGCCAAAAGACTGTTGACCCAATAGGCCCCCCCTACTGAAATTAGGACGAGCACCAAATGCCAGGTAATGGGATCAATGGACATATTGCTCACTGTCTCTGAGCCAATAGAAGGTCTCTCTCCTATTTCCAACAGTCCGCTGTGATAATCCTGCCCCATCTCACTTGTAGATTTGACTTTGCGCGTATATCCCTTCCTTACAGCGATATTAATAAATACGACACCAAGAATAATCCCGCACAAAAGACCGATTGTTGCAAATGTTTGCCCAATGCTTGTAGCGTCCGCCCAACCAACTGCCTCAAAGGCGCTTCCTATTGCTGCAGCTGTTCCATGCCCACCAATAAAGCCCGCTGGGAGCATAAGTGTAAAACCTTTATGGATGCCAGGAAATATCAATCCAAAAAATGTAGCCCCAATTAATGTGAAAATTGCGAACTGCGCTGTCTCGGCAGCATAATTGACCAAAAACGTATCGCCTACGTTTCTCAATACTATTTTTGCACTCACCTTTTTTTGAGTGCCCAAAAATAGTGTTGCAAAAAGTATCGCAATTAGAATTGATGCATAACTGGATGCTTCTCCACTGAACGGCAAGATATTGAGCCCAAACTTACCAAGTGCAAGCCCAATAAATCCGGCTATCAATGCTGCCGGGATATGAAATTTCTGCAAGAGCCGTATTTTGATTCGCAAAAGTTTTCCTACAAATAACAGCCCCGACATGATGCAAAAATCGAACAAAATACTCGTCGCATGGATTTCCATATAGCTCTCCTATCCTGTTTTTCTTTATACCCTTATTTCACTCATGCCGCAGAACCGGTATCCAAAGCAGGTTCTCTCCATGTTCTCCCTGGATGTTGATTTCACGGAGTATTTTCCGTTCTGTAGCGTCTATCTCCTCGCTGGAATTTGCTGCAAGAAAATACCGCACAGCGTATTGTTTCGGTCCAAAGCGCCCCACCTTATCTCCGACTTTGTAAAAGGGAACAAACTCCTTTACCGCCGGCAATTTTGCCAAATTAAATATAGATTCTTGATTGCACACAATGCCATCATGGATTGTGTGCAAATACACCCCCGTTGAGCAGTGCAGTCCCTTTGCATTATGGTGTTTGAGCTGCGCCGCTACACGCTCAGGCGCATACCTGTGATCAAGCAGCAGCTGTTCAATATCTAAGCCATTATTATATTCCACAAGCTCATGCTCAAGGCCAAAGAAACGCCCGGCAATCTCACATATCTCGATTTCTTCTCCCGTCCAAAAGCACTGTGTTGCAATAGGACCAGAACGCTGCCCCGTGTATGATACAAATTTATTCAGGGCATCTTCTACTTTGTCGTAGACGATATCAAGGAATTTCGAGGGATATGAGACATCGTACAATACGGGGATATAATTGTCCCAGATAATCTGTGTATTGCGATCCGCCACGCTCAGTATGCGTACCTTTCCGTCCACGACAAATCCCATCACATTCAATTCTTGCCCACGGGAATACTCTTCCAGCAGCACTGTCCCCTGCTGAAAAACATCTGCCGCAGCAAATCTCTCACGAACCTCGTCAATGCTATGCACCACGGACAGCCCCCTTGAGCCATACCCATCGACAGGCTTTATCACACAGGGAAATTTGAAATCTTGAATCTGGTCATCTGTAAAGTCTGCCTTTAGCTGCGTGAACTTCGGAACTTTGACTCCTACTTTTTCACAGATACTTTTTGTAATCGTTTTTTCGCGGTAAGCCGGCAACATCTTCGGTTCAACATAGCAGGGAAGCCCAGCTTTCGCAGATACTTTGATCATGCACTCAAAGAGAATATCCGAAAAACTTGCCACAACATTGTCTATCCGCTCTTTTTTGCAGATTTCTGCTATTTCATCAATATGCCGTACGTCAATCGTATAAGCCTTATCGGCCAGCGCCTTAGCGGGTGCATCAGGATATCCATCACACACAACCGTATAGCACCCCATCTTTTTTGCTTTTTCCACTAACCCACAAAACTCAAATCCTGCGCCAAGTATCATTACTCGCTTTTCCATCGCTTATCTCCCCTTCTGCTCTATGTTTGGAAGCTCTTAATCACGCCTCACTTATTGATTAAACATCACTTGTGCTTTAGATTCAATCAACTTATCGTTTACAAAAACAGCTAAGTGTCGCTGCAATAGACGATTTTCATCAGCGGTTATCCAGCCCCCTCCGGCGAATTATCTCGTCTAAATCGCCTACTGCAAGTCCTGTCATTGTCTGCGTAAGACGTATAAATTCGGAGGCCGTAGCCAAATCATCCCAATTGACTATCTCCCATGCGATAAACCCTCTATTGATGGGTTCCACATAGTACGGCGCACATATTTCATTGGCAACGACCTCCACGCATCGCTCCGTTGCACAAAAATAAATCGGTACTTCCCTATAATCGTACCCCCTTGCACTGCAATCCTGATTGTTTTCCGTTATCGCTGTGCACGCCATACGTCGCTCGTTGAAGACGACTTTACGAAGTGAGTGGTTTTCTCCAGCAGGAATTGCAAGCCCTGTAATACCATACTTTTCCCCCATGGCACGCTGAAGAAAACTGGTCATGCCTACACCGTACAAAAGCACATTCCCTTTTACAACCATACAATTTTTGTACACCGCACAAAATGAGCGGCAAGTTTGCTCATTCTTTGCCCAGCGCACTCGAACCATCGGTAGACGCCTTTTAGCAAAGTATTCTTCAATTTCCGCCCATTCCTTCTCCCCGCAGCGAACAATGATATCACTAATTCCCACCAGCAGAAAATAACTGATTAGGTAGTCTATTAGCGGTTTGTTGTATACCATAGTACAGGCAGTTATGTCCTGCCGTTCTTGCGGCAGGATAAGAATACCTACCCATTCCATGCTGTGCTGGAAAGTTCCACCCGCAAGTAAACTATCTGTATCAGTATCCAAAAGTATTGCCAATTTTCGCAGGTAGCCAATATCCGGTAGCCCCAATCCCCGCTCCCATTTGGATACCGCTTTATCACTGACACTTAGTCGTGCTGCAAGTTCTCTCTGCGTCATTCCGGCTTGTCGGCGCAGTGTGGCGATTGCATACCCTACTCTCGCAATGTCCATAGTTTACCTCGTCGTAGCTTCTTTAACCGAATACCGCAAAGACTATGACACCTATAACAATCAACACCATTGACAACAGTTTTCTCCTGCTGATCTTTTCTTTGAAGATCAACTTATCAAAAATCGTGATATAGATATAGCTTGTGGTTTCCAACATTGCCCCCGTTGACAACGGTACTACTCTATATGCAAACACAGACAGCAATGTAGCCAGGAAAAAGATGGTATATGCCGATATAACACGAACATTTAGATACTCCCGAATCCACGAATCATAGTGGATCTTGCTGGACTTCTTCAAGATTACCTGCGAAACGCAACTAATGAATACGCCTATTAGAATCGCTCCGCAGTAAAACACCATATGGTTATTCATGGGCAGCCTCCTCTGTTGTTAGGAGAATAATACCTGTCAGGATAATGACAATGCCGATGAATTTGCCAGTTGTAATCTTCTCCTGAAAAATAAGCCGCCCCCAAACCACGGACCAAAACGTGACCACAGCCTTATTGGCAAACGCCGTTGACAAGGGTACACGCTTTATGATCTGCTGCCACGCCAAAGCGTAGAACGCCATAAGTGCCAACATACCACCATATAGCAAAAAGAATCTAGTACTGAGAAAGTCGGCTTGCGCCGCGCTCTTGCTTAATATCCCGCTCGTAGAATAGATCAGAAGGACAAGGTGTAGGCCCACAAAGGTTCTCTTGCTCACCGGGCCGCCCCCCCACCCGCGATATCGGACGCGTTCAAAGACCGGCGTATAACATATTGAGGAGACCTGTTGATGCAGATATATATGCGCCCGATATATTCACCAATCAGCCCCAGCATGATCATCAGTACGCCACTGACAAATAGCAGAACTGCCATCAGCGAGCTATATCCAGCAATAATATCTGCAAGGGCCAGTTTGCGAATAACAAGTATAATGCCATAAATAAACCCAGCTATCGCGCATATACCACCTGTGTATGCAGAAACTCGCAGCGGCTTGACGGAAAAGGCGGTAAATGCATTAAGCCATAGCCCTATGAGCTTTGTAAGGGTATAGCCAGATTTCCCTTCGATTCGACTACGTTGATGTACCTCCACTGCGCCGACTTTTTTTGTCACACGTAGCAGCAGTCCTCCGACATACGGATAGGGGTGGTCGTAACGCACTGCTTCATCTACAACAATTCTTCTGCACGCATAGAAACTGGAACCGTGCAACCCTTTTGGCCACCCCAGCAATGCCTCATTCATTTTACAATTAAACCAGCTTCCAAAGCGACGAAACGCATTTTGCTTGATTTCAGGGTACTCTCCGTATACCAGATCAAACCCTTTGTCCAGTTCATCGATTACCTTCCACAGTTCATCGACAGGGGCCTGTCCATCATCATCAAGGCTGAAAACAATATCGCCATCAACGTGGGAAAACCCTGCCATTAGGGCCGCGTGTTGCCCAAAATTCCTCGTAAATTGGATCGCCTTTATATTTGAGTTTTCACTCACCAATTCGGTTATTGTGTTCCAAACCCCATCAGGTGAGCAATCATCCACTAGAACAATTTCAAAATCCACCGCTGGCCTCTGTAGAACGGTGGCCTTAATCTCGTCTACGACGCCGCGAAGCGTATGCTCTGAGCGGTAGCATGGAATCACAAAAGATATTTTCACTGTCTGTCACCACCTATGCATCAAAGAAACTTATCACCGCATCAATCACTGTCTCCCTATCCTCCTGTGTCATCCCGTAGTACAGCGGCAGGCGGACAAGACGTTCGCTTTCCGCCGTCGTGTAGACGTCCTCCCCGTGGAAGCGGCCAAACTTCAGCCCCGCAGGTGCGGAGTGCAGCGGGATATAGTGGAACACGCACAGCACGCCGCGCTCCTTCATGTGCGTTATAAACGCTGTGCGTTCCTGCAAATTCCGCAGCTTTAGATAGAACATATGCGCGTTATGCACGCAGCCCTCGGGGATGACAGGGAGTTTCGCTTTTCCTGTTAGGGAAAGCGACTGGAACGCGTTCCAGTACGCCCGCCATGTGGCCAGACGGTCATTATTGATCTCGTCCGCCTTTTCCAACTGCGCCCAGAGGTATGCAGCGTTCAGCTCACTGGGCAGATAGCTATCGCCGAAGTCCACCCATGTATACTTGTCCACTTGGCCGCGGAAAAACTTGGCACGGTTCGTGCCCTTTTCCCGCAGGATCTCGGCCCGCTCGTCAAAGGCCGCGTTGTTGATGACCAGCGCACCACCTTCTCCCATGGAGTAGTTTTTTGTCTCGTGGAACGAGTAGCAGCCGAAATCACCAATCGTACCCAGCGCACGGCCCTTGTAAGTGCTCATCACGCCCTGCGCCGCGTCCTCCACCACCATCAGGCCGTGGCGGCGGGCAATATCCATGATGGTGTCCATCTCGCAGGCCACGCCGGCATAATGCACTGGCACGATGACCTTGGTGCGGTCTGTGATGGCGGCTTCGATCTTGGTCTCGTCAATGTTCATGGTGTCGGGACGAATATCCACAAACACAAGTGTTGCACCCGCCAGTACGAAAGCGTTGGCCGTACTGGAAAACGTGTAGCTGGGCAGGATCACCTCGTCGCCGGGCTTGATGTCACACAGCAGTGCAGCCATGTCCAGCGCGGTAGAACCGCTGGTGGTCAGAAGCACCTTCTTAGCATGAAAGCGTTCCTCCATCCAAGCGTTGCATTTTTTCGTAAATTGTCCGTCTCCGCAGATCTTATGGGAATCCATTGCCTGCTTGACGCATGTAAGCTCGCTCCCCACACAAGGGGGTATGTTGAATGAAACCATCGAATGATTCATTTTGTCCCTCCGATAAATTGTAATTCTTCATTTTCTGTGTACGCAAGAACTACATAATCCGCGTTTTTTTCAAATGCATACGCCGCTATCCAGCATTGCTCTTCCTCATTGAATTCCCCATAAATAGTGTCCGGCTCTGCGGCACCGGCTTTCCAAACATCAAATTGGATATTATGGTAAAAGTCTATCGGATACAGCTTAATCTTCCCCTCCGCAGAATCCATCAGAACAAAATTCTCGTGTGCAGAATTCGGAACATACGCCTGTGTCGCCCCCGCAAACTTCATGGTGCCATCTGGAAATGTACGGTATATATGCACTGTATAGATCCCACTTCGGTCATAGTCAGACAGGTTTACGATCCGATGCCACGTTCCGTCCTTTTTCGTCGCCGGAAGCCAACGCCCATCCACATCAAAACCCTCATTGCAGACCACAAAGAAAAGTCCGTCACTATTTACCGCTGTCTTGAACTTCAAATCCAAATAGGAGCAGTCCTCCGAGATATACACATTGACCTCGTCCTTCGGAATTAGCTTTTGCAGCATGACGTCACGGTAGGAATACGCCCCCAGGCACAAAACGACCACGACTGCCACCAGCGTTATGTCCAGTTCTCCCAGCACACGCATTTTCTGTGATTCACTTTTTCCACGTCCCGTTGTGAGACATATCTGCCATTGATTTGGCCGATGGCTACGGCAATGCTCAGCAAGTTGTTCATAGCCGAACACGACAGTACACGCCAGTGCTGGCAGCGAAGAAATGATATATCGTCCCTGCGGCTGATAATCGATGGTGTATGAACCATAAATGCTGATAAGCACCGGTAGCACCATCACAGCAAGCAATGCTGCCGACAGCAGCCAGTCCACTTTCTTGCGCTGGGTAACAACTCGGTAAACCGCAAGCAGGAAGCCACAGAGTACAAGGATGCTATATGCCATATAAATGACCTTGGGAAGTTCCGTCGTCATATATCCAAACTTCCCGATGTAGCTTTCTATCGTGGTCAATATCCACCTCAAGCCAAACAGCATAGCCGAAATGCTCAATCCTTGCTTTTGTGGCGGATTGGGCCAATGCACTTCATGCGTCAGAGCGTACTCGGTTTTGAATTCTCGTGCTGCCGTCATGCCCAGAATGTCCCCGTGGTAGATCACGGCATTTCGGATAAAATACCAACCAGCGCACAGGAGAATAACTCCGACCACCAACAACGATCTCCGAACGATAAACTTGGTCTTATCTGTGACCTCTAAATCTTGCAAACATGACACAATGCAGAACACAACACTTATGAGCACCCAGCCATACGCATAGTAATAGGTAAGGAGGCATAGGGAAATGGCCACACCCAATCCTATACAACGGCGAGTAGGCCAATGCTCCCTTCGCCCCGCCAGCAGGAAGTACAAAATAAGGAAACACGAGAATAGTGAAAACGCGTCGTTGTTATGATAGGCGCTTAGGAATACGACCTGTGGCCAAAGACCGACAAGCATCGCCAGCAGGTAAGTGCTGCCCCGCCGCTGGAACAGGTATGGGCCTATCCGAAAGCAGAGGCATACGCTCCCGCAAGAGGCTAATACGCTTACCATTCGCGCCGCTACTAGAAGAGTCAACTCGGATGTGTCAAACAACGAGGCCACGCGCATCAGTAATGCCGCCAACATAGAAGGCAGGTACGGATTATATGCGTATGAAAATCCCCATACCGGACTTACGATCTCCTCTTCATTGCCAACGGGCAGCGCCATATGCGTGTATATCCATTTTGCTAAATCAAAGCGCATCGCCTCATCTGGTGCCTGGTCCATTGGAAGCACAACCGCTAAGTGCAAGTACATAGCAAAAAACACAAACACGAATAGACTCTGTGCAACCTTTTCCCCTGCTATCTTTTCTCTTAAACTCAGTTGCAATAACATCAGATAAAACTCCTTTTATCGCGCAGTTCAGCTCAAAAAGCCCTATCGGGCAGTAAAGTCCTCTGCCTTCAGCGTTAGATTCGGACTATAGTATGGGTCGCCTGCCTCCAGCTCCGCTCTCCAGCGCTCCTGAAAACGTCTGACCTCCCCCTCAAAGCGCTTTTGTTTTTCCGGCGTATCCTCAAGCCCTCGGCTCTTGGATTCGTAATGATACAACTCCGCATAGGGCGTCCAAACAATCAAGTAGCCGGCCTCACGAATGCGCATGCAGAAGTCCACATCGTTAAAAGCTACTTCAAAAGATTCATCCAATCCGCCAACTTCTTCCCATACATTTCGGCGGATTAGCATACAAGCAGCTGTTACTGCTGAATAGTTTTGTATAATCGCTGCCCGCGACATGTATCCGTAGCTTCCCCGTGCCATCCCCTTGTGTGCGTGGCCAGCTACACCGCCGATTCCGAGAATGACACCCGCGTGCTGAATACTGTCATCCGGATAGTACAGCATAGCGCCTGCTGCCCCCACGTCCTTTCTCTGTACGAACATCAGCATTTCCTGAAGCCAATCCGGGGTGATTACCTCAGTGTCATTGTTCAGTAAGAGAATATAGTCCCCTCGTGCCGTTTTAACCGCGAAATTATTAATTGCTGAATAGTTGAATTTCCCTTCCCAATTGAGCACACGAATCATGCTATGCCGCCCTAATTCTTCATAATAGGCAAATGTCTCTGGCTCGATGCTGTTGTTTTCTACCACAATAATCTCATACGCCGGATATGTCGTCAGGGCAATGATTGAATCAATGCACCGCCGTAGCGTAGATGCATAATCCTTGTTGGGTATCACAATGCTGACCAATGGTGTTTCTTTGATTTGGTATTGGATGCGATAAGTCGTTGGGATTAGCCCATCTGCTACCACGCCGCTCAATCCTATGCGCTCCAAGTGCTCTTGAAGCGCACGATGCGCTGCTTCTACTACATAAGGTTTTGCGGTAATGGATTCTGCAACTGATGCCTTATGCGCACGCCAATAGTAGAGTATCTCCGGTATATGCGTGACGTGCTTCGCTACTTCTGTCAAGCGAAGTATCATGTCGTAATCCTGGCTGCCATCGAATGCCGGGCGAAACACCCCCACTTCTTCCAAGAGTTCCCGTGAAAAAACCGTAAAATGGCAGATATAGTTATAGCTGCGCAGTGTATCTGGTGCGAAATCCGGTTTAAAATGCGGACAAAATGCATCTGCAGGGTTTTTATGGAACGTATTCTCATCCGTATAAATAAAGTCTGCGTCTCTTTCACAAATAGCCCACATCACTTCGTGGAGTGCAGCTGGGTGCAGCAGGTCGTCATGGTCAAACAGTCCAATATAATCGCCCTCGGACATCTCCAAGCAGGCGTTGGTGTTGCCGGATATGCCCAGGTTTTTCTCCAGCTTTTTATACTTGATTCGTTGGTCTTTCCGCATATACTGACGGCATATTTTTTTTACGTTGCGATGTGCCTCGTCACTGCCGTCTGCCATGCACAGCTCCCAGTTTCCATAGGTCTGGTCAATCACCGACTGGATCATTTCACGGAGGAACAGCTCCGGTGTGTTATAAAGCGGGACAACGATGCTGAACAAGATGTCCCGCGGGAATTGGTGACGCCGCTGCTCTTCCAGCTCTTCTCTTGTAAATAGCGGGCGATTCGCCAGCTGCGCGGACATTTTTCTTTCGCGCAGCTTATTCTTGACCTTCTGCCATGTATATTTCCAGCCATTTGCACGCCAGCAGCGCAAGGCTTTTCCTATAAGTCTAAACAATGGCACTTTACGAAGTGGTTTTTTTATAGCATCCAGCAAGACCCGCGCCGGTTTTGTAATTTTCCAAAAAAGGGCGTTGGAAATTGCATCGTAGGATGCCTGCACTGCGGCCAATCGTCTCTCCAAATCAGCTTTCTGCTGTGAGGTCGCAGAATGGAGCGCCTGCAAAGAATCCATCTTTTCCGCAAGCTCATCCAACTCCGACTGTGTATGTTTCAACACGAGAGTCGTCCTCTCGTGCTCACTCATCTCTCGCTTTAATTCGAATTGCGTACTTTTAAGCTCGATAGCTATTTCTTCGCTCTTAGCCGCAGTATTATCACACTGCGTCTCCAACTCATTACTTCTCTTTGTCAACGCCGCGATGGCAATTTCTGCCTCAGCCTTTTCCTGCTCTAATTCGGCCTTGTTTTGTTCCAGGGTATCTTTACTCTGCTTCAAGTCAGCAATTATGGCGGATTGGTTGAGGATATGCTGTTCCTTGTCATTAATCGCAGCATTCCACGACTCTGTTTGCCTAACAGTTTCCGCATCCTGCAAACGGATCGAGCGCTCATAATCCTCCACCTGCCGCAAAATATCCGGCTGACGGCGATAGCATACCGCGTGGCTGGTAATGTATGTAGGGCGGTAGGAAATGTCATCAAAGAACCCGCACTGAGCAAAAAGTCTTGCCCAGTACTCCCTCTGCTGCACATTTACATGAGTGGCCTCGGTAAAATCATCCGGCGTAGAGGAAAAGAGCACCCTATCCGTTGCTCCACACAGCGTATGTACAGCCTTCACAGCATCTTCAGCATACAGATGTTCCAACACTTCGATATTGGTTACCAAATCAAAGCGCTTCGGCAATTTAGACGGCAGTTCATCGGTCAACGAACCCACCACACAAAACGGCTTAATATCTTCACGTACTTTGGAAATGGCATAGCGCGAAATATCAATGCCATACGCCTCTACACCACGGTCACGTAGAGCCGTGACTAGGTATCCCATGGCGCACCCCGCATCCAATACTGTTTTGGGCGCAAAATCTGCTATAATATGATCGGCAACTATTCCAAAAAACTCCGTCCAATGCTCAGGCTCTTCATACGGAACAGGTCCACAACTATTATGATAATACTGCTCGTTATATGTCTCCATATCCCCCTACCTCCATACGCGATGTAAAACTTACTCCAGCAAGTCCGTAGATATATACCGCTCCAGCGCATTCCGCCAATCCGGCAGAGGCTGGAAGCCATTTTCTTTCAGCTTGCTCTTGTCCAAGCGGCTGTTGAAGGGCCTTTTTGCCTTGGACTCGCCGTACTCTGCTGTGGTCACGGGCAGCACATTTACGTGCATGCCCGCCGTCTTGAAAATGGCACAAGCAAAGTCATACCACGAGATATAACCGCCCTCGTTGGTGGCGTGATAATAACCGTACTTCTCCGTTTCAATCATGTCCACCAGCAGACGGGATAGATCCAGCGTGTACGTCGGCGTACCGACCTGGTCGTTGACCACCCGCAGCGTGTCGTGAGTCTCGCCCAGCTTCAGCATAGTCTTGATAAAATTCTTGCCATTTTTCCCAAATACCCACGCGATGCGGACGATGAAATACTTCTCCAATCGGCTGCTGACTGCCAATTCACCCTCCAGCTTTGTCTGTCCGTAGTAATTCAGCGGAGCGTAGTCTTTGCAGTCCGGCTGCCACGGCATCTCGCCCTGACCGTTGAACACATAGTCGGTGGAGATGTAGACCATTTTGCAGTCCAGCTCCTTGCAGACCGCCGCGATGTTGGCCGTGCCCTCCGCATTGATGGCGCGGACTTTTGGTTGGTTTTCCGCGTCCTCCGCCGCATCCACCGCCGTCCAGGCGGCGCAGTGCACCACCGCGTCCGGCTTGACCTCACGCAGCACGCGGCTGACCGCCGCGGCGTCGGTTATATCCAGCTGTATATAAGGCATGGTGGTCACAGCGGAGCCATCCTGTGCACCGCTATATTGGGGCGCAATATCACTTCCGATGCCCTCATATCCGCGTTTATGTAATTCGTTCATCACATCGTGACCCAACTGGCCACCAACACCTGTAACAAAGACTTTCATTTTATTCCCTCACATCAAATTTCTCCGCGCTAAATTAATCGTTCTTATAAACAGTTTTTTCGGCAAACGAGCCGCCAATATCTCATACAGTGTGACCTGCCTGCCGCAGTCCCGGAGCTGCCAAAGCTCACTCGCATGGCCTTTTTTCTGCCAGTTCTCCTTGCGTGCCTGCACCCAGCGCAATCGCCTGTGGATACTTTTGTTCAAGTCATCATGGTATGGAAAATACTTCTCCAACCAGCGGAGCTTTTCTTCTACTGCGCTGATCCGCACGTTCAGATAGCTCTTTTTATCCCGCACGCCGCTCATGATACCGGTTTGGTTGCCACCGTGGATGCGATAACAGATCGTCTTTTCGGGGGAGGAGTACACCACGCCTTCCGCTGCACAGCACAAGGCAATATAATGATCATGCACCATATATGGACAGAACGGGATGGCACGCTTTGCCGCATCTGATTGGACCAGCATCGTGCAGCCGGTGACAAAGTTGTGTGTCAGCAGACCCTCTGCAAGATCTCTGCCGCTGCGGAATACATGATGCCGGCGTACCTTGGTGATGCTGTCCGCCACCTGTTTTCCATCGCCGTCAATGATGTACATATCTGAGCAGACCAGCACAGCCCGTTCCCTTTCCATAGCTTCCTGCAATACGGTCAGCTTCTCCGGCAGCCAAACATCATCTTGGTCGCAGTAAGCAAAGAGTTCCCCGTCTGCTTCTTCTGTCAGCAGCTCAAATGTCCCGTTAGAACCCAGATTTTTCTCGTTGCGCGCGATGGTGTAGGGGAAACTCGTGATACACTCCTGCACGCAGGACTGTATCTGTTCATAGGGCACGGTAGGCGAACAATCATCCCGGATATACAGCCGCAGGTTAGGATACGTCTGGTCATTCAAGCTCATCAGCTGCTCTCGCAGCCAATCCATCCGTGGCTCATACACCGCCATCAAAATGGAGATCAGCGGTTTATCGGTTCCCATACATCCGCTCATAGTAATGCTGGTACTCCCCGTTGATGATGTTCTCCCACCAGTCGCGGTGGGTCAGATACCAGTCGATAGTCTTGTCGATGCCATCGGCAAACTTCGTCTCCGGCAGCCAGCCCAGCTCGCTGTGGATCTTGGTGGGGTCGATAGCGTAGCGCATATCATGTCCCTTGCGGTCGGTGACGTAGGTGATGAGGCTCTCCGGCTTGCCCAGCTTCTGGCAGATAAGCCGCACGATGTCGATGTTCCGCATCTCGTTGTGGCCGCCGATGTTGTACACCTCGCCCACCCGACCATTGCGGATGATGAGATCGATGGCCTTGCAGTGATCCTCTACATACAGCCAGTCACGGACATTCAGCCCCTCGCCGTACACCGGCAGCGGCTTGTCGTTCAGCGCGTTGGCGATCATCAGTGGGATCAGCTTCTCCGGGAAGTGGTACGGGCCGTAGTTGTTGGAGCAGCGGCTCACCGTGACGGGCAGATCGTAGGTGCGGTGATACGCCAGCACCAGCAGATCCGCGCCTGCCTTGGAAGAGCTGTACGGACTGGAGGTGTGGATGGGTGTCTCCTCGGTAAAGAACAGGTCGGGACGGTCCAGCGGCAGATCGCCGTACACCTCGTCGGTGGACACCTGATGATACCGCTGGATGCCATACTTCCGGCAGGCGTCCAGCATGACCTGCGTGCCCAAAATATTCGTCTGCAAAAAGACCTCCGGGTTCTCGATGGAGCGGTCCACGTGGCTCTCGGCGGCGAAGTTCACCACCACGTCGGGATGCTCCTCCTCAAACAGGCCGTAGATGGCCTTGCGGTCACAGATGTCCGCCTTCACGAAGCGGAAGTTGGGCTTGTCCATGACGCTCTCCAGCGTGGACAGGTTGCCCGCATAGGTCAGCTTGTCCACGCAGACAATACGGTCCTCCGGGTGCTTATCCAGCATATAGAAAATGAAGTTGCTGCCGATAAAACCGGCACCGCCGGTGACGATGATGGTCATAGTCGTTTCCTCCTCAAAAATCGGTGATGGCGTCCTTCAGCCACGGGGAAGTCTGATCTTTTTGTGACAGAATGGGGTTCTCTACACCCCAGTCGATGGCCAACTCCGGGTCATTCCAGCGGATGCCGCCGTCAGCCTCCGGAGCGTAATAATTGTCCGCCTTGTAGAGGAACTCCACCTCGTCGGTCAGCGTCACGAAGCCATGGCCAAAGCCCCGGGGGATCATGAGCTGCCGCTTGTTCTCCTCGCTCAGCTCCACCGCCACCCATTTCTTATAGGTGGGACTGTCGGGCCGCAGGTCCACCGCCACGTCCAGCACCGCGCCGCGGACGCAGCGCACCAGCTTGGCCTGGGCCTTGTCGCCCCGCTGGAAGTGGATGCCCCGCAGCGTACCCTTTACCGTGGAGGAGGAATGATTATCCTGCACGAAATCATAGTGCAGCCCCGCCTCCTCAAACACGCGCTTGGAATAGCTCTCCATAAAGAAACCACGATGGTCGCCGAACACCTTCGGCTCAACGATATACACGCCGTCAATGGCGGTCTTGATAAATTCCATAGGTCTGCCCTCAATAGATGTACTTACCCTCGGCCACGTGCTTCAGATGCTGACCGTAGGGAGATTTTCCGTAGATATTGGCCGCCAGCAGTAGCTGCTCCTTATTGATCCAGCCGTTGCGGTAGGCGATCTCCTCCAGTGCAGAGATCTGGATACCCTCCCGGGATTCCACCACACGGACGAACTCCGTGGCCTCCGCCAGAGAATCCATCGTCCCGGTGTCCAGCCAGGCGTAGCCGCGGCCCAGCGTGACCACGTGCAGCGTCCCCTCGTCCAGATATGCCCGGTTCAAATCGGTGATCTCCAGTTCTCCGCGAGCGGAGGGCTTCAATGCCTTCGCCCTCTCCACTACCTTTTTGTCGTAGAAGTACAGACCGGTGACTGCATAATTGCTCTTGGGTTCTTTGGGCTTCTCCTCGATGGACAGGGCCTTGCCGGTGTCGTCCAGCTCCACCACGCCGAACCGCTCCGGGTCGTTGACGTAGTAACCGAACACCGTTGCGCCGTCCTCCTGCTCCACCGCCTTGCGGAGCTGGGCCGTGAGGCCCGCGCCGTAGAAGATGTTGTCGCCCAGGATCATGGCCGCCCGGTCGTCCCCGATGAACTCCTCACCCAGGATGAACGCCTGGGCCAAGCCGTCCGGCGAGGGCTGTACCTTATACGAAAAATGAACGCCGAATTGACTGCCGTCTCCCAGCAGACGCTGGAAGTTCGGCAGATCGGTCGGCGTTGAGATGATGAGAATATCCCGAATCCCCGCCAGCATCAGCGTGGAGATCGGGTAATACACCATGGGCTTATCATAGATGGGCAGCAACTGCTTGGATGTGACCATGGTCAGCGGATACAGCCGCGTCCCGCTTCCGCCTGCTAATACGATTCCTTTCATGCTTCTTTTCTCCCCTCATTTTTTATATTGAGTACGCGTCGCACACCTCTTGTGTTTCGCCGTACATTTTCACCTCTCCGCTGTCCAGCCACAGGACATGGTCGCACATCTCCCGGATCTGACTGAGGCTGTGGCTCACGAACAGCACTGTGGTGCCGCCGCTCATCAGCTCCATCATCCGCGCACGGCTCTTGGCCTGAAATGCCTCATCGCCCACGGACAGTATCTCGTCCACGATAAGGATCTGCGGATTCACCACCGTCGCTACTGAGAATGCCAGCCGCGCCATCATGCCGCTGGAGTAATTCCGAATGGGCACGTCAATGAAGTCCCCCAGCTCGGAAAACTCGTGTATCTCGTCGAATTTCTCCTTCAGAAATTCCTCCGTGTAGCCTAAGATCGCGCCGTTGAGAAACACGTTCTCACGTCCCGTCAGATCGGGGTCGAAGCCAGAGCCAAGCTCCAGCATGGGTACGATGTTCCCGTGACACGTCACGCTGCCCCGCG